>Ga0316363_10002147_pt1 | contig 15611 bp, 14 predicted proteins | sample Sb_taG_3_FD_200459 | JGI IMG/M metagenome (GOLD analysis project Ga0316363, IMG submission 200459) | Peat soil microbial communities from Weissenstadt, Germany - Sb_50d_a_PC metaG (v2) (version 2) | ecosystem: Environmental > Terrestrial > Soil > Wetlands > Peat | place: Germany: Weissenstadt...
CGCATCCATAACGAGGTCGGCCACTGCGTCTGCCGCTTGCAGATACTGCCGGGCGAAAAACCCGGACGCGTCACCATGTATCACGGCTGGGAGAAATATCTCGGGTTCAAGGAGGGCGGATGGCAGTCGCTCACCTACATCAAGATCAAGCCCACGCAACTGGTCGGCAAATACGGCCACGTTAATTTTCGCCTGAACTACTGGGGCCCGACCGGCAACAACCGCGATACCAAGGTTGAAGTCGAGAAGGCTAAGGTTTAAGGAGAGGCAGCCATGTCGAAACACCAATACGCAATGGTGATGGACCTGAATAAATGTCTGGGCTGCCAGACCTGCACCATCGCCTGCAAGAAGCTGTGGACAGACCGCGACGGCACCGGCTACATGTACTGGAACAATGTCGAGACCCGCCCCGGCCTCGGCTATCCGCGCCAGTTTGATCGTATCGGTGGCGGCTGGAAAGACGGCGCACTCCAGCCCAGCCCGTTGCCTACTATGGACGACTACGGTCATGCCTGGGAGTACAACTACGAGCAGCGTCTCTACGAAGGCAAAAAGCAACCGGTCATGCCGTCGCCCGAGCCAAAGTCCGGCGTGAACTGGGACGAAGACGTGGGCGGAATGAATGAGGACGAGAACTACTTCTTCTATTTGCCGCGCATCTGCAACCACTGCACGCATCCCGCATGTCTGGAGGCCTGCCCGCGCAAGGCCATCTACAAGCGCGAAGAGGATGGCATCGTTGTGATTGACCAGGATCGCTGCCAGGGTTATCGCTACTGCATCAAAGCGTGTCCTTATAAGAAGATCTATTTCAACGAGGTCATCGGAAAATCCGAAAAATGCATTTTTTGCTATCCGCGTCTGGAGAAGGGCGAGGTCAACGCCTGCGCCGCGCAGTGTCCCGGCCGCTTGCGCTTCGTCGGCCTGCTCGACGATCCCGAATCCCCTGTGCACAAGCTGGTTTTGGTGCACAAGATCGCTCTGCCGCTTTTCCCCGAGAAGGGCACGCAACCCAACGTGTTCTACGTGCCGCCGTTCAATCCACCGAAGCGAGAGAACTACGGCAAGAGCATTCAGGAGGATCCACGGGTACCGCTCGATTACCTCATCTATCTCTTCGGGCCGGACGTGAAGGACGTGATTGTGCGTCTGGAGGCAGAACTAAAGAAAACGCAGGAAGGCGGACGCAGCGAACCACTGCAGCTACTCATCGGCCGCGATGCCGAAACGCGTTATCACGTCCGGCCGCAGTTGGTGCAGATCCAATTGTAGGAGAACGTCATGAGAACTCGTCAACTTGTAATCGTCGTCTCAGCCTGTTTGCTGCTCTCAACCATCCGGGCGCAGACCGGGGCGAAACCAGCTGCCGGGCAGTCTCTGTCCGTGGCTGCGTCGTCAGCGAGCGCTGACAGTCTGCTCAATGGCGGACTTGCGGCATGGAACCAGATTGCAGTGAAGCACGTTGCTCTGAACCGCACGCCTCCGCTCTATGACACCGACGAGCCCGCCACCCTGGAGATCTCGAGCGTTGACGTCCGCCTGGCACGGGTGAGCAAAAATCTGCTGGTGCAGCTGAGCTGGCACGATCCGACGCATGACGCAATCACACTGGCAGAAGTCCCCAACACGCCGCCCGAGACCCGCTTCCGCAAAGTTCAGACGGAGTCCGACGACCGATTCTTCGATGCTGCTGCCGTCATGTTTCCTGCAAAAGCAGGCTCCGGTGCAATCGCGCCTTCGCTGCAGATGGGAGATGCCGAGCATCCAGTGGAGATCTACTACTGGAACGCCACGCGCGGTTCGATGGTGATGCAAGCCCAGGGACGGGGCACCACGCGGCGCACTGGTCAGAATTTCCCGGCGAATAGTACGTATCAAAACGGCCAGTGGAACGTGACCTTCGATTTGCCCGATCTGCCCGCTGGCACGACCGTGGCGTTCGCCGTCTGGAACGGAAGCCAGAAAGACCGCGACGGCCGCAAGTATTTCTCGGTCTGGCAAGTGCTGGAGTAGAGACGGAAGTTCAAGAACAGGAGTCGTGACGCCGATGATCGCTGCAGACGAGAACGCAGTTACCTCGATCGACTGGCAGCAGAACGATCTCTACCGGTTCTTCGCTTTCGTCTTTGCGCCGCCAACGCGCGCGTGCTTCGACCTTCTGTCGCAGCCTGGCCTGCCGGAGGCACTACGAAATCTATGGAAGCAGTTGGGGTGTGAAGGCGAATTCCCGGGATTCGAATGGTTCGCCAGTTACGAGCAGTACGAATCCTCCTATATCGCGCTCTTTGACGTTGGCATACCCGAGCCGCCCGTGCCCCTGTTCGAATCAGCCCATGACAAATCTCATCCTGCGCAAGAGATTGCGCTAGAGAGTACCTACTTCTATGAAGTTCTCGGCCTCAAGTCCGACCCCAGCCGCGCCGTCCCCGACTACCTTGTCACCCAGCTGGAGTTCCTCGCCGCCCTGCGCTACACGTGCGACAACGCATCTGACGAAGCGACTGCCATTGCGCTGGCGCGGGCGGAGACCGAGTTCCTGGAGCGCCATTTGTTGAACTGGCTTCCCACAGCTAAGACCAAGCTGGACCGGACCGGTGCACCCGGGTTGCCGTGGTTGATGACGCTGCTGGTGCAGTTCCTCCGCCATAGGCACGCGGGTTTGCCGTGCTAGGGCAAACCCCCGAGTCCCGGGCGACTCTGACCTTACAGTCGCGGACTACTCTGATCATTGATCGGTGGCACGGAGGCCACCGGTCATGAAGCAGAAGCCAAGTTCCAGACGAAGACGCAGTAGCACCAAATCCGTCCTACGTTTGTCCGACCTGGAACACGCCAAGGCCGCGGTGTTGAACAGCCTCAATTCAGCGGACGCAAAGCGGCGTTACCGTCACGCCATCAATGAGTTCGTTGACTGGTGCTGCTCGGAACCGCGCTTGGGCTTCAACAGGATCGTAGTTTTGCGGTCATGTCATGTGCTAACGAAGTGATGTCATGGCGGTTTGACAGCACAGATCCTGCAGCGTACACTGGCGCACCTTCAATCAAGCAGTCCGAGGAATCCCTCATGACTCCACGTTTCGACTTGGGTGCGCGGTGCGGTGTTTCTGGGTCACCGCGGCTGGGTCCGCTCAGGCGACCGGTGACCACGCCAGTGACAGGAGCTTACACGCATGAAAATACCCCCAACTAGGGCTTTGCTGTTCGCATTTGTTCCTTTCGTCGCGGTTTGCTTTTCGGTGCCGCTGTGGGACCGGGTCCATCCGTTGGTGCTCGGGCTTCCCTTCAACCTGTTTTGGCTGATCTGCTGGATACCGCTGACCAGCGTCTGCTTGTGGGCTGCATACCGCCTGCAGAGCCGGAGCAGGGATAAAGGTGTGACAGAATGAAGCCCAGCATTGTTGCCATGACCGTCATCTTCGGTATCGTGCTGCTGGGTGCAATTACGGGTATCTACTCTGGAATGCGGCGGCAGATGAACCTGGAGCAGTGGACGGTTGCGGGCCGGGGCTTTGGGTTGGTTTTCGTCTGGCTCTTAATGGCGGGAGAGATTTACACAACCTTCGCTTTTCTGGGGGCAAGCGGGTGGGCATATTCGCGGGGTGGGCCGACGCTTTACGTCATCGCGTACGTCACTCTGGCTTACGTCATATCCTTTTTCATCCTGCCGGAGATTTGGGAGGCAGGCCGAAAATTCGCCCTGCACACCGAGTCTGATTTCTTTCAGCAGCGCTACAGCAGCAGGCACCTGGCCTCGTTGGTGGCGATCGTCGGGGTGATGTTCATCGTCCCCTATTTACAGTTGCAACTGACCGGACTCGGCATAATTGTAGAGGTGGCGAGTTTCCAAGCGATCAGCCGCCCGCTGGCGATGTTGATTGCGTTCGTCATCGTCGCCGGATTCGTTTTTGCAAGCGGCATTCGGGCCGTGGCGTGGGTCAGCGTGTTGAAGGATGCCCTTATGCTGATTGCTGCCTTCAGCATTGGCATAGGAATCCCCTACCGCTACTTCGGCGGAATCAGGCCCATGTTCAAAGCGCTGACGCAAGCGAAAGCGGCGCATCTCACCATGCCGGGCAGCACCAGCAACCTGGGACACGCCTGGTATATCTCGACCGTCCTGCTCACCGCGTTTGGCTTCTACATGTGGCCGCATGCATTCGGTTCCGTGTTTACGGCAAAGAGCGGCGATACGCTGCGTCGCAATGCCGTGATTATGCCGCTGTACACCATTACGTTGCCGCTGCTCTTTTTTGCCGGTTACACGGCGATCCTGGTCATCCCGGGGCTCAAGAATGGCGATCTCGCGCTGCTGACCCTGGTGCGCCAGACCTTCCCTCCGTGGTTTCTGGGTGTGGTTGGCGGAGCGGGCGCGCTGACGGCCATGGTTCCCGCGGCCATCCTGATACTGAGCGCGGCCACTTTGTTCGCCAAGAATTTCTTCCGTCCGGTGTTCAATCCATCTATGAAAGATGATGACGTGACGAAGCTGGCGAAAGTCATGGTGGTGGTGATCACCGGCATTGCCCTGTATTTCGCGATTTACAGTTCCACAACGCTTGTCGGCTTGCTGCTGCTGGCGTATGCCGGAATCGCACAGTTCTTTCCTGGCGTAATCTTCGGTCTCTACTGGAAACGCGTAACCACGGCGGGCGTGTTCGCCGGTATCCTGGCGGGGGTGGGCGTGGCGATGATCCTTGTATTCAGCAAACACGACCCATTTATCGGCTTGAATGCAGGTTTTGTTGCGCTGTGCGTGAACGTGGCGGTTACAGTGGTGACAAGCGTTGTTACTCCCGCACAACAAAATGGATTCGAAGAGCGGGCCGACTGGGTTGCACCCAGCACTTAGGCGCTTTCCGGTGGTGAAAGGCACTTGCGGCGGTAATTTTCTACTGTCAACAGCCGTGCATGCCCAAACATGGCGGTTGCGTTTCTGCTCTAATCAGGCGCAGCCTAATCAGAGGTTCCTAGGCATTCAGCAGTAGGGGCACCTTTAAACGCGCACGCAGGTGTAGTATGAGCATTTCGATTCGGATTGCAGTCGCGTTTTTGCTGTTTACATCTTCTATGTCCGCCCGAGACCGTTCCAACGCGCGCTCGATGGTCGTCACACGCTATGGCATTGTCGCGACCAGCCATGTGCAAGCTTCGGTAGCGGGGGCGCAGATCCTGGCGCGTGGAGGTTCTGCCGTAGATGCGGCGATTGCCGCGAATGCCGTACTCGGGGTGACTGAGCCCATGATGAACGGCATGGGCGGCGATCTGTTTGCGATTTACTGGGACGCGAAAACCGGCAAGCTGTACGGTCTTAACGCCAGCGGATGGGCGCCGCGGGGACTGACCATCGAGCACTTGCAGGCGAAAGGCGCGACCTCCATGCCGCTGGCAGGCATTGACTCGGTCACGGTCCCTGGTGCGGTGGCGGGCTGGCACGCACTACACGAACGATTTGGACGGCTGACGTGGAAGGATCTTTTCCAGTCCGCGATTTTCTATGCCGAGGATGGCTATCCGGTTCCTGAAATCATTGCGTCCTATTGGAACGACTCGGCCGAATGGCTCGCGAAGGATCCGGAAGGCCGACGGGTCTATCTGCCCAATGGCAAGCCTCCGGCGGTCGGACAAGTGTTCCAGAATCACGATCTCGCGAAAGCCTTGCGGATGGTGGCACAGAATGGAGCGACTGCGTTTTACCAGGGTGAGATTGCGCGCGCGATTTTGAGCACGTCCCAGAGCCTGGGCGGAACGATGGCAGCGGACGATCTGGCTGAGTTTTCGCCGGAATGGGTCGAGCCGATTTCAACCACATATCGCAATTGGACCGTCTACGAACTTCCTCCCAATGGACAAGGAATGGCGGCACTGGAGATGCTGAACATTATGGAGACTACTCCAGCGTCGCCCGATGGGCCGCTCAGCGTCGCGGAACTACATAAGAAGATCGAAGCCATGAAGCTGGCTTACGCCGATCTGGGGCGTTACAACGCCGATCCACGCTTTGCGAAGATCCCGGTGAAGGGGATGCTGTCGAAGGAATACGCCCGGCAGCGCGCCAAATTGATCGATCCCGGCAAGGCCAATTGCGAGGTTGCGGCCGGCACGCCGCCCATCAGTGACACGACTTACCTTTCGGTGGTGGATCGCGAGGGCAACATCGTCTCGTTGATTCAAAGCAATTATGAAGCGTTCGGGTCGGGCATTGTGGTGCGCGGCATGGGGTTCGCGCTGCAAGATCGGGGTGCGCTGTTTTCGCTCGATCCTCGGTCTCCGAATGCCCTCGCCCCGCGCAAGCGGCCGTTCCACACCATCATTCCGGCTTTCATGGAGCATGGAGAGCAGCACGTTGGCTTCGGGATCATGGGAGGAGCGAACCAGCCGCTGGCCCACGCGCAATTCGTTTCCAACGTGGTCGACTACGGTATGAATATCCAGGAGGCTCTGGAGGCCGCCCGTTTCACGGTCAGTCCCGAGCGTGGGTGCAACATCGTGATCGAGTCGCGAGTGACGCCCGAAGTGCGGCAAAAACTCTCCGCGATGGGCCATCAACTCGACGTGCGGCATGAATACACCACCGCCATGGGTCGGGGACAGGCAGTCATGCACGACTCGAAGGCCAAGGTAAACTACGGAGCCTCTGACGCGCGCGCCGATGGCTCTGCCGTACCAGAGTCCCCACCGATGCAGTGACAGATCTTAGCCCTGGGACGACTGGGATGGTCGCTGCGGCGCATCCAGCAAGCGACTCTTCCGTTGGCGGTTTTGAAGTGATAACGAGGTCTGGCTGCTTGTCGTGCAGCACTTGCCTTGCGTTCGATAAGCTCGAAACCCTTTGAACGTGCGGTTCTTTCCGCCAAACTTAGGGTGAAGATTATTTCAATGCATCGCTTGTTGAAGGTTTGCCGTCATCGCCAGCGGTCAGGCTCTCCCACGGAACTGGATGATTTTCCGGCGATCGCGTTTTGATGGTCTGCCTGCGGGTAACTCTTCGAACTGCGTCATAGCCTTACGCTCCGCTGCCACCTTCAGGCGCAGGTCCCGGCTCGCCTCCGTCTCGCGGTAGAGCGTTTGCGCAACCGAAGCCGGGCCGCGCACTTCGCTGAGAAGTAGGACTTCCACCTGAAAGTCGCCGCCGTCGTTTGTCACTCGCAGCATGTCTCCAGTTTGGACCTCGCGCGCAGCCTTGGCGGGCCGCCCGTTGGATTGAATCCTACCGAGTTCACAGGCTCGTGCTGCCAATGCTCGCGTCTTGAAGAATCTGGCGGCCCAAAGCCACTTGTCCATTCTTATTCTGGCCATTGAGCTATTTTGCTATAGATGCGGGATTCTAGCTGGGGTGGAACGCATTCCACCCAACCGCTAGCGAGTTGTTTCGTTTACAGCATCTGATTGCACCGTTCGTTTACGTGTTGTGATTCCGCTCACATTGATCCGGGGCATATGTCACAATGTCGTGCGGAGACTCGGTGATAAACTTCTCCGACGTTTTCGTGGTGGATTGTCGGTCCAGAGACGCACGCAATGATCTCGGGCAGAAGTCGCAAGAAGCCAGCGCGAACAAAGCGACAACCGGCAAAGAGGACACCGGATAGAGATTTGGTGATGACATCTCAGCCATCGATCTACACCAAACTCTCGACAAATAGTTTGAATAATCAAAGGAGAGACAGAGTGAAAAACACAATTGCATTGTCCGTACTTCTTCTGATGATTGCATCGGCTGCGGGCGCGGTAGCGCAGAATGCTCCCGGAAAGGACCTTTTCGCCAGCAAGTGCGCCATGTGTCATGGACCCGACGGCTCCGCGCAAACAACCATGGGAAAGAACCTCAAAATTCGCGACTTTCATTCCGCCGACGTCCAAAAGCAATCGGACGCGGATCTGAAAACGGTGATCACAAAAGGCAAGGGCAAGATGCCAGCCTATGACGGCAAGCTGACGGGAGAGCAGATCGATCAGCTCGTCGCGTACCTCCGGGAAATTGGGAAAAAGAAGTAGGTTTGAGAAAAAGGCAAGATTTCCGTTCAGCAGGAGATACGAATGCCAGACAGCCGTGGGATCGCCAACGCAGGCGATCCGCTTTCACCGCCTATACCTCGTAGACGATTTGTTGAGGTGCTGCTGGGTGGCGGATTCCTGGCGACCGCGGTAGCGTTCCTGTATCCCGTCTTGCGCTATCTCGTGCCACCGAAAGCTTCCGACCTCGGAAGCGATTCCGTCGTGGCCGGGCGTGTCGGAGAGCTGAAGCCGAACAGTGGAAAGATTTTCCGGTTTGGTAATCACCCTGGTCTGCTGATCCGCACCGCCAGCGGAGAGTACCGCGCCATGTCAGCGACCTGCACGCATCTATCCTGCACGGTGCAGTATCGCGACGATCTGCGCCAAGTCTGGTGCGCCTGCCACAACGGTAAGTACGACCTCAACGGCCGAAATATTTCGGGTCCTCCGCCGCGTCCACTGGAAGGCTTTGAGGTGCAGGTGCGCGGTGACGAGATATTCGTGCGGCGGCGGCGGGAGGCTTGAGATGAGTCCCTTACGCAACGTGCGCAACTGGCTGGACCAGCGGTTCGGCTGGGAAGACCTGATCGCCCCCTTGCGGGAGAAAACTGTTCCTCTCCACCGGCTCTCCTATTGGTACTTCCTCGGCGGTATCACTCTCTTCTTGTTTGTCATCCAGGTGGTGACCGGGATCCTGCTGCTTCTGTACTACCGGCCCGGCGCGAACGAAGCCTTCGAGAGCGTGCAGTACATCATGACCCAGGTGCAGTTTGGCTGGCTGATTCGTTCCATCCACTCCTGGTCGGCCAACTTAATGATCTTTACCGCGTTCGCGCACATGTTCAGCGTGCTGTTCCTTAAGGCGTACCGCAAACCGCGTGAGCTGACATGGGTCAGCGGAGTGATTCTCCTGTTTCTCGTCATGGGGTTCGGCTTCAGCGGCTACTTGCTGCCGTGGAACGCCTTGGCTTTCTTCGCCACCAAGGTCGGCACCGAGATTACTGCGCAGGTTCCGGTCATCGGCAAGCCCATGATGATCTTTCTTCGCGGTGGTGAAGAGGTGACGGGAGCCACGCTGACCCGGTTCTTTGGGTTCCATGTCGCGGTTCTACCCGGATTGGCAACCGTGCTGATCCTGCTGCACCTGTTGCTGGTTCAACGCCTGGGCATGAGCATTCCCCCAAAACTGGAGGTGCAGTGGACCGCGAATCCGTCGGCAAAGCGGGAAATGAAATTCTTTCCCAACTTCTTGCTGCGGGAATTGATGGCTTGGTACGTGGCCCTGGGAGTGCTGGGCGCATTGGCAGCAATCTTCCCGTGGAACCTTGGTGTCAAGGCAGATCCTTTTGTGTCTGCCCCAGCGGGAATCAAGCCCGAGTGGTACTTCCTCTTCATGTTCCAGACTCTCAAGCTCATCCCGCCCAGAGTGTGGTTCATCGACGGGGAGGTTCTGGGTGTACTTGCTTTCGGCCTCGTCGGCTTATTGTGGCTTCTGCTGCCTTTTTTTGAGAGTGACCAACCCTCACGCACGAAAGCGTGGATCACTGGGCTTGCAGTCTTTGCTCTTGCGTACATTGCAGGTATGAGTGTTTATGGCCATCTTGCGAAATAGGCTCCGACCGTTCAGCGCAGCCCGCTATGTCGGGCTGGCCGGCTTCGTCGTGCTCGCAGCCTGCCTGGGTTATGGGCAAACCACGAACTCCTGCCTGGATTGTCACTCCGCCTTGCCTGATCCCCTGGGAGTGACGCAGGAGAAGTTCAGCCAGGATATACACGCACAAAAGGGTTTGACTTGCGCCGGCTGCCACGGAGGCGACCCAACCAGCGACGATCCAGACAAAGCCATGAGCCGAAAGGCGGGCTGGAAAGGCAAGATCGATCACAAGCAGATCCCCCAGTTGTGCGGGAGTTGCCATTCGGATCCAGCCTATATTCGGCAGTTCAACCCCAGTTTGCGCACCGACCAGTTGGACCAGTACCACACCAGTGTGCATGGCAAGCGCCTCGCGGCGGGAGACACGAAGGTGGCAGTGTGCACCGATTGTCACAGTGTCCACGATCTAAGGGCGCCCAGCGATCCCCGCTCCACGGTTAACCCAGTCAACGTGGCCAACACGTGCGCTCGCTGCCATGCTGACGCGAATTACATGAAGGGATATTCCATTCCCACGGATCAGTTCGCAAAGTACAGCACGAGCGTGCACCACGAAGCGCTAGCGGTGCGAGGCGATCTGAGTGCGCCAACCTGTACAACGTGTCATGGAAACCACGGCGCGGCGCCACCAGGAGTAGACAAGGTCCAGAATGTGTGCTCGAACTGTCACGCTTTCCAAGCCCAGATGTACGAAAAAAGTTCGCACAAGAAAGCCTTTGAAGCGGCTTCTCTTCCAGGATGCGTCGTGTGTCACAGCAATCATGGCATCACCCATGCAACGGACGCGAAGCTGGGCACCGGTCCTGACGCCGTCTGCATGCAGTGTCATAACCCAGGTGACGCATGTGATCAAGCAAGGGCAGGATTACAGAGTAGCTTGAGTCGATTGGACGAGGCCGTCAAAAGCGCAGACTCAGTTCTCCGTCTCGCCGAGTCTTCTGGCATGGAGGTGAGCGAGGCACGGCTGAGACAGGATCAGGCACGGGATTCGCTGACCAAGGCTCGAGTCACGATCCATAGCTTCCGGACAGACTTGGTGGATCAGGATATTCAAGCCGGCCTGAAAGTCGCCGCCCAGAACCTGCAAGCTGGGAAGCAAGCCATGGTTGAGCGCAACTATCGCCGGGTGGGGCTGGGAATATCCCTCCTCGCCATCGGGATGGTGTTGGCTGGGCTTTGGCTGTACATCAAGAAGATAGAGAGTTAGACCCACAGATGTACTTATTTTGCCAACGATTTGTGTCAGACGTACGCTGCTGGGGAAAAGGCGATGCAGCAATGGAGGCTTCGGCGCGTCGGGCTCGGGCTATCGCTGGTGACGATCGCCGTCAAACTCGTGTGGCTGGGCTTCTAGATCAGGAACTTGGAACAGAACTGAGGTTTTGCGCCCTGCGAATCATCAGTCCTCGACCACCCTGTGGGTCAGGCGGAACGCAATGCGTTCAATCTCACGGGCCGGGCGTGAGAGAGGAGTGTTGTGTATGACAATGCTGAATGGACGCAAACAGCTTCTCATTTGGATCCCTGCAGCACTGATCGCCGTAGCCTTAGTGGTGGCGTTCATACAGGCGCGCCGACTGACCGCTGTGCGCCGCGCACCTTACATTATCGGTGAACCCGAGAAAGGCGCCGCACTGTTTTTTGGTGACAAGCAATGCGGCATTTGCCATTCCATCAACGGATTCGGGGGCCGTGTTGCCCCGGATCTCTCCGGAGAGCACCCCGGTACTCCCGCAATGGGATGGCTTGCGGCGGTGTTGTGGAACCATGGACCCGGCATGTGGCGGCAGATCCGCCTAAAGAACGACCCTTATCCCCAGTTGAACTCGCAAGAAATGGCAGACATTTTTGCGTTCTTGTACCAGGCAAGCAGCATTGACCGCGCCGGGGACCCTAACGCTGGCCAGCGCGTATTCAACGGGAAGGGTTGCGTCCGCTGCCATTCGGTGGGCGGGACGGGCGGCCAGACGGCGCCAGCGCTATCCAAGATCGCTGCCGGCTCTGACTCGAACGCCTGGACACTCACCATGCTGAACCACGCCGGATCGATGATTGCTCCTATTACTAGCACCCTGGGACAATGGCCCCAGTTCACCGGTAATGAGATGAATGATCTGATCGCGTATGTGAGTCTCAGCGCTCCCCAGCCAGCGACGAACGCACGGGAAATACCCGGCAAAGCAGAGCGGGGGTGGGGCGTGTTCCAGCGCAGATGCATGCAGTGCCATTCCGTACGCGGGCAGGGTGGCAGCGTGGGTCCGGAACTGGGGCCAGAGCGTGATCTTCCACTCACGACGGGGCAGTTTGCTAGCGTTCTGTGGAACCATGCACCGGCGATGCTCCGTCAGGCTCGTGAAAATGGGATTCCTCCTCCGGTTCTTCAGGGCAACGAGATGGCCGACTTGCGGACGTTCCTTGCGAGCCTGCGCTACTTCGAGCCAACTGGATCTCCGCTTGTCGGCGAGCGCGTCTTCTCTGAGCGCGGCTGCGCAGCTTGCCACGGCCCTATGGCGGAAGGGACACAGATTGGGCCCGGGCTTAGGTCCGGCACCGAAGCTTTCACCACGATTTCGTTCACCGTCGCGCTTTGGCGGCATGGCCCCCGCATGATTGATCGCGCTCAGGAATTGGGTATACCCTGGCCGACCCTGAAGGCCACCGACCTCGGCGATCTGGTGAGTTTCCTTAACGCACCTGCCCGCCCGAAGTAATTAGCTGGAGGGCGGCAGTTAAACTGGCGCGAACTGGCAGGCTTGCCGGAAAAATGAAATTGGGCTGAAGCTACCGCTGCTGGCCAGTTACTCTGGCAGCTGAAGAACCAAGACTCCGCGGCTCAAGCAGTCGCATGGATACGCGGCGCGGGAGTCCGTTCTCCACATGTTCTGGGAGATGCACAGCTGGCTGAACACTTACGTGAAGAATCCGCAGCCGGCCACGGCCGGCGCAAAGCCGTGAACTTGTGGTTCAGCGACCATTCCAATGGGTTTCCGTCTGCACACTCTCGGGTCATCATGACCCAAGCGGATCTGTCGCGTCTTGGCCAGGATGTTCACGCCGACATCATGCGGGGCACGGAAAAGTCCGGATGGATTTACAACGGGGCAAAGATCAGCGATACCGTCTCTCCGAATATTGTGGCAAGGAGAAGATTGAATTACCTAAAACAGGTTCCACAAAAACTGGTTGTACACGTCGTGGTGGTACTGGACTTCCTGGGTCTTGACGAACGTGCCCGGCAGACGCGGACAGCGGTCGGCGGACGCTTGCTTCAGATCGGCATACCGGCCCTTGACGTCTTCACCGAGAATCTCCGACGTCGACTTTGCCTTGCGGAAACTGTCGATCGCGTCATAAATATTGTCCGGCAGATAGCGTTCCGCCTGGCGCAGGTTCTTGATCTTCGATATTTCTCCATCCAACCCTGTCTTGAAGATCGAATACATCACCATATAGGGATTGGCGTCGGGACTGACCGCTCGCACCTCCACCCGCATGCTCTTCTCGTTGCCGATCGGGATGCGAATCATCGCACCGCGATCGACCGGCGAAGCCTTCAGCTGGTTCGGCGCCTCAAAGTGCGGATCCAGCCGACGGAAGGCGTTCACGCTCGCATTCAGCATTAGACAGATGTCATTCCCGTGCGTCAGGATGCGGTCCAGGAATTCCCACCCGAACTTGCTCAGTTTCTCTTCGCCTTTGGGGTCCCAGAACAGATTCTTTCCATTCTTGCTGATCGAAACATTCGTGTGCATACCGCTGCCGTTCACGCCCACGACCGGCTTCGGCAGAAACGAAGCGGTCAGCCCCATATGCGTCGCCACCTGCCGGCAAATCAGCTTGTAGAGTTGGATTTGATCGGCGGCGGCCACCACTTCGCCATAGCTGTAGTTGATTTCAAACTGCGAGGGCGCAACCTCGGGGTGATCCTTCTCGTTCTGGAAGCCCATCGCGCGCTGTACTTCGGCGCTGGTATCGATGAACGTGCGCAGCGGATCGCCGGGCAGTGAGTGGTAGTATCCGCCGGTGTTCACATATTCGAACTTGCCGGTCTGGTAATAATTCCGCTCGGCGTCTTTCCCCTGGAAGATGAAGCCCTCGATCTCGTTCGCCGCGTTGAGCGTGTAACCCTTCTTTTCATTCAATTCACCGGCAAAAGTCTTCAAGATGCCGCGAATGTCTGCCGCGTATGGCTCTCCGCCCTTGTCAATGACGTCGCCGAACACCAGCACTTTGCCCGGACCGAATATGTCCGCCGGCGCCCAATAGAACGCGCTCCAGTCGATGCCGAGACGCAAATCGCTCTCGCGTTGCGCGGTAAAGCCGCGAATCGATGATCCATCAAATGTCAGGTTGTCCCAGCTCTTCAGCAGGAACTTCTTGTCGTAGTCCAGCATGTGAAGACGCCCCTCCAGATCGCTGAACAGCACCGTCAGGGCCTTGATGCGCTTTTCATCGGTCAGATACTTCAGGCGTTCTTCCTGAATGTTGTGGAGGGCAACGCGGTTCTTCCGCTGTTCTTTGGCGTTCAAATTCAACTGTTCGAGTTCGTCGTACGGGATCGCGAGAAAATTCCTCAGTTCTGTGGACATGCATCTCCTTGTCGGCGGGCCAAGCCCATAATTAACTTTTATGCTTGAAGCACCGGGGAACAGGGTACCGCGCAGGAAGCAACTCCGCCAAACCGGCGCCATGAAAAATATGAATCCGTTCCATCTTGATTGATGCGCATCCTCAATTCGCATGCTGTTTGTCCGCCGCAACATCTGTCTCGCCCATCGATAATACTTGGCTTGAACCGATCAAAAGCTCACGCCGGATAAGTCAAATTTATGTCCCCCATAAATTAGTGTTATTAACAAAAAGATTTATGTGTAGCAGAAGAAATATGCGTTGGACGCGCGCTTGTGAGACCGCTAAGGTCCACTTGCTGGCAGCGGAAGCGCACGGTCATCCGTTGCACACACCAGCGGAGAAAGTGAGCAACCAAATGAGAAATCGCTCCCATATCGGAGCCGCGGTCGTATTTGTAAGTCTTCTGCTAACTTCTGTCGGCCGTGCGCAGGAACAGTCAAGTACAACGCCGACCAACGACGCGATTCTGCAGCACATGCAAGAACTGGAGCGGGAAGTCAAAGAACTGCAGGCGGAAGTCGCCACACTGAAGAGCGCACCGGCAACTACACCCGCAGCCGCACCCGCGGTGCCGCAGAACAATCTCGTAACCAACGCGTCGGGCGCCGCGTCGTCGCCGCCGACGACGACGCCTCCTCCTCCGTCGCTGGCCGGATTGCTGGGGCCAACCTCCGTGAGCGGCTTCGTGGACGCGTATTACGGCCAGAACTTCAACAATCCAGCAGACCAAACCAACGGCCTGCGCTTCTTCGACGGGGCGACCAACCAGTTCGGCCTGAACCTGGTGGAACTCGTCGTCGACAAAGCTCCTGACGCCGCCAACAGCCGCACCGGCTATCACGTCGCGCTCGGCTTCGGGCAGGCGATGAACGCGGTCAACAGTTCTGAACCCAAAGCCGGCTTAAGTTTCGACCAGTACCTGAAGGAAGCCTACTTCTCCTATCTCGCGCCTGTCGGCAAAGGATTGCAGGTGGACGTCGGTAAGTTCGTCACCCCAAACGGCGCCGAGGTCATCGAGACCAAGGACGACTGGAACTACTCGCGCGGCCTGCTGTTCAGCTACGCCATTCCGTATTTCCACTTCGGCATGCGGGCGAAATACGCCTTCAACGACAAGTACTCGCTGACTGGGTTCTTCGTGAATGGCTGGAACAACGTCGTCGACAACAACACCGGCAAAACCTATGGCATGAGTTTTGGCTGGAATCCAAATAAGAAGTTCGGGGTTGCCCAAACCTACATGGCTGGCCCGGAGCAGAACAACATCAACTCCACTTGGCGCCAGCTCAGCGACACGGTCATCACTTATTCGCCCAACAGCAAGCTG
>Ga0316363_10002164_pt1 | contig 15549 bp, 12 predicted proteins | sample Sb_taG_3_FD_200459 | JGI IMG/M metagenome (GOLD analysis project Ga0316363, IMG submission 200459) | Peat soil microbial communities from Weissenstadt, Germany - Sb_50d_a_PC metaG (v2) (version 2) | ecosystem: Environmental > Terrestrial > Soil > Wetlands > Peat | place: Germany: Weissenstadt...
CGCATCGGCAACGGTCTTAAGAACGGGACCCTGAATTCGAAACAGGCCACCAACCTCGAAAAGCGGGAAACCTCGGTGCAGAACCGCGAAAAGAGAGACATGGCGGCGCACAACGGCCATTTGACCAAGGCCGAGCAAAACGGAATCAACCGGCAACAAAACCGAATCAGCAAAAGCATCTACAAAGACAAGCACGACAAGTAGACCGCTTGAATTTGCTTCGAGACCAAGCCGCAGAACTCTGCGGCTTTTCTTTTTTGCCCAAAACCTGCTTTGCCCACCCGGTCACCGGCCTCATCCCTGCCCACCGTTTATAATCTCGTTGCGGCTTCCGGCCGTACTCCCGACTGAAAGGCAAAGCTTGCTCGACTTCTTAGGCAGCCTCCGACGGACGCACATGTGCGGCGCGCTGCGCGCCTCCGATGCCGGACAGAAAGCCGTGCTCATGGGCTGGGTCAACCGCCGCCGCGACTTCGGCAACCTGCTGTTCATTGACGTCCGCGACCGCACCGGCATTACTCAGATTGTCTTCGATAAAGAAACCAACCCCGGCCTGCACGCCAAGGCCGGCGAGTTGCGCAATGAGTACGTTATCGCTGCCATCGGCACGGTGAAGAAGCGCGATGGCAACACGGTCAACAAGAACCTGGCGACCGGTGAGGTCGAGTTGATCGCCGACGAACTGCGCATTCTGAACACCTCGAAGCAGCCGCCGTTTCTGCCGGCAGACACCGTCCTGCCCAACGAGGAGATGCGCCTGAAGTACCGTTATCTTGATCTGCGCCGCGAGGCCATGCAGCACAACATCGAACTGCGCCACAAAATCGCCATAGCGGTGCGCGACCACCTTGCCTCGCGCGGCTTCTTGGAGATTGAAACTCCGTTCATGACCCGGTCCACGCCCGAGGGCGCGCGCGATTATCTCGTTCCCAGCCGGGTGCAGCCGGGATCGTTCTACGCTCTGCCGCAATCGCCGCAACTGTTCAAGCAGATACTCATGATCTCCGGGTTCGACAAGTATTTCCAGATCGTGCGCTGCTTTCGTGACGAAGATTTTCGTGCCGATCGGCAGGCGGAGTTCACCCAGATCGATCTGGAAATGTCGTATCCCCAGCCGGAGCAAGTGTGGGACGTGGTCGAGGGATTTCTGACAGCGGTGTTCAAAACCGCTGGGCATGAGATCAAGACGCCGTTTCCGCGCATGACCTACGACGAAGCCATGCGGCTCTATGGCAGCGACAAGCCTGACATGCGTTTGCCGGCGATGACCGATGTACGGGAGGCGTTTGCGGCGGAAACGCTGACGACCCTGGCAATCAACCCTAAGCTGCCCATCGTCGCGATTCGCATTCCAAAGGTCGGCGAGCTTTCCCGCAAGGAGCGCGACGAAATCAAGCCGCTATTCAATGCGAAGAGTGGCGCCAAGGTCTTCGAGGACTTCAAGCGGCTGGAAAAGAACTTTCCCAACGCGGCCGGCAAGATTCGGCAAAAAGCCGGAGCGGAAGCCGACGACTTCCTGGTGATTGTGGCCGGCGACTCGAAACCTGCGCAACATCCGTCCGAAGGCGGAGTGAAACCGGAGGTGAAGCAGCACGACCGCGCCGTGTACACCGCTGCGGGCCTGTTGCGCGTGGCCCTGGCCCAGAAATATGCCGAGCGGCATGGCGCGTTCAAGCGCACCGGCAACCCGGCCCACGATTTTCGCCTGCTCTGGGTCACCGACTTCCCCATGTTTGAATGGGACGAAGAGGGCCAGCGCTGGGCCGCGGCGCACCATCCGTTTACTTCGCCGCATGAGCATGACATGGACAAACTCGAGTCCGACCCTGGCGCGGTGCGCGCACTGGCCTACGATTGTGTGCTCAACGGCACCGAGCTCGGCTCCGGCTCGATCCGTATTCATCGTCAGGATATTCAGAGCAAAATTTTTCACTCTTTAGGCATGACCGAACAAGAAGCTCGCGCGCGCTTCGGATTTTTTCTCGAAGCCCTGGAATATGGAACACCGCCGCACGGAGGGATCGCGCTGGGCCTGGACCGCATTGTGATGATTCTGGCGGAAGCCGACAGTCTGCGCGAAGTGATCCCGTTCCCCAAGACCGCGCGCGCGGTAGATTTGATGGTGGACGCGCCAACCCCGGTGAGCGAAGCCCAGTTGAAGGAGTTGGGGATCCAGATTAAGAAATAGTCTGAGTACCTCAGGGCTCCCCTCCCAAAAGTTTTCCTTTCTCCTCTTCTGCATTCCCGATTCAGGATTGCCGCTCTCGCGCATGAAATCGGCCTTTCTGTGACTCTCAGACCCTGCTTGTGACCTACGTCACATCGACAGGTGACTTCCCCACTCGTGACGTGCCGCGGCAAGACCGATACTCAGCTCAAGAAGGAGTTGTTTTATGGCAACACTAGCAATCGTATGGCGGAATCCAGAGCAATTGAAACAACGGCGCCGCTGGCGCAGGATCGAACGCACGGCGCGCCGCAGCCTGTATGTGCTACAGGAACTGATTTCGCCCGAGCGAAACATCTGGGTCACCTCGTCTTCTCTTGAGGTCATCCACGACAGGTCTTGCGAGGCCGCCGTACAGGCCACTCCGGATAGCTGGCCATTCGGCATCTGCTCGTGAAAACCGCAGCGGCATTCCCTTTGCTTTTCCGCGCTCATCTGCGAAACTGAGCAACTGAGAACCGGAACTCAGTTCTCCGCTATGGGCCGCATCCACGTTCTTTCCGAAGCCGTCGCCAACAAGATCGCCGCGGGTGAGGTGGTGGAGCGTCCCGCCTCGGTGGTCAAGGAACTGCTGGAGAATTCCCTCGACGCCGGTTCCACGCGAATCAAGATTCAGGTTGAAACCGGCGGCAAGAAGCTCATCCAGATCACCGACAACGGCTGCGGCATGGTCCGCGACGACTCTTTGCTGGCCTTCGAACGCCACGCGACCTCCAAAATCAAGGACGCCGCCGACCTGCTCAGCGTTTCGACTCTCGGCTTCCGGGGAGAGGCGCTGCCCTCGATTGCTTCGGTTTCACGCCTGCGTCTTGAAACGCGGGCGCCGGACGAAGAGAGCGGTACGGTGGTTGAAATCAACGGCGGCAAAATCTTCAAGGTGGAGGAAGCTGGCTTACCGGTGGGCACCTCCATCACCGTTCGCGACCTCTTCTTTAATACCCCGGCGCGCAAGAAATTTCTGAAGGCGGAGTCGACCGAGCTTTCGCACATTGCGTCGCTGGTTACGCACTACGCGCTGGCGCATCCCGATAAGCACTTCGAGCTGCACTCGGCGACCAACGCCATGCTGGTGGCGCCGCCGGTCGCAGGCCACAGCGAGCGCGTGTATCAGGTCTTCGGCAAAGACGTTCTCGATCAACTGATTCCGGTGGTCGCGGTGCAGCCGCTGCAACATCTTGGGCTGCCACAACCCCCGCCGTGGAGAAGAACTTCCGTTTCCGAAACAGAAGACGGTGGCGAGCAAGCCCATGCCAGCTTCGGCGAACTTCGCGTCCACGGTTTTGCTTCGAAACCCGAAATTCAGAAACTCAACCGCAATTCGATCTACGTCTTCGTCAACGGACGCCTGATTCGCGACCGGCTGATTCAGCACGCCCTGACCGAGGCTTATCGCAACATCATTCCGCCGACGGTTTACCCGGTTGTTCTTCTGTTTCTGGAGCTGCCCAGCGGCGAAGTCGACGTCAACGTGCATCCTTCGAAGACGGAAGTTCGCTTCCGCCAGTCGGCCGTGACTCATGATTTCGTGCGCGACTCGGTGCGCGCTGCGCTGATGAAGACGCGTCCCGTGCCGCAATTCACGACTGAGATCAGCGCCCATCCCACTGCGAGTCCATCGCTCACACCAGGATCACGGCCTGCAACCGTCTGGCCCGGACGGTACGCTGCTTCTGATCCGCAAAATTTCACGCTGCAAGCGCCGGTGCCACCGCCGATCAGCGGACGGTTTCAGTTTGGCACCGACGGCATTGCCATCGAGGGAAACGCCGCATTGTCGCTGGCGCGCGCACCGCAGCCTGAAGTCATCAAAAGTGACGGCTGTACCCCGCCCGTCCCCGATGAGCCGGAGGCGCCCAGCAATCTCGCTCCGTCGCTCGCGTCGCTGAAGCCGCTGGGCCAGATTCGCGAGTCGTTCATCCTAGCGGTCAATCATGAGGGATTGTGGATCATCGACCAGCACGTGGCCCATGAGCGCGTGCTGTTTGAAAAAGTGCTCAAACAGCGGGCCGCGCAGAAAGCCCAGAGCCAGCGCCTGCTCATGCCGCTGGTGCTCGAACTTACTCCGGCGCAGCAGGCGGTGTTCACCGACATTTCCGATGAACTCGCTCACAACGGCTTCGAGGCCGAACCGTTTGGTACGCGAAGTGTCGCAGTCAAGGTCGCGCCTGCAGGCGTCGAGGCCGCGCAGGTCGAGCACATGTTGCAGGAGCTGCTCGATCAGCTTTCACGCGAAGAGCAGGCGCTCAACATGGAGAAAGTTCGCGCCAGGATTGCCGCTTCCATCGCCTGCCACGCTGCCATCAAAGTAAACATGCCGCTGGAGCAGAACAAAATGGAATGGCTGCTGGCCGAACTGGCGAAAACGGAATGCCCGATGTCCTGTCCGCACGGCCGGCCCGTAGTTCTGCGATACTCGATGAAGGACATTCAGAGGGCGTTTAAGAGGATCTGAAAGAAGCTATCAGCTTTCAGCTTTTGTCGAACCGATTCCTGAAAGCCGATAGCTGACGGCCGAAAGCTTATTTCATGTTCGATCTCGACCATCTCCGCAGCGCGATGTGGCACCTCGACGGCCATCCCGTCCGCACGCTCGATGAGGCCCGCGAGTTCATCGAGTCGGTCGGGTTCTGCCTGCTGTATCCGCGGAAGCCGCCCGTGCTGGTGCCGACGTTCATCGGTGCATGGGCAGGCTCGGACGATCATCTGCCGGACCGGCATCACGCATTTGCCGATCCCCGAGCCCAGCAAGCAACCGATCTCATGGTGCGTCTGCTGCGTGAGCGCGCAGCGTACGAGGCCAATCTGTTCGAGGAAAACAACGCCTTCCTCGTCGCCGGATCGATCTTTCCATATTTTTATGCTCTGGTCGGGGAACGCAATCCCCGGCAGGCGCCCAAGCCCGGTCCGCGATCGGGGCAGTCGCAATTAGTTTGCGATTTGTACGAAATCATCCGCCGCGATGGGCCGATCTCAAAGCTGAAGCTGCAGGAACGGCTGGGCGGCAGCATATCTTTCGCTGCCCTGGACCACGCGCTCGGCGAACTCTGGTCGAAGCTGCGCGTCACCCGCGTCGACTACAGCGCGGCCGAAGGCGCATCCTGGGACCTGCTGTATCGCTGGTCGCCCGACGCGGTGCGGGAGGGCATCGGCTTGTCGGTCGTAGAGGCGCTTTCGGCTCTGCTCTCCAAATATCTCGACTGCGTGATCGCCGCCGATCAGCAGGAAATCGAAGCCTTTTTCGGCAACTTCGTTCCGCGTTCGCGGGTGCGCGAGGCGATCAATGCCCTGCTGGCCGCACGCGAGTTGAGTTTCATCCACGCGGGCAACCGGACGCTGATCCAGATCACCCCGGAAAAACCGCAGGCCGACGCGGCACCTGTCCGCCGTCCGCAGCGGGCGTAAATCTGATGAAAGCCGGGCGGGGACGCCGGGCGTCCTCACCCGGCGATGCCCTTTAGCAAATCCTCGAAGTCCGCTACTATGATGTGCTTGTGACTTTTCATTCCCACTGTCGTCCAAGGTGAACATGCGCACAATTCCCGTAGCTCTGTCTTTATTGTTCCTCGCTTCGCTCGCTTCTCCACAAACGCAATCCGCACCCGCGCCAGCATTCCCCTACACCCCCAGTCTCGACGTCAATGCCATGGACAAGTCCGTCGATCCCTGCGTGGACTTTTATCATTACTCTTGCGGCGGTTGGCAAAAGAACAATCCCATCCCGCCCGATGAAACCTCCTGGTCGGTCTATGGCAAGCTCTACCAGGACAATTTGAATTATCTGCGCAGCATTCTCGAGCAGGTTTCCTCCAAGGCCAATCAAACCGATGCCGTCACGCAGAAGATTGGTGACTTCTATGGGGCCTGCATGGATGAAGCAGCGGTCGAACAGCGCGGCCTTACCGCGGTCCAGCCTGACCTCGATGCCATCAATCACCTCAAGTCCACAAAAGAAATGGCACCGCTCATCGCGCGTCTGCAACTGGTCTACGGGCGCAGCTATGGCCGTACTATCCTTTTCCGGCAAGGTTCGACCCAGGACCCCGACGACTCCGAGCAGCAAATTGCTTCGCTCGACCAAAGCGGCCTGGGCCTTCCCGACCGGGACTACTACACAAAGGACGATGCCAAGTCGAAGGAAATCCGCGAGCGCTACGTGCTGCACGTACAAAAGGTTTTCGAGTTGATGGGCGACAACCCTGAAACGGCAAAGAAAAATGCCGCGACGATTATGGCCATGGAAACTGCGCTGGCCAAGGCGTCGCTAACACGCGTGGAACGCCGCGACCCTTACAAGCTGAAGCACAAGATGAAAGTTGCGGACCTGCGCCAGCTCGCGCCCAACTTCGACTGGCAGACCTACTACCAGACGATGCAATATCCCGGCTTTGAGATTCTCAACGTGGCGGTGCCGGACTTCTTCAAGGAGATCAACTCGCAACTGACCGCAGAGCCGATCGAGCACTGGAAGGTCTACTTGCGCTATCACGTGGTTGATTCGTTTTCACCGTATTTGTCAGCGAAGTTCGTCGATGAAAACTTCGACTTCTACCGCAAATACCTGCGCGGCGCGAAAGAGCAGGAGTTGCGCTGGAAGCGCTGCGTTCAATATACGGACAGCGATCTGGGCGAGGCCCTGGGCCAGGTTTATGTGCGGCAGACTTTTTCGCCTGAACTCAAAGCCAGCACGCTCGACATGGTGCGGCGCATCGAAGACGCCATGGGCCAGCGCATTCGCGAACTTGACTGGATGAGCCCCGAAACCAAGCAGCAGGCGCTGGCCAAGCTGGCCGCCATCCGCAATAAGATCGGCTATCCCGACAAGTGGCGCGACTACGGTTCGGTGACCATTGTCCGCGCCGACTTCGCCGGCAACGTGGCGCGTGCCAGCGCGTTTGAGCGCCACCGCGACATCAACAAAGTCGGCAAGCCGGTCGATCACGGCGAATGGGGCATGACGCCGCCGACAGTGAACGCCTACTTCGATCCGCAGATGAACGACATCAACTTCCCCGCCGGCGTGCTGCAGCCTCCGCTCTACGACGCCAAGCTTGACGACGCGCCCAACTACGGCGACACCGGCGGCACCATCGGCCACGAACTTACCCACGGCTTTGACGATGAAGGCAGCCAGTTCGACGCCAAGGGCAATTTGAAAAACTGGTGGACCAAGGAAGACCGCGAGAAGTTTGACGCCCGCACCAAGTGCGTCCAGGACCAGTATGCGCAGTACATTGTGGTGGACGACATTCACATCAACAGCAAGCTCACCCTGGGCGAAGACGTGGCCGATCTGGGCGGCGAAATTCTGGCTTACATTGCGTGGAAAGGCGCGACCGCAGATAAGAAGCTGGAACCGCGCGACGGCCTCACTCCCGATCAGCGCTTTTTTGTCGGCTTTGCGCAGTGGGCGTGCAGCAATGAGCGCCCCGAAAATTTGCGCGTGCGGGCCATGACCGATCCGCATTCTCCGGCCGAGGACCGCGTGAACGGCGTGGTGGTGAACATGTCGGAGTTTTCCCAAGCCTTCTCCTGCAAAGCGGGCCAGGCGATGGTGAAACCGGCGGAGAAGGTATGTAAGGTCTGGTAGGAGAAACTCTTAACACAGAGGGCACTGTGGAACACAGAGGTTTCAGCCCAGACTCTGCGTCCCTCTGTGTCCTCTGTGCTTAGTGATTTTTCCCGGGTCTACGCTTACAATCGTCTGCTTACGCTTCTCCCACGATGAACGACACCCCACCTCGCAAACTCATCATCGCCATCGACGGCCCGGCCGGCGTGGGCAAGAGCACCATCGCCTCGCGCCTGGCCCGCAAGCTGGGATACGCCAACCTGGAAACCGGCGCCATGTACCGGGCGCTGGCGCTCAAAGCCATCTTGTCCGACGTTTCCTTCGACGACGAAGCGGCGCTGGTGGAACTGGCCCGCAACTCCCGTATCCAACTTGAGCCGACGTCAACCGGCAATCGAGTCCTGCTCAATGGCAGCGACGTCACCCAGCGGGTGCGAGAGACCGACGTGACCGAGGGCGCCTCGCGGGTTTCGGTTCATCCTAAAGTGCGCGAGAGGATGGTCGCCCGCCAGCAGGAGATGGGAGCAAACGGTGGCATAGTGATGGAAGGCCGCGACATCGGAACAAAAGTTTTCCCGCAGGCGGATGTAAAAATCTTTCTCGATGCCGACCCCGTGGTGCGCGAGCAGCGACGACTGAAGCAGCAAGGTCTTCACGGATCGGCAGGCGAGCTGACTGCGGCGGAAATTCGTCTGCGCGATCAGCGGGACCGGACTCGGACAACTTCACCGTTGGTACCCGCGCCGGATGCGCTGCTGCTCGATTCGACGAGCATGACCGAAGACGAAGTGCTGCAAAAAGCGGAAGAGGCGATCCGGGCGGCGTCGGCAAAGCATGTGGATTGAAAACTCCGCGAGCCCGTGCCACACATACCTCACGCGAGACGCCCGTCCTCCAACAACTACGGCTCCACCTTGTATACCGTCACCATCCCCATCTCCATGTGATCTTCCAGGTGGCAGTGGTAGAGCCAAACGCCGGGGTCGTCCGGGACCATGTCCACGGTTCGCATTTCTGCCGGCATGAGAGTCACTACATCGGTTCGACGGCCATGGTCGACTACCACGTTGCCATGCCAATGCGGAGTATGGAAATTGAATCCCTCCCCCATGGTGATCAGATACCAGCGCACATGTTCGCCTTTTTTCATGGTCATCGTGGGGCCATTGCCGAAAATGTATCCGTTGACGGTTGCCTTGACGTTGACCGCAGCGAATCCACGGCCGGCTAGGGAGAAATTGCCCTGATCGTCCGCGCCCTCGAATTCAAGCTTCTTCACGTGCTTGGGATCGCTGGTATAGGTCTTCGTGTTGTGATCGAGATACCAACTGGTGTTCTCGTCAAACAGCATGAACAAGCTGATGAACTCACGGTCCACGCCCATCGGCCGTCCATCCGGCTGCGACTGTCCGCGTGCATTAATGATGATGGCGCCGATCAGTCCGCTCTCGAGGGCGGTGTTTCCATGGGAATGGTAGAGCCAGACCAGCGAGTTGGGGTCGCCTGGGCCAGGACCGGCGCGCTCCGGAACCTGCCAGGTGTAAACGTGGGTTTTGCCCGGATCGACGTCATCATCGGCTTTGTCGTTGCCGGTAGTGCCGTCGTCGTACATGGCGCCCTCGGAGTCCTTGTTGTAGAAGACGCCGTGGGCGTGGATGCTGCAGGGGTGGGTGCCGTTGTTCTTGAACACGATTCGCATCGTGTCGCCCACTTCGGCACGTAGAATTGGCCCCAGAATGCCTGCGTGTTCCCACTCCGGCATCCGAGGCTTTAATTTTGTGAAGGTTTCGTCGGTGTATTCGCGATAGACCGCCTTGCGATACACCTTTCCGATGCGATGCGGGCCCTGTTCCACATAAAGCTTGGCATATCCTTCGAACGGTTTGCCGGTGATCTTGTTAATGCCGCTGGGTGCGTAGTCCCATTCGACTTCATCAGCAGCAACGTAATAGGTGTGAAGTTTGCCCGTGAGCGAGGCGGTAGCGCTCTCCTGAGTGGATGCGAGCACGGTGAGGCTGAGAAAGCTCAGCGAGAGGGCAACGATCTCAAGACGGAGCAATCTGAAAATCACGTGAATCTCCTGATTTTGAATTGTTCTTTCGATCGGGAAAGGCGGCACAAGAGTATCACGAAAGCAGTTGGGCTAGCTCTGGGATTCCCGTCTCGGGACAAATCCGAAAAAAGAAATGGTCACCTCACAGACCTGAACCTTGACCGGCTGCTATAAGCAACTCATGTCTCCCGTCAAAGCTGGGCTCGCCTTGCTGAGATTTCACAAGAAAGTTAAGTCTTTATGGCTTGCCCCACTCCTCACTTTTCTTTCATCCGTCCCCCCGGTCGATTGTCATTTCTCTTATCACTTCAGACACTTTCGACAAGAATATTCCTGAGCGGAATCGCCACGTCTGCTTGTTGGCCTGGGCTGCGCTCGCCCAGGACGCCTCTACCGGCGCTTTGCGCGGCACGGTCACGGACGCAACTGGCAGCCGGATCGGCGACGCCACCATTGTTCTGGTGAACGACGCAACCGATCGTGTGAGCGCAGAAAGAGATAAGAAGCGGCGATCGCCAGAAATGTAGATTTACGCGTGAGTGCGCGTGACCAAACGCCCGCGCTAAGTGCTGCGCTTGCGTGCAGCATCGGCGATGAAATGTAAAACTAGCGCCAAAGAATTACATCGTGCCGATTGGACTCGGAAGTAATTCGCGATCGATTCGCGGGTGATCTGCAGAGATCAGAACTTGCCGTTCTTCGATGTGCCGCTGTTGGACGTTAACATCCTTTGGAAATTGAGAAACGATACCTAGTGGCAATGTCCCTAAGGGGTGCCGGGAGAGCACTTGGTGACTGGGCGGAGCCCCCGGTGGTCACCGTGTCCGGTGATGTTAGGAAGTGGTTGCGGGCAGATCAACATACTGAGGGGGTACTATGACCTGAGGGGATTTTGCTACACCCAGTGGGGCGGGGGGAGCAGCGCAATGCGCCCAGAAGCACGCAGGCGAAGAGTATGCATTTTGCGACATTGATTCCAGACTGGAATTCGCTTGATTCAGTCAGGCGCGTCCATAGCGATTTAGAGGCCGCTGCACTTGTATTCTTTGCGCTACTCGTGCTCTTTGATATTCTGGCGCACCTTTCGACAAACAATAAAAAGAAGACGCTCTTGGAGAAGATCGGCCTATGCTGCTTTGCGATAGCCGTGTTAGCCGAGGTAGTAGCATATCCATACGGGCAGAGGAACGATACCTTGTCAGGGCAGATAATTGGGTCTCTGGATGCCGAGACGAGGGAAGCCTTAATTAAATCCGCGACGGCGTTAGCCCAATCAAAGGAAGCCGAAACCAAGTCGGGCGATGCTATAGATAGGGCAGGAAAAGCCCAAGAGTCGCTTGGCAACGCAGAGACCGAAGCGCATCGAGCGCAAACGGAATCATCGACTGCCCTGAGCATTGCGAGCGACGCGAAACAAGTTTCCAGCGAAGCCAGGCAAGAAGCCGATTCATTTGAGAAGGACATCAAATCGGCAAAGGAACAGGCAGCGCAGGCGGAATCCCATTTAGCAGATGCCCTCACAAAAGCGGCTGTCGCCCAAGCTGAGTTAGACCGTTTAAGAACACCTCGGTCTCTCGTCAATGTTGATTTGCTGGTTTCAGCATTACAACCTTTTCCGGGGACGCAATTCAGCATCTCTGGAATCTTTGGTGACCAAGAATCCGTGGCCATTGCCGAGAAAATCTGCGCTGTGCTGATAGCAGCTAAATGGAAGCCAACATTCTCTCCGAATACGGGCAGAGGGTCGTATTCCGTCAGAATAAAAGATTGTGACGTTGGCGGGGTTGGTTCGAGCATAAGTACAGGCGTACACATTGCGGCAACTTCTGAAGAAACCCCAGAAGCCCTCAACAAATTAGCGCCCGCCGACCGACCGCCGAACATCAATGCGGCGATAGTTTTAAAGAATGCTTTGGCGCGATCTATTTCCCCCACACAGGAGGATTTGCAGACCGAAGACGTTAGCGTCGACAAATTCGGCAAATTTACCCTCGTACTGATTGACGTGGGGAATAAGCCGATAACCAGCAGTAACCCTGCCAGCCATTGACCCTGTGGACGCGAAACGGCACCAGCACCGGGATTGGTGTCTATTGTGTCGGAGTTGAGGGCGGAGAGAACTAACCAGGCGAATCGGCTGAAGCACGTAGACGCGGCCCTTGCAGTTCTGGGCAAGTTGAACGGCAGCTCTCACACCGAAGCCGAGACACACGTTATCAGCATCGGCCCGCAAGAAGATTAGCCTAGCGCAAAAAGCACGCTGGGCGAAGAGAGCCGCGAACAGACAAACAGCAACGATGAAGCCGAAGCGCACCATGTCCGCATCTGCTCGCAGAAAGATTGCTGCTGCTCAGCGGGCGAGGTGGACGAAGTTGAAAAAAGCTTAATTGAGAGCAGATCGAGAGCCGAGTGAGTGAGGTATTTACTGCAGGCTCCGCCCATGCCAAAGCAGGTAGTTAATGCGCTGGAGACCATTCCCGGAGCTGTGATTGACCCTCTAACGAGTTTAGCCAGGCTTGAAGAGCGCCCCCAGAGTCTTTGTCGATGTGAAGGAAACGCAGGCCCATCGCAAAGGCGTCGCTCCAAACCACATCCGCTTTTGCATGAAAAGTCTGTAGCCCCACACTTGGAAGCTCAAATTCCACTGTGACGACTCCTTCGAGTCTCACTGGGTCAATCAAATTGATGGCCAGTCCGCCCTCGCTCACGTTCTTCATCTTGGCGCCGAAAGGTTGCCCATCATGACTGCAACACCGTACCGCCAAGTCTACGTCGTACCGGAAATACCTGCGATGTTCGCGCTCCATCTTGGGAATCGCGAGATCGAGAACACTCCGCAGTCGAGCTTCCTGTAGCGGCTTGGAGAGCACAACGCTTGCTCCTAAATCAAGAGCTTCGCCCGCGTCGGTCATACCATTTGTCACCGCTAGAAGTAGGGTGTGTTTGTTGGAGCGGCTGTTGCGTACCTGGGTGATCGCTTCGTTAGCTCCGGGCACATCGTCGCAGTCGATGACAAGTCCGTCCCAATGGCGGCGGGCGGCGAGTTCTATGGCGCTCTCAGAATCCTGGCGGAGATCCAGCGAGGCTCCGTGTTCGCTCAAGTTTGCTTTGATGTGACCTAGCAGGTTGAGATCGCGAGTCACGATCAAGCAATGTAACCCCATTTTGTGATCTTAACGAACCGTGGGTCACGACCATAGTGACAAACGTACATGGCACTTATAGACGGTCGCCACCTGCGGACTGGCGTGCGGACTGACACTCTTGGAGCCATCGGTTTAGAATAGGCATTCAGCCGCGAAAGCAGCACTGCAGTGACCGAGGACACCGTCACAATCTCGCCGGGCTCGCGATTTCGAGCCGCGATGGTGCTGGCCATCATCGCGGATGCACTCCAAATCGTCGTTTTCCCGTTCTTCGTCGAGGGCGCGGTATCGCCCGCCGATGACATACTAGATTTCGGTGTCGCAGCCGTGCTGGTTCACCTTCTTGGCTGGCACTGGGAATTTTTGCCATCGTTTCTTGCCAAGCTGGTGCCCGGAGTCGATCTAGTCCCTTTCTGGACGATGGCGGTCGCAAGCGTCTATCGGAAATCGAAGCGGATCGCGGTTGCCGCAGAAGAGAGCCGTGAGCAGCAGCATCCGGTGCTCAGAGACCCACAACATTTGTAAGCCGCGCCTCCTTGGAGGCAATCGGCTAAACAGCTGAATCCTGCGCTCCACGTCATAACTTGCTAAGGCAAGTGGAGTATCATGTTGCCGGATTATCCTTCCCACCCGTCTCGTGATGAGGAGAAAGAAAAAGAAGAAGAGCCGTCCACGCAAGCCGCCATTGTGTAAGGTCCATGGCAGGCCCATTCGCCCTAGCCGTTGGCGGGCAGGTCACCGCACCACTGGATGCGCAAGCTGCTATCGAACCAGGAAGATGCCGCCACCGAGAAAGAGACTGTGCAAGGAGCACAAGCTCCCGATCTTGCGGTCGCGTTGGTGGTCAGGCTACCGAACGAGAGGCTGCCGCGAGTGTTTTGAGGTTCCGCCGCCAGAGGACCGGCTTTGCCGCAAGCATGACCGACCGATCCAGCCTAGTGCGTGGATTAGAGGCCGCCACTCGACCGGCTGCAGCCGCTGCTTCAACAGTCGTCCTGGCTTTGCCGCTGCGCAAGCACGGTATCGGGCGCGGCAAAGACTACGGCTTCTGAGGGCCAAGCGGAGGAAGCGGTTTGGGCAGCGTCGGCACTCCGGAGAGTAACGCATAGCTCCCCTAGCCGCTACTTGTTCGTAGCGGATAGCTGTTGGCGCACTTTGTCCGCTATATCTAAAACAGCACCACCAAAGAACACCGGTGTGGAGGTGCCCCAGTCAACCTTGGAGGGATACAGCGCAGCAACGTCCCACAGGATGCCGTTGTGTTGGCAACATAACCTCTGTGCACTGGGAAACTGTCGTTTTAGCTCGGTCGAGACTAGGTGACTCCCATCCCAGAACTGTACGACTCGTGAATCTGAGACCCGCGACAGCACCATGCCGCCAGGCTTAGCCCAATCGCTGGGCAATATCGGCTCCCAGACAATAAGCACACGAACTGACGACGTGAGGTTTCGTTTCAGTATCTCTTCAATCGCGGAAGACCCCCGCAGGCAGTAGGGTCAAGTCGGCGACACCAGTAGCACCAAGCGCGTGCGGTCATCCGCAGCGTTGAACACCTGCTTGAACTGGTCAAGATTGCTCGGCGTCAGGGATGTAAGTGGCGGCTGGCCAGGTGGTGTACGCGACGAACCCCAGTAGTACCAGTACGTCGCGCCTGCCAGAATAGCCACTCCAAGCAGAAGAGCGTGCTTCACGTTGACGACTCGCATGAGATCATTCAGCCAGCAACCAAGCCCGCGATCACTTGGGGAAAGAAGATAATGAGGAGGACAAAGACGGCACAGCACCAAAACAAAGCGATGCTGACAGGGCTGCGCCGCTTGCATTGAGCACGATACAACTGCGCGAATCCTAAGACGAGCAGAGCCAGCGCACCAGCGATCAACCAGGGTCTAGCGGTTTGCGCCCAGACACTCATTCCCGCCAGCCCCGCCGCGCCAAGAAAACCGAAAGGCAGGCAGCAAGCCAGGGTTGAAAGCGCGGCAATCATCGCCGCAACCGGAGTCGCTCGTTCTGCCAATTTCATTCGCGTTCCTCCTTGCTCTTCGCTCTCGTGACCGCAAGTCGAACCGCATTTTCTGATGGAACTCCGGTGCGGTTGGAATAAAGCCGACACGTCAGACCCGGCGTATTTCCTTGGTCCGGCTCGACATCGTTGCCATTGACGCGAATCGTAGGAGAACCGTGAAACATCAAAGCTCTCGCGTCCTCGTCGGTGTTGACCGGAATCCCTTCAACTGCCACCTCCAACGCTTCCGCAGCTAGCACTTTTCTGACTCGTTCGATTGCGGGTTCGTAGTTTGGGCAGCCCGGAACGAAGAGCACTTCTACTTTCACTTGGTCTGCACCTCTTCCAAGACAGGGCAGGCGCAAGCTGCGTGCCGCCTTCTGTGCCGTAGTTCCTGGTCGCATTTCTTAAGATCGCTCAAGAGTTCAGATTCTAATTTTTCCAGTTGTCGCACTCTGCCACGCACGTCAGCCAGTTTTCGTTTCAGCAAGTCTCTTACTGATTCACAGGCTTCCACTTTATGGGTGCGCAGGTCGGTCAGTTCTC
>Ga0316363_10002169_pt1 | contig 15531 bp, 12 predicted proteins | sample Sb_taG_3_FD_200459 | JGI IMG/M metagenome (GOLD analysis project Ga0316363, IMG submission 200459) | Peat soil microbial communities from Weissenstadt, Germany - Sb_50d_a_PC metaG (v2) (version 2) | ecosystem: Environmental > Terrestrial > Soil > Wetlands > Peat | place: Germany: Weissenstadt...
AGTAGTAGCGCAGAAGGCAAGATTTTCGTGGCACATTTCCTGGTTCACGGAAGCTGACCAGCGGCGGTCAATCGCGTAAACACCTCAATGACCGTCGGGTCAAATTGTGTTCCCGATTTCTGTCTCAGCATCTCAAGTGCTTGTCGCTTGGGAAGGCCTTTTCTGTAGGGTCGATCGGAAACGATCGCGTCATAGCAATCGGCAACGGCAAGAATGCGAGCGTGCAAACTGATATTCTCCCCAGCCAGACCTGCTGGGTAACCGGAACCATCGAACCATTCGTGATGTTGGGCAACCATGGGCAGAGCTTCGCGGAAACATGGGATGGGTTCGAGGATACGAACTCCAATTTTCACATGGTCCCGCATGATCTGCATTTCCTCAGGTTCGAGCCCGCCGGGCTTATCCAGAACGGTCAGAGGCGTACCAATCTTGCCGATGTCGTGCAACAAGCCTCCGCGGTGCATGATCTCCAGACTTTTGGCAGGCAGACCCATGGCATCCGCCATCTTAAGAGCCAGATTTGTCACCCGCTCGGAGTGGCCCGCCGTCCACGCCGATTTCGCGTCGATCGCGCGGGCCAAGGCAGTGAGAGTCCCCAGATCCAGTTGTTCCAATGCGTCAATTGCGATCTTCAGTTGTTCCTTCTCGAGGCGTGCGGCGTGGTACTGTGCAACGCATGCACGAAGCGTGGCCAGTAGCGTTTTCGGGGTCACGGGTTTAGTGAGAAACCGGAAAATTTGTCCCTCGTTCACCGCTCTCGCGGCCGCTTCGATGTCGCTGGAACCTGTCAGCATCACACGGATGGAATCCGGTGAAATGGTGCGAACCGTCGCCAGAAACTGCGCCCCGTCCATGCCAGGCATGCGCATATCTGAGACCACAACTGGATACGGCCCGTCCTTTCTCAGCTTCGCAAGGCCTTCTTCGGCACCGCCTGCCAGGTCGGCGACAAACTCCGTGTGGACGGAACGGCGCAACCCTTCGAGCACCAATGGTTCGTCATCCACCAAGAGAACTCGTGCTTCGTTGCCGCTGCCGATCTCCAAACTAGTGCTCCGGTTCACTCTGGACCTTCCCGTTAGCCAATTTGCTCATCACTGGCAATCGCAGCGAAAATGTGGTTCGCTTTCCTACCTCAGTGTCGAACCAGAAGCTTCCCCGTGCTTCTGAAAACAATGGCATGACAGATGGTCAACGCTGTGCCCGGTACCTAAGTCTTATCGGCAATGACACGCAGTTACTTTAGAGAGCCGGACTTGTGTGAGCAGAGAAGCCATGCTGAGGTAACCAGAAGGGGAGCTGTTCGTCAGCACGCAACATTCGCTCAAGAACCGGCAAAGCTCCTCCCGCAGTTTCTGACGTCAGGCATGTTGTCAACAAATTGTCAAATTAATGTCACTTTCTTCCCCGAAATGTGCCATTAACCCGATATCAGGCTAGAGTTTAGGGGTATGATTCATGGCAATTACGGCGCGGGGGCGATCGTGACCAAGAACGAATCTTCAGCGACGACGACGATGGCCGCGGTTCCGGCTGGTTCGGAGCGGATACTGGTGATCGAGGACGATCGCGCCGTGCAAAAAGCGCTAAAGCGATTGTTTGAAGCCGAAGGCCTTGCGGTGGATATTGCGGGGAACTGCGCAGCGGGTCTGGAGATGTTTCGGGCGGCGGCGCCGTCCGTGCTGGTGCTGGACTTGAGTTTGCCGGGGACGCCGGGGCAGGACGTGTGCCGGGAAATCAGCCAGGCAGCGCCCTCGTTACCGATCATCGTCCTCAGTGCGCGAACGGAAGTGATGGACAAGGTGCTGCTGCTGGAGCTGGGCGCGCATGACTATGTGACGAAGCCCTTCAGTCCGCGGGAACTTCTGGCGCGGGTGCGCACGGCGATGCGGCGGACGGCGCGGACTCCGCTGACCGAAACTTTCAAGTTTGGCGACGTGAAAGTTGACTTCACGAAGATGGAGCTGTGGCGCGAAGGGAGTCTGGTGCCGCTGACTTCGCAAGAGTTCAAGGTGCTGAAGTTCATGATCCAGAACGCGGAGCGGGTGCTGTCGCGCGAGGAACTGCTGAACCACGTTTGGGGATACCGGAATTATCCGAGCACGCGGACGGTGGATAATCACATCCTGCGGCTGCGGCAGAAGCTGGAAAAAGATCCGGCGAACCCCGTGCACTTTCGCACCGTGCACAGTTCGGGTTACAAGTTTGTGCCATAGTGTCTTAGGGCATGTCAGTAAGCTTTGTAGAGGGAGAAATCAAGGGGAGACCATGGGCGGAATTCGGTTGCGGACCAAGTTCCTGCTTTCCATGGTGGTGGTATCGGCGGCGCTGACTCTCACGACGCTGCTGGTGGTGCGGCACACCGTGGAGCAGGAGGTGCGGCAGGGAATCCAGCGCGACCTCGAGAATTCCGTTTCCGCATTTCACAGCTTTCAAAAGCAGAGGGAAGTCACGCTCGAGCGCTCGGCGGCGCTGCTTGCCGACCTGCCGAATGTGCGGGCGCTGATGACCACGCACGATCCGGCAACCATCCAGGACGCATCGCGGGATTTGTGGCAACTGGCGGGCAGCGATTTGCTGCTGCTGGCCGATTCTTCCGGCAAGGTAATGGCGCTGCAGGCCACCCCGCGGGAGGTCACCGTCCGCGAAGCGCAGGATTTTTTCCCGGTCGTCTTTCCGAGCTTTTCTCCGAATGCGGCGTCGCGCGACGAGACGCGACACTGGTGGTATGTCGAAGGGCACCTCTACGAAGTTTTCCTCCAGGATATTTATTTTGGTCCCGCGAGTGGTCGTCATGTTCTGGGATACCTGCTGCTGGGTTACGAAATTGACGACGGCGTTGCCCGGGACCTGAGCCGTGTGGCCGCGAGCGAAGTGGCGTTTCGTTATGGAGATGTGATTGTGCGGAGCACTCTGAAGCCTGCCCAGGAATCCGAGTTGCTGCGCGTGGCGCCGAGAACGGCGGCGGGAGGCCCGCCGCAAGGGGATGAGATCCGGCTGGGCGGGGAACGGTTTTTGGCGACGGCGGTGGATTTGCCAACGCCGGGTACGCCAGCGCTGAGTCTGTGGGTGTTGAAGTCGTTCGATCAGGCAACTATATTTTTGAGCAACCTGAACGAATCGCTGCTGGCGCTCGGCCTGACGGCGGTGCTGGCGGGGAGCCTGCTGGTTTTTCTGATCTCGCATACCTTCACGCGTCCGCTGGAGAATCTGGTAGCGGGGGTGCGCGCGCTGGAGCAGGGCGACTATGAGTATCCGCTGAATGCGCGGGGCGGAGACGAAGTCGCTGAGGTAACGGGAACCTTCGACCGGATGAGAAAGAACCTGCAGAAAACTCAGCGAGAGTTGCTGGATGCGGAACGGCTGGCGACGATCGGACGGATGGCGAGTTCGATCTCGCATGATTTGCGGCATTCGCTGGCGGCGGTCATAGCGAATGCGGAATTTCTTTGCGAGAGCAACCTGACGCCGGGGCAGCGCGAAGATCTTTACGCCGAGATACGGATTGCGGTCAACCAGATGACGGAGTTGATCGAGTCGCTGCTGGAATTCTCGCGCACACGTGAGTCGCTGCGTCCCACGTACGGCGACGTCCGCTCGGCGGTAGATCGGGCGGTGCAGGGGGTGAAGGCGCATCCGGAATTCCAGCGCATACGGATTCGGATTTCCGCGGAAGGGCCAACCGAGGGATGGTTCGATTTCAAGAAGCTGGAGCGCGCCTTGCTCAACTTACTGCTGAACGCGTGCGAAGTGGTGCCGGCGGAATCCGGGAAAATCGATATCGAGCTGAAACGCAAGGGCGAGAGTTTGGAAATTCGCATCGAGGACAACGGTCCCGGTATCGCGGAGGCGGTGCGTGACCGGCTGTTCGAACCGTTTGTGAGCCACGGCAAGGAAAATGGCACCGGGATGGGATTGACGGTGGTGCAGAAGATTCTGCAGGACCACGGGGGCGACGTCACGGTGGAGCAGACTTCGGCTTCGGGAACGACATTTCGCGTGAATATTCCGCTGAATCCCTCGGCGGAAAATGCTTTGGCGGCCCGGCATGTTAACTAGACGGCATGGTTCGGTTGCGAACTCCTTGAATGCAGATCCGGAATCGAGACTTGAAGTGCATACCCGAAATTCAGAATGAAGTGCGGAGAGTGGCAGGAGGCGACATGAGTATGAGCGAGACGCGCTGGTTTGATTGGTTGCGATGGGGGATGCTGCTAGGTGTGACGGCGTGGAGCGCATTCGGCGCCGCGCAGGAACCTGCGAATCGGACGCAGCCACCTTCTCCGGAATCGTTGCAGGAGTCGGTGAGTGACTCGGTTCGCGAGTTGCGGGAGCAGGTTCGCGAGTTGCAGGCGGCAGTTGCTGGGATGCGCTCCGATTGGCGGCGAGAGCGCGCGGAAACGGCGGAACTGCGCCGGGAGCTCGCGGAAGTCCGCGCTGGAACGGTACCGCGGAGTGCGGTGTTAAGGGATGCGCTGGCGAAGTCGGCGGCGGCCAACTCCGAGGCGGGCGCGGGCAGCTTGCAGAACGTCTTGCAGAACGGCACACCGCAAGATCAAAGAACGCAAGATCAGAACCAAGATCGGAAAAGGGGCGAGCGTGCGGCCAGCCTGGAAGAGGAATACCAACTGCTGAGCGGAAAAGTGGACGATCAGTATCAGACGAAAGTGGAAAGCGCATCGAAGTACCGGGTGCGGCTGTCGGGCATTGTTTTGATGAATCTGGTGAGCAACCAGGGTGTGGTGGATAGCATTGATCTTCCCACGCTCGCGTATGCGCGGCCGCCAGGCGACTCAGGAGGAAGTTTCGGTGCGACGCTGCGACAATCGGAGATCGGGCTCGAGGCCTTCGGGCCGACCGTGGCGGGTGCGAAGACGACGGCGGACCTGCAAATCGATCTGGCGGGTGGGTTCCCGCCGGTTCCGAACGGAATCAACTCCGGACTCGTGCGCTTGCGGACGGCCACGATGCGAATGGATTGGACGAACACTTCGGTGGTGGTCGGGCAAGATGCGCTTTTCTTCTCACCGAACTCGCCGACATCGTTTGCTACGCTGGCGATTCCGGCGCTGACCTATGCGGGGAATTTGTGGAGCTGGGTGCCGCAGATAAGAGTGGAACACAGGGTGGCGCTGGGGGAAGAGTCGAGCCTGATATTCCAGGGAGGGATTCTCGATCCGGTGAGCGGGGAAGTACCGGGCACAGTGCCGGGCGCAGAGCCAGGCACAAGTTATTACCGGCAGGCGGGGCCTGGGGAAGCATCGCGCCAACCGGCATACGGCACACGGATAGCGTGGACGCGGAATGTTTTCGGACAGCCGTTGCGGGTGGGCGTGGGAGGGTACTACACGCGGCAGGATTATGGTTTCGGCCGGAATGTGGATGGCTGGGCCGGAATGACAGATATCGAGTTGCCGCTCAATCACCACTTTTCGTTGAGCGGAAAGTTTTATCGCGGAAGGGCTCTTGGCGGACTGTATGGCGGCATTGGACGCAGCGTGTTGTTCAGCGGCGATCCGATGTTGGCCAGCACGGAAGTGCAAGCGTTGGACTCGATTGGTGGCTGGGCGCAGTTGAAATACCGGCCCGCGAATAGATGGGAGTTCAATGCGGCGTTTGGAATGGATAATCCGTATGCCAGCGATCTGAAATACTTCGAGTATCCGCAGTCATACGGGGATCCGACGCTGGCGAGAAATCAGGCAGGCTTTGTGAACATGATTTACCGTCCCCGATCGGACTTGTTGTTTTCCGCTGAGTATCGACACCTGACGACGTATTCGCTTACCGACGGCGGGAACAGCGCAGGGCATCTCAATTTGATGATGGGAGTTCTTTTTTGAACGGATGGATGGAAGCGGGCACGTTAAGAAGCGGCAGTAAAGAACGCAGTAAAGAACTTAAGATAGGCCATCAACGATGAGCCATAGAAAAATCCTGATCTGGGTCGCGATGTTGTGGGCCAGCGCGGGCGGATTGCACGCGCAGCCCCCGACGCAGATAAAGACGCAGGTAACGACAACGACCGTGCGCGGGCGCGTCGAGGTCATCGGTGCAGGCGGCGCGGGCGAGAGGCGGCATGGAACGATTCCCGGGACAGTGGTGTGGCTGACGCCAATAACGACGACGGGAGCGGCGGGCGAAGCCGCTACGGCGGCGCCAAATTCCTCCGCCGGTCCGCCGGCAAGTCCGGCGCAAAACCCACGCCTGGTACAGAAGAACAAGAGTTTCGAGCCGCACATCCTGGTGGTTCCGGCGGGGTCGATGGTCGAGTTTCCCAATCGCGATCCTTTTTTCCATAACGTCTTTTCGCTTTTCGAAGGCAAGCGGTTCGATCTCGGTCTGTACGAGGCGGGTAGCTCGCGGATGGTGCGATTCGACCGGCCCGGAATCAGCTACATTTTCTGCAATATTCACCCCGAGATGAGCGCCGTGGTTATTACGCTGGCGACGCCGCTCTATGCCATTTCAAATGCGGACGGGCAACTCAGCCTGGCGGGCGTTCCCTATGGGCGTTACATGTTGCACGTCTGGAGCGAGGGCATGGGGCCGGAAAATGCGCAGCCGCTTGCGCGGGAGATCACGGTCGCGGAGAATGCTTCGTCTTTGGGAGTGATTCGAGTTCCGGAAGCCAATGGACAAGGCATCGCGCATAAGAACAAGTATGGACGCGAGTACGACGAGCCTACCCCCAACAACTCTGTTTACGAGCAGCAACGCTAGGATTCTTATTGAAGAGAGAGCGCAAAGGGCCGCCTGTTCTCGGGCGGCCTTCGCGACATTTCCGTTTCCCATTCTTCTGTCTTGTATTTTCGTGTTGAGCGCTTGCGGCTACTTGAAATCGATCACACCAAACGTTCCAGCCAGGTTGTTGTACGGACCGGAGGTGAAGAAGAGTTGGTTGGTCCGGCCGTTGTTTGCCGTGCCTCCGCCGAACTCGATCCCCCAGAGCTGGTCGATGACGATGTCCTTGCCGTTCGTGTCTTTGACCGTGCCCACGAACTGGCCGGTTTCGAGATTAAAGGCGTTGATTGTGCCGCTGTTAGTGTTATTCGAGACCAGCAGAGTGTTGCTGAGTGGCCCAAAATTCTTGGGCGCCACGGCGAAGCCCCAGGGCTGGTTCAAGGGCGCGCCGTGCGCGAGTGTTTTTACGAATGTCCCGTCTTCCTCGAAGACGTCGATGTAGCCGCCCGGGGCTTCGTCTGCCTGGGCAAAGGCTACGTAGACCAAGCCATTGATGTCCTGAATGCCGAACGGCACGTTGCCCGCGGGCAGCGTGGAGTCGGTAAACGAATTGACGAGATTGAAGCTTCCGTCGTACACATCGACTACGTTGTTGGCCAGGTCGGCGGCATAGAGAAGATTCCCCGAAGGCCGGTTGGTAACGGCGAGACCGGTGAATACCGAACCGGCCGCCGAGTTATTCACCGCGATGATCGCATCATTGGGATTGGACTGCGGAGCCCATCCGCTGATGGTCCCGTCCAACGTCGCGAACAGGAAGATGGCGGGCCATCCCTGCACTTGAAAGTCGGACGACCCGTTGAAGACAATTCCAGTGGGCTGACCGGGGTTTGCGCCGGTTGCCGAGGGAATCGAGACCACCAAGCCCTCCTTGACTCCCTTGCCAGTGTAGAGTGTCGACCAGCCGGAGCCTTGATCGCTGACCCAGAAGGGTCCGCCTGGACCGTAAGCGAGTCCCCAGCCGTTCACTTGCAACGGGTCCATGTACTTAGCCGTTTTTGCCTGATTCGAATCCAGATTCTTGAGTTGATACTGCGCCAGGGCTGCGCTCGAAACGAGCATTACCGCGAGCCCGAGGCAAAGGGTGAAAGCAATCTTGCGACGCTGCATACAGAATCCTCCTTGGATTGTGGGAGCCGGAGTAGAGAGCAAGTGAGTCGCGGAGCGCACGACGCTTGAACGATACTTTCTCCTATCCGGCTTGCAATCGAATGCTAGTTCCGCAGCGTCAGGCAGGTTGTCAACGCGGTGTCATCTGTTTGCACAATTCTTGTCGGGAAGGTGGAGCGTTCGCGAGTGATTTGGTGCCGCTACTTCGGCCTGCTGCCCGATGGCATCATTCCATCACTGCATCGGTGGGGGCTCGGGTACGGCAGAGCCATCGGCGCGCGCGTCAGAGGCTCCGTAGTTGACATTGGTTTTCGAGTCATGCATGACGGCCTGCCCGCGACCCATGGCGGTGGAGTATTCGTGCCGCACGTCGAGTTGATGCCCCATCGCGGAAAGTTTCTGCCGCACTTCGGACGTCACTCGCGATTCGATCACGATGTTGCACCCGCGCTCGGGACTGACCGTGAAACGCGCGTTTTCCAGGGCCTCCTGGATATTCATGCCGTAGTCGACCACGTTGGAAACGAATTGCGCGTGCGCCAGCGGCTGGTTCGCTCCTCCCATGATCCCGAAACCAACGTGTTGCTCTCCATGCTCCATGAAAGCCGGAATGATGGTGTGGAACGGCCGCTTGCGCGGGGCGAGGGCATTCGGAGACTGAGGATCGAGCGAAAACAGCGCGCCGCGATCTTGCAGCACGAATCCCATGCCGTGCACCACAATGCCCGACCCGAACGCTTCGTAATTGCTCTGAATCAAGGAGACGATGTTGCCCTCGCGATCCACAACCGAAAGGTAAGTCGTGTCGCTGGTGGGCAGCGTGCCGGCCCCAACCTCGCAATTGGCTTTGCCGGGAGCGATCAGTTTGGCGCGCTGCCGGGCGTATTCCTTCGACAGCATCCCCTTCACCGGGATCTTCGCAAAGCGTGGATCGGCGTTGTAACGCCCCAGATCGGCGTAAGCCAGCTTCATGGCTTCGATCTTCTTATGCAGCTCCGCGACGCTGAGCGGCCCCTCGGGCGACGCCGGAGAAGTCTCCATAATGTTCAGCATCTCCAGTGCCGCCATTCCTTGTCCATTGGGAGGAAGTTCGTAGACGGTCCAGTCGCGATAGGTGGTTGAAATCGGCTCGACCCATTCTGGCGAAAACTCGGCCAGATCGTCCGCTGCCATCGTCCCGCCCAGGCTCTGGGACGTGCTCAAAATCGCGCGCGCAATCTCACCCTTGTAAAACGCAGCCGCTCCATTCTGCGCCACCAGCCGCAAGGCTTTCGCGAGATCGTGATTCTGGAACACTTGTCCCACTGCCGGAGGCTTACCATTGGGCAGATAGACCCGTCGGCCTTCCGGATCCTTCGCGATCCATTCCGCCGAGTCGTTCCAATAGGACGCAATGATTTCAGGAACCGGATAGCCATCCTCGGCATAGAAAATCGCGGACTGGAAAAGATCCTTCCACGCCAGCCGTCCAAATCGTTTGTGTAGTGCGTGCCAGCCCGCCACCGCACCGGGGACCGTGACCGAGTCAATGCCTGCCACCGGCATGATGGTCGCGCCCTTTGCCTGCAAGTGCTCGATGGTCAGTCCCCGCGGCGCCCATCCGCTGGCGTTAAGACCATATAGCTTGCCGGTTTTTGCGTCCCAGTAAATCGCAAACAGATCGCCGCCGATGCCGTTCATCATGGGTTCAGTCACCCCGAGGACAGCATTCGCGGCAATCGCCGCATCTACGGCAGAACCTCCCCGCGCCAGGATTTGCGCGCCCGCTACCGAAGCTTGCACATGGCTGGTAGCCACAATGCCATAGCGTGCGACGACCATCGAGCGCGCGTTGGAACGGTCTCGGGCAGACATGGAGGATGATGTAAGCAGCAGAGCGACTGCAATCCGAATCGAAATGTTCATGCTACACCTGCGCGCGTGTATTATAAGGTGCACTTACTCCTGAAAGCCTAGGAACCTCTGATTAGGCTCACTGATATCTGACTGAGGCTGCGGAAATTTCGATTCGTAGGATGGAAAATATTGATCCAAGTCGGTACCGAAATTTGTTGACCGCAGGAGTTGTTTAACCTAGAATACCAAGGATGGTAAGGCAGAATCTTTCCGCGATGTGCATCTGCGCTTCTTGTTGTGCGTTCGTGTGCGCTGGCGCGTGGAGGCTGCCGACCTAAAGAATTTGTTCTAATACCGGCACTTATAACCCACCGCCAGATCAACCTGGCGGTGGGTTTTTTATTTTCTGGGACAAACAGTCTGGGGCGAAACAGGCTATGACAAATACCGCGAAAGAAACCAAGGCACAGAGAGTCGAGCGCCTTAAGCGCTCCAAGAATCCGTGGGAAGGTCTGGAAGAGATCCGGCGTTTCGCCCGTGAGGGATTTGAGTCCATCCCCCCGGAGTGGCTTGGGACCTATTTTCGCTGGTGGGGCGTGTACACCCAGGGTGATGGGCTGGGCGTAACCGGCGGTCAGGACGGAGAAGGACGGGCGCTGCAATGCTTTATGGTGAGAATCCGGATCCCCAATGGTCTGCTGCGTTCCGAACAACTGCGAACCATTGCCGACCTCACCCGCCGCTACGCTCACGGAATCGCCGACATCACCGTGCGCCAAAACATTCAGTTGCACTGGGTCACGATCGAGGCGCTTCCAGATCTGCTCGAAGCGCTCGCGCGAGTGGGATTGAACACGACCAGCGCCTGCGGCGATGTCACGCGCAATGTGACCGGCTGCCCAGTCGCGGGAGTGGACGCGGACGAGATTTGCGACGCTTCGCCTATCGTGCTCGAAGCCTCGCGAATGCTTGCGGGAAATGGCAACTTCTACAATCTGCCCCGCAAATTCAAGATCTCGATCGCTGGATGCCGCGTGTGGTGCCCGTATCCGGAGATCAACGATATTGGCGTGACCGCGATTACTCGCGTGCTGCGCGGCACGCCCGAGGTCGGTTTCTCCCTGCGAGTTGCTGGAGGACTCTCCACCGAACCGCACCTGGGGACGCGATTGAACGCGTTTGTCCGTTGGCATCAGGTGCTGCCCGCCATTATTGGGATTGCGGAACTGTTTCGCGACTCGGATGTATTGCGGGAACATCGCGAGCGGGCGCGGCTGAAGTTTCTCTTCCTGCGCCATGGATGGACGGCGGAGAGTTTCCTCGACGAATTGCAGCGGCGGATCGGATTTCAATTCGATCCCGCGGTCGAGGAATCGGCGCCTGCTGACGTTTATCGCGACCACGTGGGAATTCATCCGCAGAAGCAGCCGGGTTACTGCTATGTGGGAGCGGCGGTGCTCCGCGGACGAATTACCGCGGAGCAAATGCTCGTTGCCGCCGATCTTGCCGACCGCTTTGCCGAGGGCGGACTGCGCACGACCAACATGCAGAATCTGCTCATCGTGAACGTTCCCCGGTTCAATGCTGAGAGCTTGGCCAAAGAACTGGACGCCATTGGATTGCGGGTAGGCGGCTCGCCGTTCTTTCGCGGCACCGTCGCGTGCAGCGGGACGGAATTCTGCAAGCTCGCGATCACGGAGACGAAGAGCTTTTCCCGCTGGCTGGTGGAAGAACTGGACGAGCGTCTGCCGGGCTTCGATCAGCACCTGAAGCTGCACGTCACGGGATGTCCGAACAGTTGCGGACAGCACTGGATTGCCGATATTGGCATCGACGGCAAGAAGATGAAGGTCGACGGACGTCTCGTCGATGCCTATTACTTTTGCGTGGGCGGTGCCCTTGGTCTGCATCAGGGGACGGCGCGGCCGGTGGGATATCGCTGCCCTGCGATTGAGGTTCCGGAGGCGATCGAGCGATTGCTCCGGCAATATCTCACCACCCGTCAGGCAGGCGAGAACCTGCGCCGGTTCTTTGCCCGGCACACGGACACAGAGTTGCGGGAATTTCTGGCAGGCGCACCGGTTGATGCGGTGAGCCGCGATTTGCCAGCGGTGAGTGTTGGACGCTTAGAACAATCGGCCGGAGCAGACGGTGACTAATCTCTTCCCAATGTTTATGAAGCTGGCAGTGAAACAGTGCCTGGTCGTCGGCGCGGGCAAGGTCGGCGAACCCAAGATCAGTGGGCTCATCGACACGGGTGCGAGCGTCCATGTGGTCGCAGTCGCGGCCAGCGGCCAGGTTCGCGAATGGGCCGACGCAGGGAAGATCGAACTGGAACTGCGCGCTTTCACGGCGGGCGATCTCGACGGCAAGTTTCTGGCGGTCGCGGCAACGGCTTCAGAAAGTCTGAACAAACTCATCTATCGCGAGGCGCAGCGGCGCGGAGTGCTCTGCAACGTGGTGGATGTTCCGGAGTATTGCGACTTCTTTTACCCCGCAGTCGTGCGGCGCGGCGACCTGCAGATTGCGATTTCAACCACGGGGCAGAGTCCATCGCTGGCGCAGAAAATTCGGCAGCAGCTGGAACGGCAATTCGGGGAGGGCTACGCGGCATGGGTTGAGCAGCTCGGCGAGACAAGGCGGCTCATTCTGGCCAGCGATCTCGACCAAGAGACTAAGGGAGAGTTGCTGCACTCCCTGGCGAGCCGGGAAGCGTTCGAAGCGGCCCTGGCCAAAATCCCAGAGCTGAGCGCAAAAAGTTGAGCACGAGTTAAGCACGAAAAGTTGAGGACGAAAAGTGAGGAAGCATGAAGGGAAAGGTTTATCTGGTAGGCGCAGGGCCGGGTGACCCGGAGTTGCTGACATTGAAGGCGCTTCGACTGCTGCGAACTGCTGAAGCGGTTCTGCACGACGACCTGGTCGCGCCCGAGATCCTGAAACTGATTCCGCCCACCGCCCAGATTTACAACGTGGGCAAGCGCTGCGGGAAAAAGAAAATCCTGCAAGGCGAGATCAATGGTCTGATGGCCGCGTTGGCTTCCTCTGGACTGCGCGTTGTCCGGCTGAAGGGCGGCGATCCGCTGATCTTCGGACGAGCCGGGGAAGAGATCGAATCCCTGCGCGCAAATAACATTCCTTTCGAGATTGTTCCTGGAGTTACCTCGGCTCTGGGTGCGGCCGCTGCGGCCCGCATTCCGCTGACGCATCGTCGAGCGTCGTCAGCGCTGGTGCTCATTACCGCGCATCGGGCTTCCGAACGTCGATCTTTCGCGCTTCGAGCTTCCGAAAAAGATGCCGCCGATTGGAGCAAGTTTGTCGCTAGTGGAGCGACGCTTGTGATTTACATGCCGGGACGAGACTATTCGGACATTGCGAAGAGGCTGACGGCAGCCGGATTGGCCGGTGAGACACCTTGCGCCGTCATCTCGCGCGCCTCCACGAAATATCAGCGAACGCATCGCACGACTGTGCTCGATCTGCATCGCGCGCCGCAACTCGCCGCGCCAACGCTGCTGGTCGTCGGGGAGGTCGTGGGTTTGGCCGATCCCGCCGCCATGGTGGATGAATTTGTGGTGCCGGGCCTGCCGCCCGAGGACGACAGGTCGCTTCCAGTGGCACTTTTTCAAGACATTCCTCTCGGGGGCGCCACGCCTGGGAGCAGATGAGGAGCCGATAGCGTGCAAGACAAAGACAAGATCGCAGAAGCGCAGTTGAACGTAGAGAGTTGGAGTCCGCAGCAGGTGCTGGCCTGGGCGTTTGAGACCTTCGGAAACGGAGTTGCCATTTCGTCGGCATTTGGAGCCGAGGGCATGGCGCTTATTGATATGGCCTCGCGAGTGCGCAAGGATTTTCGCGTGTTCACGATTGACACCGAATTCCTGTTTCCGGAGACATACATCCTGATCGACAGAATCGAGCACAAATACAAAATCAAAATTGAGAGAGTTGTTTCGCTGCTCTCGCCCGAGGAGCAGGAGCGGGTTCACGGGGCGGAGCTTTGGACCCGCGATCCCGACCAATGCTGCAACCTGCGGAAAGTTGAGCCGCTCCGCCGCAAGCTGAGTGAACTGAGTGCGTGGATCACGAGCATTCGCCGCGACCAGACCTCATTTCGTAAGGGCGCCCACAAAATCGAGTGGGACGCGAAATTTGGGCTGGTGAAGGTGAACCCGATCGCCGACTGGAGTTCGAAGCAGGTTTGGCGCTATCTCCTCGAACACGACGTGCCTTACAACTCACTCCACGATCAGAATTATCCCAGTATTGGTTGCACGCATTGCACGCGCGCCGTCCGGCCGGGCGAGGATCCCAGGGCAGGGCGCTGGCCGGGCACTGCCAAGACGGAGTGTGGCCTGCACATCATTGAGCCGCTGAGTCGATTGCCTGAAGCAGATGCATAGTCTAGTGTGCTGGGTGAGAGCCGTTGCACTACGGGTGAGGATACGCCACGAAGCTTTGGAGCAGGGCTGACGGCCCCGGCGTGCTAGTATGTGGCGCATGCTCCGATCTTTGCGCTCCGCGGCCATTGCGTTCGTCTTCATCCTGGCTCTCGCCACTGCACATGCCGTCCAGGCTCAATCTTCTGCCGCTTCCGCCGCCGATCCCGCCGGCGACAATATCGTGCTCCACGCAGCCCACATCCTCGATGTGGAGCATGTCATCCTCGTCAGTCCCGGCGAGGTGCTGGTACGCGGCAATCGCATTGTTGAAGCTGGTTCCTCGGTCGCCCATCCCGTTGGCGCCACGGTAATCGATTTGGGCGCGGCCACACTGATGCCCGGGCTCATCGACGCCCACGTCCATCTTTTCCTCCATCCCGGAGCCGAGGACTTGCAAACCGTCGTCGAATCCGTACCCGAGCGCACGATCCTCGCCGAAATCGCGGCCCGCGAGGATCTGATGGCGGGCTTCACCGCCGAGCGCGACATGGGAACCGAGGGCGCGGGCTCGGCGGACTCCGCCGTCCGCAATGCCATCGACTCCGGACTGATTCCCGGCCCGCGCATGAGCGTCAGCGGCAACGCCATCAGCATTCTCGGAGGCCATGAAGACGCTATCCACTTCAATCCCGCCGAGCACATTTCATCCAATGCCACCTATGCCAACAATGCTGGCGAACTGGTCTCGGTGATACGGCAGCAGCTCAAGGAGGGCGCGGACTTCATCAAGATTTATCAAACCGGCGACGACCGCTTGGCCGATGGCAAATTCACCACGCCCTACCAGTACACCAAGGCCGAGCTTGAAGCCGCCGTCCAGGAAACTGCTCGTGTGTTCAAGCGCGTGGGTGTCCATTGCACCGGCGAACCCGGAGCTCTCTACGCGGTCCAGGCCGGTGTTGCCTCCATCGACCACGCCTACCAACTCAGCCCGGAGACCATGCGCATCATGCGCGAGAAGCAGATATACGCCGTGCCCACCTTTGCCATCTCCGAGTACTTCGCCGACCATGCCGATTCACCCACCTTTGCCGAGCGTGAGCGCGCCCTGCTGGCCTTCCATGCCGAAGAGTTCCGCAAGCAACTAGCGGCAGGCGTTCCCATGGCGGTAGGCTCCGACGTCGGCCCATTTCCGCACGGTACCCAGGCGCGCGAGTTTGAGTTGATGGTGAAGTACGGAATGCCCGCCGCCGATGTGCTCCGCGCCAGCCTGTTGAACGGCGCGCGCCTCCTCGGACTGCAGGACCTTATCGGCCAGCTCAAGCCCGGCTTCTACGCCGATGTGATTGCAGTCCCCGGCGATCCGCTGCAGGACATATCCGTGCTCAAGCGCGTCAGCTTCGTCATGAAGAATGGCATCGTGTACAAGAACGCCTACAGGAATGTCTACCCGAAATAG
>Ga0316363_10002173_pt1 | contig 15503 bp, 20 predicted proteins | sample Sb_taG_3_FD_200459 | JGI IMG/M metagenome (GOLD analysis project Ga0316363, IMG submission 200459) | Peat soil microbial communities from Weissenstadt, Germany - Sb_50d_a_PC metaG (v2) (version 2) | ecosystem: Environmental > Terrestrial > Soil > Wetlands > Peat | place: Germany: Weissenstadt...
CCAGATTCAGATGAACTACCGCTCCACCCCTTTTAGCCATTCCTTTCGCGCGGGCTCGATCCACCAGGATCCGCCGCATCATGTTCGCCGAAACCGCGAAGAAATGAGCTCGATCCTGCCAGCTGACGCTGTCCACCTCGACTAGCCGCAGGAAAACCTCGTGGACCAACGCGGTGGCCTGCAAGGTGTTGCCGGCCCTTTCATTGCGCATGTATTTGGCCGCCATTCGGCGCAATTCCACGTAGACCTTCGGCGTAAGTTCCTCTAAAGCTTCTTGGTTGCCCCCGCTCCACGCCTTCAGGAGATGGGTGATGCTGGTTGCTTCCTCGCCCATAAGCCCTGCCGATGCAACAAATCATACCGCTTCGCGATCAATGCAAAAGATATTTCGAGCCGCGTTGTAGTTTTTCGCCGCAGTTCTCGCTTACCAGGATGAAGCAGACAAATATCGGCGACGGTGAAGCAACCGATGCCAGCAGTGCCGGTTCTGCCTACGGTCAACCCTGAGAGGGCCTGCTTCGGCCCAACTCTCTAACCAGACCCTACAGGAGGTCCTATGAAATCGACCCACACGCAGTCTCGGAAATTGGAAGGCCTGGCGAAGCCAAGCCGTCGCCATCTGCATAACGTTGTAGCTGTGCTGGCCGTCCTTGCTGGTCTCGCAGTGTTTGGAGGTGCTTCGGCGGCAACAGCTCAAAACGCGGCCGAATTGAATACCCAGTTGACCGGGTGCCTTCCGCAGGGGCCGGAAGGGTCGTGGCTCTACACCGTGACCATACCGGGATATACCTTCCAGGGGATTGAGACTTACGCGTCTGGAGGGGGCTACACGGAAGCCGACCAACTGTCCTTCAGCCCGATTGCGGTAGCCAGCGCGGGTCACGGCGCGTGGGAGATGACCGGCAAAAAAACATTCGTTCTTACCTACCTCAATCTCACGTTCGATGGCTTCAGTACCGGCAATCCGACTGGGACGCTGAAAGTGCGCCAGACAACCACGATTGGCGCGAGCGGAAACTCTTACACCGGTTCAGGCGATTACACCTACTACGATCTCGACGGCAATCCCATTCCGAGCGTCAGTGGAACCTTTACCATCACGGCGAAGCGGATTCTGGTGCAAGCGCCGAAGTAAGTTCGGCGGAGGCAGCAGACCGACAGATGAAAGGGCAGCCCATACGGCTGCCCTTTTTGTCTGCGTTCTCTTGCCAACTTCCACTGAAGCACGGCAGCCAGCGATCCTGATGACCGTCATTCCTGTTGAGCGTCGAGCACTTACGGATTGCGGTAAGATTGCCACTGAAACCCACGGTGGCTCCAACGAATCCCGAACATTGGCAGCGAATGGAAGGGCTTTATCACGCCGTGCTGGAGACTTCCGGCGAGGAGCGGGAGGCGCTGTTGGCGCAATCCGATCCCGAGGTGAGGCGCGCCGTGGAAGCCTTGCTGGTGCACGGAAGCTCAGGCGAGGGGTTGTTGGATCGCCCCGCATGGGAGCAGGCAAACACCTTGCTGGAACCGCCGAGCATGCAAATCGCCCCAGGGGAGCGACTCGGCCCGTATCGCGTGGAAGCCAAAATCGGCGCCGGTGGCATGGGCGAAGTGTATCGAGCCACAGATGCGCGTTTGAATCGCTTCGTCGCGATCAAAGTATCCGACGCGCAGTTCACCGAGCGTTTTGAGCGCGAAGCCAAAGCTATCGCTGCACTCAATCATCCCAACATCTGCCAGATTTACGACATCGGACCAAATTATCTGGTGATGGAGTACGTCGACGGGCCGCCAGTTGTCTCCGGTGGGCAGGAGCCGACTCTACCGGCCGAAGCGCTGCGGCTTGCCACTCAAATCGCCTCCGCCATCGAAGCCGCGCACGCCAAGGGCATTGTTCATCGCGACCTCAAACCAGCAAACATCCTCGTAACTGCAGCCGGTGTTGTAAAGTTGCTCGATTTCGGACTCGCGAAACAGAATCCTCGAAGCGACCTGCCCGAGAACGGAACCCAAACGCTGAGTGCCACCCAAGCGGGAACGATTATGGGCACTCCGGCCTACATGTCTCCAGAACAAGCGGAGGGCAGGACGGCCGACGCGCGCTCCGACATCTTTTCGTTCGGAGCGATACTTTACGAAATGCTTGCCGGGCGCCGCGCCTTTCCCGGGGCGTCAGCTGCTTCTATTCTGGGCGCAATCCTTCACAAGAATCCCGATCCCCTCGGCGCGCCGCCCGCGCTGAACGCGATTGTCTTAAAGTGTCTGTCAAAATCTCCAGACGACCGTTTCCAGACCGCAACCGATCTTCGGATGGCGTTGGAAAGGGCCTCAACGTCCGGCGGTTCTATCGTTATCCATCGATTGAAACAACACAGACTGGCTTTGGCAATCGCCGGAGCTCTGCTGGTTATCGTCGCCGTCAGCCTCGGCATTTATCTGAAGGGCTTCAAAACAGGCTCAATTAATTCCATCGCCGTTCTCCCGCTCGATATTCAGAGTAACGAACCCGAAGCCGACTACATTTCCGATGGAATTACGGAAAGCATCAACAACAGCCTTGCGCGGTTGCCGGATCTGAAGGTGATTCCCCACAGTGTCGCTCTCCATTACAAAGGGAAGGCTGCTGATTTCCAAAAGGTCGGCGACGCACTTGGCGTCCAGGCAGTACTGACGGGCCGAGTCGCACAGCGCGGCGACGATCTGACCATTGACATCGAACTCGATGAAGTTCACAACGGCAAACAGCTTTGGGGACAGCAATACACCCGGAAGGTGGCCGATCTGCTCATGGTGAAGAACGACATCGCAAGGGAGGTTTCTCAGCGGCTGCGCTCGCAACTTTCCGCGGCCGACCAGGAAAAACTGACGTTAGGCTCAACGGGAAATCCCGAGGCGTATCAACTCTATCTCAAAGGCGAGCACTACACGAATAAGTGGTAGTGACTCATTTTGCTTAAGCCGGTCATGCTTGCCAATTAAAGCAAAGCGTGGAATACTGGATGCATGAGGCGCTTAAGCAAAATGCCATCCGATCCTAACGCCGCCGCAGCTTTGACGGTGAAACTTGCAACGGAAGAACCAGAGGCGTCCCCAATGGGTGTGAGTGCAATCTCAGAATACCTAGCGACAATTGGACGCAGAGGTGGTATAAAGGGCGGCAAAGCCCGCGCCGAAGCACTGTCAACCAGACGGAAGAAAGAAATCGCGCGAAAGGCTGCTCAGGCACGATGGAGCAAGAACCATGGCAAGTAGTGGGATATTGCAGGGCATTGAAGGCAATGGTGCTGAAGCTGTGACCGCTCCCGCAGGGAGCAATAACGTAGCTGGCCATAACCCACAGCCTCCCACTGCGCCTGCGCCACCGGCGACGCCCAAGAAATACTGTGCGTCAATTTTTCCAACAGTCAAACCTGAATTAGACAGGGGATTTGCTGCTGCAATTGGGCAGCTAGAGTCTGCTCTCGGATATCCGGTTTGGCTTATATTGGAGTCAGATTCAGGGCCTTTTAGCAGCATCGATGACGACTTGTACGAAGCGTTCTATGCTAGTCGTAGCGAGATCGAACGAAGCCACCTCGGGTTAATGATTCATTCAAGTGGTGGCGACGCGACAGCCGCTTTCAAGATTGCGAGGCTGTTCCAAAGGAGAGCTAGGCCTCTTACAACGATCATCCCAAAATATGCGAAGAGCGCGGCAACCCTGATGGCCCTTGCTGGTTCTACCATTATCAAGGCCGAAGACGCCGAATTCGGCCCCTTGGACGTACAGGTGATGGATTTGGAGCGGGAAGAATACGGTTCGGCTCTCAATGCGGTTCAATCGTTAGAGCGTATCAACGCATTCTCGCTAACCGTCATCGATCAGCTAACGCCTTTGCTTATGAGCAGAAGCGGTAGAAGGCTAGATGTGGTTCTGCCAATGGTAATGGACTACACGGTTAAGCTGGTGCGCCCCTTACTGGAGAAGATTGACACGGTCGATTTTACGAGGAGATCAAGAGAATTGAAGGTCGCAGAGGAATACGCGCTTCGACTCATGAAATCTAGCTACTCATTCGAAGAAGCAAAGCGAATCGCCCAACATTTGGTGGATCAATATCCTACTCATGAATTTGTTATCGACCGAGAAGAATGCAAAATGCGACTCCGGAGTGGGACCGGCACAACGTATGGGATAGGACTGAAGCTGGAAGACACATCTCCGGAGGTCAACGCTGCCTTGGATTTGATTATTCCGTTTTTAGGAAATTTAAACGTGATTGGACGCGTCAAGGAGGTAGCGGCATGAGGAAGAAAGTTCGATGCGAAGAACCTTTGCCCCGGCGGACTAGCTCAAGGGGTGCCGTAGAGCGTGCGATTGACATTTCTAAGGGCGACCGCTCGACTACCTGGGAAGATGCGATTGGAAGGACTCAAGGGCCACTTTCTCGCTGGGACATCGCCCACAAGGAAAATAGCAGTGAAGAGGGGGCAGATGACGAATCGTTGGCGCTAACGAAATAGCGCTACATCAACGATTTCCCTTGACATGCTTGAGCTGGTCATGCATAATAATTGCATGAATCGCTTAAGCACGTCTGAACGCGCCCGAATTATCGCCGCTTTAGTCGAAGGCAATTCGCTTCGCTCTACATCCCGGCTCTGTAACGTCGCCTTTAACACCGTTCTCAAGCTGGTTCCCGAGATTGGATTAGCGTGCGCTGATTACCATGATGCGCATGTGCGGAACGTGCGGGCGAAGAGAATTCAGTGCGATGAAATCTGGCAATTCGTTGGAGCCAAGCACAAGAATGCTTCGCCTGAGCAAAAGGCACAAGGGTGGGGCGACGTTTGGACGTGGACCGCCATTGACGCGGACACGAAGCTCTGCATCTCCTTCATGGTTGGTGGTCGCGATAGCGGATGGGCGATGGACTTTATGGAGGACGTGGCCAATCGCGTTCGTGGCCGCGTGCAATTGACCACAGATGGCCACAAACCATACTTAGAGGCTGTTGAGAATGCTTTCGGCATGGACATAGACTTTGCCACACTCCAGAAAATTTACGGTGCTTCTAACGAGCCGGAGAAGCGTTACAGCCCAGCCAAGTGCATTGGCTGCGAGAGCAAGGTAGTTATGGGCGATCCCGACCCAAAGCACATCTCCACAAGCTACGTGGAGCGGCAGAATTTGACTATGAGAATGTCCATGCGGCGCTTCACGCGACTCACTAACGGATTCTCAAAGAAAGCCGAGAATCACGCCCATGCAGTTGCTCTTCATTTCATGCATTACAACTATTGCCGGGTCCACAAGACGCTTGGGACTACGCCAGCCATGAAAGCCGGACTCACCGATCATGTTTGGAGCATGGAAGAGCTTGCCGGACTGCTCGAATCAGCTTCCGAACGGCAAGTGGCCTGAAAATGAGTCACTACCGAGAATAAACAGGCCCAAGGCAATGATGTTCAGATAAAAGGCGCCCTTGGCCCAGCCTTCATTCCATTGCGCACGGCCCGCGGCAATATCATCCATATCTTTCTTGGCAAGAAAGATCCCCGGTATCGCCGTAAAAGGTCCGCAGCAGAAAATGCCTGCAATACCCAGACCGACGGCCCACTTGGTATTGTTTCCAGCCGGCGCGACGGGCGCCATCGGAGGATATGCGCCGGGTGGGGGCGGAGGATAACCCGCCGGAGGTGGAGCAAATCCGCCCGGAGGCGGGGGCGGTGGTGAAAATGTGTTCTGGGGTGGGGACGGAGGTTGATTGCTGTCCGGCGGTTGCCATCCCGCAGGCGGAGGACCGCCAGCAGGAGTTCCGGGCTGTTGAGCGGAAAGCGGCGTTCCACAGTTTCCGCAGAACGCTGTATTTGGCGGACTGCTCACGCCACAACGCGGGCAAATGACTGTATCCATTACACGTCACCTTAGAATTGCCTGATGAAATTCAGAATCGCTCAAGAAATGCACCCGGCGCTTCCGCGCGGTTCAAACATCGCGGCCGGAATGGCGAGTGCGCTGCTAACAAATTGCGTGGCCCGGTTCCGTTTCAACAGGGGAGAAAATTTGCGCAATTATAGCCGAGCGATCAGCGAGAAGCAATCGCTATGATTCGTCGGCCTCGGTTCAACCGGTCCTGGCCTGAAGAGTACGCGGTGTTTGGCCGCACGATCGTTCAGGTTCCTGCCCTTCTACTGGCTTCCCGGCTGCGATTCCATCCAGTAGTTGGCGCGCGCCACAATCCGCGCTCCATAATCCTCGGCGGTTCGCACCTTGATGGTGTGCAACCCCGGCGTCGGGTCGGAGGGGCTGAATGTGATCAGGTAGCGGTTGCGCGCATCCCGAGCCGCGGCCAGAACCCGTGTTTCAAACCGCTTGTCGCCGACAAATGACGTGTACTCGCCCCCGCTCATTTGGGCAACCTCTTTCGTCACGTTCTTCTTGAAGGCCTCGAGGATCATCGCCAGCGCCGATACCATATTCAACGTTCGGTCATCGCCGTTGTCTTTTACGTCGTGCCCGAGCTCGGCCAGCGCCGGCGAAAACGAAACGCTCAGCACCAGCACGTCCGACCCACCGATCTTCTCCACCAGCTGCGCGGGCTTGGTGTGCTTGCTGCCGTGGTCGCGTTCCTCGCTGATCAGGAGAAGAATGCGGCGAAATTCCTTGGGCTGCGTCTCCAGCAAGGTAACGCCGTAGTTCACCGTATCCAGAATCGCAGCGCCGCCGTTACCCGGCTGCAACTGCTGTAACTCGCCATTTACCTCATCCTCGTTGTGCGTGTAGTCCTGGATCAGGTGCGGAACGGAGTCGAAACCGACCAGCGCCACTCTGCTGCGCGGATCCGCAAGGAAGACATCGAGCAGGGGCCCCATTTTGGCGAGCTTGTTGAACTCCAGCACGCTTGCGCCGCCCAGTTCCACGGCGACTACCAATGCTACCGGCGCCGTGTCCATCTCTTCCTGCACGCGAATTTTCTGGCGCACTCCATCGTCTTCGAGTACAAAGTCGCCGGCCTTGAGGCCGTAAATGATTCCACCACCTTTCTTCTCGACGAGCGTCGGCACCAGCACCTCAGTGGTGGTGACGCGCAGGTTGGCGTTGGCAGTTTTCGTCGGCATCGGCTTTGGCGGCTCGATGGGCGGAAGCTTCTGCGCATGTGCCGCCGATCCGAGCAAACATGCATAGATAAGTGCAAAGCAAAAGGAAATACGGATTCTCATGCTGAATCAAGCTTCAGAAAACTCGTCCCTGTGGGATTGGACGCGGCGGCACTCCAAACCGGTCAAGTTCTCGCTTTGGGAACGTCTTCGCTCGCCACCTCGCTCGCATGATCACTGCGCGTCATATCTTCTACTCCCTACTTGCTATTCCCTGCCTTTTTCACACGCGCTTGCGCGCTGCGCGTTCCAGTCGTCCGGTCCAGGCGAGAAACTGCAAGAGTTCCCAGCGTGTGGCCCACAAAAAACCGAGCACACTCTTCGCTGACTGCTTCTCCGCCCATTGTCCTGAAAAAGTTTCGACACGCCAGCGCAGATACTCGCTCCGCCAAGGCGCAAGGCGATGGCCGCGTGTGGCATTCCAGACGAAACGAAGGGCGGCGAACAAGGGTTACTCTCTCGCCTTGAGTATAGAAGAGGTCACTCCGAATCAGGCAATGCGCCACGGCGCGCCAAACCTACTGCAGCTTGCTGAAGAGACTGTTTGCCGGCGATTCCAGCTGAGCAATCACGTCTTCGAGCGCGGTTTGCTGGGTCTCTGCCGAAGAAAGCTGTACGGCGATCGATGGAATGTCCGCCTGCATCAGGTTGGTTTGCGCTGTGGTCAACTGCATTTGCTCGTTGGTCACGGCGCCCGACGCCGCACTGAGCTGGGTCATTGAGTTGTCAATGGTCAGGCTGGAGTCCGTGGTGCTCTGGCCCTGCGCCGTCAGACCCGATGCAGCGCTCGCGCCAACGAGGTTCTGCAAAGCATTCGAAGCCTTGAGCGCGCCAAAGAGCGACGTGACGTTGGAATTGGCATTCGACGCCCGCGTGTTCTTCACCTGCCCGCCGGTCGATGCTGACAGACTTTCACTCACTACGATCATCACCACATCGTGAACGCGGAATGCCTTCACATCCGTACAGAGCCGCACCAGCTGGCCGTCCGAACTCCAGATCGATCCAGGCGTGCGTACCTCTTCCGCCTGCTTGGCGCGTACCCGCGCAATGTATGCACGCAGTGCTTCTTCCGGCGGGGTCGCTTTCGCTTGCGTCGCATCTGCCCCGTGTTTCTTACTCGAGGCCTGTGCAGACGGCATCAGCGACGCGCAGAACAGAAGCAGCGCCATTGAAATAGCGGGATAGAAGGGCTTTCTCATTGGGAACCCTTGTCCTCCGGCTCAAGCATGGCGCCCCCGGGCCCGAGCGCCGTTACGCGCACCACTCTGCCGCCGATCTTGAGCCGTGCCTTGAACTGAGCGTCCTTCGACGCCGATCCCAGCGCGATCGCTTCAAGGCGCGCATCCACCACGGCCGTATGCTCCTCAACGATCAACGCATCGCCGGCGCGGATCACCGGTTGCCTTTCAGCGATTGGCGCGCGATCTTTTGCGGCGCCAGTTCGTGTATGGGACGGCTGCGCGGCGAGCACCAGCCGTCCGGGTCCACCGGCGTGCTCCGAATCAGGGAATAACAACCAGACCGCTCCCGAATGCGGATCGTCGATCTCGCGAAAGAGATTCTGCTCGCGAAAAACTCCCTGAACGTGCGGTGTGGCTGCAGCCGCGTTCGTTCCGGGTGGCGCGGAGCCACCAGGCACGCAGCTGATGGGTGCCTGACTGACTGCAGGCAGCGCCAGTGCCGTTACCACCAACCAGGACGCCGTCCATTTCGTCATTTCAGTCTCCCCGCCCCGTCATTCCGCTACCCGCACCCGGTTCTTCATGCAACATCCAAACTTCAGTGCGTCATGTTATTGACCTGCGAATACATATCATCCGCAGCTTTGATCACCTTCGAGTTCGATTCGTAGGCGCGCTGGGCCAGCACCATCTGCACAAACTCAGTCACCACGTCGACATTCGAGTTTTCGAGGTACCCCTGCTGCAGCGTGCCCAGGCCTTCGGTTCCGCCGGGATTCCCCAGCACTGGGTCGCCGGAGCTGAGCGTCGCCTGCAACAGGTTGCTGCCCATGCTCTCGAGGCCGCCGGGATTAGGAAAAGTTGCGAGCTGGATCTGGCCGAGCTGCGAGGGATTCTGCTGCCCCGCCAGCGTCGCGTTAACCACGCCGTACTGCGTGATGGTGACCGCGGTGGCGTTCGAGGGAATGGTGATCGTAGGAATCAGAGGATCGCCATCGGTCGTGACCACCGTGCCCTGGTTGTTCAGGTGGAACTGGCCCGCGCGCGTATAAGCAATCGTTCCGTCGGGCCGCTGCACCTGAAAGAACCCCGCGCCCTGGATGGCCACATCCAGCGGATTGTCGGTCTCATTCAACTCACCTTGCGTGTTGATCACCTCGGTTGAGCACTCTCCGCTTTCTTTCTCTCGGTCGGCGTCAGTTCTGCGGGCGCTGGCAGCGAAGGGTGTGCCGCCAGGCGTCTTCCGCCCACAAAAAGCCCCGCAGCCACAGCCAGGAAAGCCAGCTTCGGCAATCCGGGAATCAGGCACATGCACGCCGAGACCGCGCTCGCCATATACAGCGTTGCAGGCCTGCCAAGGAGCTGCTGGCGAATTTCGCCGCCCAACATCCCCGCCGAGTTGGCGCGTGTCAATGTGATGCCGCCGGCCACGGAGACCAGCAGCGATGGGATGATGGTGACGAGCCCATCGCCAACCGTCAGCACCGTGTAGGTGCGCGCCGCCTCGGCCAGGTCCACTCCCTGCTGCAGAGTTCCAATCAGCAGGCCGGCCACAATATTGATCGCAGTAATCAGGATGGTGGCCAGGGAATCGCGCTGGTTGAAGCGCGCCGCTCCGTCCATTGCTCCATAGAACTCGGCTTCGCGGGCGATCGCCTGCCGGCGCCGTCGCGCCTCGGCCTCATCAATAAGCCCCGCATTCTTGTCGGCGTCGATGGCCATCTGCTTGCCCGGCAGCGCATCGAGGGTGAAGCGCGCCGTCACTTCGGCGGTGCGTACCGCGCCGTGAGAGACCACGAGAAACTGGATGGCCACCAGGGCCAGGAACAGCACGAAGCCGACGACATAGTTGCCGCCCACCACAAACTGCCCGAAGGCCTCGATCACTTTCCCTGCTGCCGCTGTTCCCTCCTGCCCGTGCAGCAGGATGCGCCGGGTCGACGCGATGTTCAGAGATAGCCGGAAAAGAGTGAGCAACAAGAGCAGAGTGGGAAAGACCGACAGCTCCACAGCGCGGCGAATCTGCACCGCGGAAAGAAACACGATGATTGATGCCGCCATCGAAAGCGCCAGCAGAAAGTCCAGTCCCGCGGCGGGCACGGGAACCAGCATCACGAAGATCACACTGATCGCGGCCAGCGGCAACAGATAGTCGCGCAGCCGGTACCAGATGGAGTTCGGCGCGGCAAGCGTTCCGGCAGGCAGGGCGGTTGTACTCATCGATTTCTCTCTCCGAAACCGCGAAGCTCAAAGCCCCTCATCGCAGTCCTCCATTCCAGGCCGATCCCGTGGCGCTGGCTGAAGCACCTGCAGCACGCCAGCCCTGCGTCTGCGTGCGTGCCGAGGCTTCGCGCGCGCGGCGATCGCGGATCTCCGCTTCCACGCGCTGCCGATAGAGATAGGCGAGAATCGCGGCCACGGCCGCGTACAGTTCGACAGGAATGGCCTGGCCCACCTCCACCGAGCGATAGAGCGAGCGCGCCAGCGGCGGGTTTTCGACGATCGGTACGCCCGCCCAGCGCGCTTCAGACTTGATCTCTTCAGCCAGCAGGTTGCGCCCCTTGGCCAGCACCTTGGGCGCCTCCATCGTCACGAAATCGAAGCCGAGAGCGACAGCATAGTGTGTGGGATTGGTGAGCACCACCGCGGCCCGGGACACATCGGCCTTCACGCGCCGGCGGCGCATCTGGCGTTGCAGATTGCGAATGCGGCCCCGAATCTGCGGGCTGCCCTCGGTCTCTTTGAATTCATCTCGCAGATCCTGGCGGCTCATCTTCAAACGCGACTCGCGGCTCTGCCACTCCACCAGGTAATCGATTTCCGACCAGGCAAAGAGCAGCCATGCCGCCGCCAGCAGCAAGCCATACACATCCTTGCCGAGCAACTCTAGCCTCACGGACGAAAACGGAGGAACCGTCAACTCGCGCCCGATGCGCTGCGCAGCAAAGACTGCGAGAAAGCTGGCGGGGATGAGCGACTTGCCCATTCGCGCCGCAGCGCGCAGCGAAAACAGATTCTTGACATTGCTGAGAGGATTGATCCGGTCCAGCTTGAACCCGATCGCGCCTGCATGGACGGTCACGCCTCCGGTCTGTGCCATGCCCGCTGCCAACGCGGCTGCGGCCACCATGGCCACCACAGTGGGCTCGAGCGTGGCCGGCTCCCAGTTGCTCTCCCGGCCGAGCGCAAGAAATCCGGCGAACGCTTCTCTCCACGATTCCAGGATGCGGCTGGCCAATGCCCCCAGCGCCATCACGCCCGCCAGCATTCCCGCAGCCGCCGCCAGTTCGCGGCTGTGCAGGATGTCGCCTTCCTTGCGCGCCTTCTCGCGGCGATGCTGCGTGGCTTGTTCGGTGCGCTCTCCGGCCATGACCCTAGCCTCCCCATCCTGAGGCAGTACCGGGCGCAGCAATCAGCCGTTCGGCCATATCCAACAGCGCGGCAAAGCGCGCCTCGATAAAACGCGGCCACAAGGCCAGCGACCCCGTCAGGATCACGAACCCGGTGAGCGTCTTCATCGGCACGGTCAGCGACATCACCGGCAGCTGCGGGCTGAGCTTGCCTAACAGAGCCACCGCAACTTCCATCAGCAGCGTGGCTGCGAGCACCGGCGCGGCCAGTTCGAGCGCTGCCAGGAAGATGCCGCTCGCAGCACGCACAATCGCTAGGGCCGCCGGAGGCGCAAACGCGTACGCGCCGAGCGGCACCACGCGAAAGCTGCGAATCATCGACGCGAGCAGAATCCGGTCGAGGCCCGCCGTAATCAGCACCAGCGTGCCCATCAACTGAAACAGGTTGCCGAGAAGCGGCGTCTGGATCGCGGAGTTCGGATCCATCAGGTTGACCAGCGAGAAGCTGAACTGCAGTCCTACAATCTGCCCGGCAAATAAAAGCATCTTGTTGAGCAGCGCCAGCGAAAGCCCATACACCAGTCCCACCGCCAGCTCGCCCAGAATCGCGGAGCAGCTAATCGCCGCCTGCGCGTGAGGCAGCGCGGCAACCAGCGGCACCAGCAGAAACGCTACTGCAGCGACAAACACTGCTTTCGCGCGAATCGGCAAGGAAGTGGAGCTGAAGAACGGAGCGAAGGCCACCATCCCGCTCACCCGCACCAGGGCCAGCGTCATTGCACTCAGAAAATTGCTCCAGTCGCCCATCGATCTCAGCCTTCAGCTCTCAGCTTTCAGCCGTCAGTTCTTGTGTCCCCGGTCCTGTCATGTTCCTATGCCCTCGGCTCTTTGTCCCCGACCGCCCACAAGCTGAGAGCTGAAAGCTGGCCTCTGAGAGCTGTCTTTAACCCAGATAGCGGTGAAAATCTCCAAGCAGCACCCGCGTATAAGCAGCCAGCCGTTCCAGAAACCACGGCATCCCGACCAGCAGGATCAGCGCCACTGCGGCCAGTCGTGGCACCGTGGTCAGCGACTGCTCCTGCAAGCTCGTCAATGTCTGCGCCAGGCTCAGCACGAAGCTCAGCCCGGCCGCCGCAATCAGCAGCGGCGCGGACAAGATCATCGCCTCCTTCAGTAGTTGGCGCATTAGCTCGGCAACCATGTCCGGGGTCACAGGCGCTCCTTTAGAAACTTTTCAACAACGATCTCGCCAGCAGATTCCAGCCATCGACCATGACAAAGAGCAGAATCTTGAGCGGCGTCGAAACCACCACCGGCGGCAGCTGAAACATGCCGATGGAGGTGGTGATCGCCGCAGTGACCATATCCACGAGCAGAAAAGGCAGAAACAGAACGGCGCCGATGGCAAACCCGGCCTTCAACTCCGACAGGATGTAAGCCGGAGCCACCACGCGCATGGGCAGATCGTCAGGCGTGTTGGGCCGGGGAAGCTGGCCGGCGGCGGTGAAGAGCGCAAGATCTTTCTCTCGCGCGTACTTGAGCAGAAACTGTTTTACCGGCTGCGCTCCCCGGTCGATGGCTTCCACGCCGGTGATTTGCCCGGCGCGGTACGGCTCCACGGCCTGCTGGTCAACTTGATTCAGCACCGGCGCCATCAGGAACCACGACATCATCAGCGCCAGGCCCAGCAGCGTGGGATTCGACGGCGCAGTCTGCGTGCCCAGCGCCTGGCGTAGGAAATGAAAGACCACCAGCAGCCGCACCAGCGGCGTCATGGCCATCAGGATCGCGGGCAGAACCGTGATCAGCGTGAGGACCAGCAGTATCGTCCACGGCGTCGCGTCCGACGGATGCAGCTTCGCATTGAGATCGGGCAGCAACGGGATGCTGGCCGGAGCCGCCACAGCCACGCGAGCGAAGAGTACAGCTACCATGAAACCCTCGCGGACCGAACCGTTGCTCGCGGCGCGTTGTGGGCGGCGGCCCTCGGCCGTTCGGCCCTACCATTGCTGTCATTCAGAGGAAAGAATGCCGGTGCGCCTTCGGACGACGTCGCCACCAGAATGCGCCGGCCCTCGGCCTTAATCAGCGCAAGCGACTGGCGCGGCGCAAGCGTAATCCGCTCCACAAGAGCCAGCCGCGCCGTCGCGGCCTTTCTCCCGCGCAACCTCTTCATCAGCCACCCCGCAATTCCGCCTAACTCGCCCGCCATCCGCACAACCCTCCCCTTCGCCTCGCTCACGTTGGCCACTCGCACCCGATCACCGCCCGCCACCCTTAAGCCAGGTGCGTGATGCGCACCGCCAGGCGAGTTTCCACCACTTCGAACTCGCTCCACGCCAACTGCACAGCGCCTGCGGCCAATGGCAGGTCGTTGCCCGGCACCCACTGCGTCTCAACCAATTGCCCCGGAGCCAGCGCAAGAAGATTGCGCACGCGAAACTGTCGCACCGGAACAGCAACATCGAGCTCCACCGGCAAGCCCATCACCGGCGCGCTGAACTCTATCCCGTCGCCCTCTCCGGGAACTCGCGGGACGGGAACAAGAGCCTTCGCGCCGGCAGGATCGGCGGCAGCAGCCTTGGGTGCCTGTACCCGCGCGGCCTGATTCGCAGGCGCCGGAAGTGGATGCGCTGTGGCCATGCGCTATGCACCCCTGCAGAAACGTATCCAGAGAGAAAAGAAACAGATTGGAATGGACTCAGAATTGCGGTCCGTCAGCTTTTCGCCGTACCCACCCGATCCGCCGCACTCGCTTCGCTGCTACACTAAAAGTGGGAATCCTGTGCAGCGCTCCCATCCAGACGGACGGGAAACCGCCGCAATTCGAGGTCGACGAACATGCCCGAACCGGAACAAGACAAGAAATTTACAGGGACCACCCTGCGGCTGAAAGTCGGCCTGGCCGAGATGCTCAAGGGCGGCGTCATCATGGACGTGATGAGCGTGGAGCAGGCGCGCATCGCTGAAGAAGCGGGCGCCGCGTCGGTGATGGCCCTCGAACGTGTGCCGGCGATGATCCGCGCCGAGGGTGGAGTGGCCCGCATGGCTCGGCCAGCCCTGATCAAGCAGATCATGCAGGCAGTTTCGATTCCCGTCATGGCCAAAGCGCGCATCGGTCACACCGCCGAGGCGCAGATTCTGCAAGAGCTGGGCGTCGACTACATCGACGAGAGCGAAGTGCTGACGCCCGCCGACGAAGCGCACCACATCGACAAGCACGCATTCAGCACTCCATTTGTGTGCGGCGCGCGCAACCTGGGCGAAGCGCTGCGGCGGATCGCCGAGGGCGCCGCGATGATTCGCACCAAGGGCGAGGCCGGCACCGGCGACGTGGTTCACGCCGTGCAGCATATGCGGCAGATCACGCGCGAAATGCGCACGCTGACCATTCTCACCGAGCAGGAACTCTACGCCGCAGCCAAAGACTTGCAGGCTCCCTACGAACTGGTTCACATGGTTGCGCAGGCCGGCAAGCTGCCCGTGCCCAACTTTTCTGCCGGAGGTATTGCCACGCCGGCAGATGCCGCGCTCATGATGCATCTCGGCGCCGAAGCCATCTTTGTCGGCTCGGGCATCTTTATGAAGGAGCGCGCCACTCCGCTTGACGTGGAGAACGATGCGAAGGAACGCGAGGAGGCCGTTTCCCGGGCTAAGGCGATCGTGATCGCCACGACCCATTACAACGATCCGAAGGTGCTGGCCGAGGTCAGCGAACAGGTGACCGGCACTATGAAGGGTCTGGCCGCTGCTTCAATTGAAGAGGGCCAGTTGCTGCAAACCCGCGGCTGGTAGCTCCCCCCCCGGCCGACGCTTCAGAACCAAATACGCACCACAT
>Ga0316363_10002176_pt1 | contig 15451 bp, 9 predicted proteins | sample Sb_taG_3_FD_200459 | JGI IMG/M metagenome (GOLD analysis project Ga0316363, IMG submission 200459) | Peat soil microbial communities from Weissenstadt, Germany - Sb_50d_a_PC metaG (v2) (version 2) | ecosystem: Environmental > Terrestrial > Soil > Wetlands > Peat | place: Germany: Weissenstadt...
CGGGTTCGTATTCGCCGGCGACGAGCTTGCGGCGAAGCAGCTTTCCCACCGGCGATTTCGGAATCTCGGTGACGAAGACGTAACGCCGCGGCCGTTTGAAGTTCGCCAGGCCCGAATTGCGGCAGAACGCATCGAGCTCTTCGGGCTCGACGGTGTGGCGACATTTGACGAAGGCGGTAACCACCTTGCCCCAGCGCTCGTCAGGCAATCCCACTACGGCGACCTCGGACACCGCGGCGTGCAGCGACAGGCAGGATTCGATCTCCACCGGCGAAACATTCTCGCCGCCGCTGATGATCATGTCGTCGACCCGCCCGGTGACGAAGAGATCGCCGTCGCCGTCGACGAAGCCGGTGTCGCCGGTGAAATACCAGCCTAGGCGCAGCGCCTTGGCGTCGGCATCGGGCCGCCGCCAATAGCCCTCGAAGGATTCGTCGCCGGCCAACAGCGCAATGATCTCGCCTTCCTCGCCGACAGCGGCGATCTCATCCACCGATGCCGCGCCGAGACGGACCACGCGCACCATTTGGTTGATGCCGGCGCGGCCGGCCGAGCCGGGTTTTTTCGGCGCGTTCTGATCGATGGTGAAAGTGTAGACCTCCGACGAGCCGTAATGATTGACGAACAAATCCGGCTTGAACGCAGCTTGCAGCGTCTGCAACAGCCCGTCGGTCATCGGCGCGCCGGCGAAGCCGAGCTTGCGCACCGAGCTTACGTCGCTGGTCGCGAACAGCGGGTGATGCACGAGGCCGTGATAGAGCGTCGGCACCAGATAGAGGTTGGTGACGCGCTCGGCTTCGATCAGCTCGAGCGCGTGGGCGACATCGAACCGGCGCAGGCAGACGAAAGCGCCGCCGACCAGCGACATGGCAAGCAGCGAGCGCACGCCCATGGTGTGATAAAGCGGCATGACGCCAAGCGTGCGCTCGCCGCGGGCATAGAGATTTTGCGCCACGTGAGCCAGCGCGGCGGCGCGCTCGGCGTGCTGGCGGCGCGGCACGCCTTTCGGCCGCGCCGTGGTGCCGGAGGTGTAAAGCATCACCGACCAGGCTTCGGCATCGACACGCGGTGCGGCATCGGGCGCGTCGCGCGACGCAAGGTCGGCAAACGCAATGGCCGGCGGCGGCGCCGAATCGAGCGCGATCCGCGGCAGCTTTTGCGCTAGCGCCGAGCCGGCGACGGCCGCCGCGGACGCGTCTTCGTAGGCGATGGCCTTGGCCTCGGCGTCTTCCAGATAGAATTCGATCTCGCTTGACGTCGAGCGCCAATTCACCGGCGTGATGATGACGCCCGTGAACTGGCAGGCCCAGTGCAGGCTCGCTGCTTCCCAGCGATTGGTCAGCGCGGTGACCAGATGGTCGCCGGCCTCGAGCCCGATCGCATCCAAGCCGGCCACCAGCGCCGAAATACGCCGGTGCCAATGCGCGTAGCTCAGGCGCACGTCGCCATCGACGATGGCGAGCGCGCCGGGATCGCGGGCGACACTGCCGAGAAAGCTGAGCCCTAAGTCGAACATGCGGGAAAAGCACAGGTTGGCCGTGCCCGCGATGATAAGCCTTTGCCGCCGGCTGACAAACCGCCGATGGGTTGCGTTCCTCGACTACCGTCGCGTCGGAAACAGCGCCGCCGGGAAATCCGCGGCGAAGCGGCGGGGCCGCTCGCGCGGCTGGTAGTCCGGGTGCGGATTGGCATCCGGCTCGACCGCCCGGCGATAAAGGTGCCAGGTGGCATGGCCGAGCACCGGCATCACCACGGTCAGGCCAAGGAAGAACGGGATCGAGCCGAGGACCAGGAGCGCGGCGACGATAAAGCCCCATAGCGCCATGGTCAGCGGATTCATGGCGACGACGCGGATCGAGGTCAGTACCGCCACCGCCGCGCCGACGTCGCGGTCGAGCAACAGCGGAAACGAGATCGCGCTGATGGTGAGCACCAGCACGGCGAACAGGAAACCGACAGCGGTACCGACCATGATCAGCATCCAGCCGGCGCGCGTATGGAACACGTCACCGATGAACTGGGTCACCGACGCCGGACCGTGGTAGCCGAAATAGGCGACATAGATGGCGTCGGCGACGGCAATCCAGATCAGGAAGATCGCCATCAGCAGCAGGCCGAGCGCCACGATGGCGCCGAGCGATGGCGAATGCAGCACGTCGAAGGCATGGCTCGTGGAACTGTCGAGTCCCGCTTCGCGGCGCCGGCTCAACTCGTAGAGACCGATCGCGGCGAGCGGACCGACCAGCGCAAAGCCGGCGGCAATCGGGAACGCCAGCGGCAGCATGGAATTGCCCAGCGTCATTGCGATCAAAGCGATGCCGAGCAGCGGATAAATGACGCAGAGAAAGACGGCGTGACTCGGCATGGCGACAAAGTCGTCGGTGCCGCGGGCCAGCGCATTGAACAGATCGGACGGTGCCAGACGGCGGATGACGAGATTTTCGGGGCCCGTGCTCGCGCCGACAAGCATGTGTGAATAAGCCATGGCGCTTTCCTCCTGAACCTTTTTAGGTTTGGGTCCGCGCCGGCGGCCGCAAAGGCCGCAACGCGGCCGTTCCTTACAGCAAGGCCGCAACGCGGCCGTTAATTATCAATCGCGATCATGACACTCTGGTCGCCACGATGCCATGAGCAACGCCGCAATCGCGCGACTGTTCGCTTCACAATACAGTGTGCTGGAACGTAGTGAATTGTTTGTGCGATGCAGCGCATTTCCACACGCGTGCCTCGCTAAGCAGAAAGGGCCCCGTTCCGGGGCCCTTCTGATCGTTGACGACGCAATCTCGTTAGCGGTGCCAGTGGTGGCCGTGCCAGTCGTCATGCCAGCCCGGGCCGAAGCCGAAGGTCACTTCCGGACCATTGTCGTAATCGTAGTAGCCACGATCGCACGGATAGTCGTAGCCGCAACGATAGTACGGTCCCGGTGCGCCTACGCCGACGCCCACGCCGTCCGGGCCGGCGTAAATGCCAATCTGCGCCATTGCCGGCGCGGCGGTGAACACGGCCGCTGCCGCAACAAGGCCAAGCGCAAACTTTTTCATGATGGTTCTCCTCGTGGTACCTGGTTGGGAAAACGCTCGAGGAGAAGCGGCGTTCCGCGGCCTGCGCCATTTTGTTCGCAGGTTCCGCGCAAGAATTATCGAACAAATTTTGCGGAACTATGGAACAGGAGGTTTTGGAACAAGAGGTTTTGCAACAAGTCTTGGCGCGAGCGTCACGCCGATTGTTTCGTTCACTCGGCGGCGACGCGTAACTCCCGCGGCGCTTCCTCATGCTCGGGCTTCTTGCCGCTCAGCCAGGACTGGAAGCGATCGAGATAGAGATAGATCACCGGCGTCGTGAACAAGGTCAGGAGCTGGCTCAGTGCCAGGCCGCCGACCATGGCATAGCCGAGCGGGTGGCGCAGTTCCGATCCCGAGCCGGAGCCGAACATCAGCGGCAAGCCGCTCAACAGCGCCGTCATCGTCGTCATGGTGATCGGACGGAACCGCAGCAGGCACGCCTGCCGCACCGCCTCGCGCGGCGGCAGGCCGGCGCGTTCGCGGCTGATGGCGAAGTCGACCAGGATGATGCCGTTCTTCTTGACGATGCCGATCAGCAGAATGATGCCGATGATGCCGATCACCGACAGGTCGAAGCCGCCGAGCCACAGCGCCAGCAACGCGCCGACGCCGGCCGACGGCAGCGTCGAGAGAATCGTCAGCGGATGGATGTAGCTCTCGTAGAGCACGCCGAGAATGACATAGACCACCACCAGGGCGGCGGCGATCAGCACTGGCTCGTTCGACAGCGCGGCCTGGAACGCCTGCGCATTGCCCTGGAAGCTGCCGATCAAAGACGACGGCATGCCGATCTCGTCGGCGGCGCGTTGAATGGCGCCAACCGCCTGACTGAGCGCGACGCCGGGCGGCAGATTGAAGGTCAAGGTTACCGCCGGGAATTGCCCGGAATGAGAGACCAGGAGCGGCCCGATATGCTGGGTGTCGGCGTCGACCAGGGTCGACAACGGTACGAGCTGCCCGGTGACCGGCGCCCTGACATAGATCTGATTGAGCGTGCCAACGTCGCCCTGGAGCTGAGGCAGCACTTCGAGAATGAGATAATAGGAATTGTTGGTGAAATACTGCGTCACCTGGCGCTGGCCGAAGGCATCGTTGAGCGTGTCGTCGATGAGCTGCGGTTGGACGCCGAAACGGGCCGCCGCATCGCGATTGATGTTGATGGTGAGCTGCGGCGCCGCGTTTTGCGCGTCGCTTGCCACGTCGGCAAGTTCCGGCATGGTCTTGAGCTTGGCCAATAGCCGCGGCGCCCAGATATTCAACTCGTGCAGGTCGGGATCCTGCATGACGTATTGGAACTGGCCGCGCGCGATGCGGCCGCCGACGGTGATGTCCTGCGCCGCCTGCAGGAACAGCCGCGCGCCGGGAATCTGCGCCAGCTTCGGGCGCAGCCGGTCGATGATCTGCGAGGCGCTGACGTTGCGGTCGTCGCGCAGCTTCAGGCCGACGACAAAGCGGCCGGTATTTTGCGTATTGCCGTAGCTCGGGCCGAAGAACGATATGAAGTCGGAGACGTCGGGATCTTGTTCGATCACGGCGGAAAGCTGACGCTGGATGGCCCTCATCCGTTCCGGGGAGACATCCTGGCCAGCCTCCGAAATGCCGAGCAGCATGCCGATGTCCTGGGTCGGGAAAAATCCCTTCGGTATCATGACGAACATCACGCCGGTGATGCAGACGGTCGCCAGGAACACCAGCAGCGTCGGAAACTGATGCTGCAATACGAAATCGAGGCCGCGGCGGTAGCCGTCCAGGATCTTGTCGAATCCCCATTCGATGGCGCGATAGAGACGGCCGTGCTCGCGGTCGTGCTCGCTGACCAGGAAGCGCGAGCACAGCATCGGCGTGAGCGTCAGCGACACCACGACGGAGACCACAATGGCCGCGGTGACGGTGATGGCGAATTCGTGGAACAGCCGCCCGACGATGCCGCCCATCAGCAACAGCGGAATGAACACCGCGATCAGCGAAACGCTGATCGATATGACGGTAAAGCCGATCTCGCGCGCGCCCTTGATCGCCGATTGCAGCGGTGTGGTGCCGGCCTCGAGATGGCGAAAAATGTTTTCCACCACCACGATGGCGTCATCGACAACGAAGCCGACGGCGATGGTCAGCGCCATCAGCGAAAGATTGTCCAGGCTGTAGCCGAGCAGATAGATGATGGCGGTGGCGCCAAGCAGCGACAACGGCACTGCGGTGCCGGGAATGAGCGTCGCTTGAATGCTGCGCAGGAACAAAAGGATCACCAGCACGACCAGCGCGCATGACAGCAATAGCGTGAACTCGACGTCTTTCACCGACGCACGAATGGTCTGGGTGCGATCGACGATGGTGTCGAGGTGAATGCCGGGCGGAATGAGCGAGCTCATTCCCTTCAGCGCTTTCTTGATGTTGTCCACGGTGTCGATCACGTTGGCGCCCGGTTGCTTGAACACCAAAAGCACCACGGCGATGTGTTCGCGATGCAGCGCGCCGAGCGTCACGTCCTGTGGCCCGGCGATGGCCTGGCCGACGTCGCGCACGCGAACCGGCGCGCCGTTGCGGTAGGCGATGACGACATTGTTGTAGTCGTTCGCCTCGGTCAGTTGATCGTTGGCGACGATAGTGAGGCTTTGCTGCTTACCGAGCAGCGTGCCCTTGGCCACGTCGGTCGTGGCACTGGCAAGCGCCGTGCGCGCATCCTCCAAAGTGAGCTGGTTCGCCTGCAACTTGGCCGGGTCGACCTGCACGCGGATGGCCGGCTTCTGCTGGCCGCCGATGGCGACCTGGGCGACGCCGGAAATCTGCGAGATCTGCTGGGCGACGACGTTCTCGGCGAAGTCGTCGACCTTGGGCAGCGGCACCGTGTCGGAGTTCGCCGATACGATCAGGATCGGCGAGTCCGCCGGATTGACCTTGCGATAGGTCGGCGGCGTCGAGAGGTTTTTCGGCAGGCTCGATCCGGCCGCGGTGATCGCGGCCTGCACGTCCTGCGCGGCGCCGTCGATGTTGCGGTTGAGATCGAATTGCAACGTGATCACGGTCGAGCCGAGCGAACTCACCGAGCTCATCTGCGCCACGCCGGCGATCTGGCCGAACTGGCGCTCGAGCGGCGTGGCGACGGTCGCGGCCATGGTTTCCGGGCTGGCGCCGGGCACCGTGGCGCTGACCTGGATGGTCGGGAAATCGACCTGCGGCAGCGGCGCCACCGGCAACAGCGGAAACGCCACGATGCCGACCAGCGCCAGCGCCGCCATCAACAGCGACGTGGCGATCGGCCGGCGGATGCAGACTTCCGAGATGTTCATCAGTTCTTGTCCGCCTGCTGCTGCGCGGACGGCTGCCCGCCCGGCGGCGGAGTCTTGATCGCGACGTGTGAGCCGACGTCGAGCCGCGATTGCCCGTTGGTCACGACGCGCTCACTGGCGGCAAGGCCTTTGCTGGCGATCGCGATGTCGTCGTTGACCATCTGCGCGCCGATGGGACGTTGCTCCACCGTGTTGTCGGATTTGACCACCCAGACATAGAAGCCGTCCGGGCCGCGCTGCACCGCGACCGGCGGAACGGTCACGGCATCCTTGTAGGTCGTGATCAGGATGCGGATGCGGACGAACTCGCCCGGCCACAGCCGCTCGTCCTCATTGGGAAATTCCGCCTTCAGCCGGATCGTGCTGGTGGTCTGGTCGATCTGATTGTCGATCAGCAGCAAGTGGCCTTCGGCGAGCTGCTCCTTGTCGTTCTGATCGAAGGCGAGAACGGAGACGCTGCCGTGCAGCATCGCCTCGCGCACCGGGCCGAGATCGCTCTGCGGCAGCGTGAAAATCACCGTGCACGGCTTGATCTGGGTCAGCACCGTGAGCGGATTGGCATCGGTGATGTGGATGATGTTGCCGACGTCGACCTGGCGAAAGCCGACGACGCCGTCGATCGGCGCCACGATCGTCGTATAGGCGAGCTGAGTCTGCGCCGCCTCGATGGCGCCCTGGTCGGCGTCGATCGAAGCCTTGAAATGATCGACCTTGGCTTGCTGCAGGTCGACGTTCTGCTGGGTATCGAAATTCTTGGCTTGCAGGGTGGTGAACCGCGCAAAATCCTTCTGGGCATCGACCAATTGCGCCTGATCGTCGGCCTTCCTGGCCACGGCCTGGTCGAGGACGGCTTTGAGCGGCGCCGGATCGATCCGCGCCAGCACGTCGCCTTGGCGGACCTCTTGGCCCTGGCGGAAGTCGACGGAAATCAATTGGCCGGTGACCTGGGCGCGGATGGCGACGGTGTTGTAGGCCGCCACGGTGCCGAGCGCATCGTAGTAGATCGGGACGTCGCGCTGGGACGCTTCGGCGACCGTGACCGGCACCATCGGCGGGCCGGCAACCTGGGTGGTTTTGCCGTGCCGCCAGATCACGATCGCGGCAATCACGGCCAGTGCCGCGACGCCTATCACGGAAAAAATAATCAGCCGCCGGGACCCATGACCAGTTTTCAAAGGTCCGACCCAATCAACGCGGTTCTGTGTTCCACCTCGTTCAAGCCCGGAGTGCATTTACTTTTCCACTACCTCACCTGTCAGTGATGGCCTTTCTTCGCGGACTATGCCCTGTTGGCCTTAAGGCGCAATGTCGGGCGCATTAAAGTTCGTTAAGGTGATTGTCGCCCCGGCCCCGACCCCTGCCGCGGCGGCACTCTATGGAAGTCCGCATGTAAATTCCAGTTTATGCGTGGCCGCCCAGGGCCGCGGCAAGCCCGCATACGAATGGAAGTCGGCATATAAATTCCAAGTTTATGCCTCGCCGCCCGGGGCCCCGGCCGGCCCGCGAACGATAAGCGCGGATTTTGGCTAAGGCCAAAACCGGTCGTCAGCTCGCAGTCTTGAACCAGGTCCGGATACCGCTCGCGCTGACGATACGGCCGACCCGCCGCATCTGCATATAAACCCGTCCGGCGGCCGTTACCGCGCGCTCATGGCGATGGAGGGCGAGGTGGTGGGTCGCCCATTTGTTCTTGTAGGAGGCATCGCCTATGCCGAGGTCGAAGGTATCGAAATCCTGTGCCGCCGATTGATCGATCAGGTGCTGCAACAAGAGATGGCCGACGCGGTAGCGGCCGAACTGCGTGTCGTAGGCCGGGAAAATATAATAGAACCTGCCGCGCCCGATGAAGCCGAGATGCGCCGACGCCACGGTGTCGCCGATCGTCAGCGCGGCAAGATGACTGATCGTGCCGAGCCGGGCCGGGCTCATCATGTCGCGATAAAAGCGCTCGACGCCGGGCGCCGCCAGGAAATCCGGCGCCGCGGTGCGCTGGTATTTTCGGCGCTTGAGCTCGAACAGCCGCTCCACCAGCCGTGCCGCTTCGGCAGCGGCAGGATTGACGATGAAACGCGGCTCGCCGATCTGGCTGAGCCCCTTGGCGTAGGTTTGCAGCTTGCGCCGCACGCGCACGATCGCACGCCGTGTATCGGTCTGGTCGCGCAACCGGGTCAGCACGACCGCGTGCCCGCTTTCGCCGAAGGGCGCGCAGTCGAGATAGGTGAGCGGGTTTAAGGCGCCGGCGACGTCGCTTGCGATCTTCTTCAAGTCGACGACGTCGAAAGCGGGCAATTGCGCCAACACGTCCGCCCACACCTGGTGAAATTCCTGGCGCGACAGCGGGCGGTCCGCGGCCACGATCGGCGCGTTGTAGTCGGCGACGCCGCAATCCATGAAGCGGAGCAGCCGGACATTGAATTTGGTTTCGATGATGAGCGGCAGATACAGAACCGGCCGCCCGTCGCAGTCCTTGACTACGACAAAGCAGGGCTCGACGCGGCTCGCCTTGCCGATCGTGTCGAGCCAGATGTCGAGGAATTCCCGCGACTGAAAGATGTACATCCGCAGATCGCGGTCGTCCGCGATCGAGGGCCAATCGGCGGCGGCCAGGTTGCCGCCGGCAACAAGTTCGACCTTGAAGGAGGCGACGCGCCCACGCGTTGGTAGATCAATGACAGTCACGCCTACGCTCGTTTGCTTAATGCCGCGACGTCACCACCCGACGAAGCGAATTCTAGCGCAAGAGGCCCCGATCCGCCGTGAATCGTGCCAGTAACGTTACCCCCAGGTCCGGCTCGCCAAAGCGCTCACGGCGCCGCATTCTGGCGCCGAACAAGCATTGGTTAATTTTGCGCCGGATTGCCGGGCGGGCCGATGCGATTGCCGGAAATTACGTAGCGCTCTGCGGCTGTTAGGCGTTCGCACCGCGCCGGCCATTCGCTAACGCCGCCGCTTGCCAAGCGATTTATTAACGCAGCCTGGGTAAAACTGCGCCGACATGAATGTCCAATTCAACACCGATGCGGTTCGCGGCAGCGTGTTCGCGCCGGCAGACGGGCGCGCGCAGCAGCGCTGCCTGTTCCTGCTGACGCCGAGCAAGGAAGAGTGTGGCGTCGAATCGTTCGCGCGGCTTCTGGTCAGTGCGCTGCAGAACGACTATCCGGACGACGGCTATGCGGTGCTTCCGGTCTCGAGTCGCTGGCGCGATCTGCCTGCCGTCTTCCGCAAGATCGCCGCCGCCGATCAGGTCGTCTTCAGCGTCCCCATGGTGGCATGGAAAAGGTTGCTGCTGCTGCCGCTGGTGGTCCTGGTCTTCGCGCGCATGGTGCGCAGCCGGGTCAATGTCTTCATGCACGAATGGTCGGCGCTGCACTGGCTGCGCCGGCTGGCGCTGGCGCCGTTCGTGCTGCTCAGCCGCACCATCATCGTGGTGTCGCCGTTCATCGCCGGCGAGATCGCCGGTACGCCCTGGCTCATGGGCGCGGCGAGAAAATGCCGGCTGGTGCCGAATGCTCCGACCATCCGCCGCCCCGTCGAACCGCGCGTCACGGAATGCGTCTTGCGTGTGCGCGAGGCCGCCAAAAACTGCGACGTGGTGATCGGTTATTTCGGCGCGATCTATAAAGGCAAGGCCGCGACGGCGCTGCTCGACGTCTGCGATAATCTGCGCAACAGCGGTATCCGCGCCGGCATCGTTTTCATCGGCAGCTTCATGAAATCGCTCGACGGCTACGAGCAGCAGTTCTGGTCCAAGGTGGCCGAATACGGCATCGCCGATCAGGTCGTCGTCACCGGCTACATTTCAGACGAAGCGGAGCTCCATACGCTGTTCGATGAAGTCGGAGCCTTCCTGTTCCTGTTCCCCGAAGGCCTCACGGCGCGCCGGTCGAGCGTCATTCACACCCTGCAATCGGATCGGCCGGTCGTGGTCACGGCGCCGCGTTCCATGACCGAGTTCGCCCATCATGCGGGTTTCACCAAGCTGATCGAAGCCGGCATATTGTCGTTCGTTCCGGAACGGGCCGATCTGAACGCCGTCGCCGATCAGCTCCTGAAAGTCGCCAAGCAAGGCAGGCGCCCCGTGCCGGCGATCGATTGGAACAGCTGGTGGCGCGCCACCACTGCGGCAACCCATGCGGCGATGATGGACACGGCGGCAACGAACAATCGTGGCGAAGCGGCGGCATCGGCGCCGCCGTTGTCGGCTTCCGGGCGGAGCGGCGCACAACCGCAAACGGTCGGCTCCACTGCCGTAAAGATCTTGGCCGCGAAGCTCAAGAACATGATCCGGGATGGCGTTGCGTTGGCTCTCTTCATCCCCGCTCTGCCGTTCCTAAAATTTGCCGCGCCGCGCCGCGCGACATTGCCTGCCGTCCGCGAGCTGCTCGATCGGGCGGGCGTCACGATCCTCGCAAATCACTACCACGAGCCGACCTATGGCGCCGGGCACATCTTCCGCGACCCGGATGTCCCGCGGGTGCTTGCCGGCATCGATTGGAACATCGCCGGCCAAACGCAGTTGCTCGCGCAATTCGATTTCGGCGAGGCGCTGCGGTCGCTCGAAGGGCGTCGCAGTCACGGGCGGACCTTCTCCTATTCGAACGGTTATTGCGGCCCGGGCGATGCAGAGGCGCTTTACTGCATGATCAGGCACTTCAAGCCGCGCACGATCGTCGAGGTCGGCTGCGGGCAATCCACGGTCGTTGCGCATTTCGCCATCGAGGACTTGAAGGCGCACGACAGCCGCTATTCATGCCGGCAAATTTGTTATGAGCCTTACGAAAATCCGTGGCTGGAAGACCTCGGCGTGGAGGTCAAGCGCGAACTGATCGAAAAGAGCGACTTGACTTTGTTTCGCTCGCTGTCCCCAGGCGACATCGTCTTCATCGATTCCTCCCATGCGCTCAGACCGATGGGCGACGTCGAGTTCGAGTTTCTGCATATTCTGCCGAACCTGCCCAAGGGGGTCATCGTCCAGGTCCACGACATCTTCTCGCCGCGGGACTACCCGGCACAATGGCTGAATGTGGAGCGGCGCTTTTGGAACGAGCAGTATCTGCTCGAGGCTTTTCTGTCCTTCAACGACGAATTCGAGATCGTCGGCTCGCTGAATCACCTCATGCATATGGACTTGGCGCAGTTCAAGCGCGCGTTTCCGGTCCTCGCCGAACGCGGCCCCGACCCATATGTCGGCTCCTTCTGGTTCCGCAGAGTGAAGGACTGACCTGGCCTATCGCAGCCGGTCGCAATTCGTTCCTGCAAACTTATCAGCGTGCGAGTGCGTTGCGCACGATCAATAGGCCACGGTTGAGGTGATCGCGGCCTTTGGCGACGTTGAGCAGCCAGCACATAATCAAGTAAGTTGCGATGCCGGCAGGCAGCAGAATGGCCAGCGCATCTTTGCCGGTCAGATCGAATGCGAGCTCGAGGCTGCGCAGCACGATCGCCATGACCAGCGTGGCGAGCAGCACCCGGGTCATGCGAAGAAACGGCACCGGCATCGGAAACGCCCACCGCGTCAGCACCAGCGCGCTGGCAAAGCCGAAAATCTCCGCAACAAGCCGGCCCCAGGCCGCGCCGACCGCGCCCATCTGTTGAATCAAGACACAGCTGACGGCCAGATTGACAACCAGCACCAGCGACGTGTTCCAGAAATAAAAGGAATTGCGCTCCGACAACAGAAAGCCGATGTGCAGGTATTGGTAGCTCATGATCTGGAAGATGACCGCGATCGACACGATCGGCATCGCCGCGGCCGCCATGATTCTGAAATCGGGGCCGAACACCACATCGGCGATCTGGGTCGACACCACCGCGAAACCTACCGAGGCCGGCAGCACCATGGCGAGCAGGAACTCGAAACACTCTTCGAGATGGGAGCGAACGGCGTCGCGTCCATGATTGGCGTAGATCCGCACCGCGAGCGGGCAAAAAGCGGCCGCCGCGCTGATGGCGGGAATGATCAAGGCCTGCCGGACGAGGTCGGCGCCGGCGCTGTATTGCCCGGCTGCGGCCGGGCCGATCAGATGGGCGATGATGAAGCGGTCGATCACGCTCGACAGCGAATAGATGGTGAGCGACGCCGTGAACGGAATCCCGGCCTTTGCCAGCGCGAGGAGCCGGGCGCGGTTGTGGCTGATGACGGTCCCCGCCCACACGCCCGGGGCGAAGGCGAGCGCAGCCAGGAAATAGGCGAAGGCCGACGACAACAACAGCAGGACGCCGGTGTGCCCTGCGATCGAAACCGCGATGCCAAAGACCGAAACCAGAACCGCGCGGACCACCGTCGCCTTCATTACCGTGAAGACCTTCAGGCGCGCCCGCATCAGGTCCTGGCCGATTTCGAAAAACCCGACCGCGAGCGCCAGCCCGGCGGCGGCGAGCGCCGGGCCGCTGCCGATGCCGGCCAGAACCGCCACCGCATAGGCAAGCGGCGCCAACAGGCACGACAGCATGAGTCCCGGCAGCAGGATGCCGCGAATGTCGGTGCCATCGCCGCGCGCCTGTTCGCGCATGATGGGAAGCCGCAGCCAGTTGCTCATGAATGCGCTGGCGATGGTGGCGAATCCGGCGCCGAGCACATAGGTGCCGAACTCGGCCGGCGCGAACAGCCGCGTGAACACCATGACGTTGATGAGGCCAAAGACAGCCGAAATGACATTGGCTGCGAAATTGACCGCGGTCTGTCCGACAAGCATGGCTTAGGTTCTATAGCCCGGGTTTCTTAACTCCGGCTTTTTGGCGTCAAATTAAATCATTAACCTGATGTTCGAGCGTCCGTGCCGGCGCCACTGGCGGCGCCGCGACCCCGCTCCACGCGCGTTGCCGATTGGTTAACCGCTCGACCGCCGCACGAACGTCATGCACGGAGGTGCCGTTGATGGACGCCGACGAGAACGCCACGCAATGCTCGGGCACCGCCTGAAGCAGGCTGTCGAGGGCGGCGGCGTCGAGCGGCTCCGGGTCCCAATAGCTGAAACACGGCGATTGCGTCGTGCAGCGATGGCGGCGCAGCAAGTCGGCATCGCTGCAGACGGCAAAGCCGTACAGCATGTATTCGGATATGGCGTGGGCGCGGTAAAGCGCGTCGATCCATTCCAGCCCGGTCACCTCTTCGATACGCGCAGTCATCGTACGCACGGCTTGCTGATTCCAGAAGATGATGTGGCCGATGAAATCGTCGGCCGGGAACGCAGGCCGTTGCAGACCGAGCAGCCGATGGCTCGATCGCACCCAGTCGCAATGATTGACCATTGCTTCGGCCACTTCGCGCGGCCTGATATAGAGCGGCGTCAGGCTGGGCAGCGCCATCCCCGCCAGGTCGAACGGCCGGAAGAACACCACGTCGGAATCGAGCATGCAGCTCACGGTCTCCGGCACCATATGGGCGGTCGCGATCTTGGCGAATTGCTGAATGTGCCAGCCGTTGACCGGCTTGCCGCGCATCGCCCACCAATATTGCCGGTTGTGACGGCGGATAAAGCGCGGCAGCGACTTGAGCCAGGACGGCAGCAGTTGCGACAGCGGCAACACATGGCGCCGGCCCTTGTCGAACTTGGCGAACAGCGCCAGCTCATCGTCCGGGACGATGAGATAATGGTTGGCAAAAGCGCCGACGTGGCGGTCGACGCTCTCGCACAACAGCGCGCAGCGCTCCAGATCGTGCGAATAGGTCGGCGTTATCAGGGCGACCGCGTTCATGTCACGCCGCCTCCCCGTTCGGTTCTTCGCCGCGCAGGACGCGAAGCGCTTGCGCGACGGTGACGAGCCGGCATCCGGCGGCCAGCGCGCCGCGCAACGCGAAAGTCAGGAGCTCGGGCCGCACGCCGTACTGGCTCGGCGTGTCGTTGACGTCGTGGCTGGCAAACAGCAGCCAGCCGTTGCGCCGCACCGTCTCGATAATGAGATGCGAAACGCCTTGGCGGCTGATCGACGCCTGTTCCAGCGCGTTGGATTTCAACACGCCGAGATCGGCGACATCGGCGTTCACGCCGAGCGTCGTCGCGCGGCAGGAATCGAAGCGTCCGCCGAGATAGCGCTTGGTGGCGAACGATATGTCGCCATACGGATAGGCGAAGTTGCCGACCGGGATTTGGCCGAGAATGCTTTGCAGGAAGCAGCGATTGCGGTCGAGGTCGCTCGCCAGCGCCTGCCGGCTGATGCCGACGACCGGCATGTGCGAAAAGGTGTGGCACGCGATCTCGTGGCCGTTGGCATGCAGCGCTTTCAACTGCTCGATGGTCGCAAGCCGTCCGGTAGGACTGGGCTTGCCGCATTTCCCGCCGGAGACATAGAAGGTGCCGCGGGCGTGAAACTGCTCGAGCAGCGCGGCGCCGGTGGTGCACGCCGTCGCCGCCGCGTCGTCGAACGTGAACGAGACCAGCGGCCGCGGATTGCGCATCGTCAGCTTTTTCGTCGGCACGTTGCGCGCCAGGAGCCGCGTCAGCTTTCCGGCCAGCATTTGATAAGGCGCCTCGGCGAAGCCGGGCGTGCGCGGCAGCGTGATCGGCGCCGTGAAGTCTTCGGAAACAGGCAAGCTGGAGTGTTGTTGTGTCCGGTTCATGCTTGCGACATTGCCATTTCAGGAGCCCCTGACAGATATAAGTGCCGGCGCGCTTATCCGTCCATCGCGCGTTTGCGATTCAGCGATCGTTCGCCGATCTTCGTAAAGCGTTAATCCTAATTGCGCGCGCGCGTTAACGCTGTGCCGCATGCTATCAACCGCGGCAACGCCGCCGCGCGAAGCGCCCGGCGTTTTCGCGGCTAGCGGTATTGCTCGTAATGCAGGTCGAATTCCGCGGCGAGGCGGCCGGCGCCGCGCGCGGCGCGGATCAGGCTTGCCATGATGGCGCGGCGGCCGCGCAGCGCCGCGAGCGGCAGCGAGGCAATGCCGAGGCCGATGAGGCCAAGGCCGATGCACCAGCGGCGCAGCGTGCCGGCGACGGTTCCCAAAAATTTGCGTTCGAGCCGGGTCGCCTCGGTGCCGTTGCGGAACTTGCGGCGCAGCACATAGCCGACGGTGGTGCGCGACGGCGGCGTGGTCTCGAACACCTGGGCATCGTCGGCCCAGGCAAAGCTGCGGCCGTCGTTGCGGCAGCGCCAGAA
>Ga0316363_10002186_pt1 | contig 15375 bp, 16 predicted proteins | sample Sb_taG_3_FD_200459 | JGI IMG/M metagenome (GOLD analysis project Ga0316363, IMG submission 200459) | Peat soil microbial communities from Weissenstadt, Germany - Sb_50d_a_PC metaG (v2) (version 2) | ecosystem: Environmental > Terrestrial > Soil > Wetlands > Peat | place: Germany: Weissenstadt...
AGGCTCGCGGCGGTCAAGCCGTATCAAGCCGCCCGAGAGATGCTCCTGAAGAAAGCCGAGTCCGCCGAAGGGGGCCCGGGACGAAGGCGCCCGCTATGGAAAACTTAAACCGGTATCTGCCAAGCGCGCACTAGTCGGCGGCGGGTGTCGACGGCGCCACCACCTCCCAACGAAATGTGCGCATCGTGGCGCTCTCGATCTCGTCGCTGCGTGGGGATTGAGCTGCGCGAATGTCCACGGGAGCAAGTGCAGCGTCTTGCATCAGTTGAATGAACGGCACGACCTTCCCTACGGCGGGTCCTCTGCGCTGCATCTCTAACTGCGCTGCTTTGAGACCTGGCTGGGCCCAGTATGCGAAGCTTATCGTATCCGAGTTGCTGAGATCGCGCTCGACCCCAATTACCACGATGCGTTCCATCCCCGTCGTGAGCGGACCGGATTCTGGCGACCCTTTCGTCTTGCCCCAAGTGACGATCTCAATGGGAAGGATTCGAGGTCTCAGTTCCTCGCTTTCGATCCTAACACGTCCGTTCAGTTCGAAAGCTTGGATACCATAGTGACTGTCAACATAAAGCACCGTGGCATCGACCGGCTTGGTGCCTCGGTTGCGTATTTCCACGTAGATCACATCACACTGGACAAGCTTCGGAGCCTGGTTGGCATCAATCTCCACAGCTCCTTTGGGAATTTCATTTAGGGGCACGCCCTGACAATCGTGACTTTCATCGAATTTCGTCGCGGCATGGGATGGATCTCTGAACAGAAAAGTCTTGATCTCTAGCGTATCAGCCGACTTGCTCGAGGTTTCTGCTACGTCTCTCGTGATGCTGTCAGCCGCTGAGTTGTGAACGACCTGGACCATGCGCAGAAGGTTGAAGTATCGGGCGATGCGCAAGAGATCGTCGCGGAGTTGATCAATGTTGTTCTGTCCGTCAGGGGCGATGCGCAACGAAACCGTGGCATTGCGACCGTTCTCGACAATCTCGCCACTTGGCGGAACGAAATAGATGAGATTGCCTTTTACCCTGAGGTAAATATCAGCAGTCTGATCGGGCTCCACCCACTGCGTAGCAAATCCACGGGCGTCAATAGGTAGCTTTTGCAAGGCATCAATGGTCTTGAACGCAGCCTCGCCGGACACAGAGCGGTCGCTCGCCGGGGGGAGCGCAATTTTCAATCCGAAGGCCAGGCCACGCGCGGCCATCGTCGCGATCATGGTTTGAGGAAGATTGGCGATGATCGGCGGCGCCGTGCCCCCGTACTCGATCGGACTGGCTTCGCTCGCGCTGAGACCAGCCTTGGTAACCCGTGCGAAACCCAGCGATTTATCCGCATTCGCATAGGGGTGCAGTTCGACCACCGCGCCCTCGTCCAGCCCGTGCAGTTGGCCAGCTTGCAGGCGGAGCAAATCGCCGCTGACCTGCGCTGTCCAGCTGAGGCTGGCGGCATCCCCTTCCTCACCGAAAACGGGAATGTCGAGATCGCCTTCAAAGAAGGGAGTTGGCACGCTCGGGGAAATCGTGTCGTAGGCTTGGGCGATCGCTTGAGCGAGTTGGCGATAGGTGGCTTGCGGATAAAGCCGCATCTCGCGCGCGAAGACATAACTGAAGACGCCCATTGACGGACCGTTCCGATCTGGAAGAGGCTGTTCGAGAGCGAATTGCCCCGAAAGCGCAGCGGAAAATGCGGTGACGTTGTGAAGCTCTTGCGGCTGCAGATCGAGCGGCCCCCGTTGTTCCGGCGAGCGCCACTCCCCGGTCCCCCGCGCGCCGGCCAAGTTCTGCAGTGCTTCAGTCGGTAGTCCCAAGACTGTGGGGTCGACGTAGCGCGGCGTCGCTTCGCTTTCCGCACCTCGAATCATGTGTCCAGAGTTGCACGCGTCGAACACGATCCACACATGAGCTTGGTGCGGCTGGACTCGGAGCACTCGTTCCTTGATTTCGTCGTCGATCAGGCCATTGTCATAAGACCCGATTTTTGGATCCCATTGGCCAATGTCGATTGGGAGGAAAACGTCGTCGACGCCATCAGGCTTAATATCGGTCTTTCCCTTTATGTTCTGCGGCATCGTAGTACCGTGCCCCGAGAAGTAGACGAACAAGAAATCGTCTTTGGAAAGACCGTCGACGAGTTTGTCGAAATATCGAAGGATATTGTCGTGCGTGGGGAGGGCCGTTGATTGCGGGCCAGTCGGACTTGGCGCGAGGCTATCTGCGAGGACATAAATGTTTTCGCTCTTAAATCCTCGCTCCCGGAGCAGGTTCCAGATGGAGGGTATGTCGTTCCGCGGCCCCTTAAGCTTTAACTTCTCATTCTGGTAATCAGAGACCCCGATGAGAAGGGCGAAGTGCTCCGCCCGAGCTTTGTCAGTTGCGGCGGCGCACGTGAAGAGCACACACAGAAGCGCTGTGATTAGCGATTTGGCTCGACGCCAGACCTCCCTTTCGTGCTCGATTGGGTGAGTCAAGTTGGGAGGTAATGTCTGCCGGTCACCCGTCTTGGGTCCAATATACCGCTGCATCTCGACCGGGCACACAGTAATTATAACCTTGCGACAGTTCGCGCCAAGTTTCGTCGACCAAATGGGATCCCGCTGAAGAATAGCAGTTTTTCGCCCTCGAGAGTAGAGCGCGATATCGGCGCCCCGGCTCCACGACGAGCTCTCGACGGCGCGGTGCGTTCGCGGTATGGCTGAGCGACACAGCGAGAGAAGCGAACCTGCACCAATGCGAGGCAGATCTCAGTGGATCAGCTCGAGCGCCGTGTACTATCGCGTGTAAAAAAGAGGGCGCTTACTAGGCTGTGTTGACAAAGTGACCTAAGGGCGTGACTCATAAACACGCCTGTGAACGGCTTGCCAGAGTCCACATTGGAGCCAGGCGGCGCGGCCGGGATGTGCCAGCACCCGACATTGTCCACGTCATCGGGCTAGTTTGAGCCGCGATGAGGCAATCGTCTGGATTCGCGATTTACCCCCGCCCTGAACCTTGCAAAGTCAAGCTAAGCCCCTTCCCGTCGACAGCCAATACCTGCACTATCGATCATTGCCTATGTCGAGCACTCGGTCGGTTTGATCGACTGGAGTGGGGATGTGATGTCACGTCTGTTCCTCAGTCATTCGAGCGCCAACGCTGCCGAGGCTGTGGCGATCCGTGACTGGCTCGTGGGTGAAGGTTGGAACGAGGTCTTTCTCGACCTCGATCCGGAGCGCGGTATTGCGGCGGGCGAACGGTGGGAACGGGCGCTCAACGAGGCGGCTTCCCGCTGCGAGGCGGTACTCTTCCTCATCTCGGGCGACTGGCTTAAGTCGCGCTGGTGCCTGAAGGAGTTCAACCTCGCGCGTCGGCTCAACAAGCGCCTGTTTGGCGTCCTGACCGAAGCCATTCCGATCGCTGATTTGCCGGCGGACCTGACTGGGGCCTGGCAGGTTGTCGATCTTGCCTCCGGCCAGGACCACAGGATGTTCCGGGTTACGCTGCCGCGCACCCAGGAGGAAGTGCACGTCACCTTCTCAAAGGAAGGCCTGACCCGGCTGCGGAACGGATTGGCTAAGGCCGGACTTGATCCGCGCTTCTTCGCCTGGCCCCCGGAGCAAGACCCGGATCGGCCGCCCTACCGGGGCTTAAAACCTCTAGAAGCAGAAGATGCTGGCATCTTCTTCGGTCGTGATGCTCCGATTGTGGAGGCGCTCGATACGCTGCGCGGGCTCAAGGACGCCAGTCCACCCCGGCTACTCGTGATCCTTGGTGCCTCAGGCGCCGGCAAGTCGTCTTTTCTGCGGGCGGGGCTGCTACCGCGTTTTGCCCGCGATGACCGTCATTTCCTGCCCCTGCCGGTTTTAAGACCGGAACGAGCGGCGATCAGCGGGGAGACCGGCCTGCTGCGCGCCCTTGAGGCGGCGTTTTCGGCACATGGGTTGGCACAGTCGCGCGCAAGCCTCCGGGATGCAATCTCTGGGGGCACCGAGAGCTTGCGGCCGCTCCTTCAGAAGCTCGTGGACAAGGTGTCCGCCACCCTGCTGGAGGACGAGAGGGAGGCCAAGCCGCTAGTCATTGTGCTGGCGATCGACCAAGCCGAGGAGTTGTTTCTGAGCGAGGGCGCCGAGGAGAGCGAGGCGCTACTGGCGCTGATCTGCGACTTGGTCAAGCACGACCGCCCGGGCATCATCGCGCTGTTCGCGATCCGCTCCGATGCCTATGACCGGCTGGAAACGGCAAAGGCGTTCGAAGGCATGCGGCAGCAGACATTACCGCTGCTCCCGATGCCGCGTGGAGCCTACCAGACCGTGATCGAGGGTCCCGCGGCGCGGCTGCGTGAAGCCGGTCGCAACCTGACCATCGCGCCGCAGCTGACCCAGCGTCTGCTCGAAGATATCGAGAAGGGCGGCGGCAGCGATGCCCTGCCGTTGCTCGCCTTCACGCTGGAGCAGCTCTACACCGAGTATGGCGGCGCCGGCACACTCAAGCTTGCCGACTATGGGGCCTTTGGCGGGATCAGGGGAGCCATCGAGGCAGCGGTCAACCGGGCGCTCAAAGCTGCGGACGCCGATCCCTGCATTCCGCATGACCGGGAGGCGCGGCTTGTTCTCCTCCGGCGGGGTTTGATCCCCTGGCTTGCTGGCATCGATCCAGAGACCGGCAGTCCACGCCGGCGGGTTGCCCGGCTTGCCGACATCCCTGCGGAGGCCGAGCCCCTAATTCAGCTTCTGGTAGAGCAGCGGCTGCTGGCCACCGACCGGATCACGGTGCGCGAGGGTGAGAAGGAGAAGACCGAGGTTACGATCGAGCCGGCGCATGAATCGCTACTGAGGCAATGGGGCCTGCTGCGCGGCTGGCTGGAGGAGGACTTTGGGGCGCTCACCACGCTCGAGGGGGTTAAACGCGCGGCGCACGACTGGGCAGCGAACGGCCGCCATGCGGATTGGCTCAACCACGTTGGCAGCCGGCTTGAGGACGCCGAGAGGGCGGCAGCGCGCAACGATCTCGCCGCCGATCTTACGAGTGATGCGCGCGACTATCTGCACCAATGCCGCGCCCAAGAGGAGGCGTCAAAGCGCGAGCGGCTCGAGCGGCTGGAACGGGAGCGCGAGGAGCAGGAACGGCGCGTGCGCGACGCCGAGGCGCTTGCCGTCGCCAACCGTCGGACCGCCAAGCGCACCGGCATTGGATTAGTTGCCGCGCTGGTGCTTGCCGGCCTTGCCGGCTGGTTGTGGCAGCAGGCCCAGGCCGAGCGCGACCGGGCCGAGCGAGCCCTCGCCGTCGCGACCGGCACGGCGAATAGCCTGATCTTCGACATCGCGCAAAAGCTCAGGGAGGTCGCCGGCGTGCCGGCAACGCTGGTCAAGGACATTCTCGACCGGGCGTTGAGGTTGCAGGACCAGCTCATCGGCAGCGGAGAGGCGAGTCCGAGTCTGCGCCGAAGTCAGGCCGCGGCCTTGGTGGAATCCTCCCAGACGCTCCTCACGCTGGGCGATACCAATGGCGCGCTCACGGCGGCGAAGCAGGCGCAATCAATCTTCCAAAGCCTGCTCGCCACCGAGCCCAATAACACCGGCTGGCAGCGCAATCTCTCCGTGTCCTATAACAAGGTCGGCGACGTGCTGCTCGCCCAGGGCAATCTCTCCGAGGCCCTTGCATCCTACCGCAACAGCCTCGCTATTGCCGAGCGCCTGGCCAAGCCCGACCCCAGCAGCGCCGACTGGCAGCGTGATCTCTCGGTGTCCTACAACAAGGTCGGCGACGTGCTGCTCGCCCAGGGCAATCTCTCCGAGGCCCTTGCATCCTACCGCGCTAGCCTCGCCATTGCCGAGCGCCTGGCCAAGGCCGACCCCAGCAACACCGGATGGCAGCGGGATCTCTCGGTGTCCTACGACAAGGTCGGCAATGCGTTGCTTGCCCAAGGCAATCTCTCTGAGGCCCTTGCATCCTACCGAGATAGCCTCGCCATCTGCGAGCGCCTGGCCAAGGCCGACCCCAGCAATGCTGGATGGCAGCGCGATCTCTCGGTGTCCTACAACAGGGTAGGTGACGTGCTTAACGCCCAGGGCAATCTCTCTGAGGCCCTTGCATCCTACCGCAACAGCCTCGCCATTGCCGAGCACCTGGCCAAGGCCGATCCCAGCAATTCCGGATGGCAGCGCGATCTCTCGGTGTCCTATGAAAGGATCGGCGACGTGCTTAAAGCGCAGGGCACGCTCGAGGAAGCCCTCGCCGCCTATCAGGAGAGCCTCGCCATCGCCAAGGCGCTGGTGGCCAAGGACGGCAGCAATACCCAGTGGCAGAACGATCTGCAACGCAGCATAGAGATGATCGGTGGTCTGGCTTACAGTTTCGTCCTAACCCATGCTTTTGACAAAGCACTCGAAGCCGCCGATGAGGCCATCTCCCTCGCGCCCGACAAGATCTGGCTCTATGCGAACCGCGCCCATGCGTTGATGTTTTTCGGGCGCGTGGACGATGCGCGGGCGCTCTATTTCAAATATCGTGGCACCAAGAACGTGCAGGACAATAAGTCCTGGGAGACCGTCATCCTTGACGACCTTGCTGATCTGCGTAAGGCGAGACTCACCAACCCGCTCATGGACGAGATCGAGAAGCAGTTCACCGCGGGTGGCTGAACCCCCTGCAGAAGCACATGCCATCGTGGCAACCGTGCCGGGGTGTCGCGCACTAAGTCCAAATTGAGATCACGCCTAAGATGGTTGAGACGGGCTATCGGGTGTTTTGTAGTTCGGGGTGGCTGGCCGTCGCAATGTCGTGCGGCGGAGGGCTACTTGCCAGTCTTGGCTTCGCCCGACGATCGCTCAGCCGTTCCCACCTCGCGGAGCTGAATGCTCTAGGAGGGATCAAGGGCTTCGAATTTATCCTCCAAGATGAGCTTGCCATTGCCGCAGGCAGCAGCGCCCTCGACATGCACGATGCCACTGATCACGCGCCGATCATCGACACGCCGGGCGCCGGGTTGGGTCTTCGGTAGGTGCGGTTCGATCGCTGCCCAGGCTTCATCGCTCAGCCAAAAGAGATCTCCCATTTCTCCCTCCCCGTTAGTCATTCGGCGGCAGGGAATCTGATTTGCTAAATCAGCGCAACGATCTGATTGGGTTCAGACCCTAATGCCATTCGGCAAGAAGCCAGACGGAACCGCACGCGTGATTGATTTTGACGAAGTCTATAAACAAGTCATCAAACCGGCCATTGAAGCAGCAGAGCTCGAACCTATTAGGGGTGATGAGGAGATCGTTGGCGGCCTCATCCATAAGCCAATGTTCCAGCGGGCTTATGCTCTGTGACTAAGCGGTCGCCGACCTCACAACTTCGAATGCAAACGTGTTCTACGAGCTTGGCATCAGGCATGGGATCAGGCCGAATTCCACCGTGACTATGATTGGCAAGGGAACAGTAATCCCGTTCGATGTGGCTGTGGTCCGGGCCCTTTCCTACGCAATCGATTCGCTTGGCAATCCGGAGACGCCAGATCAGGATCGCCTCGCTGTCGCCGAGCGTCTGATTGCCTGTCGTAATTATCGTGTCGAAGACAGTCCACTCTTCCAGCTTTTAACGGACTGGCCTAGGCCTGACCTGCAGCGGCTGAAGACCGACACATTTCGGGATATGGTTGAATACTCGCAGAAATATAAGCGCAAGCTGGAGCAAGCGCGGGAGGGCGGCTTAGCCGAGGTCCGAGCGGTCGAGAGCGAGCTGAACGTGAAGGACGCCGACCCAGCGATCATTGTCGACCTCTTCCTATCTTACCGCGCGGTCGAGGCCTGGCAGGAAATGATCGATCTAGTTGAGCGGATGTCGCCGGTCCTCGCACGTACTTGCGTCGACATCTGCTGATTATTGGGATCATGCGACCCTCCTCGAACTTCGGCTACTGGCGCACGACCATAAGGGTGCCAGCGAAGCTCTAGCCGACGCTTTGGCCAGCTGCCGCGAAGTGTGGGAGCTTAGGACAACCGCCGATAACTTGCGGTTGATCATAGATGCCCGATCGCCACGGCGAGGATGTAGCCTGGGTCAAGGAGATCGAGGCGGAGCTGCGCAACCAGTCTCAAATTGGAAGTGTGAATATGTGCATTAGCTGAAACTTAGTTTGACACTTGGTGTCCTTGAAGCTCGCGACGCATCTTCGTGGCGAAATCCTTCAAGAATAGGGAATTTATCGTTCCCTTCAAGCCAACGTGAAGCTCTGATCTCGCCCTCGGCGAGTGTTGCCCAACGATTACACCATCGCGGCGAATCGCGCTGTTGTTGACATCGATCGATTTCATTTCTGGCGGGGGACTATGGGCGCCCCGGCGGCCGCCGGATGTTCCCCGCAGATCACGCTGCAGCGCTCCTTCGCGTAGTTCCAGGCTGAGAATGTGGCGCGGTCATCGACACCGTCGAGCACCATGATGAAGGGATCATCGCCGAAGCTTGTGTAACGGTCGTACAGAGCCTCAGCTGAGTTACCGAACCTGTATTCTTCTTTCAGCGAACGATCGACAAGTCCACGGCACACCGCGAGCGCCTCATCCACCGTTTCATAAACACCTTGCTCCCAGCGCTTACTCGGATTCTGGTAGTGGAAGTTGTCGTCGACCATCACCTTGTAGCGAGGCATTTAAGGTTACCTCTCGACCGGACCGTCGGCTCACGTCAGGGGGCGGCGACTATTTGAGCGCGGCTCGCCTGCCTGATTAATGATACGGCAGCTTTTGGTCGCCTTCCAGGCGTTGGCGCGGGGCGACCAAGGGGGCCTAATAACATATACGTACAGGTCGGTATCGTAAGCTGGGGCCGAGGGAGGGTTGCGGTGGTGGCCAAAAGGGTCTCTAGGGCCTCGAGGTTCAGCAGCTGGATCGCCGACTGATTTGGAACTTCGAACTGCACCCGCGCAGCAGTCGGATGGGTTTGGTTTGCGGTAAGATGGTGCCCAGTTGCGTCGGCCTTCGCTACGCTAGTTGCTGGCGGCAGCTGCGCCCCCCTCCCCGACGACGACGAAGGGTGCCCAATAGCTCGGGTTCGCTTCGTCTGACGCGCCGTTATCGACCAGAGCGAGCATGGCGCGGCGCAGGGCCTCGGCGCGGCCAAGTTCTGGGTTGACCTTGAGTTCGCCTAGCGCTCCAGTGGTAAGCTTCACTGCAGCGAGCGAATTGACTGGCCAGTGGGACACGAGCAGTGCTCGCGCACCGGCGTAGAAAAAGGCGCGCGCAAGTCCTGACAAAGCCTCGGCCAGAGAACGTTTGAAAAAGCGGGCCGCTAATCTCGGCTCGGAGTTCACTTAGGGCTCGTGACTGACGAGATATGAATCCAGTAGAATACTCCATGACCGCGAACTGACCCCTCGATATGACATCGACTTCCGACCGTGCACGCCTTTAGCACTCTCTGGACTAGTTTTTCTGCGACGTAGGCGTCACACCACAGTCCAGAGCCAGCGTCTGGCGTCAGTTCATAGTAACCGCCCTCAAGCGTGAGAACCCCACTGCAAGCTTGGTGGATCGATCGCGGTGGCGACGCCGTCAGACCCGAGCCCGCGAAGAGTGGCATCATTAACGCGGCAGCTGAGAGAGTTTTCATGAATTCGCTTTGTCTCATCTGCCTCACGCTAACGGGTGGAGCGGAAGATACCATTCCGTCGCCGCCGTGTGCACATCTGGAAAGATGATTATTGCACATTTGACGCCATGGCGGGACGCACCATGTATGTGGTGCCCTATTCCATGGGGCGGGTCGGCTCGCCCATCGACCGCTTTTCTCCGCGCAGACCGTTACGTCGACAACAATTCGCAACTGGCGAGACCAAGTTCGCTCACCCGACGATGGGGCAATGCCCAATTCCAGCAGTTGCGGGAGCATATTCTTGTGCAGCATAGTCCAATGGCCGAGGTGACGCGGTTGTTGAGTGATGGGCGTCCAGGAATCCCAAGGTCCTAGGTTGGGGACTCATTCAAATCCACTGACACATGATGGCGGCGAGTGCGAGTGCTGAGAGGTAGTTTTGGGCATAGCGATCATATCGGGTTGCGATGCGTCGCCAGTTTTTCAACTTGCAGAACATGCGCTCGATGACATTGCGGCGCCGATAGATCTTTTGATCGAGCGGGTATGGGGTCCGTGCAGGGAAGTAACCCTTCAGGCGCAGCATTCCATTCTGTGGATCGATTCTCGGCGCCTCCATCAATTGCGGAGCCATGACACTCAGGAGAACAATCTTCTCGGCATCCGGCATCACCACCTGCGGCTGTGCCGGGGCAGGCGCGGATTTTGAAGCCGGTGGAGAAGCATTGGAGGGGGACTGCGATAAGGAACAATGGACCCATGCCATTCAAGAAAGGCAGGCTGGTGTTATTGCCAGCGGCGACAATCTTTTATCGCGTTGAGCCTGTCGACGCTCGCGAACTCTCGCTTCTCACTGTCCCCAACCGAGGAACAAGTTATGACTAAATCCGCGCTCGTCGTATCAACTCTGATACTTACCTTATTTGTGTTTTCTGCAGCGCAAGGTCAGGTTACGGTTGAGTCCGAGCGTGCGCTGAAGCCGAAGGACACCTTTCACGAATGCGCCAAGGACTGCCCCGAAATGGTCGTCGCCCCGGCGGGCAGCTTCATGATGGGCTCGCCCGAGGGCCAAGGCGCGGACCAAGAGCACCCACAGCACGAGGTCATGATCGCCAAGCCGTTCGCAGTCGCCAAATACGAGGTGACGTTCGCGGAGTGGGACGCGTGCGTCGCCGCAGGCGGCTGCCCGCGGCCCTTCGACAGCGGCTTGGGACGTGGCGTGCGGCCGGTAATCAACGTGAGCTGGGACGACGCCCAGCAGTATGTGACTTGGCTGTCCAGGCTCACTGGCAGGCCGTATCGGCTACTTTCGGAGGCCGAATGGGAATACGCGGCACGGGCGGGAACGACGACGCTCTATTCCTTCGGCGATAATGAGGCCGCGCTTGGCGAATATGCGTGGTACCACACGAACGCTAACGGGAAGACGCACCCTGTCGGCGAAAAGAAACCGAATGCATTCAGCCTCTACGACATGCACGGGAATGTCTGGGAGTGGGTCGAAGATTGTGACCACTACTCCTATGAGGGTGCGCCCACCGACGGAACCGCATGGACAGCCGGAGATTGCCGTTACCGTGTCGTTCGCGGCGGTTCGTGGCTCAGCGGTCCTCAGGACCTCCGCTCGGCCAACCGCAGCAGGCTCGACTCCGTCTTTCGGAACCCCGACCTCGGCTTCCGGGTCGGGAGGACGCTTACCCCCTGAGGTGGATTCGCGATTTGCCCCCGTTTTGAACCCTGCAAGGTCAAGCTGAGCGCCCTTCCCGTCGACAGCCGAATCCCCTCATTATCATCGCCCATGTCGAGCACCCCGGTCGGTCCGCGTGCAAATACGGAACCCGAAGGAGGCTCAGGGAATGCGCCACTAAAATATCGCACCGCCAGAAGAGGCATCGATTTTCCTAGACCATGGTGGTTATATCGGTGCTCATCCGTCGCACAATTCCCCATCATGCTCGACGCCCGTTGTGGCGTCCGCGTTTAGGAGCGCGACTTAGAACAGGAAGGCGCCGGGAGCGGCTGGCTTGCGGAAATAGATGCTTGGGGACTGCGCCGCCTGCGGTCTCGGGTGAATTTTCTCCGCTGCGGCGCTGAACTGAGACTATGGCCGACCTGTCGTCGGCGTAGGCTCCAACCAGTACCAAAGCCTGGTTGCCGAGGCGGCTGTATGCTGCAAACGCTTTTGGTTGTATGCCTATACTTCCTCCGTGGGCTGGCCGCCTTATCCCGATGCCAGGCATCGGCAGAGACTAAGAGAGTGGGGTGCGACCCAGCGTCCATGGCAATCATACACCTAAGGTATGGACAAGAAGGCGATTTCGGTCCTCAAGATCATAGGACCGTTGATGAATTAGGGCGCCTAACGAAACGGGTGGCAACACGTCGCCCCGCGCCAACGCCTGGAAGGCGACCAAAAGCAGCCGTATCATTAATCAGGCAGGCGAGCCGCGCTTAAATAGTCGCCGCCCCCTGCTTAATTCATGGGAAAGGACGTCTGGAGGAACAAGATGCGATACAAATCTCCCACGTTTCGGGAGCGAATGTCCAATACGCGTTCAGTCATCCTTGCTGCCTTCTGTTTGACGGCGAGCTCGCTGGGCGCCTCCGCGGAAGACAAGTTGACGCAACAGCTGAATGCTTGGAAGCTCGAAGCTCTGCCTCCCCAGCTGGCTCTGCGCGTTAACCGACAAGAGCAGGCCTTTGCAAAGCTCGGACTTGATCAAGTACCGCGTGGCGTCTACTCTCATCTCAAGCTTTGGCCGCCAGATACGGATGTGCTGCGCGTGTGCTTTTTCGGTGGACCGCAGGCGGTTCGCCACCGCATTGCCGAGTACGCCACCCAGTGGACTCAACAGCATGTTTACCTGAAGTTCGACTTCGGCACGGTAGAGGATCCCCGACTCTGCAGTGATGATACCGGGATCAGCCAAATCCGCATCGGCTTCGATGAGGAGGGTTATTGGTCGCTGGTAGGCCAGGACAGCATTCAGATCGCCACCCAGTCCGAAAAGTCGATGAACCTAAGCGGCTTCGACGAGGACGCCGTCGAAGAGGAGGAATTCCGCCGCGTTGTTTTGCACGAGTTCGGGCACGCCCTAGGCTTCGAACACGAGCACCAAAATCCTTTTTCGAAGTGCGAAAACGAGTTCAACTGGCCTCGCATCTATCAATATCTGGAAGGACCTCCCAACAATTGGACAAAAGAGATTATCGATCACAATATGCGCTCGCTCCATGAAAGCGGGCTGATTGCCGATGCATTCGACCCTGACTCGATCATGCTTTACACCTTTCCGGCTGACTACTTCGAACGCGGGCAAGCGAGCTCGTGCTTCGCATCTTACAATACAGAGCTATCTGCGGGAGATCGACGCCTGGTGGAGCGCATGTACCCGGAAGACAGGCTCGCGGCGGTCAAGCCGTATCAAGCCGCCCGAGAGATGCTCCTGAAGAAAGCCGAGTCCGCCGAAGGGGGCCCCGGGACGAAGGCGCCCGCTATGGAAAGCTTAAACCGGTATCTGCCAAGCGTGCACTAGGTTGGGACTCATTCAAATCCACTGACACATGATGGCGGCGAGTGCGAGTGCTGAGAGGTAGTTTTGGGCATAGCGATCATATCGGGTTGCGATGCGTCGCCAGTTTTTCAACTTGCAGAACATGCGCTCGATGACATTGCGGAGCCTACGGGACCATGGCGTCCTCTCACTCGTCTGGGTGCTGTCGGCATTGTGCGAGCAGTCCAGACGCTCGCTCATATTCGTTGAGCCAACGCGGTTCGGTTTTACGCGTGAATCGATAGACGCCGACGCGGAGGCTGACCTGCTTGTCCTCCTCGATGGCCGAGCGATGCTTTGTGAGGTCAAGTCGTCGTGGCACGGCCTTCGGCCCTCCCACATCGCGGATTTCGCCAAACTTGCAAGTCGCCTTCGCCCGACACCGCGTTGCTTGCAGTGATGGAGGCGGGTTCTGGACCGGCAACCGATCTAGCGGCAGCGCGGGTGCAGCTCGCCACCGAAGGGATCAAATTTGAGCTGCTTACACCGCACGCGTACAAAACAGCAGATGGTCCTTACCTTCATTTTGATGATGAAGGATAAGGCAGTGCGACGCTGGCGGCCTTTTCTTTGCCGGCTGAGGGCAGCTTGAGGCCTAGATGGCGCTGAGTTCAGGGAGGGGCGGTAGGTTCACAGAGAGAAGCGGGTGGAAGTGCGCAATAACCTTTGGCGGGAGGCGCGCCTGCCTTGCGACAAAGGCACGTAAAGGACGTCCTCTCTGCCTCTTGCGCCAAGAGTCCGACAGTTCACCGAACCAGGTTTCGCCAGCATGATCCCGCACGACACCCACTGGCTCCTGTTCATGGACACGTATCGAACTTTTTGCGTGTCACCTTCAGTAGAAATGCGCAAGCTCTTTGAGGGTGTTCAGACCCTTCAACTCGCCGCGTAGGCAAGTTTAACTTCTACTAGAGATAGGACGAGCGCGAGACGCCGAGACGATCCTGGCTGCCATCGCCTATCGCTCAGAGTACATGATGGTGGAGCATTTTCCTGAAAGATCGAAATCGCAGGCAACCCAACCATCGCTGCCATTAAAGTAGTAACGTTTGGTGACGCCGGAATCGTAAGGCGCCCCACTCGGCTGTCCCAGCTTTGCGACCACGTCGTCCAACGTATCGCCGATGCGCACGCCTTCAATGCTGCCCGCGAATGGCTCGTCTGCAACAGCTTCGTAGAGCAGTTTTTTGTCGACTTTGAAAAAAAACGTGAGCCCTTCCGACGAGGCGGCCAACCACAAGCAAGGATCTGTCGATTGGCAGTCCTCGGTCGCTTCGCCAGGCACACCGTATACGGCACGGACTTTGTCCATCGTATCGCCGAAAGCAACCAGCAACGTCTGCGAAGGGACAGGTACACCACCTCCGGAGGTGGTGAGACTGGCTAGGATCTGTGAAGCATCGGGGCTGCCAAGCCCGGTGCAAGCATTCCATCCGGGACTCGCGTCATACGCGCCTAGGCCGGCATTATCATTGCTGCCACTCGTGATGCTGCGGAAGCTCTGTGGGCCCATCGAATACAATTTCTCGTTTACGAAACCGAGCTGTTGACCCAACTTCTGGTTCAGGACCGCAATCAGTCCAGCCCACAACGGCGCGACAGCGCTGGTACCTCCGATGATTTCATCAGCGCCGTTTAGGTGAATGCGGTATCCTGTTCCCGAATCGGCATCGCCGGCCACATCCGGGACGCCACGACCGCTAAAGCCGGTGCGCGGGTGCGAGGGTGTGTTAGCTGAAACCTGCCACGCGGGCCGCTCGAATACGGTGCTTACCCCACCTCCCGTCGCGCCACCACTGGGATTGTTCCAAACGCTTTCCGAGGCGATCGCGTTGGCCTTCGCTGCGAGCCTTGTGCCTCCAGTGGCTAGGACATAGGGGCTCGATGCGGGAAAATCGACGTGGAGTTGGCCGTCTTTCACGTTGTCTCTAGAACCGTCGTCGCCGGAAGCCGCGATGACCGTAATGCCGAGCGTGGCCGCGTCGTACAGCGCGTTATTTAGCACCTCCCGGTCCTCCTTACTCCAAGAGGCGTCTTCCGGGCCGCCCCAACTGATCGAGATCACCGAAGGCGCTTGTTGCCCATTTTCAGGATGAATTGCGTCCAGGATAGCATTGACGAACCCCTGGGACCCGTTAGGCGCAAAATAAACCGCGATGTTGGCGCCATTGGCGACTGCCCCGGCAACCTCGATGTCCAACGCGACTTCTCCGTCTGGATTCGGTTCTTTGCGCGTAGGGTCGGGCGAGTTAGTCGCTCCGTCCACAGAAACC
>Ga0316363_10002187_pt1 | contig 15369 bp, 14 predicted proteins | sample Sb_taG_3_FD_200459 | JGI IMG/M metagenome (GOLD analysis project Ga0316363, IMG submission 200459) | Peat soil microbial communities from Weissenstadt, Germany - Sb_50d_a_PC metaG (v2) (version 2) | ecosystem: Environmental > Terrestrial > Soil > Wetlands > Peat | place: Germany: Weissenstadt...
ACCGGCATTTCTCATGCGCGCGGGGCTCGGCCCGGCGTCAGCGTTGCGCGACCTCGGCATTGCCGTACGCGCGGATCTTCCCGGCGTCGGCGAAAATCTCTCAAATCATGCCATCATCTTCATCGGCCTGCTGCAGAAGCCAGGGCAGCGGCAAGCGAAAAATATCCGGCCACATCCGATGTCGGCTTTTCGCTATTCCTCCGGCCTGTCCGGCGCGCCGCCGGCCGACATGTATCTCAACGTTCAGTGCAAGACGTCGTGGAGTCCGCTCGGCCATCAGGTCGCCAATCTGGCGCCGTCGCTGCTCAAGCCGAAGGCGCGCGGCCGCGTGTCTTTGATCGCGGCCGATGCCGCGACCTATCCGCGCGTCGAATTCAACTTCACCGGCCACGAGCTCGACCTGAAACGCTTCATGCAGGGCTTTCGCCTCTGCATCGACATTCTGGCCCACGATGCGGTGCGGGCCATGACGCGGCTGACATTCCCGGTCAAATACAACGACCGGCTGCGGCGGCTCAACCGCATCACGCCGGCCAACCGGATCAAGAGCGCGGCGATCGCGGCGCTGATCGACATGGTGCCGCCGCTTGCGGCGCCGGTCTTTGCCACGCTCGCCGACCGGCGCATCGATCTTGCGGCATTGGCCGAAGACGACGCCGCGCTGGCCGATTACATTCGCGACAATGTCGGCGGCACGTTCCACCCGGTCGGCACCTGCCGCATGGGCGCATCCGGCGACCGCGCCGCCGTGACCGATCCGGCGGGCCGCGTTCACGGCGTCGAAGGTTTACGCGTCATCGACGCCTCGATCATGCCGACGGTACCGCGCGGCAACACCAATATTCCGACCATCATGGTGGCGGAAAAACTGGCGGATGCGATGCTGAACGAATTTTCGGCTGCTTGATTCGGATTATTTGGGCACGCTGACATAAATCTGCCCGTCGCGCACGGCGACTTTCACCGGCGTCAGCCGCACCGAAGCGTCGCCGGGGTGGCAGCCGGTGGCGAGGTCGAATTCGTAGCCGTGCCATGGGCAGACGATGTGGCGTTGCTTGCCGAAGCGCAACCCCGCGCTCTTCTTGTCGGGGGTGATGATTTCTTCGACCTGATGGAAGATCTTGCCCTGGCACACCGGACCGCCGGCGTGTGGGCAGACGTTTTCGTAGGCCAGAACTTTGCTGCCGGTGCGGAAGATGCCGACTTCGAGCTCTTCCACGGCGAAGACGCGATAGTCGCCATCGGCGATGTCGGTTAGCTTGCCTACTGAGATTTCGTCCATTGCATGGTCCCTTGATTACTCAATTCCCGGCGGGCGATGAAACCAGATCGCCACGTCGAACATGTTGAGATCGGCGGCGCGGATCATGGCGCAGGCCGCGACCACGGTTTCTGTGGCCGTCACCGCGTGTCGCGGGAACGGCACGACGTCGTGGCCGCGCCGCTCCACTTTCGCCGCATAGACTTTCACCGCGGCAGTCAGCACCTGCTGCAACGTCTTGTCGGAGATCGCGTCGGGCTCGCCGCGCTTGAGCGCGTCACGTGCCGCCGCGCAGAAATCAGCGGCCTTCACGCCATTGCGCGCAACGTGACGGCCCGGCTTGCCGCTGCGCTTGACCGCTTTGCGTGGAACCGCTTTCGACATTTCAACTCAAGCCGTCACCGGCTCGCGCCGCGCCGGCGCCTTGCCCGGCTTGGTCTTGAGCTGCTTGTGCTTGGGCACTTCGAGATTGAACAGCCGCGCCGAATTGAAGCCCAAAATATTGCGCTTGGCCTTCTCGTCGAGGAACGGCAGCGTGGTGATCGAGTTCGGCAGGTCGAAATCCCAATGCGGCCAGTCGGAGGCAAACAGCAGCTGCGTCTCGGCGTTCATCGCCTTGAAGGTCGCCTCGGTCAGCTCGATGTTGGAACGCTCCAGCGGCTGGCTCGAATAATACATGTCGCGCATGTAATCGCTCGGCCTGCGCTTGAGCAGCGGCGCTTCCGAGGAGCGCATCATGAATTCGGAATCGAGCCGCTGCATCAAGAACGGGATCCAGGCCAGTCCGCTCTCGATCCAGATCAATTTGAGCTTGGGGAAGCGCTCCGGCAGACCGTTCATGATCCAGTTCGTCATGTGGATGATGTTGTAATAGACGAACGAGATGGCGTGCATGGAAATAAACTTATTGCACTGCTGCATCGACTGGTCGCCCCAGTGGAAGCCGGAATGGAACGCCAGCGGCTTGCCGGTCGCCTGGATGGCGGAATAGAGCGGCATATAGCTGTCGTGATTGACGGCGCGAAAGCGCGTCGAAGTCACCGAGAAGCCGATGACGCTCGGATTGTCGGCATACATCTCGACGGCCTTCAGCGACGCTTCGGGATGGTTGAACGGCAGATACAGCATCGCCTTGATGCGCGGATCCTGCGGCAGCACTTCTTCGGTCAGCCATTTGTTGAAGGCGTTGCCGATCACCACTTCCATCTCGACCTGCGGATGCATGCCGAGCACCAGCATCGGGGTGGGGAACACCACCATGTAGTCGATGCCCATGGAATCCATGGCGCGCTGCACCAGCGTGACCTGGGCGTGGGTGCGGCCGCCGGGCACCGCTTCGCCGAGGCGCTGCTGGTGCGGAATGCGGCCGAACACGTCTTGGTACAGCATGCCGGGCGTCGAATTCATCAGGCCTGGGGCGTTGCCGCGCTCCTTGAAGGCGCGCGCCATCTGTTTGTAGACGTCGCTTTCCATGCGGTCGACCACGTCCGACCAGAACGCCGTCTCGGTGACGTGGGCGTCGACGTCGACGATGAAATAATTGTCCTGCCGCGCTTCCTTGGCGGCGTGGGCGAGAATCTCTCTCGTGTCGGTCGAGGTGCTGATTTTCGGCAGCTCGGTGACGCGCGAAAGACCTTTGCCGTTTTTTCCGTTGCGCGGCGTCTTGGTCAGCATCGATGTCCTCCACCCAGCGGCTTTTGTGATCGGGCCCGTGAGTCACGGCCATTGAAATCTGCCGGAAAGCTAGCAGCATTCGTCCACGATGGACATGGCAATTTGCCCCGAACTGCCGCCGGTTGCCCGGATCAGCCATGCCGAAACGTCCGGCCGCGGCCTCCCATCGGCGCGCGCCGCAGTGTAGCTTTGCGGCCAAGAACGCGGGAGGGACCATGAGCTACCAGGATTTGCTTTACGGCGTCGACGGCAAGGTCGCGACCATCACGCTCAACCGGCCCGACCGCATGAACGCGCTGTCGCGCAATCTCGAGGCGGAAATCCACCGCGCGCTCGACGAGGCCGATGCCGACCGCAGCGTGCGGGCCATCATCCTCACCGGCAACGGCGCGGCATTTTCCGCCGGCTACGACCAGCAGGCGGCGCCGGCGTCGGGCGTGCGGCCGCTCGATCCGCACGGCAAGAGCCACGCCGAATACATCGAGCATTGGCAGCGCCTCGACGGCGGCCGCGTGCAGCATTGGGAGCATATGTGGAGCCTGGGCAAGCCGGTGATCGCCGCGGTCAACGGCTGGGCAATGGGCGGCGGCTTCTGGTATCAACTTGCCGCCGACATCACGATCGCTTCCGACAAAGCGACGTTCGCGCAGCCGGAAGTGCGCCAGGTATCCAACACCAGCTATCTGCTCACGGCCTTGTGCGGCTGGAAGGCGGCCAACCGCTGGGCGCTGACCGGCGATCACTTCGACGCCCAGGAGGCGCTGCGCATCGGCATGGTCAATGAAGTGGTGCCCCATGACGAGTTGATGCCGCGAGCCCGCGCGCTCGCCAACCGCATCGCGATGGTGCCGGAGCCGTCGATCCGGCTCAACAAGGCCATCGCCATGCAAGGCCTGCAGGCTTCCGGCGTACATGCGGCACTGCTGCTCGAGGGCGCGCTGAGCGCGCTGGTGCATTCCTCGCACAACGAGGATCGCCAGCGGTTGTTCGAGGCGCAGCGCGCGGGCGGGTTGAAGGCTTATCTGGAAGCGCGCGACGGCCCGTTCCATCCCGAGCCGATGGGTCCGAAGTCGAAGCCGCGCGCCAAATGAGAAGAAATTCTATGCGTTTCGCATTGGCATTGGCCGCCTTGCTCGCCATCGCGGTGCCGGCGCAGGCCGAGGAGGCGTGGCCGCAGCGGCCGGTGACGATCGTGGTGCCATTCCAGGCCGGCGGCTCGGCGGATTTGCTGGCGCGCATCCTGCAGCAGCATATGGAGGCGGATTTCCATTCGCCGTTCGTGGTCGAGAACCGTTCCGGCGCCGGCGGCAGCGTCGGCACCGCTTACGTGGCCAAGGCGCCGAACGACGGCTACACGTTGCTGCTCGGCACGCTCAGCGGCAACGTGCTCAACGAATTCGTCTTCAGCAAATTACCCTACGATCCCGCGCGCGATTTTCAGCCGATCTCGCTTCTGGTGCACCTGCCCAATCTGCTGGTCGTCAATCAAAAGGTTCCGGCGACAAATGTGGCGGAACTGATCGCCTATCTGAAAGTCAACGACGGCAAGTTGAATTACGGTTCCTCAGGCGTCGGCACCTCGTCGCAGCTCTCCGTCGTGATGTTCGCGCTCGCCACCGGCACCCATATGACCCACGTGCCGTTCCGCAGCACCACCGACGAATTGACCGCGATGATGAGCGGCAATGTCGATCTCGCCATCGACAGCATGACGACGCTGTGGCCGCAGGCCCAGGCCGGCGCGGTGCGGGCGCTGGCGGTGACCAGTGCCGAGCGCCTCGCCAGCGCGCCCGACCTGCCGACCATCGGCGAGACCATCAAGGGTTTCTCGGTCACGGGCTGGCAGGGCTTGTTTGCGCCCGCGGGCACACCGCGCCCGATCGTGGAAAAACTCGCCGCCGAGGTGAAACATGTTTTCGAGGCGCCGGACGTGGTCGCGGCGCTGACCAAAGTCGGCGGCGAGCCGGCGCCGATGACTCCCGACGCTTTTGCGGCCTTTATCGCCGCAGAGCGGCCGAAGTGGCGGGACGTCGTCAAGGCGTCCGGCGTGCATATCGACGCGAACTGATGGGAAAAGCCGGAGCCGAAACGTCATGACGTCGGTCGGATTGATCGGCTATGGCGGCATTGCCCAGGACGTGGTCGCTGCGCTGCGCACGGCCGGCGGCGCCACCAAGATCGTCGGCGTATTGTGCCGGCCAGGACGTGCGGCCAAAGCGTACGCCGCGCTTGGCGACGTCGCTGTCGTGGAATCGCTTGCCGAGCTGCTGGCGCTGCGTCCGGACATCGTCGCCGAAGTTGCCGGGCAACAGGCGGTGGCCGAACATGGTCCGGAAGTGTTGCGTCGCGGTTTTGATCTCCTGGTGATTTCCGTCGGCGCGCTCGCCGATCCCGCGCTGTTCGACCGCCTCAAGACGGCGGCCCATGAGGGCAAAAGCCGCATGCTGCTGCCTGCCGGCGCCATCGGCGGCATCGACGCCATTGCGGCGATGCGCCTCGGCGGGCTCACGACAGTGCGCTACCGCTCGCGCAAGCCGCCGGCGGCGTGGCGCGGCTCGCCGGCGGAAAAGGTCGCCGACCTCGACAAATTGACCGGCCGCACCGTGCTCTATCGCGGCACCGCCGGCGAAGCGGCGCTGCTCTATCCGCAGAACGCCAATGTCGCTGCCGCGGTGGCGCTCGCCGGTCTGGGTTTCGAGAAAACCGAGGTCGAGCTGGTTGCCGATCCCGACGCGCCCGGCAATGTCCACGAGATCGAGGCCGAGGGTGCCGCGGGGCGTTTTGCCATCCAGCTGCAAGGCAAGCCGTCGCGCAGCAACCCCAAAACCTCGGCGCTGGCGGCGCTCAGCGTGGCGCGTGCGCTGATCAATCTGGATGCTACAATGGTCATATGACCGTCCCGACAACGCGCCGCGCCACCAATGCCTTCATCGGCAGCCCGATCGAGCGGCTCGAGGATTTGCGTTTCCTCACCGGGCGCGGCCAATTCACCGACGATCTCACCGACGCAAAAATGCTGCATGCGGTGATCCTGCGCAGCTCCGTCGCGCACGGCCGCATTCGCTCGATCAATACGGCGGCGGCGCGGGCGCGACCGGGCGTCCATGCGGTAATCACCGCGGCCGATATCGGCGAGGTGCCGACAATCCCTTTGCGGCACGATCCACTGCCGTCGTCCAAGCGCTACGTGCAGCCGATCATTGCCGCCGGCAAAGTCCGCTTTGTCGGCGAGCCGATCGCCGTCGTGGTCGCCGACAGCGTTGCGCTGGCCGAGGATGCATTGGAAGCGATCACGGTCGATATCGAGCCGCTTGCCGCTGTGGTCGATCGTGATGCCGCGCGCAAGACCGATGTTTTCCTGTTCGAAGAAACCGGCAGCAACATCGCCGGGACGATCACGGCCACGCGCGGCGACACCGATGCGGCGTTCAAAGCTGCGCCATACGTCCGCCGCGAACATTTCAAGGTGCAGCGCCACGGCGCCGTGCCGATGGAACCGCGCGGCCTGGTCGCCGATTGGGACGCCACGAAACAACGCGTGACCGTCTCCGGCGTCTGCAAGGTGCCGTTCAACAACCGGCGCGCGCTGGCGCAGATGATGAAGCTCCCCGAGGCTTCGGTGCGCATGCTGGAATACGACGTCGGCGGCGGATTCGGCGCGCGCGGCGAATTTTATCCGGAAGATTTCCTGATTCCGTTCGCGGCGCGCGTCGTCGGCCGCCCGGTGAAGTGGGTCGAGGATCGGCGCGAGAATTTGATGTCGCTTAGCCACGCGCGCGACGCTGCATGCGATCTCGAAATCGCCTGCAGCCGCGACGGCACCATCCTCGCGCTGCGCGGCCACGCCTTTACCGATCTCGGCGCCTATATGCGCACCAACGGTGCCACGGCGTCGCGTAATATTTCGCAAATCATGTCCGGTCCTTATCGCATTCCGCATGTGCGCATGGACGTGACCATGGTGGTGACCAACAAGACGCCGTCGGGCACCTATCGCGGGCCCGGCCGCTTCGAGTCGGATTTTTGCCGCGAGCGGCTGTTCGACATGGTGGCGGCCGATCTCGGCGTCGATCGCGTCGAATTCCGCCGCCGCAACCTGATCGCGGAAGCCGACATGCCCTACGCGCTGGCGAAGGTCCATGTGCTCGATATCGTCAGCGAATGCGATAGCGGCGATTATCAGATGACGCTCGATCGCTGCCTCGCCGAATTCAACTGGGCCGAGCGGTCGAAGCTGCAAGGCGCACTGATCGATGGCCGCTACCACGGCATCGCCATCGGCTGCTATCTCGAAGGCGGCGGCACCGGACCGCGGGAAAATGCGCGGCTCCTCATCGAGGCCGACGGCAAGATCTCGGTGTTCGTCGGCTCGTCGTCGGTCGGGCAGGGCGTCGAGACGGTATTTTCGCAGATCGCCGCCGACGCGCTTGAACTGCCGATGGAGCGCATCAACAACGTGTTCCACGGCTCGACCGATTATGTCACCGAAGGTTTTGGCTCGTTCTCGTCGCGCTCCATCGTCATGGGCGGCAACGCCATCGTCGATGCCGCCAATCGGCTGCGCGCGTTGATGCGCGAGGCCGCGGCACAACGGCTCGGTTGTGCGACGAACGAAATTTCATTCGACAACGAGACGGTCGTCGGGCCGAACCGCGCCGCGCTCGATCTCAAGGCGTTCGCCGGGCTTGCCGCCGACGGCACGCACGCCAGCAATAAGCGGACTTATTCTTATGGCGCGCACGCCGCTTATGTGGCGGTCGATCCGAAAACCGGCCGCGTCGACTTGATCGATTATGTCGCTATCGAAGACGTCGGCCGCATCGTCAATCCGCTGACCTTGCACGGCCAATGCGTCGGCGCCGTCGTGCAGGGCCTGGGCGGCGCTTTGCTCGAGCACTTCATCTATGACGAAAACGGTCAATTCCTCACCGGCTCGTTTGTCGACTACCTGATGCCGACGGCAAGCGATTTCCCGCGCATTCGCGCGGTGGCGCTGGAGCAAAAGCCTTCGCCGCTCAATCCACTCGGCGCCAAGGGCGCGGGCGAGGGCGGCATCATTCCGGTCGGCGGTGTCGTCGCCAATGCCGTCGCTGCGGCACTGAGTTCGCTGGGCGTGAAGCTGCACGAATTGCCGCTGACGCCGCCGCGAGTATGGGAGATGATCCAAACCGCGCGACAATCAACGGCAGGAAAGCGTCCCTAATTCAAGCTTCGAAAGAATTCCGATGCAGCTGCCGTCATGGATCAAACGCCTATACCGCCGCAAACCAGCGCGGCCGCCATCGCTGACGGATTGTCCCAAATGCGGCCGGGAAATGGACATGATAGATAAGAGCACCATGTCGGGCGACGATATGCGAACCTACCGCTGCGAGCATTGCCAGGAAGAGCACATCGTCAACTACGGGGTTGCGCTGTGGAAGGTGCTGTCCGACGCGAACAAGCGCGACGACGATGCGTCGTAATGCAAAGCGGCAACACCGGCAGCTGCGGTACGTTGACCGGTCGCGTTTCGCGGTGTTAGAAAATGCTTGAAAAAGCAGCTATTCCTGCGGTTCGAAGGAAGCGTGCCGGGATATGAAATTACCGCCCTTCGAATACGCCTGCCCGACCACGATCAACGAAGCGGTTGCGCTCTTGGCGTCGCATGACGGCGAAGCCAAGCCACTGGCCGGCGGCCAGAGCCTGGTGCCGATGCTGGCGTTCCGCGTCGCTTCGCCGTCGCTGCTGGTCGATCTGCGCAAGCTCGTCGAGCTGCGGCAGATCACGATCGCGGACGATGGCGTCACCCTCGGCGCCATGGTGCGCTGGCGCGACATCCTTGACGACGCGCGGCTGCGCAAAGCGCATCCGCTGCTGGTGGCGGCGGTCGAACACGTCGCGCATTATCAAATCCGCAACCGCGGCACCGTCGGCGGCAGCATCGCGCACGCCGATCCCGCCGCGGAAATGCCCGGCATCGTGGTGACCTGCGAGGCGAAGATCGCGGTCATCGGCAAAGCCGGAGCGCGCGTCATCGATGCGGCGAATTTTTTTCAGGGCCCGCTGATGACCGCGTTAAAACCCGACGAGATCATCACCGAAATCCGCCTGCCGGCTTGGCCGGCCAAGCGCCGTTTCGGCTTTCAGGAATTCGCCCGCCGCCGCGGCGATTTTGCGCTGGCCGCGGCGATGCTGTTCTACGACGAGGACGGCGGCAAGGCGCGTAATACCCATGTGGGCGCGATCGGTGTCGCCGACCGGCCGCTGCGGCTTCCCGCCGTTGAGCAAATTCTTAACGGCAACAAGATCGACGAGGCCGTCATCGCCAAGGCCGAAGCCGCCGCTTCGGCGTCGGTCGATCCCCACGACGACATCCACGCCGGCGCCGCCTATCGCAAAGCGCTGATCGGCGTCATGGTCGAGCGCGCGCTCAAGAGCGCGGCGGCCTAGCGATCAAAACCATGCCGGTAAAATTCGAAGTCAACGGCAAGCCGGTCGAGGTCGAAGTCGAACCGCGGCTGACGCTGGCCGATTGCCTGCGCCATCATCTGCGGCTGACCGGCACCCATGTCGGCTGCGAGCACGGCGTGTGCGGCTCCTGCACCGTGCTGGTCGATGGCGCGGCGGTGCGCTCGTGCCTGTTGCTCGCGGTGCAGGCCGAGGGCGCCAAGGTGGTGACCGTCGAGGGCCTGTCGCTCGAGGAAGGCTTGACGCCGCTGCAGGCGTCGTTCCGCAAGCATCACGCCCTGCAATGCGGCTTCTGCACGCCGGGCATGATCACCACGGCGCACGCGTTGCTCAGCGAAGAGCCGGACTGCGACGCCGATCGGGTTCGCGAAGTGCTGTCCGGCAATCTGTGCCGCTGCACCGGCTATATTTCCATCGTCGAAGCCGTGCTCGACGCGCGCGCGGCCTATAAGCGCGACGGAACGGGCACATGAGGACAGCGTTCGTCGGCCAGCCGATCGAGCGGTTGGAAGATTTTCGCTTCGTCCGCGGCCGTGGCCAATATGTCGACGATCTCGCCCGTAACGACATGCTGCATGCGGCGATCCTGCGCAGCGCGGTCGCCCACGGCCGCGTCCGCGCTATCGACGTGTCGCGGGCGAAAAAAGTCCCCGGCGTGCATGCCGTCATCACCGCGGCCGATCTGGGCGATTCCATTCCATTGGTGCCGATGCGGCTGCAGCCGATGCCGGAATTCGAAGCCTTCGGCCAGCCGGTCATGGCGCGCGACAAGGTGCGCTATGTCGGCGAGGCGCTGGCCATGGTGCTGGCCGACAGCGCCGGCGTCGCCGAGGACGCGCTCGGCGCCATCGAAGTCGACATCGATCCGCTGCCGGCCATTGCCAACTGGCAGAGTGCGGCGAAAGACGAGACGCTGCTGTTCGAAGACAAGGGCAGCAACGTCACGATGAAATTCCGCGCCGTGCTCGGCGACGCCGACGCGGCGTTCAAAAACGCGCCCTATACGCGACGCGAGCGCTTCAGCACCCAGCGCCACACCGCGCTGCCCATGGAGCCGCGCGGGCTGCTCGCCGAATGGGACGCGGCGAGCGGACGGCTGACGCTGTCGGGCGCCGCCAAGGTGCTGTTCGCCAATCGCCGCATCCTCGCCAGACAGCTCGGTCTCGCCGTCGATGCCATCGACATGGTCGAGTATGACGTCGGCGGCAGCTTTGGCGCGCGCGGCGAGTTCTATCCGGAGGATTTTCTGATTCCGTTCGCGGCGCGCCACGTCGGCCGCCCGGTGAAGTGGACCGAGGACCGCCGCGAGCATCTGATGACCATGAACCACGCCCGCGAGGCGGCGTGCGACGTCGAGATCGCTTGCGCCCGCGACGGCACGATCCTTGGGCTGCGCGGCCACGGCTTCGTCGACATGGGCGCTTATATGCGTACCAACGGCGCCGTCGGCGCGCGCAATATCGCGCAGTTCATGTCGGGGCCGTATCGCATTCCCAATATCGATCTCGACGTCTCGCTGCTCCTGACCAACAAGACGCCGGTCGGCACCTATCGGGGGCCGGGCCGTTTCGAGACCGATTTCTTTCGCGAGCGCCTGCTCGACATGGCGGCGCGCGATCTCGGCATCGACCAGGTCGAATTCCGCCGGCGCAATCTCGTCCGCGAAGCCGACATGCCGTATCGGGTCGCGACCATCGCGCCGTTCGAGAGCAAGGACGAGCTCGACAGCGGCGATTATCAGGTCACGTTGGAGCGCTGTCTCGCCGAATTCGGCTGGGCCGAAAAGGAAAAACTGAAAGGCAAGCTCATCGACGGCCGCTACCACGGCCTCGCGGTGTGCTGCTTCATCGAAGGCGGCGCCGCCGGGCCGAAGGAAAGCGCGCGGCTGGTGCTGGAAACCAACGGCACGCTCACCGTCTATATGGGCTCGTCCGGCGTCGGCCAGGGGTTGGAGACGGCGTTCGCCCAGATCGCCGCCGACGCCATGGACATGCCGATGGATCGCATCAATCACGTGTTCCACGGCTCGACGGCTTACGTCAGCGACGGCTACGGCTCCTACCACTCGCGCTCGATCGTGATGGGCGGTTCCGCCGTGCTCGATGCCGCGACGAAACTGCGCCAAGCCATGAGCGCGGAAGCGGCGCGGCGGCTCAACTGCGGCGCCGCCGAGGTCGCACTTGCTGACGGCCGCGCTACGGCACCCGACGGCAAATCGGTGTCATGGGCGGAGCTGGCGCCGGAGCCGCTGTCGGTCGAAGGCGCGTTTTCCAACCATAAGCACACCTGGGCTTACGGCGCGCACGCCGCCCATGTGGCGGTCGATCCGAAGACCGGCGCCATCGCGCTCATCGATTATGTGGCCGTCGAGAATTGCGGCCGCATGATCAATCCGCTGACGCTCAAGGGCCAGCTGGTCGGCGCCGTGGTGCAGGGTCTCGGCGGCGCGTTCATGGAGCATCTCGCCTATGACGACAACGGCCAGCTTTTGACCGGCTCGCTCGCCGATTATCTCATCCCTACCGCGAGCGATTTTCCAAAAATCCGCGGTTTTGTGATGGAGTCGCATCCGTCGCCGATCAATCCGCTCGGCGCCAAGGGCGCCGGGGAGGGCGGCATCATCTCGGTCGGCGGCGTGATCGCCAATGCGGTCGCCGATGCGCTCTCATCCCTCGGCGTCGAGCCGCGCGATCTGCCGCTGTCGCCGTCGCGGGTGTGGCAGCTCGTGCAAGACGCGCGCAAGTGACGCCCCCGCGCGTCATCATCCGCGAAGGCGGATGATCCAGTAACCGCAATCCTGCCGGCGATGTCGGTGACTACTGGGTGCCCCGCCTTCGCGGGGCATGACATCGTCTTGTGCTTGGAATAGAATCAAGCTCAACACGCACGATCAGGAGCAAGCTATGGCCGTCGCCCGTCATCCGCGCCCGAAGGAACTCGAAGGTGTTCCGCTCGAAGAGATCATGAAAAAATACGTCGGCCGCTTCAAGGACAAGAAGCCGGACTGGGCCGCGTTCGAGGACGCCAAGATCGAGGGCTATAAGCGCGCTCAGCACCGCTTCATCGGCGCCGGCGGTTCGGGCAAGCACGACGATCCGAACATCATTCCGGCGGGCAATTTTACGCTGTCGATCGTCTACGTGAATCCCGGCCAGGGCAATGCCGCGCATACCCACGAGGTCGAAGAATGCTTCTTCGTGCTGCAAGGCATTCTTGACGTCTTCGTCGAAGACGAAAGCGGCAATCGGGTCACCACGCGGCTCGGTCCCTGGGAATGCATCGCCTGTCCGGCCGGCGTGATCCACGGCTATCAGAACGAATCGCTCGCCCCGGTTTACGTCCAGATCATGCTCGGCCGCGGCCGGCCCGATCCGATGGGTTATTCCGACAGTGAGCTGTACAAACGCCGGGATGCGCACCTGAAGGCGGTGTAAAGCACTCAGACCGGGATCGCCTGAAATCTGGTCGAAAAACCGTGCATGCGCTGCGCGCCGGTCGCGGTGATTTGGATCGTCTCGGCAAAGACGCAGCCGGTCTCGCCATTGCGCCAGGCTGGATCGTAGAGATCGATGTTGAAGGCGAATACCATGCCGGGGCGGAATTCGTCGCCGACGACCTTTAGCGCGTCCTGGTCGGCACGCAGCGCGTGGAAGCGGTAGCGCGGATATTCCAGCGAGGCGAGGCCGTGGCCGTGGATGCCGGTTTCGCAGATCGCCAGCTTGCGCTCCTCGATGGTCTGCTTCACCGCGCCCATGGCCGCTGAGATTTTGCGGCCCGGCCCGAACTCTTTCAGCCCACGCTCGTAGGCGGCGACGCAGCCGTCATAGATCTCGCGCTGCTTGGCCTCCGGCTCGCCGAGGCAGAACGTGCGCTCGACATGGGTGAAATAGCCGCCGATTTTCGGATGCAGCTCGCAGATGATGAGGTCGCCGCGTTCGAGCTTGCGCGTCGTCGGCACGCGGAACGGATGCGGATAGGGATAACGGTCGCAAGCCCACAGGAACAAGGTCGGCTCCTCGCCGCCATGGGCCAGCATGGTCTCCACCATGCGGCCATAGACCTCGCATTCCTTGACGCCGGGCCGCGCGGTGTCGCGGCACGCCGCCAGCATCAGGTCGCCGAGCTCCGCCGCCTTGGCGAGGATGCCGAGCTCTTCGTCGCTCTTGATGGTGCGCACTTTCTCCAGCATGTCGTCGAGTGCAACGAGCTTGGCGGCGGGCAGAATCTCCTGCAGGCGCAGATAGACACTGTGCGGCAGCCAGCCGTCGGGATCGAGCGGGCCGGCGAGGCCGTCCATGCCGATGCGGCCGCGCTCGAGTTTGAGCTCCTTGATGCGCTCGGCGACCGAGTCCGCCCAGGTACCCTTGCGGGCGCGGATGTCGCCGACCCAATCCTGCGCGCTGCGCCAGCCTTCGAGGAAGGTCGGCATCAGCACGAAGCAGGTCGGATCGCCCTCGCGCGGGAACACCAGCACGTTGAACTCGGCATTGCCGCCGACCGGGCAGAGATAGCGCGCATTGGCGATGCAAAAGTCCCACATCAGCGGCCAGCCCCACAGCACGAGGCAATCGAGGTCGCGCGCCGCCATGTCCTTGCGCACCGCGGCCCAGCGCCGGTCGCGCTCGCGCAGCGAGAGTCTTGGCAGTTCCAGAACGTCACGCATGATGGCCTCGTTACGCCGCTTGCAGCTTCAGCCGCTGCAGGCTTTCCAGATAATCGGCGACGCCGCGTTCGAGATCGAATTGCGGCCGGTAGCCGAGCTCATTGCGGGCGCGGGAGATGTCGTAGATGCCGTACATCGGATACGCCGCCCCGAGAAAGTTCAGTCCCGGCCCGACCTCGATCACGGCGTTCGGCAAGTGCTTGCGCAAAATGGCGGCGACGTCCTTGAGCGTGACGCCGACACCGGTGCCGATGTTGAACACGCGATTGTTGAGGTTCTTCGCCATGGTGGCGAGATAGATACCGAGCGCGGAATCCTTGTTGTAGATGAAGTCGTCCTTTTCATCGCCGCCCTGAGCGAGGTGAAACGGCTGGCCGCCGGCCGGCCGCTCGATGATCTGGCTGGTCACGCCCATATTGCCGTGGCGCGCGGTCTTGCCGGGGCCGTAAGTGGTGGCGAACCGCAGCACCACCACGTCGAGGCCGAGCGTGCCCCAATAGAGCGTGGCGTTCTCGCCCATGAGCTTGGCGGAATCGTAGATGCGCTTCGGATCCTTGGGCTGATCCTCGGTGATGTGCTTGTAGGTCGGCGCGCCGTAGTCGCCGAGGAACGGGCCGTAGACGCCCTTGGCGCTGGTATAGACCACGCGCTCGACATTGGCCGCGCGCGCTGCTTCGAGCACATTGACCGTGCCCATGACATTGATCTCGACGCTCTCGGCCGGGTGCTTGGCCGACAGCGCGCTGATATAGGCGGCGGTGTGCACGACGTGGGTGATGCCGCGCGACTTGAAAACTTCGGCAAGCCGCGCGCAGTCGAGAATGGAGCCAAGCTCGATATCCACTTTGTCGACGATATCGCGGATCAGCGATTCATCGCGGTGGCGCGAATAGAGCACCGGCCGGTGGCCTTCGCGGACGAATTTGCGGCTCGCTTCCGCACCGATGACGCCCATGCCGCCGGTGATCAGAACGCGCATGGCCTCCTCCCTTTTTCCGCTGCGCTACCCGAACGTCGGCACGAACAGCTTTTCGATCGGAATGGGCTCCGGGATCAAACCCTGCTCGGCCATATAGTTGACCAGCGCTTCCAGCGTCGGCCGGTTCGGTTCGACGCCGTACGGCCAGCAGTCGCCGCCGAACAAGTCGTCGATCTCCTGCATGTCGTCGGGCAGCCACGGCAGCATGTAGCGCAGCGTTCCGGAATAGCGCATCTTTTCCCGCGCCCAATCCTTGGCTGCGTTGAATGCGTTGTACAGGCTCGTCGCCACGAACGGGTTCTTCTCATAGACGTCGTTGCGGATGACGACGAGATGCATGAT
>Ga0316363_10002198_pt1 | contig 15318 bp, 15 predicted proteins | sample Sb_taG_3_FD_200459 | JGI IMG/M metagenome (GOLD analysis project Ga0316363, IMG submission 200459) | Peat soil microbial communities from Weissenstadt, Germany - Sb_50d_a_PC metaG (v2) (version 2) | ecosystem: Environmental > Terrestrial > Soil > Wetlands > Peat | place: Germany: Weissenstadt...
CGAGCCTGCTGGCGGAATGGAAGCTCAGCTACGCGCGCGGCTTCAAGATGCAGGCGAGCCTCGCCTTGCTGTCGGGAATTTTCGGTTTGATCGCGGCGTGGCAGGCGCAGGATTGGCGCTGGCTGCCCGGCGCGGTGCTGATCCTGGCGAACTGGCCTTACACGTTCATCGTCGTCAAGCCGACCAACGATCAGCTCAATGCGCTGGCAAAGAACCAGGCCGCCGCCTCACGGGCGCTGATCGTGACATGGGCGCGGCAGCACGCCATCCGCACCGCGCTCGGGATTTTGGCCGCTGCCGCCTATCTGGTGCCGCTCAGCTGGGCTGCTTGAAGTCTCTCATCGCGCGTCGTGAAAGATGACGCCCAGCGTGTGGCGGCGGCCGCAGCGCAGCCGGCTGACGCCGTGGCGCAGATTGACGCGATAGGGGCCCTTGGTGCCTTGCACCGGCCGATTGTGAACGGCGAACAGCACGGCGTCGCCTTGCTGCAGCGGCACCACCTCGACGCGGCTCTGCATCCGCGGCCGTTGCTCGGTCAGGACGAACTCGCCGCCGGCAAAATCCCGCCCGGGCGCCGACAGTAGGACGGTGACCTGGAGCGGGAAGGCGAGGTCGCCGTAAAGGTCCTGGTGCAAGCAATTGAAATCGCCGGCGGCGTATTGCAGCAACAGCGGCGTCGGGCGCGTCTGGCCGGCCTTGTGGCAGATTTTTAGATAATCGGCGTGCGCTTTCGGATAGCGCGTGGCGATATTCATCCGCTCGTTCCAGGCGTTGGCGAATGTCACGACGCGCGCATAGAGCGCCGTGCGCAATTCGGCGATCAGCGCGGGCAGCGGATATTTGAAATAGCGATATTCGCCCTTGCCGAATCCGTGCCGCGCCATGTGGATGTGACTGCGGAAATGCTCTTCGTGCGGATAAAGCGCGGCGATGTCGCCGCACTCGTCCGCCGTCAGTAGGCCAGGCAGAACGGCGCAGCCGAAGCCGTCGAGATCGTTGCCGATCGCGTTCCAATCGTATGCGTCGATGCGCCGGTCGACGGATGTTTCGTCGGCGGCTGTCAGGGCGGCGCTGGTTTTGGTCGGCATGGTATGACCTCCGATCTGCACTGCGGGCAAAGGCTAGCAACTCCTCAGGGCGCAAGCCCACCCGGAATCTGCCGATCACGGAACTTGAGCCGACAGCGGACCGGCTTATGTTACCGATAATGAGCAACGCGGCGGGCGCAAGTTCATCGACATCCTTCGCGGCGCCGTTCCGCCATCCGGTGTTTGCGGTGATCTGGACGGCGACGTTGGTGTCCAATGTCGGCGGCTGGATGTACAGCGCGGCGTCGGGCTGGCTGATGACCACGCTCAATCCCGATCCGTTGATCGTGGCGCTGGTGCAGGCGGCGAGCACGCTGCCGATCTGCCTGTTCGCGCTGCCGGCCGGAGCGCTCGCCGATATTTTCGACAAGCGCAAATTTTTGATCGTGGTCGAGACGCTGACCACGGCGGTGTCGGCGATCTATGCGGCGATGGTCGGGCTGGGCCTGGCCACGCCCGGCAATCTGCTCTTGTTCACCTTCCTGATCGGCGCCGCCGGCGCGCTCACCGTTCCGGCTTGGCAGGCCGTGGTGCCGCAACTTGTCCCCAAGGAGGATTTGCCGCCGGCCATCGCCGCCAACAGCGTCGGCGTCAATATATCCCGCGCCATCGGTCCGGCGCTCGGCGGCGCGACCATCGCCGCCATCGGCATTGCCGCGCCGTTCTGGGCCAACGCCGTTGCCAATCTCGGCATCGTCGGCGCTTTGCTGTGGTGGCGGCCAAAGCGCACGGCGCGCACGCCGCTTCCGGCCGAGCGTTTCGGCCCGGCGATGACGACCGGTCTTCGCTACGCCCGGCACAATCCGCATCTGCGCGCGACATTGGTGCGGGCGGCGGGATTTTTTCTGTTCGCCAGCGCCTATTGGGCGCTGCTGCCGCTGGTCGCCAGCTCCCAGATCGCGGGCGGAGCGGAGCTTTACGGCATCCTGCTCGGCGTCATCGGCGCCGGCGCCGTGAGCGGCGCGTTTTTGTTGCCGTGGCTGAAGACAAAACTCGGGCCGGACCGGCTCATGGCATTAGGCGCGCTCGGCCAGGCGCTGGCGATGGTGCTGTACGGCGTCGCCAGCGAGCCCGCGATCGCGCTTGTGGCGAGCGCGCTGGCCGGGGCGACGTGGATCGCATCGCTGGCGACATTGAGCGTGTCGGCGCAGGTAGCGTTGCCGGACTGGGTGCGCGGCCGCGGGCTTGCGCTCTACACCACGGTGTTTTTCGGCTGCCTGACGCTCGGCAGCACGGCCTGGGGCGAGATCGCCGCGTGGGTCGGATTGCCGGCGGCGCACTTTCTTGCCGCTGCCGGCGCCATCGCCGCCATCCCGCTGACGTGGCGCTGGAAGCTGCAAACCGCCATGGGCACCGACCTGACGCCGTCGATGCACTGGCCATCGCCGATCACGGCGCTCGACATCGAGCAGGATCGCGGGCCGGTTCTGGTGACGGTCGAATACCGCATCCGGCCGCAGGACCGCGACGCGTTCCTCGAGGCGATCGCCAAGCTCGAGCACGAGCGGCGCCGCGACGGTGCCTATCGCTGGGGCGTGTTCGAGGATGCCGCCGAGGCAGGCCGTATCCTCGAAACCTTCCTCGTCGAATCGTGGATGGAGCATTTGCGCCAGCACGAGCGCGTCACCAACGCCGATCGCCTGGTGCAGGACGCGTTGCACAAGTTCTCGCTGCAAGGCGCGCCCAAGGTGACGCATTTCATCGCCGCGGACACTTGACGTTGCAGGCAAGCGCCTGTGGCACGCTGTCCATTGATCGGCCTGCCAAGGTCCGGCACTATCCGCGCGGCACAAACGGGGAGAGGGAAATCATGGCTGGACAGCGAAAAGCGGCCGTTCGGACGATCGGCATAGCCGTCGTCATTGCCGGCGTTGCGGCGCTACAGGCGATGCCGGCCGCCGCGCAAGCCCCCATCACCATGAAGCTCTCGACCGCCACGCTCAACGACACCCAGCACGAGTGGCTCAAGCGCTTCGCTGCCGCGGTGGAAAAGGATTCCGGCGGCCGCATCAAGGCCGAAGTCTATCCGGCGAGCCAGCTCGGCGCCATTCCGCGGCAGATCGAGGGCGTGCAGTTCGCCTCGATCCAGGGCTGGTGCGGCCCGCCCGAGTTTCTGGTCGGCGTCGACGAGCGCTACGAGGCGATGAGCTCGCCCGGCCTGTTCACCAGCCGCGAGCAGTATGAGCGCACCGTCAAGGATCCGACGGTGACCAGCCTGATGCTGGGACTGGGCGCCAACAAGGGTCTGGTCGGCGCCGGCATTTTTCCCATCGGCCCGTCCTCGATCATCACCCGTAAGCAGATTCAGCATCTGTCCGACTACGCCGGCCTGAAGATTCGCGTGCTGGCCTCGCCGTTTCAGTTGGAAATGATCAAGCGAATGGATGCCTCGCCGGTGGCGATGACGCTCGCCGACGTGCTGCCGGCACTGCAGCAGGGCGCCATCGACGGCTCGCTCACCACGATGACCCAGTATACGACCTTGCACTATATCGACGCGGCAAAATACGTGGTCGAGACCGACCAGCCCTATGTCACGTCAATCACCGTGCTCAGCAAGAAATGGGTCGACGGCTTGCCACCCGATCTGCAGAAGATCGTGCGCGACGACGCCACCAAAGTCTCGATGGACATCGTGCCATTCGTCGATCAATTCTTCGACGCGCAGCGCCAGATCTGGAAGGATTCCGGCGGTAGCGCAGTCCACCTGCCCGAGGCGGATCAGGCGGCGATGCTCGCCAAGATTTCCAGCATCGCCGAGGATCTGTCGGCGTCGAAGCCGGAGCTGAACGCGACAGTCAAGACCATCTTCGCCGCGGCGGCGAAGAACAAATAACGTCAGCTTTGCTGATGCGGCCGCAGCAGCGCGCGCAGCCGCTGCGGCGTGACCGGAAGCTCGTTCACGGCGCCGGGCATGCGTAGCGCGTCGTCGATTGCCGCGGCGATTACGGCACCGACGGGATTGACGCCGCCTTCGCCGGCGCCTTTGAGGCCGAGCGGATTGAGCGGGCTCGGCGCGTCCTCGGTGATCAAGACTTCGATCGGCGGAATTTCGCGCGCCGTCGGCATCAGATAATCGGCGAAGTTGACCGACAGCGGCTCGCCGCGCGCGTCGTAGAGGAATTCCTCGAACAGCGCGCCGCCAAGTCCTTGCGCCACGCCGCCTGCGATCTGGCCCTCGACCAGCATCGGGTTGACCGCCTTGCCGATGTCGTAGGCGACGGCATAGCGCTCGACGACGACAGCGCCGCTGTCGCGGTCGACGCGCACCACGGCGAGATGCACGCCGTAAGGGTAGGTCATGTGGTGCGACTCAAACCAGCCTTCAGCCGACAAGCCGGGCAGCGCATCGCCGAGGAGTTTTGCGGCGGGCGCCAGCGCGCGGGCGATTTCGCCGAGCGTCACTGACGGTCCTTGGGCTGCGGATTTGCGCACCACCTTGCCGTTGATGATGTCCAGCGTCTCCGGTGCGGATTGCAACAGCGAGGCCGCGGCGGCGAGCGCCTTGTCGCGCACTTTTGTCGCGGCGATGCGGGTGGCTTCGCCGGTCATCACCGTGACGCGCGAGGCGAAGGCGCCCATGCCGTAGGCGATGCGATCGGTCTGGCCGTGCACGACGTTGATTTGGCGATAATCGACGCCGAGCGCATCGGCGCAAATCTGCGCGACGACGGTTTCGACGCCTTGGCCCACCGAAGCCGCGCCGGTGACAACTTCGACCGCGCCGCTGGTATCGACGGTCACCCGCACGCCGTCGAACGGCCCGAGCCCGCTTTTCTCGACGAACACGGCCAAACCGGCGCCGACCGTTTCACCGCCGGCGCGGCGTCGTTGTAAGTCTTTTTGCAGCTTGTCCCAGCCGGCCGCCGCCAGGGCTTTGTCGAGCAGGCCCGCGTAATCGCCGGAATCGTAGGCCATTTCCGTGCCCAGCGTGTCGAAGCCGAGCACGTATGGCATCTCGCTCTTGGCGATGAAATTGCGGCGGCGGATTTCGATCGGATCGATTTTGAGCCGGTCGGCGATCGCATCCATCAGCCGCTCGCGCACGAACGTGCTCTCGTAGCGGCCAGGCGCGCGATAGGTGCCGCACGGCGTCTTGTTGGTGAGCCTGATGCGGCCGACCATGCGATAGGCCGCCATGCGATAAGGACCAGGCAGCATGGCGGCGGCAAGATCGGGCACGGTGGCCGCGTGGGTGCGCACATAGGCGCCCTGGTCGTGAAAGAATTCGCCGTCGATGGCGAGCAGGCGGCCATCGGCATCGACGGCGGCGCGGACGCGAAAATGCTGCTGGCGCGATTGATTGGCCGCCATCAAGTGCTCGCGCCGGTCCTCGATCCATTTCACCGGGCGGCCAAGCCGCAGCGCCGCGACGCAGACGAGAACGTCCTCAGGATAAATTTCGCCGCGCACGCCAAAACCGCCGCCGACGTGGCCCTCGTGCAGATGCATGCTCGACGGCTCGCGGCCGAGCATGCGGGCCAGCGCGTCGCGGTTCCAATGCGGCACCTTGGCGGCGCCGTGCAGTTCGAGAATGCCGCGCGCGACGCGGGCGATGGCGCCGCGCGTCTCCAGCGGCACGCCGCTGTGGCGGCCGATCTTTAGATCGAGCGCGACGACGGCGTGGGCGCGCGCGAATGCCGCGTCAATATCGCCGAAGCTCTTGCGCACCAAGGCGACCTCGGTCGAATGGCCGGCATCGAAGGCGACGGGCGGCGCGTCGGCCTGCGTCAGCGCGGGCAAAACCTCGGCCTCGATGCTCACGAGATCGGCGGCATCCTCTGCGACATAAGCATCGGTCGCGAACACGGCGGCGACGGGCTCGCCGACATAACGTACGCGATCGGTGGCGAGGATCGGCTGGCGATAGGGATCGAGGCCTTCGATGCGGGTGAGGCGAAAATCGATCGGCGGAATGTCGGCTACATTCGCCGTGGTCCAGATCGCCACAACGCCTGGAACGTTTCGTGCCGCGGCCGTGTCGATGGAGCGAATACGTGCATGGGCATACGGCGAACGGACCACGCGCATGTGCAGTTGATGGGTAAACGAGACGTCCGCGGCGAAGCGGCCATTGCCGGTGACCAGCGGTCGATCTTCAAGACGTGCCACCGAACGGCCGACGAAGTTCATCGCGCCAATGCCTCCAGGTGGGCCGTTTCGTTGATACGCTGCACGCTGATCTCGCCTCCGGTCACGTCGATCTCGTTGAGGCAGCACGGCGACTGGGCGAGGCGCCAATAGGCCGACAGCGGCTGATCGACGAGTTGCATCAGCAATGCGCGGTTCACGCTGTCATGGCCGACCAGCACGATGGTGTCGCCGGGATGACGGGTCAGTACAAGCCGCAAAGCATTGGCGGCGCGCGCCACGAGGTCCTGCAGGGATTCGCCATTCGGAAAGCGGATGAGATGCGGGGTTGCGAACCACGCCGCGAACAGCGCCGGGTTTTCGCTTTTCGCCTGTTCGAAAGTCTTGAACTGCCAGGCGCCGTAGTCGATGTCGGTCAGATCGTCGCAAATCTCCGTCGGCGCGCCGCAGGCCTTGGCGATGGCGGCGCCGGTTTCGATGCAGCGGCCCATCGGGCTCGTAAAGATTTTGCTCGGCCGCCAGGCGCCGGCAACGCGCCGCGCGACAGCTTGCGCCTCGGCGCGGCCGCGTTCGGTCAGGTCGAGCGGTTGCCGGCCGCGAAAGCGCTCCGGCTTGATGCCTTCGACGTGGCCGTGACGGATCAGCAGGATTTTGGTCATGTCTTAGGTGTTTATAATGACGAGTCTGCCGCGTGTCGGCGCGCGCCGCAATGCCTCGCGTCCGCTAGAGACGGCGCAGCGGCATGGACCAGGCGAGCCAAGTGCCGGCGGTGGTGAACAGCGCAATGGTGAGGAAGGCGGTGCGAAACGCGTCGGCGATTTCCGAATGCACGATCGCCTGTCGCGCTGCCGGCAGCGCCGCGATGGCATCGGGGCCCTGGTCGATAATGGCGCCGAACAGGTTCGCCGTATTGCGATCCGTTGCCGCGAGAATCGAGAACAAAACCGCGGCGACCGTGGCAGTGCCGAACGCCGCGCCTACGGAGCGGGAGAATTGTACCATGGCCGCGCCGGTGCCGAGCATGCGCGGTCCGGCCTCGGTTTGCACCGTGATCTGCACCACGGCCATGACGCTGCCCATGCACAGCGCAATGACGAAGAACACCCACGGCATTTGGCCGAGACTCAGGCGCGACAGGCCGAAGGCGAGGAAGACCAATCCCACCGTCGTCGCGGCCAGCCCATAGGTCGGGTAAATGGCGGTGCGGCCGGTTCGGGAGACGAGTTGGCCGGTGATCAGCGAGCCGAGCCCGATGCCGAATGTCAGCGGCAGCAGCAGGAGGCCGGTTTCCGCCGGCGACGCGCCGCGGACCGCACGCAGGTAGATCGGCAGAAACGTGATCAAGGAGACCAGCGCGGCGCCATGGCAGGCCGCCAGCCCGTCGCTGCGCCAGACCGACGGGTTGCGGAACAGCCGCGGCGGCAGGAGCGGCGCGGTGTTGCGCTGCTCCTGCCATATCAGTGCTACCAGTGAGAATATGCCGAAGGCCAACAGCCCGAACGCCATGGGCAAGGTCCGCGCATCCATGCGCTGCACCTGCTCGAGCGCCAAAATGACCGGGCTGACGAACATGATGAACAGCACCAGACCCGGCGTATCGAAAGTGGTGCGGCGGCGGTCGCCGGGGCGAGCTTCAAGGCGCAGCATCAGAAAAAAGGCAACGAGTCCGAGCGGCACGTTGATGAGGAAGACCGATTGCCAGCCGAACGCCTGAGTGAGATAGCCGCCGGCGACCGGGCCGAACGTGCTGGACGACACCGCAATGCCGGCGAGGTAACCTTGATATTTGCCGCGCTCGCGCGGCGGAATGGCCTCGCCGATCAGCGCTTGTGACAGCGTCATCAGGCCGCCGCCGCCAAAACCTTGCAGCACGCGGGCGGCGGTGAGGAATTCGATGTTGGGAGACAGTGCGCAGAGCACCGAGCCGAGCACGAAGATCGCGAGCGCGAAGATCATCATCCAGCGCCGGCCGAAGGTGTCGCCGAGCCGGCCGTAGACCGGCGCCGCGATGGTATTGGCGATCAGGTAGGACACCACCACCCAGGACGCGCGCTCGATCTCGCCGAGGCCCGAGGCGATGGCCGGCAATGCAGTGGCGACGATGGTCTGATCCGCCACCGCAAGAAACATCGGCAGCATGATGGAGGGAAAGACTTTGACGAACAGTGCGCGCGTCGTCGGCGGTTCGCCTTGCGGGCTTAGCGCTACGCTGGTCGAAACAGGCGGCTCGATACGAGCAGGAGTTTCCTTCGTCGAGTCGTTCATGGCGAAGAATTCATGACGTGAAAATCGCGGTTCCCAATGTTGTCCCGATTAAAAGCGGTCGTTTCTGAAACGCCCCAATACACCGATTTGTGACAAAACGCGGACGCAATATCGCTGTTCCTCGGGGGCATTGTGCCTGCAATGGCAACGCGCATGACATATAATAGGACTATTGGGGGTGGGCGCCACCGGCTTGTCGGTATCGCGGTCGGCGGTGGCGAGCAGGTTCCAATATCGCAATCAGCAGCGGGAGCCCACCATGCCCTATGACGACGATGTAACAAGCACTGAAAATCCCCGGGACGAGAGCGCTCGCGCCAAGCGTTCCAGTGACCAGACCTCCATGAAGACGAGCCCATCAAGCGCGCCGTTCGGTGAAATGGGACCGCGCAATGTCAAGGCGGCGCTTCGCCTGCAGATGGAGATGTTCGAGATCTTTCACGACGTCGGCCGCGATTGGCTTAAGCGCGCGGCCTCGGAGGCGGAATTGGCTTTTAACTTGCCCAATAAGTTGACCGCGGCACAAACGGTCCCCGCCGCATTGTCGGCCTATCAGGAATGGCTGGGTGAGTGGATGAGCATGGTCAGCGAAGACGGCCGCCACTTCATTGCCGACAGCCAGAAGATCGTGGACCGGAGCGTGAGCTGTTTTGCCGATCGATCGCCCGGCACGACGACGTGAAACGCCGCGAGAGCCGGCCGCCAGCATGGCAGCCGGCTCTTTACGTTTTCGATTGCAACCCGACCGGGCCGGCGCGTCTCAGCCGACGTAACTGACCCGTTCCTGGTCCCGCGCTTCTTCCGCTGTCGTCGGCTTGGCCGGCAATTGCAGCACGGTGGCCGCCTGGCCCTCGCACAGCAATGTCAGCAGCACGGTGTGCCCGTCGGGAAATTCCAGCGCATCGTGGTGGGCCGCCATCTTGTCCTTGTTGACTTGCCGGAAGATGGCGGTTTGGTGGTTGATGGTCCTGGTCTTCCAGCCGAGCAGGTCGGCCGGCAGACACGCCACGTCGCGGGCGAAGGCCAGCTCAGTTCCCGGCAGGACACATACTGCCAGGCCGCGGTCATCGGCTGCGGCGAACCCACGCGTTCCCGTGCCGAAGTCTTGCGTTACCAGCTTGTCACCCACTTGCGCGGGCCGCGACCGAACGCTTTGAAGGCTAAAGTCACACATCGGCGACTCCTTTCTTCCAAGGTCTTCCCAAGGTGAAGCCCGCCCAAAGCACCCCTCCGATAATGCTTTCAAGCAAGATTGGTGCCGCGACAATTTGCATTTGGGCTTTGCCGCGACGCGCAGCCTCGCCGGGCCTTTAATCCCGGCCTGACGCGGTGCCGGCGGCATATTTTGCGGACGTCAATCGGTCGTGGTCGCCGCTGTCGCGGCAAAGGCTCGTTTCGGCTGCCGCCGGCGCGGCACTTTTTTCACCGTCTTGCCCAGAATGGCGGCTGCCGGCCGCAGGCCTACAGCCGCCGCCGCGCGGGGGCATCGTCCAGCGATTATTCGACGGTTATGCCGCCGATCATGCCGTTCCAGTCGTGATCGGAGCAGCGCAGATCGTAGGTGCCGGGCTTGTGCGCCGTCAGCAGCAGATCCTTGCTCTCGCCGGGCTGCATCACCACCTCAGTGCGCTCGCGATTGAGCACCTCGGGATTATCGATCTCGGTGGTGCCGAAAAATGTCGGCGCCGTGACCTCGTGGGTTTCCTTGCCGTGATTTTCCATGTGCAGCCGATAGTGCACGTCGCGCTCGAAGGTCAGATGGTTCGGAATGAATTTGTAATCGATCATGAAGAGATCGAGCGTCACCGTGCGCGGCTCCGACTGCGATGCCGGCGCGCCGATGAAGAAAAGGCCGAGGAACGTGAGCAAGCCGGCCGTGACAAAATTTCGCAGCATTGTTGTATCCGCCAGCTGACGAGCTGCCGTCGCGCCCCGAGCAATATAGCCCGGCCAAGGCGGAATCAGAACAACACAAATCAGCATCGCCACGACAGATGGCGCGGCGTTCGACCGCGATATAGGCCGATTTTGTTGGTTATGCGCAGGCCGGTCGGCCGTTCAATCCGATCGTCCGGTCGCGGATTTTCGAGCTGCTGATGGCGTGCGGCCGAATCAGGAGGGCCCCGGCGCATGCAGCGCGGCGGTGAATTTTTCGCCGAATTCATCGAGCTCGCCGGCATCGATATCGCTGACCGCCCACAAATCGAGGCCTGACTCGCGCCAATGGCGGATGTTAAAGCCCTGCACGCTTTCGTCCTTGACGCCGCGGACCGCGGCGCCCAACGGCTCGCCGACGAACAGATTGATCACGTGCTTGCGGCGGCGGTAGACGATCGATGCCACCGGCTGGCCGTTGATGTAATCGAGCCGGCCGCCGATCAGGGTAAACCCTTGCGCGGTCAGATCGATGACCGGCGGCGCGACGTCGAGCTTGCCGTTGAACCACGGCTTGACGGTGTGCTGGTCGCTGGTTTCCACGTCGGTCAGATGCCCGGCCTGCAGCGAGCGCAAGTGCGCCGAGACCACGTCGCTCGCGATCTGCTGATTCTGGTCGTTGCGCACCACGGCAATGACCAGGCTCGCGGCCACGGCCGCCGAAAGCGCGGTGCCGACGGTGAAGCCGCCAAAGAATGTTTTCCAGGAGCTACGCAACGGCGCGAGCCAAGATTGACGCGGCGCGGCAATGCGTGCCGCCGGCACCGCCAGTGCCGCTTCGATGCGGCTGCGCAGCTGCGCCGGCGCGGATTCCTTGAGATTCGCTTGCGCGATTGCTGCGCGCATCGCGCGGACGGCCTTGAGCTCCTCGGCGCAAGTGGCGCAGGTCGCCACATGGGCTTCGACGTCGCGGGCATGGCCGGCGTCGAGCTCGCCGTCGATGAGCGCATGCAGCATGATTTCGGCATCCGCACAGTTCATGGCGCAGCCCCTTCCGCCACGGTCCAGGCCGAACGCAGCATCGAGCGTGCGCGAGCCAGCCGCGACATCACGGTTCCCACCGGCACGCCTGCGACTTCGGCGATCTCGTTGTAGGACAAATCGTTGATCTCCCGCATCACGATGGCCTCGCGAAACGGCTGCGGCAGCGCGGCCACGAGGCGGCGGATGGTATCGCCGTCGTGCTGGCGCAACAGCGCGGTTTCCGGCGAGGCTTGCGGCTCCTGCCAGATCGGCGGCGTGGCTTCCGCCCGTTCGTCGTCGGCAGGCTCGGTTTCCTGTTTGCCGCGCCGCGCGAATTCGGCGTTACAGACATTGCGCAATATCGCCAGCAGCCAGGGTTTCATGGCCGGTCCCCGATAGCTGTCGAAATGGCGCAGCGCGCGCAGATAGCATTCCTGCACCGCGTCCTCGGCGTCGGCCGCGTTGCGCATGAGGTAGCGCGCCAACGTGTAGACGTCGTCCAGATGGGGCAACGCGGCGTCGCGAAAACGCCGCGCTCTGTCATGCTCGTCATTGGCATCACCTGCCATGGTACTGTGCCCGGCCACCCACGACGCCGCCGACGTCTGCTGCTGCATCCGAGCGAGCATCACTGGGTGGGGGTGCTGCCCGTCGCCGCTTCTACCACGATCGTGCCGGTCATGTGCGGATGAATGTAGCAGAAGTATTGATACGTGCCCGGCGTGGAGAACGTGAACGAAAAGCTGTCGTCGGTATCGAGCGCTTGCGATCGCTTGAAGGCGTTGTTGGTCGTGGCGATGCCATGCGGGATGTCGTCCTTGTTGGTCCAGGTCACCGTGGTACCGGCCTTCACCGTCACCGTCTGCGGATTGAAGGTGAAGTTGTCGATACCGACCGCCGCGGCCACCGCGGTCTGCGCTCGGGCGAACAGCACGCCGCCGGCCAACACCGACCCGACCGCGGCGCCGATGAGCGCCGCGCTGATTGCACTTCGCAGCATGGTCTTGTCCTTTAGCTCTTCAGCGGCGTGTCGATGATGGCGAGCCGCTGCTCGTTTTGTTTGAACGTGATACTGGCGGTGCCGAGCATGGTGCGCAGCTTGTCGTCTTCGACCTTCATCGGGCCGGGCGAGGGCGCCGCGCCCGGCGCCGGCTGCGGGAACGCGGTCGAGCGGGCGGTGTGGAACGTGACGTTGCCCTCCACCTTCTGCATCACCTGGTGGATATGGCCGTTGAGTACGGTCACCGAGCCGAACTTCTTGAGATATGTCAGCGCCTGGGCGCCGTCATCGGTGCCCCAGCCCCATTCCGGATAGACCGTCCACAGCGGAATGTGCGCGAACACCACGATCGGGGTCGAAGCGGAGCGGGCCTTGACGTCGGCTTCGAGCCATCCGAGCTGCTCGTTGCCGAGATTGCCGAGGCCGCCGGCCTTGAGATCGACGACGTTGACCAGGCCGATGAAGTGCACGCCGTTGGCGTCGAAACTGTACCAGCCGGCGCCCTTGGTGCCGGCCCCGTAACGGTCGCGATAAAGTTTTTGCTCCGGGTCGAGAAAATCGTGCTCGCCGGGGACGTAGTGCACGTCGAGGCGGGTCTGCGAGATGATGCGGTCGGCATCGTCGAACTCGGACACCTTCGACAGATGGCTGATGTCGCCGGTATGGACCATGAAGGCCGGCTTTTGCGGCAGCGCGTTGATCTTGGCGACCGCTTCCTCGAGCGTGCCGAGCGCATTGGGATTGGCCGGCTTGTCGAAGCCGACATGGCTGTCGCTGATCTGCAGGAAGGTGAGGCCCTTGGCCTCCGCCGCCGCGGCCTCGCCCATGATGCCCAGCGAGCGCGGCACGCCGCCGGAAATGGTCCATAGCACGCCGGTGCCGACCCAGGTCATGCATTCGAGGACTTTGCGCCGGTTTACGCCATCGTTGCTGTCGAAATCGCTCATTGCCGTTCTCCCATGAAGCGGACAGGCCCAAAACCGAGGCGGCTTTGGCGGCTTCTGCAGACCAGATCGGCCGGGCGCGCCGTTTATTCCCGGATCCGAAAAGATCCTTTTGGATAGCTTTGCGTTGGCGCGGAGAGAGGAAAACCTGGGAAATTAAGGAATAGGGGCGGGCCAAAGCCCGCCCCTTTCTTCGTGGCTCAGAACCGCTGCAGCATTTCATTGTAGCCGGCGCTGCCGCCGCCGGTCAGCGCCGGGTCGTTGGCATTGCTCTTTGCCGCGCCGCTCGGAACCATGGCGAAGGAGTGCAGCCCGTTCAGCCGCGCGGCGATCTTGCCTTGGCTCTTCTGCTGCACGGCGATTTGGCCGTTCTGGGAAGCAACCGGTGCATAGCTGAAGTGCACGATGTTGCCCGTTCCGGCTTCCGGATCGAACGACTGGGCCGATGCCGGTAATGCGCTCGCCACGGCGGCAACGGCCGCGATGACGGCCAGTGTTGAAAATCTGGTCATGGTTTTTCTCCTGATTGCGGAGAAAACAAGGGTGTCTTGTTTTCCGTCGCCCAGGAGACCGAGTTCAATCGGCTACAATTCCATCACGGTCCTGTGAGAAATTTCGCAACGAAGATCACTTCTGCCATCGGCGGGCCGTTTGCGGTGCGCTTCTCGTCGATCAAGGACAGCGCGGATACATCGCCGCCAATTCCGCGCCGCTCAGATAAATGATCCGCGCGTGCAAGCCGCCGTGCGCGATGATCCACTTGCGCACGGCGGGGGGATAATTCGACCATAGATAATAATTGCCTGCGCTGCTGATCTGCTCGCCCTCGGACGTCGGCGTCCAGGCGGAGTGAAACGCCAGCACCGCGCGCGGCGTGACACAGATCCGGTTCCGCGGAATGACGCCCAACAGCATGGTGCAGGCCGAGGCACAGGTGCCGTCGATCTCGACCCGCTCGCCGTTTTCCCGCAGCGCATGGTACTTGTTGAGATAATCGCCGATCTGTCCGCCGCGATCGTCGGAGATTCTCACAGTGGCGTATGCCGACGAAACGTTCATCGACAGCAGCACCAGCATTGCGGCGGCGGCCACGCGCGCCTTCATCGGCGATCCCTCCGGATTGCGCATGCAACAAATGTGACTGATTTCTGTCTTTTTTCTGGTCAGTCAAGTCGGTGCGCTGCTATATCCCAGTGTCGAGTGAGCCCTGCCGGGCGCGCCAGTAACGCGAAGTTCATGCTGCAATCACCATCATTGTCGTCGGTTGAGACCCGCCAGTCCTGGATCGTCGCGACCGTGGTGCTCGTGGTCATGGCGGTGGCCTTCGGCGCGCCGTGGATCACCGTGGTGGCGCTGAAAAACATCGCCGCCGAGGTCAATGGCGAACGCTCGATCCCGGCCTTCGCCGGCGCGCTGGTCTGGGTCGGCGCCGGCTTGGGCGGCATCATCATGGGCCGTGTCGCCGAACGGGTCGGCGTGCGCTGGACCGTCATCGGCGGCGCCGTGATGATCGCCTTTGGCCTCGCGCTGTCGACCTTGGGGCCGTCCTTGCCGCTTTATGTCGGCCACGGCTTCTTCATCGGCCTGATCGGCATCGGCGGCATCAATGCGCCGTCTTACGTTTATGTCAGCCGCTGGTTCGACCGCCGCCGCGGTTCGGCGCTGGCCTTGATCTCCAGCGGCAGTTTCCTCGCCGGCGCCATATGGCCTTCGATCTTCGAACGCGTTATCGCCTATGCCGGATGGCGGCATACGATGCTGTTCTACGCAGCGATCGAGCTCGTTCTCATCGTGCCTGTCGCGGCCATCGTCCTGGGCGCGCCGCCCGACACGCCGCGCCACGCCGCAGTGACCGGCGCCGCGCGCGCGCATAATTCCGTCCTGGGCTGGCCGGCCAATCTGGTCTTCACCCTGCAGATGTTCGCGATCTTCACCTGCTGCGTGCCGATGTCGATGCCGCAAGCGCATCTCGTGGCGTTTTGCAGCGACCTCGGCATCAGCCCGGTGCATGGCGCGGCGATGCTGTCGGTGC
>Ga0316363_10002211_pt1 | contig 15243 bp, 7 predicted proteins | sample Sb_taG_3_FD_200459 | JGI IMG/M metagenome (GOLD analysis project Ga0316363, IMG submission 200459) | Peat soil microbial communities from Weissenstadt, Germany - Sb_50d_a_PC metaG (v2) (version 2) | ecosystem: Environmental > Terrestrial > Soil > Wetlands > Peat | place: Germany: Weissenstadt...
ATGAGCACGGGGCTTTGACTGTTCGCCACTTTGGCAGCCGCCTCGGCCAGTCGTCGAATCACCGGACTCTCTCCGAGGAAGGGATTGAGCACGACGCGGCGACGACGGGTATTGTTCGCCAGTGTCTTCTGCTGATTCCGCGAGTTCTCCAGCAATTTGTGCACGATCATGAGAAGAGCGGAGGCTTCGACAGGCTTGGCCAGGCACTGCTCGGCGCCGCTCTTAATGAGCGATACGCCTAACTCCATGGAGCCAAACCCGGTCAAGACAATGATCGGGACGGTTGGTTCGAGTTCCTTGAATTTGGGGAGAAGATCGAGAGCGGTGCCACCCGGCAGGCGGAAGTCGAGAATCGCGACGTCGGGGCGCGTAGCTCCGAAACTCTTATGCGCGGAAGCAAGATCCCCCGCTTCTTCCACCAGAAAGCCATTCGCAGTCAGATGAGCGGCGTAGGCGTAACGAAGTTCCTCGTCATCCTCCACCAGAAGAATTCTGCGGCTCGCGAAGGTAGCTGACATGTCTTTTCTTCGGCGCGTCAACATTATACGGGCAGCGGTCTATTTCGCTGGCCAGCCTTGCGACCTGCGGAAACACTGTGACGACAAAGATGGCAAGAAACCAGAGAAATGGTCTAATATCCTCTATCCCGGTAACTGCTCTGTAACCCGGCCCGGAGCTCGGTCCGACCTGACGGCATTGCGGGTTTTCCACTCGCGAAAGAGCAGGTGGTTTCGTGAATTCGTTCCGGCTTCCTTGCCGACGCGGTCTGTCCTCCACGCGATTCGCATTTCTCTGCGCCCTTTCGGTTGCTCTGCTCTGCAGTTTTGGGCGCGCTCAAGACTCAAACAATCCACCGAAGAGAGTTCTGCTTCTTTATTCCTTCGACAACGATGAGGGCATTTATACGGGATTCGATCACGCCCTCCGGTCGGAATTGAGATCAGGAGTGCGAGACCGCGTAGAGTTCTACACCGAATACCTGGACCTGGTAAGGTTCCCCAGCGCTGCGCACGCAGCGAATCTAGTGAAGTTGCTGCAGCTGGAATTCTCGGAACACAAGCCCGACCTGATCGTCCCCGTATCCTACGCCGCGATGCAGTTTCTGCTGGGAGAAGGAAAAGAACTTTTCCCCGGAACTCCCGTCGTGGCTCTGTTCAACGCTAGAAGGCTGGACGAATTGCGTCAGCATATCGCGAAGGAAACCGGGGGACGGCACATCACCGGAGTCGCCAGTACAGACGAGCCAGTTCGAACGTTGGAGCTGGCCCTGCGGCTTCAACCCGATACGAAGGAGGTTGCCGTGGTGGTCGGTGATTCGCCGGTAGACCAGTACTGGACCGATCAGGTTAAACACGATCTCGCACCCTATCGTCAGACCGTTGAGGTCACATACCTGTCGAACCTGACGATGAATCAGCTTTTAAAGCGGGTTGCGGAGTTACCGCCGCACACTGTCATTCTAGACATTTATTTCTTTAAGGATGCCAGCGGTCAGTTCTTCCTTCAGGAAGAGGCGCTCGACCTGATCGCTCGCGCGGCAGATGTCCCCGTGTATGCGACTTACGTAAGCTATCTCGGGCACGGCGTGGTCGGTGGCCGAATGACGGATCCGGAGAATGCAGGGAGGCGAATTGGGAGGATGGCAGCCCGTGTTCTTGGCGGGGAGGACGCGGCCAGCATTCCGTTTGGCTTCGACAACTCGGCGCGAGACACGGTGGACTGGCGCCAGTTGCAGCGCTGGCACATCAGCGAGAAACGACTGCCGCCTGCAACGGTCGAACTTTTCCGCGAACCCTCGGTCTGGGAGCGCTACCGTTACCTGATCCTGGCGGTGATCTCGTTCTGCATTTTGGAGATGATCCTCATTCTGGCTCTCCTGCTCAACATGCAGCGACGCAAGCATGCGGAGAAGGCGCTTCGCCAGGAGAAGGCTCTGGCGGACGCCGTGATTGAAAGCCTGCCAGGAGTTTTCTTTCTGCAGGACAGAGCAGGCAGGAATCTTCGCTGGAATCAGAACGCGGAAAGGTTGAGTCGCTATGGACCAGGGAACGCCTCTCGGCTAGGGAATGTGGCGGACAAATACAAAGAGGCGGCGCAACGGGCCATGGACGAGGTCTTTGAGCGCGGATCGGTCCATCTGGAAGCTGACATGATGGTTCAAGGCGGCACCGCCCCCTACTATTTCACCGGAGTGCGGGTGGAACTGGAAGGCAAACCCTACGTTGCGGCGGTCGGGATTGACCTGACAGAAAGTAAGACGGCAGAAGAAGCGGTTCGTCGATCGGAGGCGGAATTGCGGTCGTTCGTCGAAAACGCTCCCTACGGGATCGGGACAATCAGCGTACAGCAGGACCAGTTTCTTCATGCCAATCCCGCGCTGGTGAGATTGCTGGGTTATGGGTCAGAGGCTGAGGTGCTCGCGCTGACCGTTTCGCGCGATCTTTATTCCGACGGGGGCGCCAGCGGCTTTCGGCCTCAGCCGACGCGTGCAGACTTTTTCAGCGCCGTAGAGTTCACCTGGAAGCGCCGTGATGGCAAGCCCGTGGTGGTGCAAGCGAGTGGTCGGCGGTTGTCGAATCCAGAACATGGAGGCGAGGTCCTCGAGATCATCGCTGAGGACGTGACCGCACGCAGGCTGCTGGAAGAACAGTTGCGTCACGCACAAAAAATGGAAGCGCTGGGACAATTGGCAGGCAGCATCGCGCACGATTTTAACAACCTGCTGGGCGTCATTATTGGCTACAGCGAACTCCTTTCAGCCAATTTGGGTCACGACGGAGAGACCTGCGCACGCCTGGAGATCATAAAGAAAGCTGGCGTGCGGGCCGCTTCGCTGACCTCCCAACTCCTGGCTTTCAGTCGACGGCAAGTGCTGGAGCCCCGAGTATTGAACTTGAACTCCGTTGTCACCGAAACGCAAAAGATGCTGCAGCGCCTCATGGGAGAAGACATTGAACAGAAAATTGTCCTCGACCCGGCGCTAGGCAAGACGAAGTCTGACCCAGGGCAACTGGTACAGGTCATCATGAACCTGGCGGTCAACGCGCGCGATGCCATGCCCACGGGCGGCCAGCTTACGATTCAAACCGCGAATGTCAGTTTCGAAGAGCCTGCTAACTTTTACGGCGTGGCCGTTCCGCCGGGACAGTACGTAATGTTGTCGGTTTCTGACACTGGCACAGGTATGGACGCAGAGACGAGGACTCGCATCTTTGAACCGTTCTTCACCACCAAGGAAGCAGGTAGAGGCACGGGGTTGGGATTGGCTACGGTATATGGCATCGTGAAGCAAAGCGGCGGGTACGTGTTTGCCGATAGCGAACCGCGGAAGGGGACAATGTTCAGAGTCTATCTGCCAAGGGTCCAACAGCCGGTGGAAGATGTTTCCCCTCCGCACGAGACGATCAAGACGCTACCGCCAGGATCGGTGACGCTCCTCGTAGCCGAAGACGAACGTGCTTTCCGAGACTTGCTGCGCGAGGGACTGCAAGCGCGGGGCTACCAGGTACTGGTTGCCTCCAACGGAGTGGAGGCTCTGCAGGTGGCTGAGCAACACAACGGACCGATTCGACTGCTGATTACGGACGTGATCATGCCGCAGATGAGCGGCCCGGAATTAGCCAAAAGCCTGACCAAGGCGCGGCACAATACCGATGTGCTGTATATGTCGGGCTATGCCGATGACAAACTGAACGCGATTGCGAACTCGGACGGCGAACTGACGTTGATCCAGAAACCTTTCTACATTGACGACCTGGTGCGGAAGATCCAAGAGATTCTCCAGCGGGATGGGCCAGCGAACCGCGCGGCCTCTGCTCCAGGCCCCGAAATTCCCCAACAAGGTTGACCCTACGAGGTTGACCCTGCGCCACCGATGGCTGCAACCACGCGCTGGTCCTGCCGCTCGCAATCGCGACCTAGTGGGCCGCGGCCTGGGCAAGTTGATTCCGCTCGGCCGCAGCGATTTTCGCTTCCTTGCTGGCCTCCAGAGTCAAGTCGCGCGCTCCAAAGCCTACGCCAATTTTCTTGAGGAAGGCGTTGGGTGGAGTGCCCCCGGCAAAAATCCAGACAAAGTCGTTGGGAATCTCCTGAAGGTTGCCACCGACGTCAAGAACCGCCGACTCAGGCTTGAATTCCACTGGATTCGAGTTGAACAACACCCGCAGCTTTCCGGAGCGCATGAAGTCTTCGATGCGTTTCGCGTTGCGCTCTTTTATGCGGCTGAAACTCTCGCTGCGGTAGGAAACAGTTACCAGGTTGCCCGTCTGGCTGGCAAGCCCCATGGCGGCCTCGACCGCGCTGTCCCCGCCTCCGACCACCAGAATCTTCTTGTTGATGTAGTGATCGGCTTCGATGAGCCGGTACATCACCTTGGGCAACTCTTCGCCTTTGACTCCGAGCTTGCGGGGTTCGCCAGCTTTTCCGAGGGCCAGGATGACGGCGCGCGCGCGATATTGATTGGTAGCCGTCGCGACGGTGAAGATGCCGTCTTCGCCGCGCTTGACGTCTTCCACCTTCTCACCCGTGGAGACGTTGAAGTCGGCGCGGTTGAGAATCATATCCCAGAAGGCGAGCAGGTTTTCCTTGGAAAGCTGCATCTTTTTGAACTTGCCGTACATGGGAAATTCCACGGGACTCGTCATCACCAGCTTCTGCCGGGGATATTTCGCAACCGTGCCGCCAATCTCGTCGCGCTCGATCGTGATGTAGTTCAGCTTATGTTCGATCGCACGCAGCGAGGCGCTGATGCCGGCAGGACCCGCTCCGATGACCAAAAGATCGTGGACGCCGGGCACAGGGTGGGCTGCCCCATTCGCTTTGTGCCGGGCGGCGATTGTGTCCACACAGTCGCGGCCCTGGTTCACGGCATTTTTGATCAGAGCCAACCCGCCGAGTTCTCCTACGATAAACAGATTGGGCACGGAGGTCTCATATTCTGGGGTCAGATGAGGCATGTCGGCGGCCATGCTGGGACTGGCCATCACCATGGTGATCGCGCCGACTGGACACGCGTCCGCACACAGGCCATGACCGATGCACTTGTGTCCGTTGACGATCACGGCCTTGCCGGCAATCATCGCCAACACGTCGCCCTCCGGGCAGACACTGGTGCAGGTCCCGCAGCCAATGCAGTAATTTGAGTCGATATGAGGATGCTGGGCTTTCGGTCCCTCAGAAAACAGCTTCCCCTTTTCGACGGCTTCGCGAGCGCGGGCTTCCTTCTTCTTCAGGCTCTTGAGATAACCCACCAGAAAGAAGAGGCAAATCAAGCCGCCAATCCCGAATGTAATGAGCGTGTCCATAATATGCTCAACCCATGATCTGCTTAGAAGTACCCCAGGAAGAATTGCAATCCGATATGAATCATCGCCAGCACGGCAAAGGCGTAACTGAAAGGTTTATGCACGACGTGCCACAGATGAAAGACCTTCTGCGAACGCGACAGAAACAGCACTCGTTTGGAAAGGGCGGCTTCTTCCGCCGCGGCATGAATCGCCTTTTCGAGCTCACGATTCCGGGTCGGAAGGAATCCCGCGAGCGTCGTGAAGGATTCTCCGATGCTCAACGCATGCCGGCGTAGTCGAGCCACGCGAAACACGCGAATCACGTCGAGGAACATCATATAGACCAGCGCTATTACGATGGGCAGCCGCGACACACGGTTCGCGTCTGGCATGCGCAACAGGGCGCGCAAGTCCGCTTGCGGCAGCAGGTTCTGCGCCGCCAGTTGCTGCGCCAGGCTCTGCTGCAACTCCTGTAATTCCTTCATTGACAATTCAGCCGTGGTCACCTTGCGTGGAATCTGTGCATACAAGTAGCGCCCGACGACTCCGCTGGTCGATACCGCGAACATGATCCAGAACGCCATGCCCGCGATGCCCTTGAATTTCAGCGTCGAGTGAAACGCGACGATGAACGGCGCCGTCAGCCCCATCAGCACATGAATGTCGAGCCAGTGGCGCGTGCTGCCTTTGGTAGCCAGCCAGGCCCAATGCTTGCGAATCGGGTACAGGAAGATTCCGGCGAATAGGGCCACGCCCGCGAATCCCAGGTAAAGGCCGATCGGTCCACTCGGCCGCAGCATGTGGTGCTTCGGCGAAAATGGGCGGTCGAGAGACGACAGCTTGTAGTAATCGAAGCCATAAATAAAGATGGCAAGATTGGTCGCAATGGCGAAGACGTAGAGGGCATAGAGGCGCAGACGATGGCCTCTCTCGGCATCGGGCACCGTCTTCACCCCAGGGACGATTCGGGCGGCAGCTGTGGCATTGGCGCTCATTTCTTAGTGACCTGCTCCTCAGTGCTAACTGTGAATTTCCTGTATGCCGTGAATTGGTGCAAGTTACGCCAGTGCTGCTTGGGGGTCTCAACCTCCACGCGGGCCAGCGTCGGGAACCAGTACACATCCTTCGATCCAGAAAATGGCAGCGGAGCGAAGTCGATTTCCGAGTTCAACGCTTTAAGGCCGACGTCCTGCAGAGTATCGGCAATTCCCGCTTCAATTTTCGCGATGGAGCCGCTCTGCGGGTCGATCCACGCCGTGCCCGTAAGTTCGAGCGGATATTCCCTTCCGCGTAGAGCCAGCGCAGCCGGGGATTTCATGCCGGGAACATGCACGAAACTCACTTTCTCCAGCGTCCGGCCGCCCACCACTTCTTCTCCGGCCAGGGTGAACTTGAACGACTCCGCGTAGTACGGGTGAAACACCAGGAATAACGTGGCGAATCCATTGCTCAACAGCATGGACGTATTCTTGCGGTCCCGCTTAGCCTCCCGCAGGGGAATGCGGGATTCGGAAAGATTCAACTCGCCCCCGGCATTGGTCAGGATGACCAGATAATCATAGGTCGAATCTTCTTTGAGCTCGACCTTGTTATCTTTGCCCAACTTTTCCTGCCGCACCTGCTCCGTACACTTCACATCCGAAAACTGATCGAGGAAAACTGCGGTCTGATTGGCGGTGCGGGTCAGCAGATCGTTCAGCCGTTCCGCTTCAGGGGATGCAGACGTAGTACTGGCAAATCCAATACCGACTAGAAAGAACAGTCCCAGAGCCAGGAGCGGGGCTTTGCGGCCGCAGCGCGCGATGATCGTTGTGTAGTACATTATTCGCCCCTCCTCTTGGAATCGAAGCGGTAACCGATGGAGAACATGAACTGGTCGTAGCTCATGTCTCCGCGGTTCGTAGTGAAACTGCTCTGCAGGTAGTAGTGCGGGCCGAGCGTGGTCTCAACCGTGCCCGTGACGAAGCGGCTGCGATTGTTGGCCGTCAATGGGGACGCAAATTTCTGCTGTCCCAGCAAGACCTCCAGACGCAACCGGTCGCTCATTTGCCGCGAGAGCGACACCGCCTCGTACGACCCGTTGCCGAACGAACTGTTGAACCGCGCATAGTGAGCATCGGCGCGCAGTTTCACCCACGGCAGGCGTCCAAACGTGATGCCATACATCTCGTTCAGGGAACTCTTGGTGTCCCCGGTGCCGCTGCTCCGGCCCAGAGTCGTGGAAAGCCAGATCTGATTCCACACCTCGACCCGCCCGCCCGCGCTGAAGCCCTGGAACAGGTATTTGTCGAGCAGTCCGGTGCCGACCAGGGTCGGGTCAAACGTTGGGATATCGCGAAAATAGTTGTAGTTGAAATCCAATTCGACGTGGGAATGCGGGTTCACGCGCACGGTGAAAAAGTTGCGTCCCAGGCCAGGCCCCGGGGAAGGAGTAATGGAGTTGCCCTTGGGATCATCCACCTGTGCCGATTCATAGATGGCGATGTCGCGCTTGTACGAGAGCGAATCTTCGATGAAGACAAACGGCCGGTCGACGGCCCAGTTGACCATGCTGACCCCGGCGCCGCTGGTGCTGCTGTAGTGGAAGCCGTCGTACTCTCCACCTTGGAAATTGATAAAAGCGCCGCCAATGACGCGGTTGGGACTGTAGTCCCACGACGAAGGGTCGGGCGTGGACCCGCCGAAAATCCCCAGCGTGGTTCCCTTGGTGAGTCGCTTGCCAAAGTAGCCGCCGTCGATGGTATCGAGGCTGGGAGCCCAGGGTAGATACAGCCGGCCGAATCCCGCGACCAATGTCGAGTTGGGATTGTCGTAGGTCATGTTCAGGTGGTACGTGCGGTTGATCAGGTTCTGCAGCGTCTGCTGGCTGGCCACGGATGCCTTGGTCAGCCGGCCACGCCAATAGCCGCTAAGGTTCCAGTAGGTGCCACCGATGCGGGTAATGTCGCCGCGGAAGACCATGCCCACGTCTGAACTGGTGACGCTGCTCGTGCCATGACTGATGGTCTCGATGGCATCGAACCCAATGCGCCCACGGGCCCGGTTCACCGAGGGCAGCGGAGGCCGTGGAACCTCTTGGCGGGCTTCTTCGTCGAACGTGTCGCCTTCGGTGAAGGAGATGACAGCGGGATACTGCCGCGTTGCACTGAGCGCACGCTGTTGCACCAGCGCTTCTGTATCGCCGCTCGAAAGGTAGGCCAGATCGCCAGCCTTCACCGCGCGCTTGGGAGTGTGAATATCGGTGACGGCCGAAGTTTCGGCAACACCGGTAACCTCAAGTTCGGCGACCACACGCGGATCGGCCGCGCTGGCGCTGTCCCCTTGCTTCGCGGGCAGGTTTGTCTCTTCAACCTCCAGTTTCATGCCTTCGATCAGACCTTGCGCCCGCCCGCCTTCCAGGTAGGCAACGCCTTCGGCTACATACTTCACCTTGAAAACAGTGCGCAAGCTCGGATCATCCGTCCGGGCAATCAGGGTGGAGGTCACCGAGGAAGCGGCCGGCTCCGCTGCCCGAGCGGTGGTAACCGGCGCAGCAGCTTCGTCATTCTTGGCAATCACTGGCGCGGCGGGTTCGGACGGGACCGCCGCACTTATGGACGGGGACATTGCGGTATCCGAAGCGGGGGCAGTCGAGGCATCCGCCTTCGCCGCGCTGGCAATTTGATTCTGGCCGAACGAAGGCTGCGAAGCAGCGGGTTCTGGAGAAACGGCAGCCGGCGGACTCTGCGCAACTGGACTCTGTGGAGCGGGGGCCGGCACCGGTTGAACTGGAGCTGCGGCCACTGGAGAACTCGCCGATGGTAGCTCGAACGCTGGACCTGCGGTGGACGCGGGCGGCGCAGGAGGAGGAAAGTCCGCGGAGTTATCTGCCCGGACGGGTACGGCGGTCTCCCGCCGTCTGCGGAACACGCCAATCAGATTCCCTGATGTGGCTGCTACCGGAGCGCCACGCGAAGCGTTGTGCACACGCTCAGCGGGGCTGACCGTAACCACAATTCTGTTTCCTTCCGTCGTCACCGTGTAGGGATGAGACTGGTCGAGATCGAGAACCACGCGCGTGACCAGAGGACTAGCGCTGTGCTGCCCGGTGCGCACCCGGCGTACTCCGTTCGCATGGACCGCAACCGTCTTAATGTGGTCTTTGCAGGCAGTGTCAGGAAGATCGAGCAGAATCCGGTCCGGATTGGAAGCAGTATCAAACGAGGGTTTTACCGGCGCACTCAGGGTAACTTCCACCTGCAGATCGGATCCGCGACGTGCCGTAGTCACACTCTGCACTGTCGCCTTCCCGGTTGTGTTCTGTGCCACGGCACAAGACAACAAGAGCATGCACGTTCCGAGATGTTTCTGAACTGCCTTCATTCTTCTCTGACACTCGCTGGCGCTCCACCTGCCGCCTGAAATGTGGCGTTTCCGCCGTCTGCGGTTGCTTCTGCACGTCACCGGCCAAATCCCGGTTATCCGCCGCCATGACCGCTCTGGTGGCATTGGTAACAATTGATGCTGTTGTAGACATACCCGGACACGTTCTCGTGATGGAAGTTGGCCGCGTTGTTGCCGCCATGGCAACCGGTGCACTGAAATACCGAGTAGTCATTCGAATTTGTATGGCACGTGGAGCAAACGCCGTTCGCGTTGCCGTGCCCGGTCGGGAACTGGGTGTATTGCGTGTGATTGAATGTGGCTCCGGTCCAGGCTGTCGTGTTGTGGCAGGTCTGGCACGTAGTCGGGAAAAATTGCGGCTGCGCGGAGTGGCCCGGGTTCGTGGTGTTGTTGTAGTCGGTCTGGTGACAGCCAATGCAGGTTGTGGGCAGCGTCGTGTAATTGTTGTTGACATGGCAGTCGGTGCAGACCCGCGGCGGCACGGTGTGCGAGCCGGTCAACGGAAAGGTCGTGTTGTTGTGGTTGAAGGTGGAGTCCGTCCACACCGTCGTGTCGTGGCACAACTCGCACGTGGTGGGGAAGCCGGCCGCAGCGTGCGCCGGACTCGCCGTGCCGGCATAGTCCTTCTGGTGGCATGAATAGCACAGCGTGCTGTTCAAGGCATAGTTGTTGTTAATGTGACAATCGGTGCACGCGCGCGGTGGAACCGTGTGCGCGCCGGTCAACGGGAAGCCCGTGGTCGAGTGATCGAACTTGCCGTCCGTCCACTGCACAGTGTCATGACACTGCTGGCACGTGGTGGGGAAACCGGTGTGCGGCACCGGAGTCGTCGCATTGTTGTAATCGTTCTGGTGACAGCCCACACAGGTTGTCGGCAGACTGGTGTAGTTATTGTTGGTATGGCAGTCGGCGCAGGCCCGCGGCGGAACGGTATGCGACCCTGTCAGGGGGAACGGCGTGTTGTTGTGATTAAAGGTCGCATCCGACCACTGCACCGTATCATGGCATTGCTCACACGTGGTCGGGAAGCCGGTGTGCGGCACCGGACTGGTCGCATTGTTGAAATCAGTCTGGTGGCACGAAATGCACAGCGTGCTCTTGAGCGCGTAGTTGTTGCCGATGTGGCAGTCGGCGCAGGCTCGCGGCGGCACCATATGAGAACCCGTCAACACAAAACCCGTGGTCGAATGATCGAACTTGGCGTCGGACCACTGCACGGTGTCATGACACTGCTGGCACGTGGTAGGGAAGCCGGTGTGCGGCACCGGACTGGTCGCATTGTTGAAATCGTTCTGGTGGCACGAAATGCACGTGGTGACGGTGATGCTGTAGTTGTTGGTGCCGTGGCAATCGGCGCACGTCCGGGGAGGCACGGTGTGTGATCCGGTCAGAGGAAACGCCGACTTGGAGTGATCAAATGTGGCGGGCTGCCAAGCCGAAGTCGAGTGGCACAACTCGCAGGTCTGCGCGAATCCTCCCGCCACGTGGTTCGGATTCGCGGCCCCCTGGAAATCCGTCAGGTGGCAGGTAATGCACGCCGTACTGGTGATGTTGTAGTTGCCGAATTTCGCGTTGTGGCAATCCGTGCACTGGCGCGGCGGCACCGTGTGCGCGCCGGTCAAAACAAAGTTCACCATCGAGTGATCGAAGGTCGCCGGGGACCAGGCAACCGTGGTATGGCACTGCGCGCAGCTCGAAGGGAAGTTGGCCGCGACGTGATTCGGGTTCGTGGTGCCCTGAAAATCTTTGAGGTGGCAGGTGATGCAGGTGGTGCTGGTCAGGTTGTAGTTGTTGTTGAGGTGGCAATCGGCGCACTGCCGCGGCGGCACTGCGTGTCCTCCGGTCAACGGAAATCCTACCGAAGAGTGATCGAACTTCGCATTGAGCCAGTTGTCGGTGGAGTGGCAGTTCTCGCAGGTCGTCGAAAATTTGCTGGCAGCATGGTTGGGATTGGTCGTCGCAGTGAAATCCGCGGCGTGGCAGGAATAGCACTCCGTAGACATCGTCTGGAATTTGCTGTTTGCCATGCCCTTGTGGCAGGTGTCGCAGTCTACCGCCGCGTGCGCGCCGGTCAGCGGGAACCGGTTGTTATGCTGCTGGATCTGCTGGATGGAAACCTGCCAGCCACGGACGGTGTGACACTGCTCGCAATTTGCTCCCAGCTGCCGCTTGTGAATGTCCGCGTGGCAGTCCTGGCAGCGTTGCCCGACGTTGGTGAATACCGGCTTGACGTGGCACTGGACGCAAGTCACGGACTGGTGCATCCCCCGAAGCGGGTAGCGCGTTTGATTGTGGTCGAATTCCGGAACTGCGCGGATCGGTGTCCATCCGCTCGCCGTGTGACAATTCTGGCAGGGCACGTTCAAATTGCCGTGCGGACTGTGTGTGCCTGCGGAGGCCTGCCTCTGTGCGCTTCCCGAAACTCCGGAAAACGTCAATAGCAGCACTGCGATCAGATTGAGTACGGCCCGCGACCCGAACATGCCCTCGCCCCTTGCTTCGGCCTATCAAACGTTGGAAAAAGATGAGAAGTTTTTAGACGAGTGATGCAATTTTCTGTCCAATTAGAGTAGCGATTGAATGCCCGCTTCAAAAGTTACTCAAGGCCCTGACTGGAGCGGCGATTAGTCTATTGATCGGATTCCAACAAGGTCGGTATTACTAAGAGTGAATGGTAACTTCTTCGAGTTGCCTCGTATTTTTTGCTTTGAGTGATTTTTGTTTTATTGATGAATAGCTCATCAGAATGCGAACATCCTGGGGCACTGGAAGGTTGTACAACTTCCCGCTTCCGGAAGGGCATGTTGCATTGCACAACGATTGAAACCGCGTTCACAGATTAGAATCCGCGGCTACTTGGGCACAGGATTCGTGGGTCCGTGGCAGGCCGCACAATCCTTCGGCGTGGGCTTGTAAAAGAGAACGGTCTGGGTGGCGATTACTTTGGTCACTTTGTGACACTCGGCGCAGCGTACGTTCTGGTGCGCACCGCGAAGCGGGAACGCGGTCCCCTTCTCGTGGTCAAAGAGCGAGGGCTTCCACTTCATGCTGGTGTGACACTCCGCGCAGCGCGTGATGTCCCCTTTGGCAAACTGCTTTCCGTGGATGTCCTGGTGGCAATCTTCGCATTGGCTCGGAGCGGCCTTGAAGTCCACGTTCAGCAACTTGGTTTCAAGGTTGGGCGGCTTGTGGCAATCGATGCAGGCGGTCGCGCGGTGCGCTCCGAGCAAGGCGAACTTTGTCTTCGAGTGGTCGAAGCCTGAGAGTTCTTTCCACGACTTCGTGGTGTGGCACGCCTCGCATCCTGCCGGCGAACCGTCGGACCGCGCCTGCTGCATGCGCTCCTTGAACTGTCCCTTGTGCGGATCATTGTGGCAACTGGTGCAGTTCAGGTTCTTCCAGTGATAGATCACTGCCGGCTTGGGCTGGAATTCCGCCGATTCCTTGTGACAGTCGGCACACGGAACTGCAATGTGCCCGCCAGTGAGCACGAAGTGCGTCGCTTTGTGCTTGCCCAGGCTGAAGGTAGAAGGCCTGTATCCCTCGAGATTGTGGCAGCGATCGCAGGCGTTGAAGTAAGGAGCCGCCGCAAACTGCGCAGCATGTTTGTCGGCGTGGCAATCGGTGCAGCGCTCGAATTTGACTTTGAATAGCGTGTCCTTCCCTTTTGGGATGTGACACTGCATGCATTCCAGCCGCGCATGCCCGCCCTGCAGCGGATACGCGCTCGACGCATGCTCCTTCACCGTGAACGTCGATGGCTTCCATCCCTTCACGGTATGGCAGGAAGCGCACTCCCCGCCGTCCGGACGCTTGGCAAATTGCCCGTTGTGCGGATCGGGTTTGTGGCAGTCCATGCACTTCTGGAATAGGAGGGGTTTCTTGAAATCTCCGTTGGCGTGGCACTGCGCGCAATCGACACTAGCGTGCTTGCCTTCCAGCGGGAACTTGGTCTTGGAATGATCGAAGCGCTCGTTCACGGCCTGGAGGGAAATCTTCTTCCATCCGCTGGTGTTGTGGCACGACTGGCAGCCTTGCGGGAAGCTGCCGTGGTGCGGGTCTTTGTGACAATCGGAACACTGGTTGAAGGGAATGCCCACGTACTGCGGCTTGCCGTCCGCTCCATTCACGTGGCACTTGGCGCATTGCACCTGGGCGTGCAAGCCGGTCAGCGGATAGCGTGTCTTCGAGTGATCGAACTGGGATTGACCGGACGGGCTGACATTGATCGTCTTCCAATCGACGAAATTGTGGCACTGCAGGCAGTTTTGGCCCAGCCGGCCCTTGTGCTGATCCTCGTGGCAGCTGATGCAACCCGTCGACAGACCGAGGTAAGTCCGGCTCGGGTCTTTGATCTTGATCGCCGCACGTTCCTGAGGAGAGATGCGCGAGGGGTTGTGGCACTTGCTGCACTCCAAGCCCGCGTGCTTGCCTTCGAGCAGGTATCCCGTTTCCTTGTGATTGAACGTCTTGATGTCCCACTTGATCAGCGGGAAGTCCTCCCCGTTATGCTCCGAGTGGCAGCGGGCACATTCCTGGCTGGAACCGGAAGAAATGTTGTAGGTGGCGTGCAGCCCTTTGCGAGCCGAAAGCCGGGCCGCAATTTCGGTGTGACACTCCAGGCACTTCAAGGCCGCCTGGCCGCCAAATTTGTGGCAACTGGCGCAGTTGGTGGATCCATTGAGCGATTGGTGCGGCCGCGAGAGTGGTCCGGGGGAGATCTGTGCCGAAGCCGCGGGCAGCAGCACGGCCAGACACGCCAACCAAAAAAACGGGACGACGCCGAACCGAAACGTGCGCGCCGGAGTCCACCCGACGCGGCTTGCCATTGCGTTCTCTGTCGCCGCTTGCGGCTGTGATTTCAGATCCGTCCCGCCCGGCACCACACCCCTCCGTACTCAACCGCCCGTCCGTGATAACGGATAATTGTTAGCAGTCTAGTAGTCACGCTCCGGGCATGCCAGTCACCAGGAGTGCACTCCATTAGTGCACTCCATGAACGAGCTTTGGTGCAGCATTCGCTCGGTCCCGGTTGGCCTGCGTACGGCGCTGTTTTGCTCGATCGCTAGCTCACCGTCGCACTCGACTTGGAAGATGGGTCGTAGGATTGCCGGCGCTTGCGATGGCAGTCCCATCAGCCACCGCGAGGGTTGGTCCCGCGCAAACATGACGTTCTCACTTGATTTTCGAGAGGGGGAGATCTCAGCTGGACGCCCGCACCCTGGCTGGGTCGGCAAGAATCGCCCAACCCAGATTTCAACTCACGTCATCCGAGTGCAAGTCAGACTGATCGTGGCGCCTGCGCACTCCATTAAGAACTCGCCCCTGCGCTTGACCTTGGGAGCTGTAACCCTCGCGCATATCCGCCGTGATAAACTGTAGCTCCGCACGCCGGAGAGGTGGCAGAGTGGCCGAATGCGGCGGTTTGCTAAACCGTTGTACGGGCTAACACCTGTACCGAGGGTTCGAATCCCTCCCTCTCCGCCAGACCTTTGGAATCAGTAGCGTAATTTCCCGGCTACGACTCAGACCACGGACCGAACGCTCCCTAAAATTTTCGAGTTAACCACGCCCG
>Ga0316363_10002235_pt1 | contig 15089 bp, 16 predicted proteins | sample Sb_taG_3_FD_200459 | JGI IMG/M metagenome (GOLD analysis project Ga0316363, IMG submission 200459) | Peat soil microbial communities from Weissenstadt, Germany - Sb_50d_a_PC metaG (v2) (version 2) | ecosystem: Environmental > Terrestrial > Soil > Wetlands > Peat | place: Germany: Weissenstadt...
GACGCCAGCACGATCCAGGCAACCGGCGCCGCAAAGAACAACGAGACCAGCCATAGAACGGCGTAATAGCCATAATCGCGCAGCTTCGCTCGGGTCATACGGGCCTCCGCCGCCGGAGATGGAGGATGAAGATGAACACCGACGTCATGGCGATCGAGATGAGCAGCAGCAGGACCGAATAGGCCGACGACCAGCCCATGTTGAAGCTCTCGAAGGCCTGCTCGGCCAGCTCGACCGCCACGAGGCGCGTCTGCTGACCGGGGCCGCCCTTGGTCATGGGGATAATCAGGTCGAGCGTCTTGAAACTGTCGATGGTGCGCAGCAGCACCCCGAGCATCAGAATGAATTTCCCGTGGTGCCAGATCACGAGCCGCAGGCGTCCGTACCAGGGGACCCGGTCGACCTCGGCGGCCTCGAGCTGGGCTTTGGGGACCGCACCAAGCGCCGCAAGCGTCATCAGCGCCATGAACGGCGTCCACATCCAGCAATCGACGGCCAGCACCGCCCAAAAGGCGGTCGCCGGGTCGACCATCAACGCGATCGGGCGCGCGCCGAACAACCCATGCAGGATGAAGTTGAGCACGCCGAAGTCCGGATCGTAGATGAAGCGAAAGAAGGTGCCAGCTGCCACCGGCGTGAGCACCATGGGCACGAACAGCATGGTCAAGGCGACGCGCCGCCCGGGCATGTTTTTCGAACCCCAGAACAGAAATCCGAGCAGGGCACCGAGAATGGTCTGGATGCTTACGCCGAGGCCGACGAACATGAAGGTTCGCGAAAGGTCGCCCCAAATGCTGTTCCGGTTGTTAAAGATCTGGATGAAATTGCGAAAGCCGATGAACTGCGGCGGCATGCCGCTTGTCAGCGAGTAATTGTAGAACGACAATCCGAGAAGCCAAAGCGTCGGGATCGTGTTGAAGACGACGAAGAAGCTGAGCACCGGCACCAGCAGCGAAACGACGAGCACGCGGCGATCGCCGAGCCTGTGCCCGAGACTCGAGCGAATCGGTGTGCTCCTCATGCGGAGGTCACCCGGCCGGCTGAGCCGCCATGTTCCAGCAACTTGGAATCGGTTCATCGTTCTGCCGAGTCGCCCGCGCCATTCCCGCGAAGCTTGTGATCACGCAAGCGGGGGGCAATCCAGTAACCACCCACAAGACCTTGTCTGCTGGATCCCCGCCTGGCTGGTGCCCACGACGGCGCAACAGCCGCGGGCGGCCCTCTCGTGGGGACGACATGATGGAGAGGTGTTCGATTCCATCCGAACGCAATCCACTCCGACCACGCCGGCCGGGCCGCTCACGCAGCCAATGCGCACGGCAAATCGCCGTGCGCACGGGGTCGCGGGGTGAGCCGTCAGAGCGAGACGGAGGCGCACTTGGCCGACGCGGGAATCTTGGCGGTTCCCTCGTCCACGAGAATCTGCTGCTGGCCGCACGCGATGTAGTCGAGCGCCTGCTTGGCGCTCTTGGTCTGGCCCGACGCGTAGGAGGTGAATCCCTCCTGTTGAAGCGCCAGCATCTCCGAATATTTCGGATCGTGCCAGAAGTCGCGCGAGCGCCCCGGCTCCATCATGTACTTGTAGGCGCGATTCCAGGGGTTGATCCCGTCGAACTCGGGCTTCGACAGGGTCGCCTTATCACAGGGATTGCCGCCGCGCCTTGCATATTCGAGCGTGGTCGTCGGCAAATACCACCATTTCATGAAGTCGATGGCGACCCGCATCTTGGTCGGGTCGTTGAAGGCGTTAATCACCCATGGCTGTCCGCCGATCGTGTATACGCGCCTGGCGGAAGCTCCCTGGCCCATCTTCGGCGGCGCCACCACCATGACCTTGTCCCTGTTCTCGGGCGTGATCATGGCAAGACCCACGGCAGCCCAGTTGAAGCACGAGAAGACCTTGCCCTGGGTGAAGATGTCGACTTCCTCGCCGATACCATAGTTCAGCGCGCCCGGCGGCTGGTACTTTAGCCAGGCTTTGGCCTGTTCCAACGCTTTGGCGTTGATGTCCGAGTTCAGGATGCCCTCGACCTGACCCGTCTTGGGATCCCAAATCTCGCCGCCCAGGCTGAACATGAAGTTATAGACGTTGCAGGTGATGAAGTCGTAGACACGGCTGTACTGCATCGCCGTGCCCCAAAGTTGCTTGTCGGGTCGCGTGAAGAAGTCGGCGACCTTCTCGAACTCGTCCATGGTGAGATTCTCGAAGTCCTCGAAGGTCTGCGGCAGCTTCGCGTTGTACTTGGCCTGAAAAGCCTGCTGCTCCTTCGGATCCTCGAGAAAATCTTTGCGCACGTAGAGGGCATAGGTGTCGCCCTCTTGCGGGAAGCCCCACTTTTGGTCAGTGCCGTCAGGATAGATCTGGTATGCGTCGCGGATCGTCTGCGAATACCATTCGATGTCCAAATCCTTGTTCTTTGCGATGACATCGTTGAGTTTTAGGATCCAGCCAGCCTTGGCGAGGGCGCCCAACCACTGCGAGTCCGAGATGATAATGTTGTATTCCTGGCTCCTGGTCGCGAGCGACGTGGCGGCCTTTTGGAAGAGGTCGGAGAACGGTGCCTCGGCGAAGCCAAAGGTTACGTCGTAGCCGTAGCGATCCTTCACATAGTCGGCAAACAGCGGCGACATCTTCACGCCGAGCGAGGACGGCAGCCATCCCGCAATGCCGAGAACGTTCATTGACACTTTCTGCCCAGCTAACGGATGCTCCTCCTTGGCCTTCAGCCGATTGATAAAGGGCGCCCCCAATACGCCCGAGAGCCCCAGCGCCGCCGTCCCTTTAAGAAGCGTGCGTCGCGGGACGAGCGAGCCGGACGTGTCGTTGATGTGCCGTGTTGCCACAACTTCCTCCCTTCGTGAGTCGCCACGTCCCCTCAGAACCAATCGTTGACCGGGCGTGCATCGCACCAGTCAATGGTTTTGCGGGGGCTTGCGATTTTGCGATAAAGTTAAGAACGATAAAGTTAAAACGACCCCAATATGGATGTCAATAGGAAGGAAAGCTGATGAAGACCAAGAAACTCATCAACGATCCCAAGTACCTCATCGAGGAAATGCTCGAGGGGATCGTGGCGGCGCATCCCGATCACCTCCGTCAACTGCCGAGCAATCCTCGTGCCGTAGTGGCGCGCAACGGTCCGCGCCGGGATAAGGTCGGGCTTGTGATCGGCGGCGGGTCGGGTCACGAGCCGACCTTCATCGGCTTCGTGGGCAAGGGGCTCGCGGATGCCGCCGCGATCGGCAACGTTTTCGCCTCACCTCCGCCGGATCCGATCCACGAATGCGCCAAAGCGGTCGACGGCGGCGCCGGCGTACTGTTCATGTACGGCAACTATGCCGGCGACATCATGAACTTCGACATGGCGGCGGAACTCGCCGCCGTGGACAACATCGAGGTCCGCACCGTGCTCACTACCGACGATGTCGCGTCGGCACCGCGCGACCGCCGCGGGGACCGTCGGGGTGTCGCCGGCAACTTTTTCATTTTCAAGGCCGCGGGCGGTGCCTGCGACAAAATGTGGGCGATCGATGAATGCGAACGAGCGGCTCGCAAGGCCAATGACCAGACCTACACGATGGGCGTGGCTCTTACACCCTGCTCGCTGCCGCAGACGCTGAAGCCTAATTTCGATATCGGCCCCGACGACATGGAAATCGGCCTGGGCATCCATGGCGAGCCCGGCGTCGCGCGCGAGCCGCTCAAATCCGCAGACGCGGTAACGGACGAGATCCTCGATCGAATTTTGGCCGAGATGCCGGCGTCGCGCGGCGACAAGGTCGCCGTACTGGTAAACTCACTTGGTTCAACGCCCTTGATGGAGCTTTATGTCATGAATCGCCGGGTGCGCCAGCGCCTCGACGCCAGCGGCATCGGCGTCCATAAGACGTGGGTGGGCCATTACTGCACTTCGCTCGAGATGGCCGGCGCCTCGATCTCGCTGATGCTGCTCGACAAGGAATTGACCACGCTTCTAGACCATCCCTGCGACTGCGCGATGTTCCGCGTGCCGTAAGACTGTGCCAGCCCTCTGCTTACACCCACAATCAAGAGCACGGCATGACTGACATCACAACCAAAGACCTCATAGCCATGTTCGTCGGCATCGCCTCCGCGATCGAGGCCGAGAAGGGGCGCCTCTCGGAGCTCGACGGCGTCATCGGCGATGCGGACCACGGCGTGACGATGTCGATCGGATTCTCGGCGGTCAACGAGGCGCTCGGGCGACTCGATCACGGCAGCGCAGACCCGGCTACCGTGCTAAGCACGTCTGCCAAGGCGTTTCTGAACGCCGTAGGCGCTACGTCCGGTCCTCTCTACGCGAGCGCCTTCATTCGAGCGGCCGCCGCCGTCAAGGGACGGGCGGTTCTCGATCGCGATGCCGTCGTCAACATGGTCACCGCGATGGTCAAGGGAATTCGGGACCGCGGCAAAGCGGACCGCGGCGACAAGACCATGATCGACGCCTGGCTTCCGGCGGCGGAGGCGGTGGAGGCTGCACGCCTGGCAGGCCGTGATCTCTCAGAATGTCTCGACGCCGCCTTGTTTGCTGCCCAAGCAGGCGCGGAGGCCACCAAGTCGATGGTGGCATCGAAAGGGCGGGCATCACGGCTGGGAGAGCGTGCGATCGGCCATATGGACCCCGGGGCCGCGTCGGCGGTCGTCATCCTCGGCGCAATCGGGCGCACGCTTGGCCGCCGCTCCTAGACTGTCCGCGGAGCTCTTGCTCGCTACCGAACGAGTAACCCGCGCCGTGAGCGAGATCGCTGACCAGTTGGGCTGACAAGGACATGGTCGAAAAGTAAACCGTCTCGCGTAAGACTCACTCCGGCCAAAAATCCTTGAACGCGTCGGCGACAGTTCGGTGTAGCGCACTGTGTGTCAGATGTTGCCGCTTCATCGCGCAACTGCGGCCGCAGTCGCCACTAGGGCCAGCGTCAGACGTTCGATGGTCATGCGTTCGAGAACGAGAGTGCGCCCAAATGCTGGGAAGATGGCGAGATCAGGCCATTTGGCGAGCCCGGAAGCGCCTTGCAATACCGCTTGTCATCCACACCTCCCAACGCGGCTTCCCCGGAACCCAGCAAATCGCTATCATCCCCGCCAGTTCGAGGTTCACCCGGGGAATCCCGGTCGATCGCGCAACGTGATCGGAGAGCGTGCGAAACGAGGAGCGACATGCCGGAAGTCGACAAGGAAGGGGAACGCTATTCGGCCGATCGGCCGCAGCAGACGCCGGGCTTTTATCTCAAGGGTTCCCATCAGCTCGATTGGGGGATGAAGAACCGCCTCGCCCGCGTCTTTGCGCCCGCAACCGGCCGCACCGTGATGCTGGCGATCGACCACGGCTATTTTCAGGGCCCGACCACCGGGCTTGAGCGCATCGATCTCTCCATCGTGCCGCTATTACCATCCTGCGACGCGCTGTTCTGCACGCGCGGCATTTTGCGCTCGATCATTCCGGCGGACTCGACGACGCCCATGGTGCTGCGCGCGAGCGGCGGCCCGAGCATTTTGCGCGAGGAACTTTCCGACGAGCAGATCGCCATGGACATGGACGATGCGGTGCGGCTCAACGCCGCCAGCGTCGGCATCCAGGTCTTCATCGGCGGCGAATTCGAGACGCGCTCGGTGCACAACATGACCAAGCTGGTCGATGCAGGGCTGCGTGTCGGCATTCCGGTCATGGGCGTCACCGCCGTCGGCAAGAACATGGTGCGCGACGCAAAGTATTTCCGCCTCGCCTGCCGGATCATCGCCGAGCTCGGGGCGCAATACGTCAAGACCTATTACGTAGAGGGTGGCTTCGAGACCGTCACCGCGTCATGCCCGGTGCCGATCGTGATGGCGGGGGGAAAGAAACTCGCCGAGCTCGACGCGCTGACGATGGCTTATAACGCCGTGCAGCAGGGCGCCGCAGGCGTCGACATGGGCCGCAACATTTTCCAGTCCGAAGCGCCGCAGGCGATGATCGCTGCGATCAACGCCGTCGTGCACAAGAAAGCAAAACCCAAGGAAGCGTACGAGCTGTTCAGTTCGCTCAAAGCGAAGGGATGATAAAGCAAGTTCCGGCTCAATCCGCTCGCCCCCCTGCTCGGCTCGAGCTCGCACAAGCGGTCGACGCGAGCCGCCTGGGTGGTGCTGCGGCTGTTGGCCGATGGCGCCACGCCGCTGGCGCCGCCGACCGCTCCATCGTCCGCCCCGAACCGGAATCGCTAAAATGGAAATCGGCGACGTCGACCTCACTATCGTTCAGCCGCAGCGCGGCCCAGGCGGCTGGTGCGGGTCGGTCTGCTGGCCGATGTCGCTCATGGGGTCGGCGCACGCCCCTCGCGCGCGTGCGCGCGTGAGCGGGAACGCCTTCGATTTCTTTTCATTCCACTTCTGTGCGCCCTGCCGGAAATGCAAAGCCGCCGCCGTGTTCCACTTGGCCATAGCGCACAAAACCCTGACTTATCATCCGGGCGCGGATTTCAACGGCCGCGCCTCAAAACCCGGATCAGGTTTCACTTCATCCATTCCGGTCACCTAGGGTGTTAGTCGGTCTCGCGCGACCTCGCGACGACACTATCCGCCGCCGGGACGTTGCACAGGATCAGTTGGTTCTCCGCCTTCTTCGCTTCCTCCTCCATCCTCATCCATCGCAATTTGCGGATCAGTTTGACGAGTTCATTCGACGCTCGTTGCCCTGCTGCGTCATCAGAAGGTTTTCCTTGTAGCATTTCCATGGACGTTCTCCCATATGTTTTTCTCAGCTATGAGCATCCACATGGCTATTGTTCTCACTCAAGGAGACCAAAAGTACCACGATCGGCCAGATTTGATACACACGGCCCACGCTTCGCCAGCATTTTATTGGACGCGAAATTCTCTGACATCCGCATCAAAGACGAGTTGTTCACCCGTGATCAGAGGAATGTTCAAGAGACTCCAGTTACGTTCAAGTCGCTGCCGCGGGATGCCTTCAACAAGGGCATGCGTTTTGAGTAGCGTGGACCAAATTATCGGAAAATCTTTTCCCTTGCGTACCAATTCAGTGCACTGACGCGCGAGATCGGTGGGCCTCTCCTTCGACATTTGGCCCTCCCATTCGATTTTGGAGGACTAAGCACTCAATGGTGAACGCCGTGTTTGATTTAGATCAATGCCGTTACCGTTCGCCTTCGGTTGGCGCTACTCTGCGTCCTTTTCTTGGCAGCATCGAGCCAGCACCGCAGGAACCGTTGGCCGTTCGGAAAATGATGAGGCGAGTGACCGAGTGCGTTGTACTGATGATCGCGCTCACCGCTATGGTACGGTCGGCGTTAGCGCTTAGCTATCTGAATTGTTCGACAAGAAAAGTGGTCATGATAAGCGCTCCGAGTGGAGACACATCTTCAACAAGAGAAGAGGAGATCATGTTCGTGATTGATGAGGCGGCGAAGACACTCACGTTTTCGGATAACAGGCCTCTGACTGTCACGCGGCTCGGGAAGTCCTGGCTCAGTGCGAATCGCGACGACGTTTTCTATGAGTTCAATCGCCAAGATGGCAGCCTGACGTACGCAAGCTCGACAACGCAGGATGGCGTTACGACCATCATGGTGGGGGCAGGCCAGTGCGTTATTTCGCCAGCTCCGAGACGGTAAAAGGCCGTATTCCCTCCACAGCAATGAAAACTTCGCTTGCCGCGCGTTGGCTTGGACTCCGAAGATTTTAGGTGATGCGGGCGGACCGCGAATGCGTTAATATCTGATGGGGCTAAAGGGCTTCCAACGAAGGAGTTCCCGAAATGTGTGACTTTAGTCTCCAAAGCGTACGTTCGCGGGCCGCGAAGGTCGGCGACAAGCTTGTGACCTGTGATTTCGGCACCGGGACGCGCGGCTTCGCCGCCGCGGACGATCCTGAACTGGCGGTGTGTGTAATGCCGGGAACGGAACTAGCTTTCGCCGACGAAGTTGCGTGCCTCGCGACTGGTTTGTTCGGGTGGAAGACGCAGACAATCAAACACCAGACGGCAATCTTTCGACAAGTCAACAAGGACAAAGTGGCCGCGCATCACGATGCTCTCGAATTTCCGGATGGGCGCACCGTGTTGCTGACGCGTCTGTGCGAGGGTCAGGCGGCGACAGTGCTTCAACTGCCTGCGCAGCCAGCGACCGCGGCTGAGGCGGATGCCCAGAAGCGCGTCACCTATGTGGGCTGAAGCTTGAGGACAGACCTGTGTAGGCTGCCTTAGGAAGCGGCCTACTTTTTTCCCGAAACCGTACCGCTGGCTTGTCGAATACCATCACCTTCGAGACGAACGCCGTTACGTCTCGGACGTGCGTCAGACCGCAACCTGCGGCGAGCGTGCCAAAATCCTCGTTGGTGTAGCTCCTATAATAGGGCTCGTGATAATTCTGCGGAAAGAGGTCTAAAAGCCCGTCATAATCCGGCTGATCGCCGCGCTGGAGCGAATCCACGAGGACCAAACGCCCGCCCGGCTTCAGCGCCCGGGCACATTCGCGAAAAACGATGCGACGTACCTTCGGCGGTAATTCATGGAACAAGAAAATACTTGTCACCGCGTCCTGGCTTTCATCGGGCACGGGCAGCGACTCCGCGTTTCCAACGATCAGGTTTATTCGCGACCAGCGCTTCAGGTGACGCTTGGCGTATCGGACATAGTGCTCAGACATATCGAGCCCGAGGGTCGGAAGCCGTGGCCAGGCCTGTTTGAGAAAATCAAGAAAGCGCCCGGTCCCGCAGCCAATGTCGAGAAGTCTCAATTTGCGCTGGTCCCGTCTGGCGAAAATTTCATGGAGCTGAGGTAACGCCTGCCGGCGTGTCGCATTAGCGGTTCCGTTGAAGAGCACCTCAACCTGTGTGTCATAACGGCTCGCCGAATCGTCCGTCGTCCAGCCGCCCGTTTGGAAATGAAAGTTCTGCAGATAGTACCGGGGTCGCTTTCCGCGCATCCCCTCGGCTAGGACTTCGTTGTGCGCGCCGCGCTCGCGGCGCCGATGGATTTCGGGGAGATCGTCGAAAAACAGTCGCGAGCGATCGAGGAGCGTCAACAGCGACCCGTCATGATCGGCAGGAAGCGGGTAAAGGCCGGCCTCGATATTGGCGAGGTCCTGCTGGAAAAGGATGGCCATATCCGCATAGAGACGCCTGCGATCCGGCACCGGCAAATTGGTGTGGGGGCGTGGCCGCGCTTTCTTGCCATCTCGTCGCTGCGCCGCCTCGGATAGCCGGCGTACCGCGAGGCTATGCCCAACATACCAAGCGACACGCGGTAGCTGGCTGGCGCCATAAGCGACACGTGTGGCAAGGCGGGAGAGCGGATTGCTCATGCGTCTCTTCCAGGGAAGGCCGTGCCACAAACTCCCGGACGGATTAAGCGCAGGAGGCACAGTATTGGTTTTCACCGTCCCGTCCCTGCCTCGGCATCCTCCGTCTGGCACGGCCATTCGATTGCCGCGGCTGGAAGCTGCCGCTGCGACGGCTGCAAAAGGCGGCGGTTACTGGGCGCGGATCCATTTAGGTAGAACCATTCGCCAACAGTTCGGCTTCGGATGCTCGCAGCCTCACCGGCTGACGGCGCGGACCCCATTGGCCAGCCGTGGCTTCGAACACACCAGGGCAAGGCGTACCACATTTGGCACATCGGCCGTCCGCAGACAGATGCCAGGCTGTGATGTCATACCAGTCGCGGCCGATCAGCAAGCCGCCGCAGCCGTGACAATGTGTAGCTTGACCGGCCGGATCATGAACATTGCCAGTATAGACATAGCGAAGGCCTGCATTCATGGCGATCCGCCGCGCCATCCGCAGCGTCTGCGGCGGCGTTGGCGGACGGTGCATCATTTTCCAGTCCGGATGGAAGGCCGTGAAGTGCAACGGCACGTCGGGACCGAGGCGATCCATCGCCCAGGTGCTCTCTGCTTCAATTTCGGCGGCGGAGTCGTTCTCACCCGGAATGAGCAACGTGGTAATTTCGAACCAAACGTTCGTCTCATGCTTGAGGTACTCAAGTGTCTCGAGCACGGGAGCGAGCTTGCCCGAGCAGAGATTTTTGTAAAAACCCTCTGAAAAACCTTTGAGGTCGATGTTGGCGGCATCCATGTGACGAAAGAACTCGATCCGCGGCTCCGGCGAGATGTAACCGGCGCTCACGGCCACCGTCTTGATGCCCCGCCCTCGGCAGGCCTGCGCCACATCGACCGCGTATTCAAGGAAGATCACAGGATCGTTGTAGGTAAAGGCGACGGATCGGCAGCCGCTTCGCACTGCCGCCTCCGCAATCGCCGCGGGAGAGGCCAAATCTTGGATGCGATCAAGATTCCTGGCCTTGGAGATGTCCCAGTTCTGGCAGAACTTGCAGGTCAGATTGCAGCCGGCAGTACCAAAGGACAGGACCGGCGTGCCCGGCAGAAAGTGATTGAGCGGCTTTTTTTCGATCGGGTCGATGCAAAAGCCCGATGAGCGCCCATAGGTAGTAAGCACCATCTGGTCGCCCTGCCGTGCGCGCACGAAGCAAAGCCCGCGCTGACCTTCGTGCAGCTTGCAATAGCGCGGGCAGACGTCGCACTGGATGCGGCCATCTTCCAGGACGTGCCAATAGCGTCCCAGTTTGCCCTCGACGGGTTGATTCATGTCGCGCTCGGCCTAAATTTCATGGACACGTTCAAGATGGTGGTCAGGCGAGAACGGGGCAAGATGCAAGCGAGTTTGCAAAGCATGACGACCCGGCCGGCAGCGGTGGTGGGCCAGTTCTATGCCGGCGATCCCGACCAACTGCGGACGCAGATCTTGCAGCTCTTCGCCGATGTCGAGCCGTCTGCGAACGTCCGACCCAAAGTCTTGATTGCGCCGCACGCGGGCTGTGGAACGGTAAAACGGTCTCGCCGCTGCGTTTGCAATTATGACGACAGTCAGATCGTGATGGTAACGGTCAGCGTCTGAGGTATCTTCCCATCGGGAAGCGCCGACTTGCGGACGTACAGCGTGCCAATGCTCGGCGCGAATGCTGGTTTGCCATCCTCGCCAACTTCCTGAAAGCGCACCGCGCCCTTGGTTTCTTTCTCAAACGCAAATCGCAAGTTCATCGTGGCCATGGGTTTTACCTCTGTGGCGTACGGGCGGTGGCGCTTACGTCTGTGATATGAAGCATAGCACAGTTTAGACCGTGCCGAACGGGATTAGCGGTGCTAAAAAGGTGAACTCCGGAGACAGTTGTTCCGCGTTACCATGTGCCGGCACCGCACCGTGTCCTGGGCGCGCGGCATTGATCACACAGCGGGATGCTCTTCCAGCAGGGCCTTGCGGAAGAATGCAATCACCTCATCCACCGCGCGTCGTGTGGGTTGGCCGGGCGCATCTATCAGATCGCCAGTGAAGACGGAGTGTGGCGCCTTTCCCTGCGCCTTCATGCCGGCGGGGTTGGCGGCGCTGTCGGGCAGTTCCGTGCCGGCGAACGCGGCGCCGAAGACTGTGCGCAGCGTCTGGAAACGCGATGCCCGGCAGATAGTGTCGCCTTCGAAGCGATAGCCGCGCAGCTTCAGGCCATCGCGAGTGCGCGCCTGCACGCGGGCCAGATCGCCGGGCGAAATGTCAAGGGCGGCGGGCCTAGTCACCGGCAGGCCCGGCTGGGCTAGTACCGGCGCGACGACGATCGGATCGAGCGCCATGGAAAGTGCAAAGCCGCCTGTCAGGCACATGCCGATAGCCCCAACGCCGCGGCCGCCGCATTCCTGATGGGCGAGACGCGCGAGGGCGCGTAGCCATTCCGTCACCGGGCTGGATTTGTTGGCCGCGAGCAGCGTGAACTCGCGCGACACGCAAAGCGATAAGATACGCCCCAGTGTTGGCTTTTCGGCGTTGCCAGCATCGGGCGAGCCGAACAGGATCGGCGCGTAGACCCGGAACCCGGCATCGCGCACCCAGCGGCAGAAGCGCGCGAGCGTTGGCGTAAAGCCGTATACCTCGTGGATGACGATAACCGCCGGACCTGTCGCCCCTGTCAGCAGGACGGGTTTAGCCCTGCCCAGCAGGGCGATATCGCGCCTGGAGAAGTCGGCAATGTCCGAGCCCGCTTCCATGCTTGCACCCTATCCAGGCTTGTCTCTGGACCGCAACTGTGCGCGCAGTTCCTGCGCCCGAGCGAGGTGCTGGTCCTCAGGGCTTTCAACTTAGACCGCATGCGGCATGTGCCCGTGCCACCGCCCCATACGTGCATTACCATGTGCCGGCCTCGAACCGTGTCAGGGGCGGTAGCGTTCGACAGCGTGTTGGTACGGCAGAGCTGAAACACAACCACACAACCCAACTTCCGAATGGGTTATGTCGCCCAGGGCCTCACGGTAAAAAGGTTCAAACATAGAAGGCTACGCGGGCCCGGCGCGCGCAAGTACCGCTACCTAAACCCATCCAGCAGCGAGCCGATCCCCCTATAATCTAACTGCACGAAGACGCCATACCGGTCAGTCGTAGCGGGTTGCGTCTGACAAGGACAGGGCGCGCCGCCAAATTCAGTAATTGCATTCTTCGTCGTCCACATGGCCCAATAACGCCCGCCGACGCCTACGGAGAATTGATCGGTGATCATGTAGGAGAGAATGCTTTCGAGTTGCACCCCTATTCCTGTGCCCGACTCTGGCGATATCAGAGTTCTCAGTACGTGATCATCTGTTCCGTTGAACGCCACGTATGGCAGATAGGCAACGTCTGCGCCGAGATTAAGCTGATCAGTGATCATGATGTTGCCGTTGACGCCGACGCGCACCGATTGCCATGTATCATCTTCCGTGATGGCGAGAACCGAGCCAGGAATTGCGGGCGCGCAATCAGATAAAGGGTTGGCGATCTGCGCACAGCCGTATGCGCTCTTGTTTTCCCTATAATAATTGTAACCCACGAATGCGCCCAACTTATATCCGGCTCCGCGGAAAAAATCATAGCCAAGGTCCAAGGTCGCGTAGTCAATATCGCCCTGAACCGAAGACACTGTATTTGAGTACGCGACGGTGCCACCGAATATGGCCCAATCCTCGTCATTCAATTGACCACTCAAAAGTGAGCCAACCCCGATGTTGCCCTTCACGAATACATTCTGGGGACTTTCTATCCGGCCGAACAATTCGCCTGAGTTGGCCGTTGTGTCATAGGTTAGTCTGGAGTTCAGAATGTTTGCCATTGCTGGATTATTAGTGGACCCCAAATCCTTTTGAAATTTGCCACCGCTATACCAGTCGCGCGCGCCGGCCGCGAATTCCCATCCGGACGCGACGATCGCGACAGGCGCCTTAACTGGAAAAGCCGATGACGCTGAACCCCAGCCGGCCGATGGGTCCATCCCAAATTTATAGTTCAGGCCCAGGTTTATTTCTTGGAAATTCTGGGTCACGCGGGTAGTACCCGCAGGAGTAAAATTATATCCGTTTATTCCTGGAATGGGCTGAACTAGACCCTGCGGTGTCGTAACAGTCTCTCCGCTTAAACCGATATAGTCGTACTCAATTTTCACCGACCAGGCCGGCGTTATCGCATGTTCCGCACCGGCCCCAACCGTCCAGCCGACATTCGTGAAGCTTGAGCTTGTAGTGAGAGGAGCAAGGCCAAAGGCTGGGGTGCCGTTCGTCGTAATATCTATCTGATCATGAACGAAGGCGGCTCCACCCTTGACATAAAACAGGCTGTGATTGAATTGACCATATGCCCAGCCCACACGAGCTGTTAGATCACCCATCATGTTGGGTTGCGCACGGCAGTTGGCTGAGACAAACAAGCCGGAATATGCCAGGCAGGTATTGGTGCCGTCCGACGTCAGCCAACTCGCATCGGCCTCGACGCCCAACACTAAATTCGAGTTCGGCGCTTGCCAGTTGAGACCGATCTGGCCACCAGCAAGGAAACCCGGGGTAGTTATGTTATCGCCGAAAATCGATGAGCCGAATGGATCAGTAAAATTCGCTGTGCCCGCGACAGCACCCACATGGACGCCGCCGTAGAACCCGGTCCAGAACCAGGCTGGTGGAGCCGGCGCGATCGGCCCCTTAAAGACGGGCGGCTCGGACGGAGCCGGTGAGCTTGTTGGATACCAGGGAGCCGCAACCTGCTGCGCGGGATAGGCGGGGCCAGTCACCCCATAAGCATCCGAGCCGCGCAGATAGGCCGTATCCATATCAGCCGCTGCGGCCTCGTGTACGAGCCCGATCACGGCAATACACATGATCAATGGATACAGCATGCGGGTGCTTGCTCGGCTCGCTGAAACTTGCCTGCACGCTCGCCATCATTAATTTGTTAACCTTAAGATTTGGTTCACGCGACAACTACTTCAGCGCGCAGAGCCCTCGGCACTCTCTTCGGCATTTGTTTGTTTGATCGTGACGCGGCAATCGGCGGTCTACCGCCGTGCTAATGTTAAGGAAATTTTAACTCGACCTTTTTGGGTCCTATAGATTTTTCAACTGGTTTGGTTGTCGGGCGACCACCCCCCTTGGCCAGTATGGAGGGGAGGGTAAACGCTCGCATCACGCTGCAAAATTTAGGAGCCGGCTCGACGCGGCTAGTATGCGGCCGTTCGCAAACACGGTCGCGCTGAACCAGCGAGGCGGTGTTGTGAGACGTGATCTTTATGCAGAGGTATCCACGCGCGTTGTTGCAGAGTTGGAGCGTGGGGCCGCCCCATGGATCAAGCCATGGTCGGCAACGGCCGGCGAAAACACACCGTGCAACGCCGTGACCAATCGGCCTTACTCAGGGTGCAACGTCGTGCTGTTGTGGATGGCGGCGAATGCCGGCTATCGGACACCGCGCTATCTCACCTTCAAGCAGGCACTGGAATTGGGCGGCAACGTGCGCAAAGGCGAGCACGGCACCAAGGTCTATTTCGTGAAACAGTTACAGGTCGCCGACCGGGACGGCGAGGAAGGCGAAACGCGCATCGTTCCCATGATGCGGGAATACACCGTGTTCAATGTCGATCAGTGTGAAGGCTTGCCCCCGTTAGCCTTACTCGCTCCGAATCCTCGTGCGCGAGGCGCGCTGGGCGATCAGACCGACCCGCTCGAGCCGGCTGGGCGGCGCTTCGGCAATTTCGTTTAAGCGATATTCCCCTTGG
>Ga0316363_10002236_pt1 | contig 15086 bp, 10 predicted proteins | sample Sb_taG_3_FD_200459 | JGI IMG/M metagenome (GOLD analysis project Ga0316363, IMG submission 200459) | Peat soil microbial communities from Weissenstadt, Germany - Sb_50d_a_PC metaG (v2) (version 2) | ecosystem: Environmental > Terrestrial > Soil > Wetlands > Peat | place: Germany: Weissenstadt...
TCCAGATTGGCCGGGCAGCGGGAGCGGAAGTGACCGCGATCGATATTTCCGAAGAAAAACTCGCTCTGGCAAAATCGCTGGGTGCCACCCGAACGCTGAACGCAGCACAGACCGACGTGGTGGAGGAAGTGCGCGGATCCGGCGGAGTGCACGTTGCCCTAGTCACCTCGGCGGCTAAGTCGGCGTATGACATGGCGTTCTATTGTGTGCGACCGACGGGAACGCTGCTGGCGGTGGGCTTGCCAGCAAAGGATGTCTCGTTCCCGCCGATTCTGATGGCGGCTGGCGAGATTCAGATCAAGGCTTCCGCGGTGGGCACGCGGGAAGATCTGCGCGAGGTTCTGGCGATGGGGGCTGCCGGGAAGATCCATTGCCAGGTGACCGCGCGCCCGCTCAGCGATGTGCAAGAAGTGCTGGGGCAACTGAGCCGCGGCGAAGTCTCAGGGCGGGTCGTGTTGCGCTGCGGCCCGGAAGGGCTTTTCTCAAAGTGAACGTCAAACAGCTTTTCGATCTAACCGGCCGCGTGGCCATTGTTTCGGGTGGCTCGATGGGGCTGGGTCGCCAGATGGCTGAAGGTCTGGCGGAGATGGGCGCGAATCTGGTACTTTGCGCCCGCAAGAAGGAGCGCTGCGAGGAAGCGGCGGAAATGTTGCGCAGGCGAGGCGTTCATACGCTCGCTTTGGGATGCGATGTCAAAGACAAGGCGGCGGTCCAGCAAGTCGTGGAGGAAACGCTCGCAAAGTTTGGGCGGATCGACATTCTGATCAACAACGCCGGCGTATCGTGGGGAGCTTCGGTGGAAGAGATGACGCTGGAGCAGTGGGACAAAGTTCTCTCCACCAACCTGACCGGCACGTTCCTGTTTTGTCAGGCGGTGGGCAAGGCTATGGCAGCGCAGGCGTCGGGGAAGATCATCAACATCGCATCGGTAGCGGGCTTGGGTGGAGCGTCGGTGGAACTGCAGGCGATCGGCTATCACGCGAGCAAAGGCGGCGTGATCGCGTTCACCAAGGATCTGGCGTGCAAGTGGGCGCCGCACAACATCCAGGTCAATGCGATCGCGCCGGGATGGTTTCCCACGCATATGTCGGGCTGGGTCATCGAGCACCGTAAAGATTCCCTGCTGGCGAAGATCCCACTGGGCCGCTTTGGCGGCGATCACGATCTGAAAGGCGCAGCCGTGTTTCTGGCATCGGACGCTTCGGCATACGTGACCGGGCACGTGCTGGTTGTCGATGGAGGCCAGACGGCCTGGTAAAGAGAATTTCACTATGAATATTCCCCTTACGCCGGTGCGATTTCTTCGCTACTCCGAAGAGCAGTTTCCTCGCAAGACGGCGGTAGTGTGCCAGGACCTGCGGTTCACCTATGCCGAATTTGGCGCTCGTGTGGGGCGTCTGGCGGGAGCGTTGCGCGGCGCCGGACTGAAGGCGTGCGATCGCGTGGCATTTCTTAGCCTGAACTGCCATAGGCTGTTGGAAGCCTACTTCGGGGTTCTGGAAGCGGGCTGCGTTTTGCTTCCGCTCAACTACCGCTTGGCGGCGCCGGAGCTTACGTACATTCTGAATGATTCGGGAGCGACGGTGCTGTTCCTGGAACAAGAATTTGTCGGTCTCGTGGATTCGTTCCGGCGAGACTTGCGCACGGTGCGCTCGTTCCATCAACTCGATGGGACGCCGCAGGCGGAGTGGCTCTCCGCTCATACCTGCGAACAGATGTTGGTCCCCACCACTCCCTACCGCCGAGCACTGATGGAGTTTGACGAGAACTCCGTGGCAGAGATTTTCTACACAAGTGGAACCAGCGCCAGCCCAAAGGGTGTGATGCTCACGCATCGGAACGTGTACCTGCATGCGATGAGCATCGCTTTGTACCATCACGCCCGCTTTGAGGACGTGATGCTGCACACGATTCCTCTGTTTCACGCCAATGGCTGGGGAGTTGCGCACACGATCACGTTCGTGGGCGGAACCCATGTCATGCTGCCACGCTTTGTGCCGGAGGAAGTGTTCCGGTTGGTGGAGCGGGAAAAAGTGAGCGCGCTGAGCCTGGTGCCGATTATGGCCACCGTGCTGGTGAACTCGCCGGCACGCTCCAGGTACCACCTGAGCAGCGTGCAGTGGTGCCTGATCGGAGGCGCGGCATCTTCTCCTGCCCTGATCCGGGACGTGGAACAGAGGTTGGGATTCAAGTGCTTTTCGTCATATGGACTGACGGAATGTTCGCCCGGCCTGACGACTGCCGAACTGAAACCGGACATGCAATGCACTCCCGAGGAGCGGTATGTGCTGCAGGCCATGACCGGCTATGCCTATCCCGGGTGTGAGGTTCGGGTGGTTGACGCGGCAGAAAAGGATGTGCCGCACGACGGCGTGACCATGGGAGAAATCATTGCCCGCAGTGACGGAGTAATGGCAGGTTACTGGCAACAGCCGGAGGCCACGACTGAAGCTTTGCGGGGCGGATGGTTTCACACCGGCGATATGGCCGTGATCGCGGAGAACGGATACATCCTGATCGTGGATCGCAAGAAGGACATTATTGTGAGCGGCGGGGAGAACATTTCGTCGCTCGACGTCGAAAAAACTCTGTTGGCGCACCCTGGCGTTTACGAAGCTGCGGTGATTCCGGTGAGGGACCAGAAATGGGGTGAGGTGCCGAAGGCGGTGGTGGTAGCGAAACCGGGATCGAAGCTCAGCGAAGCAGAATTGATCGGGTTTTGCCGATCGCGTCTGGCCCACTACAAGTGTCCGCAATCGATTGAGTTTTGCGAGAGCTTGCCCAAGACCGCGACGGGAAAGGTTCTGAAAAGGGATTTGCGCAAGAAGTATCAGGGTGGACCGGTAACGCTCGGTTCGGATGGTTGAGCGGGCGGTGATGAGGAGAGCCGGATGGATTTGAATCTGACCGCGCAAGAAAGGCAGTTCAGCGACAGGAGTGTCCTATGAGCAACCTCGTGAGAATCAGTAGAGATAATGATGTCGCAATCCTTACCATCGACAACCCACCGGTGAACGCTCTCAGTCCGGGCGTGCGGGAAGGGATCTGGGCGACGATCGATGAGACGAATGGCGACCCTGCCGTCAAGGCGGCGGTCGTAATCGGCGGCGGCCGCACTTTTGTCGCCGGCGCCGACATCAAAGAATTCGGCAAGATGACGTCGGGAGGACCCCGCAGAAGCCTGCTTCCCCTGCTGCTTCACATTGAGGACAGCGGCAAGCCGGTAGTGATGGCGATTCACGGGACCGCGTTTGGAGGCGGACTGGAACTGGCCATGGCCGGCCACTACCGGGTCGCGTCGCCTACGGCGCAGTTGGGTCAGCCGGAAGTAAATCTGGGCATCATTCCCGGTGCTGCCGGAACGCAGCGTCTGCCCCGCCTGGTAGGTGTCGCCAAGGCTGTCGAAATGTGTGCCGGGGGCAAGCCGGTTTCCGCACGCGAGGCGGTCGCTCTTGGACTAATCGATCGTTTGATCGACGGTGACCTGCTCGCCGGGGCGGTGGTTTTCGCACGCGAAATCGCCGACAAGCCCGCGCCGAAAACTCGGGCGCGAGCGGAGAAGTTGGGAACGGCTGCCGAGAACGCGGCGATTTTTGCGGCGGCGCGCGACGCAGCCGGCAAGAAACAACGAGGGTTGAAAGCTCCCCTCGCGGCGATCGATGCGGTGCAGGCTGCGACCAAATTGTCATTCGAGGAAGGCTGCCAGGCCGAGGCGAAACTCTTTACCGAATGCCTTTTCTCCGATCAGTCGAAGGCACTCATCCATGTTTTCTTTGGCGAGCGCGAGGTGGCGAAGATTCCCGACATTCCCAAAGAAACTCCAGTGATGCCGGTGAACCGCGTGGCAGTCGTCGGCTCGGGAACGATGGGCGGAGGCATCGCGATGGTGTTTGCCAACGCGGGCATTCCGGTGCTGCTGAAGGACGTCGATGAGGCGCCACTCAATCTGGGGATGGAAAAAATCCGGAAAAACTACGCCAGTTCGGTGCAGCGCTGGCGTTTCACCCAAGCGTTCGTGGAAGAACGCCTGCAACTGATCACGCCAGTGCTCAACTACGATGCGTTCTCCGGTGTGGATATGGTGATCGAGGCGGTTTTCGAAGGTATGGCGCTGAAGAAGGCGGTGTTCGCTGAGTTGGACCGCGCCTGCCGGCAGGGCGCGATTCTGGCGAGCAACACTTCGACGCTCAATATCGATGAAATCGCCGGGGCCACGTTACGGCCGGAAGCGGTGATCGGAACGCACTTCTTCAGTCCGGCCAACGTAATGCGGTTGCTCGAGATTGTGCGCGGAAAGAAGTCGAGCAAAGAAGTGATAGCCACCTGCATGCAACTATCCAAGAACCTGGGCAAGATCGGGGTACTGGTGGGGAACTGCCGCGGCTTCGTGGGCAACCGCATGTTTGGTCCGTATCGGCGGGAAGCGCAGTTCCTGATCGAAGAAGGGGCGGAGGTGGAGGTGGTAGACAAGGCGCTCGTCGACTTCGGCATGGCCATGGGACCGCTGGCAACGGGCGACCTGGCGGGTCTCGACGTGGGCTGGCGCATTCGCAAAGAGTACCGCCACCTGGAAAAACCCGGAGTCCGTCAACCGTTCGCCGAGGACCGTCTTTGTGAACTGGGGCGGTATGGCCAGAAAACGCTGAAGGGATGGTACCGGTACGACGAGAACCGGTGCGCGAGCGCGGATCCCGAGGTGACCGCCTTGGTGCGGAAGGGCAGTGCGGACGCAGGAATCCCACAGCGGCAAATTTCCGCCGCGGAGATTGTCGATCGTTGCATCTATGCGCTGGTCAATGAGGGAGCGCGCATTCTCGAAGAGGGATACGCGCTGCGGGCGGTCGACATCGACATCATCTATCTCAACGGTTACGGATTTCCGGCTTACCGGGGCGGGCCGATGTGGCATGCCGACACAGTGGGATTGCCGAAGGTCTACCACCGCATTTGCGAATTCCACCAGCAGCATGGAGAACTGTGGGCACCCGCTCCGTTGCTGAAGCGGCTCGCAGAAGAAGGTAAGAGGTTTGCCGACTTCGACAAGGAGCAGGTTGCGGCCGCGTAAGGCTGAACCTGCAGGGGGCAACGCCGGCGAGAGGAACTCACTGTGCGTATGACAAAGACATAGGAGACCTCATGAGAGAAGCAGTCATCGTAGCCAGTTCGCGCACAGCGCTGGCCAAGTCATTTCGCGGATCGTTCAACTTAACGCGTCCAGATGAATTGGCGGCGCACTGCATCCAAGATGTGCTGCGCAAGACACCCCAGCTCGATCCGCGCGAAGTCGAAGATGTCATTCTGGGCTGCGGACAGCCCCATGGCCCGCAGGGACACAACATCGCGAGAGTTTCCGCCATGCTGGCTGGTCTGCCGACTGCGGTTGGCGGAGTCACCATCAACCGATTTTGCTCTTCCGGTCTGCAGGCAATCGCGCTGGCCGCGTACCAGATCGTGAGCGGAGGCAGCGACGCATTGATCGGAGGCGGCGTGGAAAGCATCAGTCTGATTCCACGCAACTACGATCCGAATCCCCGCCTTCTCGAGCAGATGCCGGGCGTGTACATGGTGATGGGGGACACTGCCGAGGTCGTGGCCAAGCGCTACAAGATCAGCCGGCAAGCCCAAGACGAGTACTCGCTCCTGAGCCAGCAGCGCACGGCTCGCGCCCAGCGGGAAGGCTTTTTCCAGGGGGAGATCGCTCCCATGCGCGCGGTGCGCGCGACCCTGGATAAGAAGACCGGCGAAGTGATCGCGAAGGAAGAGGTATGTGCAGACAAGGATGAGTGCAATCGTCCGGACACGACGCTGGAGGGCCTGCTGGCGCTGAAGCCGCACTTTGACCCGACGAGCGGCCAGGGGACGGTCACTGCGGGAAATTCCTCGCAGCTTTCTGACGGCGCTTCGGCCACGTTGGTAATGTCGCGGCAGCGGGCGGACCAGCTCGGCATTCCCTACAAGCTGGTGTTTCGAGGTTTCCAGGTAAGCGGTTGCGATTCCGACGAAATGGGCATTGGACCGGTTTTCGCGGTACCGAAATTATTGCAGCGCACCGGCGTGAAATTCAACGACATCGACCTCTGGGAACTCAATGAAGCATTCGCGGTGCAGGTGGTCTACTGCCGCGATCGCCTGGAAATCGATCCTGAGAAATTGAACGTGAACGGTGGTTCGATCTCGATTGGGCACCCCTTCGGCATGACCGGGTCGCGGCTGGTGGGAACGCTGGCGAACGAAATGGTGCGGCGCAAGGCGCGCTACGGAATTGTCACCATGTGCGTAGGCGGCGGACAGGGTGCGGCTGGGTTGTTTGAGCGTGCGAACTGAACATGAGCCACATCATCTTGGTGCGCCATGGGCAAGCATCTCTTCTGGAGCGGGATTATGACAAGCTCTGCGCGAACGGCGAGGCGCAGGCCAGGTTGCTGGGGGAGTATTTTTCGCGGCGGGGCGTGTTTTTTGGCGGTGTCTATTCGGGCCCACGTGTCCGGCAGCTCGAGACGGCCCGGATCGTTGCCGAAGCGTATCGCAGCGCCGGTCTTTTTTTTCGAGAGACGGTGGTCATGAGCGAATTCGACGAATATCAAGCGGAGGCGGTGCTGCGGGAATGTCTTCCGCAACTGCTGCAGGTGAATGCCGAGATCAAAGAATTGCACCGCGCGTATGAAGATTCCAGGGAATCCAGTGAGTCCGGTGGCCGGCGCAAGACTTTTCAGAAGCTGTTTGAGGCGGTGATTAGCAAGTGGGTGGCGGGAGAAACCGCGGCAGCCGGCATTGAATCCTGGCACGAGTTCTGTTTGCGGGTGGAGCGAGGACTGGCGCAAGTGGTGCGCGACACTCCTCCGGCAGCGAGCGTGGTGGTCTTCACTTCGGCGGGAACGATTGGTGCGGCGATGCGCCGGGCCCTGCACTTGTCTGCCGAGGACACGCTGCGGCTGACCTGGATGTCCCGCAACGCTTCGTTTAGCGAATTCTTGGCTTCGGGCGAGCGTTTCACGCTGAGCACGTTCAATGCGCACCCGCATCTCGACGAGGACGGGTCGCTAACGTACCGGTAGCGGATACAGGAATGTCAAGTATGGTGGCACTTTGCGATCAAGCGGGAACGGTGAGGGCAGGAGAAGAACTCGATCTCGCCCGACTGCGGCCGTTTCTGTTGGGGCACTTTGATCACTGCGGACCGGTTTCCGTCGAACAATTTCCGAGCGGCCACTCTAATCTGACGTACCTGGTGCGGATGGGTAACCGGGAAGTCGTGCTGCGCCGCCCGCCCTTTGGCAGCAAGGTTCGGTCCGCGCACGACATGGCGCGCGAGTATCGCGTACTGTCGAAATTGCACACCGCCTACCCCGTCGCGCCGAAGGCGGTCCTTTATTGCGACGATCTGTCGATTCTCAATGCGCCCTTCTATCTGATGGAGCCGATTCGGGGAATGATCGTGCGCCGCGAGCCCCCTCCGGGCGTGCCATTTCCGCCGGAGACCGCGCGGCGGTTGAGCGAAGCGTTCCTCGATAACCTCGCGCGTCTGCACCGCCTGGACTACGCCGCGATGGGCCTGGGTGACTTGGGCAAGCCGCAAGGCTATCTCGAACGCCAGGTCAAGGGCTGGATCGAGCGCTACCACAATTCGAAAACGCACGACCTGCCGGAAGTCGAACGCATTTCCGCCTGGCTCACCGAACGAATGCCGGCCAGCCATGAGACGGCGCTTATCCACAACGACTACAAGTATGACAATATCGTGCTTGATCCTGGCGACGCGACCAAGATCGTGGGCGTTCTGGATTGGGAGATGTGCACGCTAGGGGACCCGCTGTCGGACCTGGGGACGACCCTGGCCTACTGGACGGATCCGCGAGATCCGGAAGAACTCCAGGAAATTCGCAGCGCGCCGACCACGTTACCGGGCACACTGACGCGGGCGCAGTTGGTCGAGCGCTACGCGACTGCGACCAGCCATGATCCCGGCGACATGATTTTCTATCTGACGTTTGCCCGCTTCAAAGTCGCCGTCATTATTCAGCAGATCTACTACCGGTACGCACAGGGATTGACGCAGGACGCACGCTTCGCGGACCTGCCGAAGAGAATCCATGCTTTGCTGCGCGCCTCATGGCATTGCGCGGAAAGCAGGACGATATGAGTGCTTGCTCACTGCGGGTAATACCGGATCAGCCACTCGGCGACACAGCAGGGCTTGTCGGAGGATGGACTCTCGACATGGATGAGGAAGGCGGCATCCACAAACTCGGGCGATCCCTTCACCGAAAGCAGAGTGACGCGAGCGCGAACCTGCGAATCGGCGCGAACGGCCGAGGGGAAGCGGACCTTATTCAGGCCGTAGTTGATGGTCATGGCGACGCCCGAGCGGATCTGGATTGCCTGTTTCAGCCAGCAACTCAACAGCGAAAGGGTCAGAAAACCATGGGCCACTCTGCCGCCGAAGGACGATTCGCGCTTGGCGCGCGCCGGGTCCAGGTGAATCCATTGGCGGTCCTCGGTGGCGTCGGCAAATTTCTGGATACGGTCCTGCGTGAGGACAAACCAGTCTGTCGCGGGGAACTCGTGTCCTTCCCACTGTTTCAAAGAACTCAGATTCTCAATCTCAAAAGGCGGCATAGGAGTACTTCATGACGACATTAACAGACATCCCGCGCAAAACGACAAGGGGAACGGCGTTTCTGATCGAAGAGTCGGCGCCCCAAGACATTTTCACGCCTGAGGACCTGAGCGACGAACATCTCGCCGTCGGTCACATGGTGGATGAATTCTGGGCCAACGAAGTGGAGCCGAATCTGCCAGCCATCCGCGAAAAGAAACCGGGCGTCGCGATGTCCGTGCTGCGGAAATCCGTGGAACTGGGTCTGACCGCGATGGCGATCCCGGAGGAGTACGGCGGCATGGCCATGGATCTGCCGTCACTGATGGTAACGGCCGAACGCATGGGGCGAGACGGGTCTTACGGAGGATGGCACTCGGCGCACACTGGCATCGGCACGCTGCCAATCGTCTACTTTGGAACTGCGGACCAGAAGCGAAAATATCTGCCGAAGCTGGCCAAACTCGAAATGCTGGCCGCCTATGCGCTCACCGAGCCTCTGGCGGGCTCGGATGCGCTGGCGGCACGGACGCGGGCCGATCTCTCCGCGGATGGAAAACACTACATGTTGAACGGCCAGAAGATGTGGATCACGAACGGCGGCGCGGCCGACCTGTTCACCGTGTTTGCCAAGGTTGGGGGAGAAAAGTTCACGGCGTTTCTGGTCGAGCGGAGATTCCCCGGCGTGAGCAGCGGGGCGGAAGAACACAAAATGGGCATCACGGGCAGTTCCACCACGGCCGTGTATCTCGACAACGTTCCGGTGCCGGTGGAAAACGTGTTGGGTGAGATTGGGCGCGGTCACGTGATTGCATTCAACATCCTGAACATCGGACGCTTGAAGCTGGGTCCGGCCATGGTCGGAGCCGCGAAAAACGTGCTCGCGATTTGCATCAAGTATGCCAAGCAGCGCAAGGCATTCGGCTCGGCCATTGCCGAGTTCGGCGCGATTCAACACAAGCTGGCGGAAATGGCGATCCGGACTTTCGTGGCGGAGTCGATGGCTTGGCGCGTCGTGGGAATGATTGAAAATCAGATGCACGGCGCGTCCGCAGAATCCACCGGCAGTTCTCAAGAGCTGAAAGCCATCGAGGAGTTTGCCGCGGAGTGCTCGATGGTCAAGGTCTACGCCGCTGAGATGTTGGACTACGTGGTCGATGAAGGAGTTCAGATCCACGGAGGCTACGGATTCCATCACGACTATGAGGTGGAGCGCTACTATCGCGATTCGCGGATCAACCGTCTGTTTGAGGGGACCAGCGAAATCAACCGTTTGGTGATCACGGGCATGCCGTTGAAGCGCGCAGCCCGCGGACTTCTACCTCTGTTCGAAGCCGCCCGCGCCGTCCTGCAGGAGACCGAATCGCCAGCAGCGGCCGGCAGGTCCGCCGAAGTGGAGCTGAGCCTGGTCCACAACGCGAAGAGGATCGCCCTGCTGACGCTGGGAGTAGCGCACCAGAAGCATGGCGCGCAGCTCGAACAACAGCAAGAGATCATCATGAACCTGTCCGACATAATCATGGAAGTGTTTGCCATGGAGTCAAGCCTGCTGCGCAGCCGGAAGCTGGCGGCGGCCGGCGGCGGAGCGAATGCCTCGGATGCCTGCGCCGTGTACTTACGCGATGCCATTACCAAGGTCGAACTCTCGTCGAGGACGGTGCTGAGCGCCTGCGCCCAGGGCGACGAACTGCGGCGAAACCTTTCCCGCGTGCGCGGATACGCCAGTCACGATCCAGTGAATGCGATCGCACTGCGGCGTCAGATCGCAGGGCGGCTGCTGGCGAGCGAACGGTATACGGTCTGAAGATCGGGAATTGGCAACGAAGGAGGCAGCATGGCACTCACCAATCATAAGTTTCTGCTGGCGGCGCGTCCGGTGGGAATGCCGAAGCGCAGCGACTGGACCTACACGGAAGAACCCGTCGGGGAGCCGAAGGAAGGTGAACTGCTGGTCATGCTCTTGTACATCTCACTGGACCCGGCGATGCGCGGACGGATCAGCGAAGCGCGCTCCTATATGCCACCGGTTGGCATTGGAGAAGTGATGCGGGCGCTGGGCGTGGGGATCGTGACCGCGTCGCGCAATCCGCGCTTTGCAGTAGGTGATCACGTCTCCGGATCGTTCGGAGTACAAGAGTACGCGCTGACCGGCGGCCGGGGAGTAACGAAGGTCGACCCGAGGATCGCTCCGCTGCCAAAGTATCTCAGCGTCCTCGGCATGCCAGGCATGACCGCGTATTTCGGGCTTCTCGACACGGGGCAGCCGAAGCCGGGGGAGATGGTGGTGGTCTCGGCTGCAGCGGGAGCCGTGGGCGGGGTAGTGGGACAGATCGCCAAGATCAAGAACTGCCATATGGTCGGCATCGCAGGAGGAGCTGAGAAATGCCGCTACATCGTGCATGAGCTGGGCTTCGATGCGGCCATCGACTACAAGTCCGAAGATCTGAAGAAGTCGCTCCGGCAGCACTGCCCGCAGGGCATTGACGTTTATTTTGACAACGTGGGCGGCGCGATCCTGGATGCGGCACTGGCGCAACTGGCGCGTGGCGCCCGGATTGTAATCTGCGGGGCGATCTCCCAATACAACAACACCGGCCCGATCGCGGGGCCCAGCAACTATCTGTCTCTGCTGACGAATCGCGCCACGATGAGGGGCACGCTGGTGTTGGACTACATCGATCGCTACGCGCAGGCCGGAGCGGAAATGGCGGCATGGATGGCGGCGGGTAAGCTCAAATCGCGCGAGGATATCGTGGAAGGACTCGCAACCTTTCCCGAAACTCTGCTCAAGCTTTTCAAGAGTGAGAACTCGGGGAAGCTTATGTTGAAAGTGGGCTAGGCTGACCAACGGAGAGCCTCTGATGGCATTGGCCGAGAATCAAGGGGCAAAGATTTATTGGGACGAACAGGGGCAGGGAGCCCCGGTTCTCCTGATCATGGGCCTCGGGTATGCGTCGGCCATGTGGTATCGTACACGACCGGTGCTGGCGCAACATTTCCGCACGCTTGCGTTCGACAATCGAGGCGTGGGACTGAGCAACGTTCCTCCCGGGCCTTATTCGATTGCGATCATGGCATCGGATGCGGCCGCGGTTCTGGATGCCGCCGGCATTGCCCGCGCCCACGTTTTCGGCGTTTCGATGGGCGGCATGATTGCGCAAGAATTCGCGCTGCAACATCCGGCGAGGACGCACTCGTTGATTCTGGGCTGCACCTCACCCGGCGGACCTTCGGCGGTGCTCGCGGAGCCTAAGGTGGCCGACATGCTGATGGCGCGTGGCATGACGCTGGAGCAAGCGCGCGAAGCCATCCTTCCCTATATCTATGACGCAGCTACGCCGCGAGAGAAAATCGAGGAAGATCTTAGCCTGCGCCAGCGTTGGCTCCCCACCCCGGCAGGCTATATGGCACAACTACGGGCGATCCTGGCGTGGGAGAGCTACTGCCGAATCGCTCAGATCACGGCGCCGACGCTGGTCATCCATGGAAAGTCGGATGCGCTGGTGCCCCCGGGCAACGGGGAGTTGATCGCGAAGCGGATTCCCGGCGCAAAACTCGTCCTGCTCAAGCACGCGAGTCACTTGTTTCTCACCGACCAGACCCAAGTGGCGCACAAGGAAATACTCGAATTTCTTTCGTCGCATGCTGACGGAGAGCCGGGCCGGAAAGCAGAAGGGCCATGAAGCGTTCCATGGGCGCAAGTGAACTTCCCAATCGACATTCTCCGCAGGCATACATCATCATCCATACAATTCATTTGATGAATTGATGAAACCCGGCTACGCTCGCGCCCCATGGGGAAATGCTGCGCTCTGAAATAGCAAGAGCGTGCGGGAATTGTTCGTTCTCATTGGGCAGATCCAAGAAACGAGGGAAGCTCGCTTGAAAACAATGCCGGCCGAGAAAGCCGTCAGAAGATGGGAAGAAAGCGGCTGGATGCTGGTAAGCGACCGGGCCTTTTGTGTGATTCAGACAAAGCCGGAGGTAGGGGGATAGGTCCTCACGTATCCAAAAGGAGAATCCTATGAAGTCACTGGCATGTGCGGTTCTGTGCTTCGTGTTGGCGAGCAGTGTGGCATACGCGCAGGGTGTGGGCGCCTCGGGCGATATCCAGGGAACCGTCACCGATCCCTCGGGCGCTCTTGTGCCGAAGGCGACCATAACAGTGACAGACCCACAAACCGGCCTGCAGCGCACGGCAGTCACCGATGCCACGGGTCAGTTCCGAGTGCCAAACTTGGCCCCGGCAACCTATGACGTTAGTGTGCGAGTACCGGGCTTTGCCAACTCCGTCCGCAAGGGGGTGGTGGTGAGTATCGGGCGGACCGTCATCTCGGATTTCCCGTTGAAGGTATCGCAAGTAGCCACCCAGATCGCAGTGGCCTCGGAAGCGGCCGTCGTCGACACCGAACGGAGCAGCCAAGCGGACAGTGTGTCGGAGAGATATATAACCGACCTGCCCATTGGTCGGCGCGACTACCTCACGTTCACCTTGCTGATGCCGGGCGTCAGCAACTCGAACACCATCGCCAGTAATGCCGACTTTCGTGTGAAACAAACTCCGCAAAGCGGACTATCCTTCTATGGAAGCAACGGACGCGGGAACAGCGTAACTGTGGACGGCGGCGAGGCCAACGATGACGCCGGTGGCGTCCGCCTGAACGTAAGCCAGGACGCGGTGCAGGAATTCCAGATCAACCGCAGCAACTATTCGGCTGAGCTGGGTGGGGCCAGCGGCGCCTCCGTCAACATTGTGACCAAGTCGGGCACAGACAACGTGCACGGCGGTTTTTATGGTTTCTTTCGCAATGATGCGATGGATGCCCGAAACCCGTTCGCTTTCAGTCCGGCTCTGACGCCGGGAGAACCGTTCTCGCTGACCGCTCAAGGTCAGCCGATCAAGAATTCCCTGAGCCAACAGCAATTCGGCGGGACGATCGGATTTCCGATCAAGAAGGACAAAACTTTCCTGTTTCTTGCGTACGAAGGTCTGCGCTCCGATGCGCAGGACTCAGTCCCCTTGCTGACCAGCAGTAGTATCTTCGCTCCCACCGCAGGACAGCAGTCGATTGCCGCTGGCCTGGCGGCCCAAGGCTTTGGAACTAACGTTCCGTGCCTGAGCGGCCCTGTGGGCCAAGCTGTCGCTGCGCAATTACCGGCCCCGTTTACAGGCATGACGACTCTGCCCGCAGCAGTTTGTGCGGGCGTGCTGGCCGGGCCCCAGGGGGTTTTGAACGTGAGCCCAGCCGGCGGCCCGCTGAACGCTTTCGTCGTAAATCAAATGGAGAAAGACGGCGGGGTGTTTCCGTTCCCCATCCGGCAACACGAGGGATCCGCCCGTCTCGATCACCGATTCAGCCTGGGCGACTCGGCCTTCCTTCGCTATAGCTTTGCGCACCTGGAGGAGTCCGACCCGGACGTGCAAGCTCTGATCGGCTTCTCACGCGGCACTTCCATACTCAACTGGGACAGCACTCTGCAAGGCTCGTGGTTTCATCAATTCAGTTCGAATGCTATCAACGAAGCCCGAGTGCAGTGGAACCTGTACCAATTTAACGTGGACACGAATGATCCCGGGGGGCCCGGTCTGGACGTTGAGGGATATGGATTTTTTGGGCGCCAAATCTTCTTACCCAGCCACAGTACAGTGCGCCGTTATGAGTTCGCCGACAATTTCACACTGATCCGCGGCCATCACACCATGAATATGGGCTTCTACGAGTTGATTCGCGGCAACAACACCAATTCCGAGACCTTCTTCGGCGGACGCTTTGAGTTCCTGCAGTTGCCCGGTGACCTGCTCAGCCCCTGCATGGAGTTGCCTATCATTTGCAATCTCCCGACCACCGCTTCCTCCCCCATCAGTACTCTTCAGTCGTGGGGCTTCGGTCTGCCGGCGTTCTATGAGCAGGGCTTTGGCAATCCATCGTATATCGAGACCAGGCCCTTCACTGCCGGTTACTGGCAGGACGCCTGGCAAATCCGTCGAAACCTCACGCTGACCTACGGTTTGCGCTACGAAGTGGATTCGCAGTATGGGCCTCTCAGTACCTATAAGAAGGACTTTGCTCCCCGCGTTTCGTTTGCCTGGGACCCGCGCAACGACCAAAAGACGGTCGTCCGTGGCGCGTACGGGATCTTCTACTCGCCGATCTATGCGCAGATTCCCAATGTCGTGAAAACCCTGGGCAATGTGAACGGTACCCGGCAGATTGCCAATACCCTGGTATCAATCTTGGGCGTCTTTGGAACCTCAAATCCCGTCCAGAACTCCGCCGCGATCTACCAGATCCTATTTGGGGAAGGTAAGATTGGGTGCGGGACACCTCCTGCCGGGCAGTACGCCTGTATTGCGGAGACGGATGTAACCAGTCCTCCGATCGATCTCACAATCTCTAACACCGGCAACACCCTTCCGCCGGGAACTGTGCTCTTCTCCGGACAACCGAATTACCGGCCGCCGCAGTCGCAGCAGGCCTCGTTCGGCATC
>Ga0316363_10002240_pt1 | contig 15063 bp, 15 predicted proteins | sample Sb_taG_3_FD_200459 | JGI IMG/M metagenome (GOLD analysis project Ga0316363, IMG submission 200459) | Peat soil microbial communities from Weissenstadt, Germany - Sb_50d_a_PC metaG (v2) (version 2) | ecosystem: Environmental > Terrestrial > Soil > Wetlands > Peat | place: Germany: Weissenstadt...
AGCTTCTGCCGCTTCTTCATGACAGAAGCTCAACAGCCGACCCGCCTCACGCATAAGTATTTAGCTTGAGGCCGAACCTATTTATGAAACATGCTCTAGTGTAAGACGAAGCTTGAACTAAAGCCGGGCTTCCCTGTCATGTGCGTTTTTTGTGCCAAGGAGCACTCCTTGACCAGCCAACATCCTCGCTTGGGCCAGTGACTGAGGAAACGACGAGAGAAGCTCTTTAAGTCGTGACGGAGGTCACAACCGCACGGATTTACGCGGCCCTCCGGCCGCAGATGCGGGGCTGGCGCCGCAATAGCGCAGCAGGGACAGCACAACTAGAACAAAACGATGCTGGAGAGGATATTCCAATTTAGGACTGGACATGTTTCCGAGGCGCAGGGTACCATGCCAGTCGTTCGTTGGCCGAACTCGTTCGGCGTCGATAGGAGGAACGATGAAGGTAATGATTCGCTTAATGGTAATCGTAGCTGCGCTTTTTGTTTCGCAACTTTGCATGGCACAGGCGCCTGCCGGTGCACCCGCCGGGTCAACTGGGCTTTGCAATGACGGGACCTACTTCAAGGGATCAGTCAAGATAGGTGCCTGTACCGGCCATAAGGGGCTCAAGACCTGGTGGGGAGCCGCGAAAGCGACTGCGACCACTCCTGCAAAGACCGCTAAACCCGCGAAGGGCACTCCAGCCCCTGCTACCACTCCGGCCCCTGCTGCCGCATCAACTCCTGCCCCAGCGGCCAAGCCCGCTGCGCCAGCTCCCGCACCGAAAGCAGCAGCGAATACGACGACTCCTGCGCCTGGCGGCGGACCGGGCCTTGTCTGGTTGAATACCGCTTCCAACGTCTACCACTGCCCCGGCTCGACTTACTACGGTAAGACGAAAGCTGGCGCGTACATGACTGAGGATCAGGCGAAGGCCAAAGGCGCCCACGCGAATGGAGGCAAGCCCTGCACCAAGTGATTCTCTGACCATAAGTCGTTTGTGAGGAGATCGGGCTGAGCCGCCTGCGGCTCAGCCCAGGCCGTCGCGCAACGCAAAGGAGCCTTTGACAGTAAGGAACATCTTCCCCAATAACCGAGGACCGCTCTGCAGCCGGGAAGTAAGTCTTTGCAGAGGAGTCATGCGAAGTCGGAAACGAATCATTGGAGGAAGATATGTTGAAAGGGTTTCGAGATCAAGATCGGCAATTTCCTGAATGCCGTCGTATCGTTCCTCATCGTGGCTTCCGTGGTTTACTTTGCGATCGTGATGCCATTGAATCATCTCATGGCGCGATTGAAGAAGCCCGAACCGGAGGCTCCATCGTCCCTTAAAACCTGTCCTGAATGCTTGAGCGAGATTCCGCTCGCTGCCAAGCGCTGCGCCCACTGCGCCCAGCCTGTGGCATAGAAACTTGTCGGCGAGCAGGCGGCTAACACCCCGCATTGCCGAGAAGTCTCGATCGAGGGATTATGGGAAGCCGAAAACGAAGCCCCAAAGTGCCCGCTCAGAGACAGAGTCTACCGCAAATGTGTTTTCCAGCAAGGGAGTCCTAGTCATGAATCTGCGTTTTCGGTTGTGTTCCATCGCTATATATTTAGCTGTGCTTCTTCTGTACCTCGCCGCCCCAGCTCTTCACGCCGACACGGTGGTGATGAAGAATGGTGACCGGCTGACCGGAACAGCCATCAAGCTCGAAGCCGGCAAGCTGACCTTCAAGGCCGCGTACGCGGATCCCATCGCCCTCGCCTGGGACGAGGTTGCCAGTCTCACCTTGAGCAAAGCACTAGTCTTGCCCACGTCAAAAGGAACGCTGAGCGTAACTTCTGTCGAGCGCTCCGCGAGTGGCCTGATTGTCGCTACGCCTTCCGGTCCAGCCACGCTGGACCCCGCCGCGGTTACGGTTCTGCGGTCGCCCGCCGATCAGAAGGCCTATGAAGCCTCCTTGAACCCGAACTGGGGACACGCATGGACCGGCGCCGCGAATGTAAGTCTCGCCTTGGCCCGCGGGAATTCGGATATCGCCACCTTCGGAGCCGGAATCACTGCGGCACGGCAAACCCGCACCGACAAAACCTCACTCTACGCAAATACCCTTTATAGCGAAAACGCGCATGCCATTCCCTCCACCAGCGCTAACGCCACCGGCGGCGGATTGCGCTACGACCACAACGTCAATCCCAAGCTCTTCGTTTTCGGCTCTGGCGATTTCTCCGCGAATGCCCTGCAGAACCTGGACCTGCGCTCCATCATAGGCGGCGGCGTTGGATGGCACGCCAGCAGGACTCCCAAACAGACGTTTGATGTGATGGGGGGGCTTGTTTGGACCCACGAAAACTATGCGGCTTTCTACACCGCGAATGCCACGCCACCTCCGGCTGAGATCCTCACACACGCCGTCGTCAACAGCTTCCCCGCCCTCGACATAGGTGAGCAGTACACGCGCAAGTTCGGCGCCGGGAGCCTGTTTACTGAGCAGGCCTACGTCTACCCCGACCTGAGCACCTTGAGTCAGTTCCAGTTCACCCTCAATTCCACCTTCAGTACCAAGCTCGGCAAGATGTTCAACTGGGTGACCACCTTCAGCGACAGTTACACCTCGTTCCCACCGGCGGGAACCCTGGACAACGACGTGATCCTCACCACTGGCCTCGGGATCACTCTGGCACGTCCTTGAAGTACGTGTTGGCAGCTGTAGTTTTTAGGAGGCGGCGAAACGCACGGAAAACTAGCTGGACAACTGCCATTCAGGCGGACCGTTTAGCCGATTGCAAGCTCTTGGTAGAGGTATTGTGGAAGATCGAAAACAAGCCACCGTAACTCATATAATCGACCGGAGCGCGTGCGGGTGGTTGACACGGATTGCCCTCCTCCGCACCCCAACAGAAGAATTCACACAAAGGATGAGAAACCGATTATGAGTATGATTGCCGATTTATTGCAGCAGAAGGTCGGGCTGAGCCCAGACCAGGCCCAGCAAGCCGAACAAGTTGTTGTTCAGCACCTCATGTCCAAAGTGCCGTCGGAGTTTCAAGGGATGTTGGGCTCTGTGCTCGGCACGGGAGCAGCAGAGGGTCAACCAGCGGCTGCCGAATCCGCTGGGCTTAGTAGCCTGCTCGGCGAAGCAACCAGCTTGTTTGGAAGTAACAAGAGCTAAGGCGCCGAGAATTACCAAACGCCTCCTCAAAGATCAAGATCGCCGATGTCATTTCCCTCGGCTGGGAATTCGACATCGGCGCCACACCTATGATTGTTTAACCGGCAACACTTGATGTCAAAACGCACAAGGAGAAACGCATGAAAGTAACCCGTATCACTTCTGCCCTCGTAGCCCTGACGGCTTGCGCCCTTTTCGGAGCTCTTCCGGCCGTTGTCGCGCAAACCAAGCCCGCCGCCAAACCCGCGGCTCAAGCGGCGGCCTCCAAGCTTTTGGACCTCAATACAGCCACCGCAGATCAGCTCAAAGCTCTTCCCGGCATCGGTGACGCGTATGCCCAGAAGATCATCGCCGGGCGTCCCTATGCCCACAAAACACAATTGAAAACAAAGAACATCATTCCTGCCGCCACCTACAACAAGATTGCGAGTCTGGTTATCGCCAACCAACCAGCCAAACCTGGCAAGTAGCAGGTTCGCTGCCCGGTCTAAACCGGATCCGCGGCGATTCTTTGCAATCGGGCTGAGATCGGGTATGGGCTCTGGCCTGTACCCTTTTGCGCCCATTTTCAAGCTCCGTCGAAGAATCATCGGAACTCGAAGACATAGGAACCACACTGAATCGCTTGACTAAGCGAACAGCCATTCATCGCTTGACCAGCAGTGGCTTGCAGCGGAAATGAGATTTGAAATGGCAGATTTGAAACAGTTGAAGCAGAAGTATGCTGGGCTGATCTCTACCATTGAGGGGTTTTTCGACCTTGGCACGACGGTGGAGAGAACTGAGGGATAACCCGTTCCCCCGCCTAAACACGGGAATCAAGGCTCCCTGGGCCGATGGCACTGCCTGGGTGACGTGGCGGGGATTCGGTGATCACCGGCAATGAGACGCAAAAGGCCATGCCTCTCCCGCATGGCCTTTTGCGTTGTAGCATCATGCGCTCGAAACCGCCTTCGGTCGTACTGAATTTCCCGATGTAAACTTGGGGCCCCGTTAGAGATTGGCGCTGCGATTCCGGGTGACGAGGCGCACAACCCAGGTGAGAAGCACCGCTCCAATCACGGCAATTACGATGCTGATGATCAGACCGTGCTGTCCGATTCCCCCGAATCCAAGAAAGCTGGACAAGAACCCGCCGATGAGCGCGCCAGCGAGGCCGACAACCATGTCCATGATGAAGCCAAAGCCAGACCCCTTCATGAGTTTTCCGGTGATCCAGCCGGCGAGTATGCCGATGATGATCCACGCAATAATTCCATGACCCATGTGATCGTTCTCCTTACTGGGCTTGGATACAAGCCCCCGATGGAACAAATTTGAGACCACCCATAATAGCTCTACTTAGAGCTATCAACCAGAATTTCGTTTTTCATTCCTCATTCGTCCAGTTGTACCGCCGGTGGCCCGGTTTCGATAGACCAAACCTGGATCCGTGGCCGAAACCGAAAATGTAGCCCGCTCCTCGTAATCGCGGATTCGACTACACTTTCGGGGCGTTCCTCGCCGATTCCTTTTACACTGCTCCATCCTCCCTCGTTCTCGGCCATTCGACTTGCGGCTCGCGATCAGTTGTTGGTTTGACGAAATCGGTAACGTGATGTGTTGGGTCGACCCGATCAACGAACGACGGCGGCTGTTTGCAAGCCCACACCTTGTTCCGCGCGGGATCCGTTCGGCGGAACACACGAGTTGCTTCCGTGCGGGCTGCGGCCGCCTATTCTCACCGAAACCTGCCACCAGCAAGCGTGGAGAATGAGCAGCCTCATCAGCGCCGGAGGCGGGTCTGGACATGCTCCTCAGAACCATGTACGCTTTTAATAAGTACAGAAGGAGGAATCTATGCCTAGAGTGGCCGTGGACGACAGCCCACGAATGAACCTCCGGCTGCGACCGGAACAAAAGGCTACGCTCGTGCGCGCTGCGGCGTTGAGGCACACGGACCTGACGGAGTTTGTTCTCCAACCCGCCTTGCGGGAGGCCAAAGCGGTGATCGAGGAGTCGGAACGTATCGTCTTGTCCGAGCGTGACAGCCTTTTGGTGCTGAACCTGCTCGAAAATCCGCCAGCGCCGAATGCTAAGCTGCGGGCAGCCATCGCTCGAATGCCAAAACCCACGCGGAAAGGGCGATGAGCGTTCCCGCCTGGCACGAAGAGCCAATCTCGAAAAAGCATGATCGGAAGTCTTTCGATTGTGGCGATCCGGCCATGAATGACTTCTTGGAGCGTTACGCCCGCCAAAGCCATGAATCTGGTGCCGCGAAGACCTTTCTCGCAATTGATAACGCAGACAACAAGAGCATTCTTGGTTTCTACAGCCTGGCTCCGGGCGCTCTGGCTTACGCTGATACGCCGGAGACAGTCCGCCGCGGCCTCGCCCGGCACGATGTGCCCGGGTTCCGGCTCGCGCGCATTGCTACAGACCTGCGTTGCCAGGGCCAAGGTATTGGCGGCCAACTCCTCGCCGCCGCCGCGCGGCGCTGCCTGCGCGCTTCGGCTGAGGTCGGCGGCGTTGTGCTCATTATCGATGCGAAGAACGATCGCGCGGCCCGATGGTACGCCAGTTACGGCGCTGTGCCTTTAAGCGGCAAGCCTTTGACGCTCGTAATGTCGCTCGCCTCGTTTGCCGCCGACCTGAAGGCGGCAGGGCAGTTATGAGCCACGAGGCGTGGAAAGGACGGGCTTGCTCCGGAATCCCCAAAAACATAGGTGGCAGCATAAAACGAGAACGCGTGGCAGCATTTGATGTTTGCCAAGGCTCGCCTTGCCAACCTCACAATCCCGGAATTGGAACGATCGCGGGCGGCAGTGCTCAACACGCTCGCCTCCGCCCAATCGCTTCGGAGCCACCAGCACGCCATCGAACGGTTCATCAAATGGTATTTCGGGATTCTCACCCCTGCGGAAAGCTCGGCACAAATTCGGGCGCCAGATTCTTGATGAGAATCTCCGTGGGTGTTGAAAAACTCATCCTCTGAGAACACGCGGAAAATTCATCGCGCGAGGATGCCTACAAACGATTTTCTCGGACCAGGTAGACATTTTCTATCACCGGATTTGAGGCTGTTTGCGCAGAAAACGACTTTTTCAACACCCACCTCCCTTATCATTCACTACTTGTTTGGCACCGATCGTTCCGAACGAGACTCTCGGGTGTGCTTGCTGGTGTCGTTACAAAAGGGTCCAAAAAACATTTTGCAAAAATCCAATGGATTCAAGGGCCGGGTCTCACCGATCCGACCGTTCCAAAACCTATACCTTCAGAAACGCGACAATCCATAAACCGACAACCGCAGCTGCTGGGAAGGTTGCTCAATCCTGCGGCGTTTCAGAGGACTTGAGCTTATCAGGTCCGACAATCGCCATACCCCTGGTCGCCGAGAGAACTTAAGGTTGAAAACCTCAATGACAACTCACATTCATTGCTGATCTGCTCTCTTGTTCACACGCTGTCTCTGTGCACCTCTGTTCTCTCCTTACTAATTCATAAGTAATTGACTCCGTCATCCTCAGCGACCTGAACGCAGTGAAGGGAAGTCGAAGGATCTGCGGTTCGGCCCTCCAGCGCAGGCCAAGCATCATTCAATTGCCTCCGCCGCTGGGCCAAGCCGCGCTGGCGCCGCCGCTCTTCACCTCGCTCAGGGGCACCATTCCCTTGTAGACGAATTTCTGTACACGCTGACCATGGTAGGTCTCGGCGGTGAAGATGTCTCCCTCGGAATCGGTGACGATGTTATGCACCGCGTAGAACTCGCCCGGTTGCCGGCCGCCATCGCCAAAGCTGTATAGCTCCTTCAACGACTGGCGATCGAAGACATGGATCTTCATGTTGGAGCCATCGGCGATGTACATGAACTTCTGCTCGGGATCCGGAGAGAAAGCGATCTCGAAAGGCGATCCGTCCCCGCGCGTACCGGGCTCCAGGACGAACTGCTTCACGTAGGTTCCATCGTATTTGAAAATCTGAATGCGCAGGTTCTTGCGGTCGCAAACATAGATCAGCCCGTCGTTGGAGGGATCGGCGCAATGCACTGGGTTGCCGAATTGCGGCGAATCCGGCTTGTACATGGGCAGCGGATCGTCGCTGGGCGTGTGGCCAAACGCGCCCCACATGCGAACGAACTGCAAGGTGTCCGCATTCCAGACCGAGATGCGATGGTTGCCGTAGCCGTCGGCTGCGATGAAATCGTGCGTTCCCGGGATGAACCGGATCTCGGCCACGCCTTTCACATTTTTGGTGTCGAGACTTCCCTTGCTTCCGTTGGCGCTGCCGATCTCGCCCAAGAACTTCCCGTCCGGGCTGAACTTCAGGATGAAACTGTCGTGGTAAATCTGCTTGGCATTCACGTCCGCATCGGGAGCAGGCGCAGGTGCCGCGGCGAATTGGGCCGCACTCCCCGGCGGAGGGCCAGGCTGGACCGCGCCGTTTCCACCCAGCCACACGTTGCCGTCGCTATCAATCGTGATGCCGTGATTAGAGCTTGGCCAGTCGTGGCCCGGCGCCTTGCCCCAATACCGGATCAGGTTCCCGGCCGGATCGAATTCCAGAACATCCGGAGCTGCCGTGCAGCAATCCGCCTCGCCACGGGTGAGGTAGGATTCTTTCTCGTCCAGCGATTGCGGCCGGTGCACGATCCACACGTCGTCGTGCGCGTCGATTGCCACGCCGATGGTCATGCCCAGAATCCAGTGATTCGGCAATGGCTTGGGCCAAAACGGATCCACTTCAAACTTGGGCACCATCACCTCGTCACCGACGCCCGCAGCGCGAACTGCGGCCCTGCTCTGCTTTACCAATACCAGACCCGCTATCAGAACCGCAGCCATTGCGGCAACGCCTGTCCATAAATAGATATTTCGTTTCACGCACCACTCCTCTTACCTGGAATTTCCATTTTGCTTTCCCGGCGGCGGAATTATACCGCCAGTTGCCGCTGCTGCGATCTTTTTCTGCATTCGATCCAGAGCCAATGAACCGGACGCGCCCGGCAGAGCATTTGCCAGAACCAAAAGGCCATGATTTGCCCCACTTCGAAGCGATTTCTCAGACACCCTCCCTAAACTCCCCTCCTCCGTCCAGATTGGTTTCGCCTGGCTGCCGCGCCTATCCGACTGGCAGCGGCAAAGCCTCTATCTGCCGCAGCATGATTCCGAACATGCTCCGCGTGAGATGGTTCCGCGCTGGACAATAGTTCATGCTCGTAGGCGGAAAGCCCGTGTCCATGCCGCCGGCACACGACCTGTCTCCGCACAGCGAGCGTCGAGTTCGCCATGAAGCTCGGCGGAGTGCGGCACGACGATGTAGCCGGATCGCAGATCTCCGACCATCAGGCGCTTCTTCCCTTCAGCCAGGTACAGCACCACGAGCGGACACAGACAGGCAACCGAAAAAGGGAAACCGCCCTTGCACACTGCCGCGAGTTGCTCGGCACAACGACCTGCACAGATCGATCCGAAACAACGAGCCTGATGCATTGTCCCGCCTGCTCCGGAACCATGCTGGTCATCGAACGGATCACCAGCGCTCAACTTTACTTCCAGCCCGACCTGAGCCTCGCCACCCCACAGAAGTGCCGCAATGACAACTCATGAAACATCCGTGGATCACGACGTCTCTATCCCGGTCGCCCGATGAAAGCCCAGCCGTTTGCGCCATTCCGTGCCGGTATCGTCCCTTGGCGGCAATTGATGGCTTGCAGCGGGAGCGCGACCAAAACAGTACACTCACATCTAAGAGACGATGGATTCACCCCACACTCCTCTCAACGGTCCGCCGCTCAGCCCCGCGCTCACTGGTCAAAGAGTGTGTTTCGCATTCGACAACACATATGCGCGGCTTCCGGAGCACTTCTACGCACGCTTAGACCCAACACCGGTCCCGACGCCGCGCATCGTGAAAATCAATGCGGAACTGGCCCGGGAACTGGGACTCGATGCGGATGCTCTCACAAGCGAGCATGGTGTTGCAGTTCTCGCCGGCAACCGGGTGGCCGACGGCGCAGAGCCGATCGCGCTGGCCTATGCCGGGCATCAGTTTGGGTGCTTTGTGCCTCGACTGGGCGACGGGCGCGCCAACCTCCTCGGCGAGCTGGTATCGCGTGACGGCCAACGCTACGACGTCCAGCTCAAGGGCTCTGGCCGAACCCCTTTTTCACGCGGCGGCGATGGCAGAGCTGCACTTGGACCAGTGTTGCGAGAGTACATTGTCAGCGAGGCCATGGCGGCGCTGGGCGTGCCCACCACACGGGCCCTGGCTGCCGTGACTACCGGCGAACCAGTACTACGGGACACGGTCTTGCCCGGAGCTGTGCTGACGCGGGTAGCAGCAAGCCATCTGCGTGTGGGTACCTTCCAGTACTTCGCGGCACGGGGCGACGTGGACGGCTTGCGCATGCTTGCCGACTATGCGATCGCCCGGCATTATCCTGAGGCCGCGAAAGCGAAGGAGCCGTACCGGGCGCTGCTGGAGGGCGTAATCGCACGACAGTCGCAGCTGATCGCGCAATGGATGCTGCTCGGTTTCATTCATGGCGTCATGAACACTGACAACACATCCATCTCTGGTGAGACCATCGACTACGGTCCCTGCGCCTTCATGGAGTCATACGATCCGGCCAAGGTTTACAGCTCGATTGACCACGGCGGCCGCTATGCCTATGGCAACCAGCCTCGTGTGACGCTATGGAACCTGGCGCGCCTGGCCGAATCATTGCTGCCCGTTCTTGCGCAGGAATCAGGCAGCGAACAAGCAGGGTTGGTCGCGGCAAACGCAGCCCTCTCAGCCTTCGAGCCTCAGTTTGAAGCGGCCCACATTGCAGGAATGCGCCGCAAGCTTGGGCTCGTTGTAGAGCGCGAAGGCGATGCGGCTCTGGCCGAAAATCTGCTCCAGTGCATGGCTGCCAACCGGGCGGACTTCACCCTGACCTTCAGGAGATTATGCGATGCCGCAGCCGGACCGGAGGGCGACGCGAAAGTTCGCGCGTTATTTGCCGCCCCCGCCGCATATGACTGCTGGGCTGCTGGATGGCGCCGTCGTCTCGAAGAAGAGTTCGCAGATGGGCAGGCGCGCACCGCAGCCATGCGCAGGATGAATCCGGCATTCATACCCCGCAACCATCTTGTGGAAGCGGCGCTCGATGCCGCAAGCTTGCGCCAGGATTTCCAGCCCTTCGAGGACCTGCTTGCCGTTATCTCGCGGCCATATGACGAGCGGCCGGAGCTTGAGAGGTACTCGGCGCCCGCCCGCCCCGAGGAGCGTGTCCTGCAAACTTTTTGCGGGACGTAAAGTACTGACAGTGTCATCCATTTGCGCTGAGCCTATTGAGCCGCTCGGCCTGTATTGAGTTCCATGGCCAAGATCGACGTACCATGGTCTTAGGGAGCCGAGGACACATGTCTACCGCAGAGATGAATCCATCCCGCAAGCACGCATTCACAGATGCTGGTGCACCCCAACTTCCCGAACCGACCTATGCCGAGCGCGTCCGCACCCTCGTTTCCCTCTGCACGATCGCGACTCTCTCAACCGTCTCCCGCAAGCGGCCAGCATATCCGTTCGGTTCTCTCATGCCTTATTCGATCGACGAGACTGGACGACCTATCTTTCTGATCAGCGATATGGCCATGCATACCCAAAATATTCAAGCTGACCACCGGGCAAGTCTCTTTGTGGCTCAAGCGGGCGACGGCGATCCGCTCGGCACCGCGCGGGCAACGCTTGTTGGTGATGTACTTCCTGTACCGGAGGATGAAGTTGGCGAGGCCCGTCAACGCTATTTATCGCGCTATGAGAACAGCCGTTCCTGGGTGGACTTTAAGGATTTTAGCTTCTATCGCCTGCAGCCTCTGGACATTTACTATGTCGGCGGCTTCGGGGTCATGGGATGGGTGACTGCGGAGGATTACCGGTCAGCAAAGGTTGATCCGCTGGCCGACGCGGCTCCCAAGATTCTCGGACACATGAACTCAGATCATGTTCCCGCGATGATCCTGCTGGCTAAAGTTCATGCAGGCCTCGACGCGACTGAGGCCGCAATGACGGCGGTCGACCGGCTCGGATTCCACCTTCGGCTGAAGACGAACGACGGCATGAAAGGGACGCGCATCAACTTCCTCCATGAAGTCCAAGACTCGGACGAAGCACGCAAAGTACTCGTGGAAATGGTTCGAGCCGCTGCGCCGAAAGCCACACATTGACGCTGACGGGAACAACCGAAGGCCACGTTTTGCGGAAAAAGACGGCAAAACCCCTCTTGCCAGCTGCCGATCTGACTCGCACTGTCGGCGAGAGCAAGCCACGCCAACCGCTTCCGAGGCAGTTTTCAGAGTTCGGGGGTCACGAGGCCGGGCTGCCAGGCGTTGAATTGGTGCATAACTCGAAAGTACGGGCTATCCTGCTTTGCGGCCTTCCGGGTGTTGGACCGATCGTGGGAGCCGTACAATTTGAGGGAACCGGTGCCGAAAAGGGAGACTTCGAATGAAAACACCTTCAATAACAAGACGCGATTTTGTGCGTCTGGGTACAGGCGCAGCGGTGGCGGGAGCGGCGGTGAAATCGACGCTGCTGGAGCCGGCGGTGTTGGCGGCGCAGACAGCGACGGACCGGCAGAAGATCCGCTTTGCGTCGATCGGAACCGGGATTCGCGGCTGCGATTTGCTGCGCTCGGCGCGCAAGGTGAAGACAGGAATCCTTGTGGAGACGGCGGACCTTTACGACATGCACCAGAAGGCCGGTCTGGAGGCCTATGGGGCGGATGTGCCGACCAGCCGCGACTATCGCAGGCTGCTCGATCGCAAGGATGTGGACGCCGTGATCGTCGCGGTCTCAGATCATCTGCACAGGGCCATCGTTGTCGACTGCCTCGCGGCTGGCAAGGATGTCTATTGCGAGAAACCGATGTCGCACAACGTAGCGGACGGAATTGCCATGGTGAATGCGGTCGAGGCAAACAAGCGCATCTTTCAAGCGGGCAGTCAGCGCGTAAGTAACATCGTCTACAAGAAAGCGCAGGACATTTACGCGTCGGGCCGGCTGGGCCAGGTCACCTACATTGAAGGTCATTCCGACCGCAACTCGCCCTCAGGCGCATGGGTCTATCCCATTCCGCCAGACGCGAGCGAGCAGAACATCGATTGGAAGGCCTTCCTGCGTGATGCTCCGGAGCGTTCATTCGACGCGGTGCGGTTCTTCCGCTGGCGGTGTTTCGCTGATTACGGCGAAGGCGTGGCCGGTGATCTTTTTGTGCATTTGCTGTCGGGAATCCAGTGCGTAAGCGGGATCAACGCCGCTCCAAAGCGTGCACAGTCACTCGGCAGCCTCACATACTTCAAGGATGGGCGCGACTTCCCTGATCTATTGGCGACGCTCTACGAATACGACGGCGTGACCGTGAACCTGCACTGCAACCAGAACAACGCGCAGGGCGAGCCGATCATCTTCTACGGCAAGGAAGCCACCATGACCATCAGCGGCAATACGCTCACCGTCGCGCCCCAGGATACTCGTCCGCAACCTGAGGGCTATTCGTTGAACGGATGGACCGCTGCGGCGAAGAAACAGTATCTGGAAGAGTGGAATGACGCGCATCCAGCGCCGCCGCCCGCTCTCGCTGAGGTCGAAACGTATTCAGCTACGCCGGGCTATGACGATACCGCTGACCATCTCGCAAACTTCTTCAGAGCGGTGGACACGCGCGAACCGGTAGTGGAAAACGAAATCTTCGGGAACCATGCAGCCATCGCCTGCCACATGGCCAACTACTCTTACTTCCATCGCAGCGCGGCAACCTGGGACTCTGACACCAAAACCATCACAGGCTGAGCCTCGATTCTCACGGGAGAGATGCACATGAGCACGACGTCACGCAGAAGTTTCCTGAAAGCAACCGGAGTGGTTGCGGCATGTGCCGCCGCCTCGCGCCTCGAGGCTGAGCGACTGCAGCTGCCCATCGGCCTGCAACTCTATAGCGTGCGCGATCAACTACCCAAGGATTTCGCTGGCACGTTGGCACAGCTGCGCTCGGCAGGGTTCACGGTGGTTGAAGCAGCGGGCTACTACGATCACTCGGCCGCGGATTTTCGTCATGCCATGGACGTGGCCGGCCTGCGCTGCGTCAGCACCCACCATCCGCTTAACGTGCTTGAGACGCAACTCGACCAGTGGCTTGACTACGGCCACACTATAGGGCTCGAGTACATCGTCTGCTCGTCGTCCGGAGGCATGCATCGCGATCCAGCGGCGAAAGGGCCGCCAACGCTCGACGATTGGCGCTGGATTGCGGGCGAGCTTAACCGCATCGGCGAAAAAGTGAAGACAGCGGGAATGACTCTCGGCGTGCACAATCATGTACCTGAGTTTGCCGTGATCGATGGCGTGCTGGTGTACGACGAATTGCTGCGGCTTACCGATCCCAAGCTGGTCGCCTTCGAAATGGACTGCGGCTGGGTTTACGCGGCAGGACACAACCCAATCGACTACCTGAGCAAGACTCCTGAGCGCTTCCCGTTGATGCATGTGAAGGACATGATCCCCGGCGCCAACGGACAACTGCACTCCACTGAAATGGGGCGCGGCAAGATTGACTACGCGCCTATCCTGCGGGCTGCCACCGGGCTCAAGCAGTACTTCATCGAACAGGAAGAGTTTGACATCGATCCCATGCAGGCGCTGCGCATCGACGCCGAGTATCTCCGCAATCTTCGAGTGTGAACTGTTCCGCATTGCGTTGCGAAGCGTTCCCGCCAGACCTTCACCCAGGAGTACAACGAAGGTCCGGGCAACACAGCCTTGTGCGGCGGCCATGTCAACTGCATTCCCGCCAGCCGGTTCGAGTGGGGCGTTTTCCAGCCTGTCATGCGGGCTCACGGAGAGCGAGAACACAATGAGGTCTGGGCATATGGCAAGCAAGCCGAGCCCATTCTCGAAAAGTATTTACGCCTGCGTTATCAACTCCTGCCGTATACCTACTCTCTTGCCTATCAGACGTACCTCAACGGTTCACCGTTCATGCGTGCGCTCTTCATGGATTTCCCCAATGACCCCAAGGTCACGAATATAACCGACGAGTACATGTTCGGACCTGCATTTCTTGTGGCGCCAGTGACTGATCAGGGGGCGACAAGCCGAAAGGTTTATCTGCCCGCCGGAACCGACTGGTACAACTACTGGACAAACGAACGGTCGAAAGGCGGCCAGACCGTTGAAGTATCGGCGCCGATCAACACCATTCCGCTATTTGTCCGTGCAGGATCGATCATTCCGCTTGGAAGCGAGGTCCTGAGCACAGACGATCCACAAACAATTGTTCGTGTGCTTGTTTATCCGGGTTCAGATGGCGATTTCACCATCTACAACGACGACGGAAAGACCTATGCATACGAGACCGGAAGTTCTCAGATCTCACACTTGCACTGGAATGATGCGGCCGGACAGCTGACGCATGATGGGGCAGACGCGTGGACCGGAACTGAGAGCAGCATTGTTACAGTCGTCGGGCTTGAGCCGCCACACCCGTGAAATCCAGTGAGGAAAGATGAAACGCAGGGATTTTCTGAAAAAGAGCACATTTGTTGCCGGCCTTGCAACTTCACCAAATCTGATCGTACCGCTCGTGGCCGAGACAAGCGAGACGCAGAAGCCATTTCAGCCTCAACGGCCCAGGGGAGCGGCATCAGCGGAGATCCGTTCCACTGGATTTCTGCGCCGCGAGTTGGCAGAAAGGGATCTGCCTAAGCCGCCGGCTTTCGCGGCGTCGTATCTTTCCACGAGCACCGAGACTTCACCGATGCCGCTCGCGGAACGTCTAAGGCGAAACATAGTTCCGCGTACCGGCTTTTGCAGTATCCAACCCGGCCGGACGACCAGCGAAGGGGTCACGTCCGGCAATGGACCGATGTATATCGAGGTGGCGTCCGATCCGTATTCGGAG
>Ga0316363_10002245_pt1 | contig 15027 bp, 10 predicted proteins | sample Sb_taG_3_FD_200459 | JGI IMG/M metagenome (GOLD analysis project Ga0316363, IMG submission 200459) | Peat soil microbial communities from Weissenstadt, Germany - Sb_50d_a_PC metaG (v2) (version 2) | ecosystem: Environmental > Terrestrial > Soil > Wetlands > Peat | place: Germany: Weissenstadt...
TTCCGCGACACGCGCAAGACGGTCGTGACGGGCGTCGAAATGTTCAAGAAGCAATTGGACGAAGGCCTGGCGGGAGACAACGCGGGCCTGCTGCTGCGCGGCATTGGCAAGGACGATGTCGAGCGCGGCATGGTGTTGGCGAAGCCGGGATCGATTACACCGCACACCAAGTTCAAAGCGGAAGTGTACATTCTGACCAAAGAAGAAGGCGGACGGCACACGCCATTTTTCAAGGGGTATCGTCCGCAGTTTTATTTGCGAACGACAGACGTGACGGGCGTAGCAGAGCTTCCGGCAGCGACCGAGATGGTGATGCCGGGCGACAATGTGAGCCTGGTGATTGAGTTGATTACGCCGGTAGCGATGGAGAAGGGCTTGCGCTTCGCCATCCGCGAAGGCGGCCACACGGTGGGCGCCGGAACGATCAGCGAGATTGTGCAGTAGAGAAGCCCGGTAGGAATGCATATATCCTTCGGCGACAAAGAGCGTCGCCTTCAGGATGACAGCTAGTTGAGCTAGAAGCCAAGAGCCAGAAGCCAGGAGCGGTTTTCTTATGCCCCGAGAAATTATTACGATTCAATGCGGAGATTGCAAAGAGCGGAATTATTCGACCACGAAGAATCGGAAGACCACTCCGGACCGGTTGGAGTTGAAGAAATTCTGTAAGCGTTGCCGGAAGCATACGCCGCATAAAGAAGTGAAGTAATTGAGTAATTGGAGAATTTGAAATCGGGCAATTGAAAAGCGACAGTCCTTCAATTGCTAAATTACAATATCGCCAAATTACCAAATGAATTTAGGGGCGTAAGCTCAACGGTTAAACTGTCGGTCTCCAAAACCGAACTTGGGGGTTCGAATCCCTCCGCCCCTGCCAGAGATCGAAGTGAGGCCAGGTGTTGGGAGTCGAGTAAAGAAGATGGCAAAGTCAATTACAGCATCGAGCGCGGATGAGCGAAGCCTGAAGGGTCAAGTCATGGCTTGGCCGGAGCGGGTCAAGACTTTCTATAGCGACGTGCGCTCCGAAATGAAGAAGGTGACCGCGCCTTCGTTCAAGGACGTGCGGGCCACGACTGCCGTGGTCATTATCACGGTTTTCCTGTTCGGGATCTACTTCTGGATCGTGGACAACACCATCGGCAGCGGCATCAATTACCTGTTCAAGTATTTGACCCATCGTTGATGCCAAGGAAGGAAGCTGACATCTTACAGCACGCTATGCAGGAAGAAGAAAAGAACGGAGCCAGCGGCGGAGAGAGTGGAATTCCGCCAAGCGCGGACGGCACTTCAGTCTCTGAGCCTGCTCGCAATCCCAACATGAAGTGGTACATCATCCACTCGTATTCGGGATTCGAGCGCAAGGTGAAGGAGTCGCTGGAGTCGCGCATTCAGGCGTTCGGGCTTCAGGAACGAATCGGCAAGGTACTCATTCCTACCGAATCTGTCACCGAGGTGCGTGGTGGCAAGAAGTACACCAGCGAACGCATGTTCTATCCCGGCTACGTGCTGGTCGAAATGGATATGGACGATCACGTGTGGCATGTGGTGAAGTCCACGCCGCGGGTGACTGGATTCGTCGGCACGGGTCAGCAGCCCACGCCGCTTTCGGAAGAAGAAGTTCAGCACATTGTATACCGCGTGGGCGAGTCGAGAGACAAGCCCAAGCTCAAGGTTAAGTTTGAGAAGAATGAATCGGTGCGCATCACCGAGGGTCCATTCGCCAGCTTCACCGGTATTGTGGACGAGGTGAATGAAGACCGTGAGACGCTGAAGGTGATGGTCACGATCTTCGGGCGGTCGACGCCGGTTGAGTTGGAATTCAATCAAGTGGAGAAAGTGGCGTAGGGCGTTTTAGCTAGAAGCTAGTAGCTAGCAGCTTGGACAAAAGAGACTATGGCGAAGAAGGCAACAGGTTCGGTAAAGCTTCAGATTGCGGCGGGCAAAGCTACGCCCGCGCCCCCGGTGGGCCCGGCGCTCGGCCAGGCGCAAATCAACATCATGGAGTTCTGCAAGCAGTTCAACGCGCGCACCGGCGCGAAGGAACTGGAAGGACTCATCATCCCGGTGGTGGTGACGGTTTACAGCGATCGCACCTTCACCTTTATTACTAAGACGCCGCCGGCTTCGATTCTGCTGAAGCGAGCTGCGGGGATCGCCAAGGGATCGGGAACTCCGAACAAAGACAAAGTAGGTAAGGTCACGGCGCGACAGGTGGAAGACATCGCGAAACAGAAGATGCCGGACTTGAATGCGGCCTCGGTCGAGACGGCGATCAAGAGCATTCGCGGGACGGCTCGGTCGATGGGCATCGAAGTGGTCGGGTAATCGGGTAATTTTGCAATTGGGTAATTGAAAACCCGCCGCAAGGGATTTCAAATAACTAAATTACTCAATTTTCCCGATTACGAAATTGTCACATTCACCACGGCTGATCGGAACAGTTTTCAGCGGTGGGAGACGAGGAAACAGTCATGAAGAAGTCAGGGAAGAACATCACCAAGGCGCGGCAGGCAGTTGAGAAGCGCCCCTACCCGATGCAGGAAGCGGTCGCGCTTCTGCAAAAAGTGAAATACGCGAAGTTTGACGAGACGGTCGAAATCACCATGCGCCTCGGAGTCGATCCCAAGCATGCCGACCAGATGGTGCGCGGCACAGTCGTTCTGCCTCACGGTCTGGGCAAGTCGAAGAAGGTTCTCGTGATCGCCACCGGCGACAAGATAAAGGAAGCGGAAGCGGCTGGCGCGGATTTCGTGGGCGGCGAGGAAATGGTCGAAAAGATCAACAAAGAAAATTGGACCGACTTTGACGCACTGATCGCCACTCCGGATGTGATGAAGTCTGTTGGCCGGCTGGGCAAGGTTCTTGGCCCCAAGGGTCTGATGCCCAATCCGAAGACCGGAACTGTCACGTTCGATGTCGCCAAAGCGGTCCAGGAGGTCAAAGCGGGCAAAGTTGAGTTCCGCACCGACAAGACAGCGCTGGTTCACGTTCCCGTAGGCAAGATTTCATTTACTCCCGAGAAGCTGGTTGACAATGCCACGACTGTGATTACCAGCGTGGTCAAGGCCAAGCCGACTGTGGCCAAGGGAAAATATGTGAAGGGCTGCTACCTCAGTTCAAGCATGGGCCCGGGAATTTCGATTGATACCAGCGCGGTGGAAGCCGCGGCGAAAGCTTAGCTGGACGGGCGACTCGCCCGTTGCCACACCAGCATACGAGATTGAAGAGGAACTAACGACATGGCTGTTACTCGAGCAAGAAAAACTGAGCAGGTTGAGCAGCTGGGCAAAGAGTTGCAGAACGTCTCCAGCTTGATCGTCACCACTTACAGCAAGCTTACCGTAGCCCAGGACTACGAGTTGCGCAAGACTTTGCGGTCTTCCGGCGCAAAGTATCTGGTGGTGAAGAACACGCTGGCGGAACGCGCGGCCAAGGGCACCAAAGTCGAAGAGGCGTTGAAGAACCTGTCGGGCGTGACTTCGATTGCGTACACGCACGGCGACCCGGTGGCGCTGGCCAAGGCGCTGTCCAAGTATGCGAAGGACAATCCGGAGTTTACTTTCAAGTCCGGGATCGTCGAAGGCCGCGTGATCTCGATCAATCAGATCCAGGCGCTGGCCACGATGCCGTCGAAAGAAGAGATTTACTCGAAGCTCCTGTTCCTGATGAACGCGCCGGCGCAACGCCTGGTGACGGTGATGAATGCGGTAGGACGCGACATTGCGGTTGTGATCAACCAGGGCGTGGAGAAGGGCAAGTTTAAGGAAGCTTAAGGGCGCGGGCTGTGGCCGGTTACGCCATGATGAAGATCAAGGATATCGTGAAGAACAACGTGGCACGATTCTCCTTCTACCGGGCGGGCAACGCATTCTATGAAGTCGAGGTTAGTGGGACGAAATACAAGTTTCCGGTGAGCCTTGAAGATTTAGGAACGGCGACGCTGCTGGCGGAACACAAGGCAATTACTCTAATGCGATACATCCGCAAGGCGCTTGAGGATAAGACTTTCGTAAAGGCTTAGTGAGAATTGCGGGCGAGGGCGCCCGCGCCACACAAGGTTTCGGGGCGGTGAGAGCCGTCCGAAAAGGGTTTGGTTATCAATAGTCGAGGGTTGCGCGGTTTCGGTTCTGCTGCGTGTCTGGCGTGGCGGTTCAGAGGCTTGGTCGCACTGGAAACTTTGACCGCGGATAACAAAATCAGCAATCGATAACGGTAGAAACGTAGCTAGATATGTTTCTACGGAAAAATTGGAGAAATGAAATGGCGGATCTACAGCAGTTGGAAGAACAGATTGTCGGACTGTCGCTGCTCGATGCGGCGGCTCTGGTGAAGCGGCTCGAAGAGAAACTCGGCGTCTCGGCGGCGGCCGCGGCTCCGATGATCATGGCCGGCGGTGGCGGAGCAGCAGCAGCGGCTCCGGCGGAAGAAAAGACCGAGTTCAGCGTCGTCCTGAAGGAAGTGGGCGCCAATAAGATCAATGTAATCAAAGCCGTCCGCGAAGTCACCAGCCTGGGCTTGAAAGAAGCCAAGGACCTGGTCGACGGCGCCCCGAAAGAGATTAAGGGCGGCGTTTCCAAGGAAGAGGCGGAAACCATCAAGAAGAAGTTCACCGAGGCCGGAGCGACGGTCGAGGTGAAGTAAAGTTTGGATGATGGAGGACGGGTGCCTTGCCCGTCCAACCGGGCGAGTATGCCCGGCGTCCATTATTTGTCTTTTTGTCTCTGGTGAAGCGTTTGCGACGGTGGTATCATCTATATCAATAACGCCGCTTCCTGCTTCATAGAGTGACTGCGACCATCCGATGTAACGAGCCCAGGAAGCGGGGGCGTGGTCGCTGACACGAGTTGGCAGACTGTTCCGCGGGCAGGGCGGGACAGGAACAGGCCTTTAAATACTGGCGCGGAAACGACACATTTCAACAGAGGCCAAGCGCTGCAATCGGCGCCTACGGGGAGTCATGTCCCTGCGGGCGCATACCTGTCTTTGCCATTTTATTGGTTCATGAGAGTACCGCGGCGCGGCTGACGCGCCCTCACATTCCGCGGTTTTGTCGCAGCGACGCTGCGCATGAAAGTTTGGGAGTATCCGAATGTCAAAGAGCAATGGATTCCGCACACGTTTTGATTTCTCCAAAATTCCAGCAACCATCCAGATTCCGAACCTGATCGAAGTGCAGAAGCGTTCCTACGACCGCTTCCTGCAAATGGATCGTTTGCCCAGTGAGCGCGACGACGGCGGCTTGCAGGCGGTTTTCCAGTCGGTGTTTCCGATCACGGATTTCCGCAACGTCTCGCAACTCGAGTTCGTCGACTACGCCATCGGCAACTGGGAGTGCAAGTGCGGCCACTTGAAGGGCCTGCACCACCTGCGCTCCACTTGCAAGAACTGCGGCAACACCATCGTTACCGATCCGTTCCACCCCGGCGATGTCCTGTGCAGCAAGTGCGGCACCTACAACGCCAACACGCCTGACTTCTGCAACAAGTGCGGCGACCCGGTTGGGCTGCAATTGAAGTACGACGTGAGCGAGTGCGAAGAGCGCGGCATGACCTACTCGGCCCCGCTCAAGGTAACGATGCGTCTTACGATCTTCGACAAAGACGCGGAGACCGGCAATCGCTCCATTCGCGACATCAAGGAACAGGAAGTGTTCTTCGGCGACGTCCCCCTGATGACGCAGAACGGCACCTTCATTATCAATGGCACGGAACGTGTCATTGTCAGCCAGTTGCATCGTTCGCCGGGCGTTTTCTTCGAGACCGCGAACAACCGTACCTACTTCCTCGGCAAGATTATTCCTTACCGCGGATCGTGGGTCGAATTCGAATACGACCAGAAAAACGTCCTCTACGTGCGCATCGACCGCAAGCGCAAGTTCCTGGGAACGATTTTTCTGCGCGCCCTCGGCCTGCGATCGGGCGAAGACATTCTGCGCACCTTCTACACCGTCGACCGCCTGGTGATTCGCGACAAGAAGCTGTTCTGGACGCTCGATCCCAACAGCGAAAAAGCCACCAACCTGCTGGGCATGAAGCTCGCGCATAGCATCAAGAACAAGTCGGGCGAAGAGATCGCGCACTCGGGACGCAAGCTGAATGCCGCGACCCTCAAAGAAATTCAGAAGGCAAAGATCGGCGAAATCGAAGTCGACATTTCCGACCTCGAAGGCGCGTGGGTTGCCGCAGATGTTGTGGACACGACCACGGGCGAAGTGCTGCTCGAAGCCAATTCGGAGCTCGCCGCCGACAAACTGTCCAAGATTCTCGAATCTGGCGTGGTCGAGCTCAGCTTGTTCTTCCCCGAGCGCGACGATGTTGGCACGGTAATCAGCCAGACGTTGAAGCGCGACTCGGTGAAGACGCCGCAGGAAGCGCTGATCGAAATCTACCGCAAGTTGCGTCCCGGCGATCCGCCGACGCTGGATACGGCCACGGCATTGTTCCACGGGATGTTCTTCGATCCCCGCAAATACGATTTCTCGCGCGTGGGCCGTCTGAAGTTCAACATCAAGCTGTTCGAGAATCAGGATGCCACGAAACTGGAAAACCGTACCCTGGAGCCGCAAGATTTCTACGGCACGATCGGCTACCTGCTCAAGCTGCGCAAGAACATTGGCTCGGTCGATGACATCGATCACCTTGGCAACCGACGCGTCCGCGCGGTCGGCGAGTTGATGGAAAACCAGTTCCGCATCGGCTTGGTCCGCATGGAACGCGCCATCAAAGAAAAGATGAGCGTGTACCAGGAAATGTCGACGGCGATGCCGCACGACCTGGTCAACGCCAAGCCCGTAATGGCGGCCATCCGCGAATTCTTCGGGTCGTCCCAGCTTTCGCAGTTCATGGATCAGACCAATCCGCTTTCGGAAATTACCCACAAGCGGCGTCTCTCGGCTCTTGGGCCGGGCGGTCTGTCGCGCGAACGCGCCGGATTCGAAGTCCGCGACGTCCACCCTACGCACTACGGACGCATCTGCCCCATTGAAACGCCGGAAGGTCCGAACATCGGACTGATTTCGTCGTTGAGCTGCTACGCCCGCATCAACGACTACGGCTTCATCGAGTCGCCCTACCGCCGCGTAAAAAGTGGCCGCGTGATCGACTACATCAGCATAGTGAATGCGGGTGATAGCGATCTCAAAGTCGGCGATCACGTGGAGAAGCACGAGATCGAGAAGATCAATGCCGAGATCAAGGATCGCCGCAAAAAGCCAGCCGAGATCGAGCCGTTCTCCTTCTACCTTTCGGCGTGGGAAGAAGACCGGCACGTCATTGCGCAGGCGAACGTTGAACTCGACGAAAAGGGCCGCATCGTCGGCGATCTGGTCAACGCCCGCAAGGCTGGCAACTTTGTGCTGGTCAGCCGCGACGACGTGGACTACATCGACGTCAGTCCGAAGCAGTTGGTCTCCGTAGCCGCGTCGCTTGTGCCCTTCCTTGAGCACGATGACGCTAACCGCGCGCTGATGGGCGCGAACATGCAACGCCAGTCGGTTCCTCTATTGCGCGCCGAAGCTCCAATCGTCGGCACGGGAATGGAAGGAGTCACGGCGCGCGATTCCGGCGCCGTCATTCTGGCCAAGCGCAACGGCATTATCGACTCCGTCGACTCCGAGCGCATCATCGTGCGCGTCGAGGGCGAGCACCATCCCGGACAGCTTTCCCGCGAAGTTGGTAGCGACATTTACCAGCTCATGAAGTTCAAGCGCTCGAACCAAAACACCTGCATCAACCAGAAGCCGATCGTGATCAAAGGCCAGCGCGTAACCAAAGGCCAGGTGATCGCGGACGGTCCTTGCACCGATCACGGCGAGTTGGCGCTAGGCCGCAACGTGCTCGTCGCGTTCATGGCATGGCGCGGATACAACTTCGAGGACGCAATCCTCGTTTCCGAAAAACTGGTCAAAGAGGATTACTACACTTCGGTTCACATTGAGGAGTACGAACTGGAATCGCGCGACACCAAACTGGGGCCGGAAGAAGTCACGCGCGATATTCCCAACGTCAGCGAGTCGATGCTGCGCAATCTGGACGAAGCGGGTGTGATTCGCATCGGCGCCAGCATCAAGCAAGGCGACATTCTGGTAGGCAAAGTAACGCCCAAGGGCGAAACTCAGCTCACGCCGGAAGAGAAACTGCTTCGCGCCATCTTTGGAGAAAAAGCCGGAGATGTTCGCGATGCTTCGCTGTACTGCCCTCCCGGAATCGAGGGCGTGATCGTCGACGTGAAAATCTTCTCCCGCAAGGGTCAAGAAAAGGACGAACGCGCTAAGGCAATCGAGGCTGCGCAGATTGGCAAGCTCGAACGGAACCTTTCGGACGAAATCCGAATTCTGACCGACGAGCGCCTCAAGCGCTTGGACAATATCCTCGGCGGCAAAGTAGTGCAGGCCGACCTGCACGACGAACGCACCAACAAGCGCCTGCTGACGAAAGACACGGTTCTCGATCGCGATACCATTGAGCGCATTTCAACCCGCAACCTGAAGCGCATTAAATACGCTGACAAAGATCCACGAGTCAACGAGCAAATCGACGAGATCGAAGAAATGACCTCGCGTCAGATCGACGTGCTCAAGAAGATTGTCAACGAAAGAAAAGACAAGCTGACCAAGGGCGACGAGCTGCCGCCGGGCGTGATTAAGCTGGTCAAAGTCTACATCGCGATGAAGCGCAAGCTCAGCGTTGGAGACAAAATGGCCGGCCGTCACGGAAACAAGGGTGTCATTGCTCGCATTCTGCCGGAAGAGGACATGCCTTACCTCGACAACGGCACGCCGGTCGAAATCGTGCTTAACCCGCTCGGTGTTCCTTCCCGTATGAACGTGGGGCAGATTCTCGAAACCCACCTCGGATGGGCGGGACATGAACTGGGCAAGAAGATCTCGCAAATGCTCGCCGAGAACACTCGCGAGGACGCAATCCGTCGCGAGCTCAAAGCCTTGTTCAAGGACACGGTGTTGGCCGACACCATCACCGACCTCAGCGATGAGGAATTGATGGCAATCGCGCCGACCCTGACTCGAGGCGTCTTCACCGGTTCGCCGGTGTTCGACGGTTCCAAAGAAAGCGAGATCAAGGCGTTGCTCAAACAGGCAGGGCTGCCGGAGTCTGGCAAAACCTATCTGTACGACGGCATGACTGGTGACAAGTTCGAGCAGCCGATCACGGTTGGATACATTTACATGCTCAAACTTTCGCACTTGGTCGACGACAAGATTCACGCGCGTTCAATCGGTCCGTACTCGCTGATCACGCAACAGCCGTTGGGTGGAAAAGCGCAGTTCGGCGGCCAGCGTTTCGGAGAAATGGAAGTTTGGGCGCTGGAAGCGTACGGAGCGGCATTCATTCTCCAGGAGTTGCTGACGGCGAAATCCGACGACGTTTATGGCCGCACCAAGATTTACGAGGCCATCGTCAAGGGTGAAGCCGCCATGGAGCCGGGCGTGCCGGAATCGTTCAACGTGCTGATTCGCGAATTGCAGTCGCTGTGCCTCGATGTGGAATTGATCAAGGCCACCGAAAAGAAACCGGCCCTGGCCGCAGCCGATTAAGCCGCCTGCAGAAACGTAGCTTGCTACGTTTCTGCCGAGGCCACTTTTAGAATTTTTGGAACCAGATTCACAGCGCTTGCTCTTGAAGCTGTGGATCAAGAGATTTCGCTAGCGACGAACGACCAACGACTAGCGACCGATTTCGAGAGCCGCCCGCGGGGGCGTACTTCCGCAGGAAGCCGAGGATCACCTTGTTTCGATCGAGCCCCTTTGACCTGGCAAACCCTATCGCCGATTTCGATGCTATCCGCATCAGCCTCGCATCTCCGGAAAAAATCCGGAGCTGGTCGCATGGCGAAGTCACGAAACCGGAGACGATTAACTATCGCACCTTCAAGCCGGAACGCGACGGCCTGTTCTGCGCCCGCATCTTCGGCCCAGTAACCGATTGGGAGTGTCTCTGCGGCAAGTACAAGCGCATGAAGCACCGCGGGGTCATCTGCGACAAGTGCGGTGTCGAAGTCACATTGTCCAAAGTTCGCCGCGAGCGCCTCGGACACATCGAGCTGGCATCGCCCTGTTCGCACGTCTGGTTTTTTAAGGGACTGCCCAGCCGCATTGGCCACTTGCTCGACATCTCCCTGCGCGATCTCGAGTCGGTGCTTTATTTCGAAGCCTACGTAGTGGTTGAGCCGGGTGAAGCTCCGGTAAAAGATCACGAAGTCATCAAGGACGAAACCAAGTACCGCGAACTCGATCAACAGTTCCGCCCCACCGGCTTCAAAGCCATGATGGGCGCCGAGGCCATCAAAGAACTTCTCAAGCGCGTCGACATTGAAGGCCTGTCCACCGAACTGCGCGAGAAGATGAAGCACGAGAACTCGTTGCAGAAGCGCCTCAAGTACGCCAAGCGCCTGAAAGTTGTAGAAGCCTTCCGCAAGAGCGGCAACAAGCCGAACTGGATGATCCTGGATGTAATCCCGGTCATTCCGCCTGAGCTTCGCCCACTCGTTCCTCTGGACGGCGGCCGCTTCGCCACTTCCGATCTGAACGATTTGTATCGCCGCGTCATCAACCGCAACAACCGGCTGAAGAAGTTGATGGACCTGCACGCGCCCGAAGTCATCGTGCGCAATGAAAAGCGCATGCTGCAGGAAGCCGTCGACGCGCTCTTCGACAACGGACGCCGCGGACGCGTTCTGCGTGGCGCCAACAACCGGCCACTGAAGTCGCTGTCTGACACCCTCAAGGGCAAGCAGGGCCGCTTCCGCCAGAACCTGCTGGGCAAGCGCGTCGACTACTCGGGCCGTTCCGTTATCGTGGTTGGACCGGAACTCAAGCTGCACCAATGCGGTCTGCCCAAGAAGATGGCGCTCGAACTTTTCAAGCCATTCATCTATCACCGGCTCGAACAAACCGGACATTGCACCACCATTAAGCAAGCCAAGGAAATGGTGGAGCAGCAGGAACCGATCGTTTGGGACATCCTCGAGGAAGTCATCAAAGACCATCCCGTGATGCTGAACCGCGCCCCAACCCTTCACCGCCTCGGCATTCAAGCGTTCGAGCCGGTGCTGGTCGAAGGCAAGGCAATCAAGATTCACCCGCTGGTCTGCACTGCATTCAACGCCGACTTCGACGGCGACCAGATGGCCGTACATATTCCGCTGTCTCCGGAAGCGCAGGTCGAAGCCAGTGTGCTGATGTTGTCATCGCACAATATCCTGTCGCCCGCGTCCGGCCATCCGATCACGGTGCCGACGCAGGACATGGTGCTCGGCCTCTATTACCTGACCAAAGCCAAGCCCGGCGCCAAGGGGGAAGGCCGCTCGTTCGCCAACATCGAAGAAGTATTGATGGCGCTCGAATCCGGCGAAGTCGAAACGCTCACGCCCATCCGTCTGCGCTACACCGGCGAAGTGATCGACCTGACCGCGACCTACGACGATCAGGACATCACTCACGCTGAACCCACGCAGTACGAGCGCAGTTTCTTAAACACGACCGTGGGCCGCGCCATTCTGAACGATCATCTTCCGCCGGGCATGCCCTTCATCAACGGCTTGCTCAAGAAGAAGGGCATCGGCCAGTTGGTGAGCTACGGCTATCTCCGCTTCGGCCTCGAAGTCACAGTAAAAATGCTCGACGAAGTCAAAGACCTGGGCTTCCGCTTTGCCACCCGCGCTGGCTTGTCGATCGGCATCGACGACATGGTCATCCCGGATAACAAAAAGAGCCTGGTAAAAGACGGCGAAAAGCAGGCCGTGCAAGTTCAGCAGCAATATCTCGACGGCGCCATCACCAACGGCGAACGTTACAACAAGGTTATTGAAATCTGGTCGGGCATCACCGAGAAAGTTGCGGATGAAATGTTCGGCCAGATGCAGCAGCGCGACAAGGAAGGCTTCATCAATCCGATTTACGTCATGGCCGACTCCGGCGCTCGCGGATCCAAACAGCAGATCCGCCAGCTATCCGGCATGCGTGGATTGATGGCGAAACCCTCCGGCGAAATTATCGAGTCTCCAATCACGGCCAACTTCCGCGAAGGATTGACCGTGTTGGAGTACTTCATCTCGACCCACGGCGCACGTAAAGGTCTGGCTGACACGGCCCTGAAAACGGCCGACTCCGGCTATCTCACGCGTCGTCTCGTTGACGTCGCGCAAGACGTAATCATCAGCGAATACGATTGCGGCACGGTTGACGGCATCTACGTCGCGGGTATCGTCGAAGCTGGCGAAGTCATCGAGCCGTTGCGCGACCGCATTGTGGGCCGCGTGTCGCTCGAAAAACTGAAAGACTACGACGGCAACGTAGTCGTCGACATCAACCAGGAGATCACGGAAGAACTCGCCGGCACGGTTCAAGCCGCCGGCATCGAGCGGGTGAAAATCCGTTCTGTGCTGACCTGCGAATCCAAACGCGGCGTCTGCGTCATGTGCTACGGCCGCAACCTGGCTTCCGGCCGCCTCGTCGAACTCGGCGAAGCCACCGGAGTCATCGCCGCCCAGTCCATCGGCGAGCCTGGAACTCAGCTCACGATGCGTACTTTCCACATCGGTGGTACGGCATCGCGAGTCTCCGAGCAATCGCGTTTGGAAGCCAAAACCAGCGGCATTGTGCGCTTTGTCAGCCTTCAAACCGTCAAGGCCAAGTCCGGCGATCTAGTGGTCATGAATCGTCAGGGCTCGATTGCGGTAGTCGACGACAAAGGCCGCGAGCGCGAGCGTTACGCGGTTGTGTATGGCGCCAAGGTCAAGGTCAACGAAGGCGATCAGGTTCAACTCGGCAAAGTCATGGTCGAGTGGGATCCATACACCTTCTCCGTCTTGACCGAAATCGGCGGCACCATCCAGTTCAAGGACCTGCAAGAAGGTGTCACACTTCACGAAGAAGTGGACGAAGTCACCGGTTTGTCGCGTCACGTGGTCGCAGACTCGCCCGACGAGAAGCGCCAGCCCGCAATCGTGATCAAGGGCAAGACCAGCAAGCGTTACCTCATGCCATCCCGCGCTCACTTAATGGTCCAGGACGGCGACACCGCTCACCCCGGCGACGTGCTGGCGAAGATCCCGCGCGAGACCACCAAAACCAAGGACATCACCGGCGGTCTGCCCCGCGTGGTCGAGTTGTTCGAAGCCCGCAAGCCGCATGAAACCGCGGTCATCAGCGAAATTGATGGCACGGTCAAGTTCGGCGAGGTCGCGAAGGGCCAGCGCAAGATGTATGTGATTGCCGACAACGGCACCGAAAAAGAGTATTCGGTTCCGCGCGGTGTTCACATCAACGTGCAGGAAGGCGAGCGCGTCAAGGCGGGCGAACCGCTTATGGACGGCCCGCTCAACCCGCATGACATCCTGGCTGTGCTTGGCGAAAAGGAACTGCAGTCGTACCTGGTGAACGAAATTCAGGAAGTTTACCGGCTGCAGGGCGTGAACATCAGTGACAAGCACATCGAAGTCATCGTTCGCCAGATGATGCGTTGGCGCAAAGTGGAAGACGTCGGCGACACCCAGTTCCTCCTGGAACAGCAAGTCGACAAATTCCGCTTCGCCGAAGAGAACGAGCGCGTGATTTCACAGGGTGGACGTCCGGCCACAGGCCGGCCGCTGCTGCTGGGCATCACCAAAGCCTCGCTTTCGACCGACTCATTTATCTCCGCAGCCTCGTTCCAGGAGACCACCCGCGTGCTCACCGAAGCATCTATACAGGGCGCCGTGGATCACCTGCGTGGCCTGAAGGAGAACGTCATCGTCGGACGCCTCATTCCTGCGGGCACCGGCATGGAGTATTACCGCAACGTTCGCCTCTCGCCAGAAATGGAAGAAGCGGCCGCGAAGGTGCAGGAAGAAGTTTCGCAAGCGTACGAGGAAGCCGAGCGAGCGCTCGAGTTGATGCGGCACGAAGGCGAGACCGAGGAACTAACGGCAGAGTAAGAGCGAGAAAGAGCAGAAGGGGCGGTGTTCAAGCCGCCCTTTCGCTTTTCTGGCTTATTTTCCCCCATGGCTGCGAACCCACAACGATTGCACGACCAGGAACTGGACGCCACTTCCCAGTTGCGCGCCATCCCCCAGCGCACTACTCTGGGACCGGTGGTCCTGCGCTTCTTACGCCTGCTGCGGCTTGCCTTCTGGCGCGCGTTTCAGCATGACGCGTTCGCCATCGCGAAAGCGTCTGCCTATTCTTCGATTCTTACTTTCTTTCCCGCGCTGCTGGTCGTCGGATCGCTCCTGGCTAACTCCCGCAAGACCGCCGCCTACCTGCGCGAGATCACCTACGCCCTGGACAGAATCCTTCCCGCTGGAAGCGGCACCGCTCTGTCGTATCTGAAAGGAACTTCGCCGCGCTCGGTCGGACTCCTGATCAGCGCTTCGCTAATCACCCTATGGACCGCCTCCGGGGTCATGATTTCATGGATGGAAGGCTTTCGCCGTTGCTACGAGCTCCCGAAAATCTGGGGCCTGGTGAAAGAGCGGATGATTGCCTTTTCCCTGGTCATTCTCGCCGGGACTCCGCTGACCTTTGCGACCATCCTGGTGGCCTCGGGAAGCCGCATTGAACGCAACGTCCTGTTCCACATGAACCAGGAATTCGGTCTTTACATTCTGCTGATGTGGACGGCCATCCGCTGGCTCATCGCCACTCTCGCGAGCATCGCGGTCATCGCGCTCATCTACCACAACGCCGTGCCTCGCACTCAGCCCTGGCACAGCGTTCTGCCCGGCGCCACGCTGGCCACGGTGCTGTGGTTCCTTTCGACCGCATTATTTGGATGGTATTTGCAGAACTACGCGGACTACAGCGTCATCTACGGTTCGCTGGGCGCAGCCATCGCCCTGCTGGTGTGGATGTACCTGATCTCGCTCGTCATCCTGGTCGGAGCGGAGTTCAATGCCATGCTCTTCCCACGAGCGTTCCTCGGCAAAGAACTAAAAACCATGCCTGCCCCGCAGACCGCAACCAAGTAACCAAGGATTTTCCGCGACGACTTGAACCGATTTCTCCATTCGAATCGAAACCTATGTATAATCCGC
>Ga0316363_10002248_pt1 | contig 15017 bp, 14 predicted proteins | sample Sb_taG_3_FD_200459 | JGI IMG/M metagenome (GOLD analysis project Ga0316363, IMG submission 200459) | Peat soil microbial communities from Weissenstadt, Germany - Sb_50d_a_PC metaG (v2) (version 2) | ecosystem: Environmental > Terrestrial > Soil > Wetlands > Peat | place: Germany: Weissenstadt...
CGGCGCGGTCAGCGCGGGCGTTACCACCGGCTCGACTGTTTACGTTGCGGGGGCGGGTCCGGTTGGTCTGGCGTGCGCCGCGGCCTGCCAATTGCTTGGCGCCGCCTGTGTCATTGTCGGCGACCTGATTCCGGAACGCCTGGCGCAGGCCAGGAGCTTCGGTTGCGAGACCGTGGATGTCTCCAAAAGCGCAACGGTGGGTGAACAAATCGAGCAGATCCTGGGCGTGCCGGAGGTGGACTGCGGCGTGGACTGCGTGGGATTCGAAGCCCGTGGTCATGGCCAGGATGCGCGGCGAGAGGCTCCGGCGACCGTGCTTAACTCACTGATGTCCATTACTCGTGCCGCGGGCGCGCTGGGCATTCCGGGCCTCTACGTCACCGATGATCCGGGCGGAGTCGATGACCAGGCCAAAACCGGCAACCTGAGCATCCGCATCGGACTCGGTTGGGCGAAATCTCATCACTTCACGACCGGCCAGTGTCCGGTGATGAAATACAACCGGCAATTGATGATGGCAATCCTCTACAACAAAATCCAGATCGCCAAGGCCACGAATGTTACTGTGATCACCCTCGACGAAGCCCCGCAAGGGTACAAGGACTTCGACAAGGGAGCAGCGAAAAAATTCGTCATCGACCCGAACCACCTGATTTCGCGCAACTGAGACAAGTTGATGCGCTGCCGTTCATGCTCGTCGCGTCGGACTTCTCAGGGCAGGGACAGAGCATGTGAAGAGATCAAAACAGCTCGCGCAAAGGCGCTAAGTCGCAAAGGTACGCAAAGCTATGGCCCTTTCCTTCTTTGCGTCCTCCGCTGGCTTTGCGCCTTTGCGTGAACCTCTTCGCCCATACTTCCTCCCTCACGAACTCAAGACCTCCAAATGGCGATGTGTAGTCGCAGCCAACTCACCCTTGGCATAATGGCCCACACAGCGGTAGAATCTCTCCTCCGCAATTAGCGACGGGGCTATTGTAAGTCTAGCGTTCGGGCCGGAGGCGGATGGAACACGCAACGATGAAACCGCGGAAGGTAGTGGTTACTGATTACATCGAGCCTGATCTTAACTGGGAACGCCAGGAGATGACCCAGAGAGGCGTGGAATTCTCAGCTTATCAACTCAAATTCTCGCCGAACTCGGAAGTTATCGCGGCGACCCGCGATGCCGATGTGGTGGTCGTCAACATGGTGCCCATCACTCCCGCGACTATCTCGGGGTGGGAGAGGTGCAGGCTGGTGATCCGTCACGGAGTGGGCTATGACAACGTCGATGTAGCGGCGCTCGAAAAAGCCGGAATCCCACTTTGCTACATTCCTGATTACTGCGCTGAAGAAGTCGCCGAGCAGGCGATTGCCCTTCTATTGGCTTGCGGCCGGCGGCTGGCCGCCAGTCGTCGAGCGCTCGATATCTCGTCTGCGCGGGGCGCCTGGGATTTCAAAGAGGCGATGCCTATTTTCCTCATGGCGGGCCAGACCTTGGGCATCATCGGCTGCGGCCGCATCGGCTCTCTCGTTTACCGCAAGCTGAAAAGCTTCGGGTTCATGTTCCTGATCTGCGATCCCTATCTATCGGGAGAACGGAAAGCGGAGTTGGGAATCGAAGTGGTAGACAAGGAGACGGTTTTTCGCAATGCTGACTTCATCACTATTCACACTCCGCTGACCGCCGAGACAAGGCATTTGGTAAACGACCAGACCCTCGCCATGATGAAGCCCACGGCCTACCTCGTGAATACTTCCCGCGGACTGATGGTGGATTTGCAGGCCCTTGCCAAGGCCCTCGAGAGCGGTGTGATTGCCGGCGCGGGCATTGACGTTTTCGATGTCGAGCCGCCGCCGCCGGATTCCCCTCTTTTCCGGCTGCCGAACACTGTTCTGACACCGCACTTGTCCTGGTACTCGGAGGACTCGGGACGGCGCATCCGGGAACTGATCGTGTTGGAGATTGAACGATTCCTGGCCGGCCAGCCGCCGCGGTTTGTGGCGAAGCCAGGCGTCTGAACGGCAGAGCCTCACCTGCTGCGCTCTCGAAAGTCTGTCATTCTGAGCGAAGCGAAGAATCTGCATTGGTTCGGCTTGGAACGGAACTACAGATCCTTCGCGCAGTTTACCCTGAGCGAACAAACTGCAGATTCTTCGCTACGCTCAGAATGACAAGCGAAGGGCTCAGAATGACAAGCGAACGGGCTCAGGATGACAGCGGCATCGTGATGTGAATCGGTTACATTCAGCGACCGGCGCTAAAGCGAGAGGTGCGCGATGAGTCACAAAATCACATCCGTAAACGGGCTGCTGCCCGGTCCACGCTCGAAGGAGTTCTTCACGCGCTGGGCGCGCGTGGAGGCGCAATGCACGGGCTACCAGGCGCAGGTTGCTTGGGACCATGCTTCCGGCGTGGTCGTGACCGACGCCGACGGCAACACATTCATCGACTGGACCTCCGGCGTGCTGGTCACCAACGTGGGGCACTGCCATCCCGACCTGGTCAAGGCCGTGCAAGCCGCCGCCGGCAAGCTCTTGAACAATTATGAGTGCCTGCACGAATCGCGCGTGATCGCCGCGGAGAAACTCATCTCCGTTCTGCCCAAGTTTCTTGATAAGTGTTTCTTCCTCACCACAGGAAGTGAGTCCATCGAGGCCGCACTTCGAATCATGAAGCGGAAGACCGGCAAATTCGAAGTCATCAGTTTTTACGGCGGCTTTCACGGCCGCACCTATGCCGCGCTGAGCGCCGGTGGATTGCCCGGCCCGAAGAAAGGCTATGGCCCGACAATTCCCGGTTCGATTCGCGTTCCGTTCCCATATTGTTACCGTTGTCCGTTTCGTGCCGAGCCCGCCACCTGCGACATGCTCTGCCTGGACTACCTCGAGGACGCCGTGCGCGCCAACAGCACCGGAAGTCTGGCAGGCCTGATTGTGGAGCCCTACCAGGGCGCGGCAGGGTTTATCTTTCCTCCTCAAGGATGGCTGACGCGCCTCGAGCAATGGCTGCGGGGGCGTGGCCTCCTCTTCACACTCGATGAGGTGCAGTCCGGCTTTGGGCGGACAGGCAAGTTCTGGGCGATGGAATGGGAAGGGCTAGCGCCGGACTTGGTTTGCATCGCCAAAGGGATGGGCAGCGGCGTTCCGGCCTCCGCGGTCGCCGCGCGAGGCGAGGTGATTGGAGTGTTGGGTTCCGGGGAGATGAGCAGCACCTTTGGGGGGAACCCGCTTGCCAGCGCTGCCGTCAGCGCCGTTGTCGATATCATGCGCCGTGAGAAGTTGGAGGAGAATGCCTTGCGCATTGGGGCGCTCATGAAATCCCGCCTCCTCGAGATGCAGGAGAAATCGCCGTATGTGGGCGAAGTGCGAGGCATGGGGTTGGTGATGGGAGTGGAACTCGTCAAAGATAAGAAAACCAAGGAGCCCGCCCCGGACCTCACCCGAAAACTGATTGACCAGGCGGCTGAACTCGGCCTGTTGATGGGTTCCGTCGGAGTCTTCGGCAACGTGATCCGGGTGGCGCCGCCGCTGGTGATTTCTGAGGATGAAGCCAACGAAAGCCTGGACATCTTTGAGAAGGCACTGTTGCGCCTAGCATAATGTGGTGACGGACCAACCCCCTCACCTGGCGCTGCGCGCCACCCTCTCCCCCAAGGGGGAGAGGGGCCGGGGGTGAGGGGGTGATCTCACGTAATTCTGGAATCCTCGGTAGGACACGATTTGCGCCTATGAATCAATTGACGTTGCCCGAAATTCGCGCTGCGGTCGGAACCCTGCGCAGCACCACGGAACAGTTTCTCTGCGACTTGATTCGTTTCCCCTCGCTTCCCGGCAAAGAACAGCAGGCTGTGGAATATGCCGCGCCGCGCTTTGCCGAAGTCGGCGAGGTGGAACGGATACCGCTCTCGAGCGCGCTGCGCGAGGACGAGGATTACTCCGACCCGGTGCCGGGGATCGAATACGAAGGCCGCTCGAACCTTCGCGTGCGCGTGGCCGGAACGGGTGGAGGCCGGTCGCTGCTCTTCAATACGCATCTCGATGTGGTGCCGGCTTCCCCAGGGCAAGACCAGGCATTCGACCCCCGCGTAAGCGCCAATCGCGTGCACGGGCGCGGCGCTTGTGATGCCAAAGGCCAGGTGGCGACGCTGTTCACAGCCTTGTTGGCCATCGAGCGCCTGGGCGTAAAGCTCAACGGAGATGTCCTGGCACATCTCGTCGTCGAGGAGGAGGTGGGCGGCAACGGGACACTGGCGATGGTGCGCCGGGGCGAGCGGGCCGACGGCTGTATCGTGATGGAGCCGACCGACCTGCGCATTCTCTCCTCGGTGCGCGGCGCGGTGTGGTTTCGCATCACGTGCACCGGCCGGGCGGGTCACAGCGGAAGCGGCGGCACGGTCAGTGCTTTGAAGATGGCCATTCGGACGATTGAAATCCTCGAGAAGTACCATGCCCGCCTGCTGGCTGCCTCCCGGGGCATCGCTTTGTTCGACCAATTCACCAATCCGATGCCTATTACGTTCGGCAAACTGGCGGCGGGCGTCTGGCCAGCCACCACACCCGCCAGCGCCTCGGTCGAGGGCGTTCTGGGCTTGCTTCCCAACAAGACTCACCAGGCGGTGGCGGAGGAAATGCTTCAGGCCATCCGCGACGGTGGGGATGAATGGCTGCGCGATCACTTCAAGCTGGAATTCATGTACCGACACAACGCCCATGTGCTGGATCCGGGGCATCCGCTGGTCAAGGGACTCGAAGCTTGCTGCCGGCAGGCGGGAACGAGCGGCGAGGTCAGCGCCATGACAGCTTCCTGCGATTCCTGGTTCTATAACAACCAACTGCGCATACCCACGGTGGTCTTTGGGCCGGGCAGCTTGCGGTTTGCTCACTCCAACGAGGAGCAGATCGGTCTGGATGAGATCAGCGAAGCGGCCGTCATCCTGGTGCGTTTTGTGGCCGAATGGTGTGGAGGCGCCAACCGATGAAAGCTCTGGTGAAAACTCAAAAGGGCGCGGGCTTTCTCGAGATCCGCGATGTCCCCGAGCCGTCGCCGGGCCCCGGCGAGGTGCTCATCGAAGTTCAAGCCTGCGGAATCTGCGGAACGGACGTGCATGTCTGGCACGATGAATTTCCCTACTGGCCTCCGGTAATTTTGGGGCACGAGTTCTCAGGCCGCATCGTCGAGGTCGGTCCGGAGACCGGACTCTTCAAGACCGGCGAGCGGGTGGTGGGCGAGCCGCACACGCGCGCCTGCGGCCACTGCTATCTGTGCCGCACCGGAAACATCCAGATCTGCCCGCTGAAGCGCTCGCCCGGCTGGGGGATCGACGGCGCCTTTGCCAAATACCTGAAAATGCCCGAGCGCCTGCTGCACCGCATCCCGGACTCCATGAGCTATGAACTGGCTGCCGTCGTGGAGCCGACAGCCAACGCCGTGCACGACGTCGTGGAGCGGGCCAGAATTGATGCGGGCGACTTTGTGGTGGTTCTGGGGCCGGGGCCCATTGGCTTGCTCGCGGCCCTCACAGCTCGGGCGGCCGGCGCGCGGCACGTGGTTATTGTGGGAACGCCGGCGGATGAGGCTTTGCGCCTGAAAAAAGCGAGGGAGCTTGGCTTCGGAACGGTGATTAACGTGGCGCAGCAAGACCCTGTCAAGATCGTGCAGGAACTCACGGGGGGGCTGGGCGCGGATCTGGTCATCGAATGCAGCGGCGCGGCGCCGGCGATTGCCTCGACCGTCGAACTGATTCGCAAGAAGGGACGAATCTGCGTCATCGGCTTGACCGGCAAGGACTCAATCCTGTTTCCGTGGGACAAGGCAGCCTTCAAGGTGTGCGACGTGCTCTTCAACCTGTCGACCAGCTACACAAGCTGGGATAGAACGATTCACCTGCTGGCCAACGGCCAGTTGCCCGCAGGCGAGATCATCACACGCCGGGCGCCCCTGCTGGAATGGAAGAACGCCTTCGAGGATATTGAGGCGAAGCGGGCGTTGAAAGTGTTGTTGATTCCGGAGTGAGCCTGCCGTAGGGGCGGCCCTTGTGGCCGCCCGATCTTGCGGAAAGGCTTCGAAAAGTCAACCTCCTGTCATCCTGAGCCCGTTCGCTTCGCTCAGGGTAAACTGCGCGAAGGATCTGTAGTTCAGCTTTGCGGCGACTTACCGAGGATTACAGAATTAAGTGACATCACCCCCTCACCCCCCGGCCCCTCTCCCCCAAAGGGGCGAGGGGAGAAATAACCCGAATTTATGCCCTCGCCCCCTTGGGGGAGAGGGTGGCGCGCAGCGCCGGGTGAGGGGGTCGGTCACAATATTATGTAACCTTCAGTAATGCAGATCCTTCGCGCAGTTTACCCTGAGCGAAGCGAACGGGCTCAGAATGACAGTCAAGTGGGAGAACAATGGCAAACGACTCACGACTAGGTTTCGGACTGCTCGGGACGGGGCTGATTGCCCCCTTCCATGCCAAGGCGATTCGGGCCTCGAACGTCGGCCGCCTGGTGGGCGCCTCAGATTTGTATGCCGATCGCCTGGCCAAGTTCACGAGTGAATTCGAATGCAAGGCATACACCAGTTTGGAGCAGATGCTTCTCGATCCCGAGGTGCAAGTGGTTTGTATTCTCACTCCCAACCATCTGCACGTTGACGCCGCGCTCAAGGCCGCGCGTGCGGGGAAGCACGTCCTGGTGGAAAAACCCCCTGCCATGTCCTTACGGGAAGTGGATAAGATGCAGAAAGTAAGCGCAGCCGCCGGCGTAAAGCTTGGCGTGGTTCTTCAATGCCGGACGCGGCGCGCCGTGCAGGCCATCCGCAAAGCGATTCTGGAGGGCCGCTTCGGGAGAATCCTCCACGCCGATACGTATATGAAATGGTTCCGTCCGATCGACTACTACACTTCGGACGGTTGGCGCACGCAACGGCGTTCCGGGGCAGGCGTCACCATTCAGCAGGCCTTCCATTACATTGATCTGCTCCAATATCTCGTCGGCAGGGTAAAGCGAGTGCAGGCGCAAATGACCAACCTTGCGCACCCGAGCATCCCCGTCGAAGATACCGTACTGGCCTTCGTGACCTATCAGAGCGGTGCGCAAGGCGTAGTGCAGGCCTCAACAGCGCTGTGGCCGGGCACGGATATTCGAATTGAAGTGAACGGAGAATTCGGCACGGCGATTATGGTGGGCGAGCGCCTGGACACCTGGAAGTTCAAGGATCAGCGGCCGGAGGATGAAGAAATCCGCCACTACGGAAGCGCCGCCGCGGCTACCGGCGCTACGGGCGCGGCCGCTCTCGGCTTCGAGGACCATCAAGCCGTGATTGAGGACATGGCTGCCGCAATTGAACACGGCCGCGAACCCATGATCACACTCGCCAGTGTGCGTCCGACTCTCGAGTGGGCGCTCGCCATGTATCAATCCGCCAAGCAAGACGCTCCCGTCGATTTGCCGCTCGCCGATGAGCAGGACGTTTGGTGATGCTGAATCTCCCCCATTCAAACAGCTCACTCTAAGACGCCAAGCAACGCGGAATATCCAAAAGTACCATTTCCAAGCCATCGGCACGGTCATAGGATGAATAGTCCGATAGATACGGGGGGTTACGCCAAGCTTTGCTCAGCAAGCTCAACGGTTATGTGAAGGACCACGGTTATGCGGCCGGGGCTTTTCTAGCGCTGGCGGCGGCCGTGGTCTTTTCGGGGGTGTTGTCCAACGGGCTGGTTTACGACGACGGCAAGCAGCTCCTTGAAAACCCCTTCGTTCGCAACCCTCACCTTTGGTGGCGAATCTTTTCCGGCTCGGTGTGGTCGTTCCTCGGGGCGGCGGCGGAAGCGAATTTCTACCGGCCCCTGCACATCTTTTCCTACTGGTTGATCTGGCGCGTGGCCGGTCCTAATCCCACCGTATACCATCTCTTCCAATGGCTGCTCTACATCGCCACGGGGCTCCTGGTGTTTCAGATCGGACGCGAACTCCTTGCGAACGATTTGGCGGCGTTTGCCGGTTCACTACTCTGGCTTCTGCACCCATTGCACGTGGAAGCTGTGGCTTGGATCGCCTCGGTTCCTGAGATGGGTTGTGGTTTTTTTTACCTGTTGGGATTCCGGCTTTTCTTGCGCGCCGAAAGGTCAGGAAGCCGGCGCTGGGCTCGCCACGCTCTTGCCGCACTTGCCTATTTTCCGGCGCTTTTCTTCAAGGAAGCCGCTCTTAGTTTTCCGCTGCTCGTGATTGTCTACTGGTACTTCTTCGCCGAAACGGCAGAGGCCTGGGGCCGGCGAGTCGCTTGCTGGAGCATGTACGCCGGCGCGGTGCTGATGTACTCGTTGGTGCGCGTTGCGGCGCTGGGACACTTTTCCGGAGTAGGTCATTTGTGGAAGATCTCGCTCAACATCGTGGCGGCCGCGGTGGGGTTGTTGGGCCAGCACGCCCGGATCTTCTTTTGGCCTATCCACCTTAACGTTTTTCATACCTTCGAGCCGGGCTCGAGCTTGCGCTCGGTGTGGCCGTGGCTGGCCCTGCTGGCTCTGGTGGCCGCCTGCACGCTGCGCAAGCGCCAGCCCGTTCTTGGCTTTCTCCTGGTGTGGTGGGCCGTAACCCTGTTGCCCTGTCTGGACGTTCGCCAGCTCAGCTTTCCGTTGCTGGCGGAACGTTTTTCTTATCTGCCGTCGGTGGGCCTCTGCTTGGCTCTCGCGTACTTCGGCCTGGATTGGCTCCCGCAACGCCTGCCGCCCGCCCGCCGGGCTCCTGTGGTTCTGTCTGCTCTCGGCCTCATCCTTTGCTTCTGGTGTATTCAAGACGTCCGCGCAATTCCAAACTGGCGCAGCAACGAAACGCTTTTCGGCTATTCCCTCAAGGTTGTTCCGGACGCGGCCTTGGTGCGCTTACACGACGGTCTCGATTTGCAATATCGCGACCATGACCTGGAAGGCGCCGGAAAGGAATTCGAGGCTGCCCTGCGCCTGAACCTGGCCGCTTTTCATCCGCTGAATACCGTGACCTGCGAGTCCCTAATCGGCTTAGGCCAGGTTGCCGACCTCGAAGGCCGCCACGACGAGGCGCTGGCCTATTATCACAAAGCCGCTCGAGTTCTACCCTCTTACAGCCTTCCCTACGATATCCTGGGCGCGGTCTACTTCCCCCGCGCTGAATATGCGAAAGCCGCAGAGTATTTCGCGCGTTCGGTGCAGGTGAATCCGCAGGACATGACCGCACGTTTCTATCTCGGGACCTGTGGGATGAAGCTCGGCAGGTACAGGGAGGCGGCGGAGCAGTTTCGCGCGGCACGCGAGGTTGACCCGGCTTATTGGCAAGCCTATGGCGCTGAGGCCCAGGCCCTCGAGGCTGCCGGGGATGCCGCCGGAGCCGCCGCAGTCCGCAAACTGAAGCCCGCAACCGAGTAGCCTGGTCCCTGTCATTCTGAGGCCCGTTCTTTGGGCCGAAGAATCCCCGCAGTTCACGCCTAGTTGCCCACAACTGCGCAACCGCGTACAATGATCTTGCGGGGGCCAGCACGTGAAGACGGTAAGCGTCAGCGACTTTCGACGGAACGCGGCGGGGATTCTCGCCCTTGTTGAGAAGGGAGAGAAGATTTGCATTCTTCGCCACCGCAAAGTGATCGCCATGATAGTTCCGCCTGAGTCGGCGAGACCAAAGCCTGCGTGGAAGCGGCCTGGATTGCGCTTAGTGATTCCCGGTGTGTCTCTGAGCAGGGCCGTGCTTGAAGAGAGGCAGGGGTATGGGCTGGATTGAGAATCGCTTTGAACAGAATTTCATCGTCACCACGGTGGACCAGATTTTCAACTGGGCGCGCAAGTCTTCTCTTTGGCCGCTCACCTTTGGTTTGGCGTGCTGCGCCATTGAGATGATCGCTTCCACCACTTCGCGCTTCGACATGGCGCGCTTCGGAGCCGAAGTGTTTCGCCCCAGCCCGCGCCAAGCCGACCTCATGATTGTGTCCGGCACGGTGACCCTGAAGATGGCGCCCGCCATCAAGCGAATCTGGGAGCAGATGCCGGCCCCGAAGTGGTGCATTTCCATGGGCGCCTGTTCGAGTGTGGGCGGCCCGTTCAATACCTATGCGGTGCTTCAGGGCGTTGACAAGATCGTGCCCGTGGACGTTTACGTGGTGGGCTGCCCCCCGCGTCCCGAAAACCTCTTCTATGCTCTGTTGAAGCTCCAAGAGAAGATCGACAGCATGAGCCTGGGCAAGCGCCCCACCGAGGTCCGCCTGGAAGAGAGCATGCTGGAAGAGTTCAAGAAATCCGTCCGCATCGGCAAGCCCGGAACGCCGGAAATGGTCCAAATCGGTTAGGCGGAATCCCGAGCGGGTAACTTCAAAACCACTCAGAGTATTCTGTGTCATTCCGAGCGAAGCGAGGAATCCGGCCCTGCTTCGGACGCATGGCAGTTCGAGATTCCTCGCTTCGCTCGGAATGACACAAGACAGTTTCAGAGGTGTTCCCGCCTACGCGGCAACGCCTCAAGGTGGTGTGTAACCGCCGCCGCAAAGGAGGAGTGCGCATGGCCGAGTTCATCAAAGTTGCGAACCTCAATGAGCTATCCCCCGGATCGGCCAAGGTCGTCGAAGTGGCCGGGAAGACCATTGCGCTTTTCAACGTGGGCGGCACGGTCTATGCCACCGACAACACCTGCTTGCACCAAGGCGGACCGCTCGGCGAAGGTGAACTCATGGGCGAGGTGGTTGTTTGCCCTTGGCATCAGTGGGAGTACAACGTTCGCACCGGCGAGAACATCGGCGACACTTCCCTCAGAGTCGCTACCTACCCCGTGCAAGTCGAGGCGGGTGATATCAAAATAGCTGTGTAATCCGCGGGCCCGTCTTCCTATCTAACACGGTTGTAGGAGCGCCACGAATGATTGTCGATCGCCGGTTTCGGATCGGCGGTTGACAATCGGCCATCGTCAATCGACAATCGTCAATCGCCAATGCCCGAACTTCCCGAAGTCGAAACAGTTCTGCAAGGTCTAAAGCAGCGCGCCTTGGGGCGCCGCATCCTCTCCGTCGAGGTCCGCCATCCCGGCGTAGTTGTGGGTTCACCGGAACGCTTCGCCGTTGAGATCGAGGGCCGCACCATCGTATCGGTGAGGCGCAAGGGCAAGGCGCTGGCTCTCGAACTCGAAGCGGAAAACATGCCGCCGCGTTATCTGCTGGTACGGCTCGGCATGACTGGGCAGTTCACCGTCTCCGCCCGCGAAACACCTCTCGCCCCGCACACCCACGTGCTGCTCGCCGTCGGTGAGCACGATGAGCTGCGCTTTCGCGACGTGCGCCGCTTTGGTAGATTGCGTTCCTGCACGCGTGAGGAACTGGAATCCGTGTTCGACCGCCTCGGCCCGGACGCGCAGGAAGCGTCCGAGGCTCAATTCCTGAACACCATGCGCGGACGGCATGGCGCCATCAAAAGCTGGCTGATGAACCAGCAGTTGCTGGCAGGCCTCGGCAACATCTATGCGGACGAGTCGCTATTTGTGGCCGGAATCCACCCGCTGGCGCAGCCGGGCAGGGTTTCTGCTTTGAAAGCCCGCCGTCTCTTCAAGGCCGTCAGAAAAGTATTAGACCATGCGGTGAAGCTCCAAGGCACCAGTTTCCGCGACTACGTTGACATCGAGGGACGCCCCGGCAACTACGAGCCGCGCCTGCGGGTTTATCAGCGCACCGGAGAACCCTGCCGCCGCTGTGGCCGGCCGATCCGGCGCCTGGTGATTGCCGGCCGCAGCAGCCATTTCTGCTCCCGCTGCCAGCCGCGTCCCCGCCGCGTCGCCCAAATGCGTGGCGCGCGCCTTTAATCCTGTCGACCTGTCATTCTGAGCGAAGAATGCCGGCAGTTGACCCCATGCGTGGCTAGCCCGCATTGTGTTAAGTCAGCGGCAAGTTTCCCGCGGCTCGCTTTCTTCGAGATATGGGGAATGGTACAATGCAGGTCTGAGTCTTTTGCGCGAAGTGATTAGGTAACCCGATGCAGCTTACGATTCCGATTCCAGACTCTCAGAAGGCCGTGCGTTTGCCGCCCGGAATATTCGACGGCGACGAAGAGGAATTCTTCCGGTTTTGCCAAGCCAACAGCGAACTGCGCATCGAACGCTCTGCCGATGGAGAAATCATCGTGATGTCGCCAGCAGGGGGCTACCCTAGTTTTCAGAACGCCAAAGTCATAGGCGAACTGTTCGCCTGGGCGGCCAAAGACGGAAGCGGTATAGCCTTTGATTCGAGCGCGGGGTTCAGTCTCCCGAATGGCGCGATGCGGTCGCCCGATGCGGCCTGGGTTCGGCTTTCGCGGCTTAGGGAATTGAGCCAGCGCCAGAAGCAACGGTTCATTCCCCTTTGCCCGGATTTCCTGATCGAACTGGCGTCCCCCTCCGACGAGGTCAAGACTCTCCGCGAGAAAATGGAGGAATACCGCGCCGTCGGTTTGCAGTTGGGATGGCTGATCCTTCCAGAGTCCCGGCAGGTTGAGATTTACACTCCAGCGGGAATCGAAACCCTGCTTTCGCCAGACACGTTAATTGGCGACCCGGTTCTTCCTGGTTTCAAACTGGAACTGGGTTTGATCTGGAATCCTCCCTTTTAGGTCAGGCATTCCGATTCCACTCTGCTCGATCAAAACCCCATAACTACCTCTTTCGGGTTGGTGGGAATTCTCAGGTTGATGCCACGCTCCCGATTGGCAGTGGTGCTGGCTTTGAGGTCGAGATCAGTAAGCGGAATGGTGCGCTGTTTTCCGTCAACGGTAAGGCGCAACAAGCCCCCCAGGATGGTGTAGCGTCGGACCTCTATCTTTTCACCGCTCTTGAGCAGGAACACCGTGGGCTGCCGGGGCTTGGCCAGCGGCGTACTCGGACCCGAGGGGATCTCGATGAGCTTCGCGGTGATGGGATGAGTGGTCTTAGGCGCGGACGAACGCTGCCCGCTGCCTCGCGCCGCGTTCGTGGATGACCGGCCGAGCCCGGCGCGTCCCAAAACCCATCGCAGCCACTCTTCCCCGCCCCCCGATTCAGCGGCAGCGATGCTCCCATCTCGGTCGAGCACGACGTAGTATGGAACTCCACTGGGAGCAAATGCGCTGACAAGATCGCTGTGGCCTTCCAGCACAATGTGGCACGACCGTTGGTGCACGGCTAGATAATCCTTCACCGTTTGCTCGTCCTCATCCACGTCCACCGCGATGACCACCAGCCCCTCACTGCCGAAATCATGGGCGATGCTATTGATCGCAGCCTCCTGGCCGCGGCAATACGGTCACCAGGTGGTCCAGAACTGTAACAGCACCACTTGGCCTCGGAGCGTGTCGTTCGTGATAGTCTCGCCCCGAAGCGTGTGAGCGATAAACGACGGCGCACTCTCGCTGGCCGCCGCAGTCAGTGCCGAGAGAATTATCAGAGAGAGTAGTCCGTGCAGCCTTCGCAACCTCATGAATTCCCTCCCACATTTTGTCTACAGTCCGATGTTTCCATCTGGATTCATAAACGCCGCACAGTATACACCTCTCCACCCTCTTTCGCGGCTGCGATCCCGTCGTGCACCGAACGCTTTTGTGCTTACCGCCAACAATCCGGCAGGACGCCATTGCCATTGCCCTCATCCGGCGGACCGCAAGAGAGCGCCGATCAATGCCCCATGGGAGTATAATGGCTGCAACGCCACGGACATGCCATGATTTTCATTGCGTCGTTCCAGCTTGCAGTGAGTTTACAGGCCGCCGTGTGCCTGGGACCGCATGCGGTCACTCACGAGTCGAAAACCGCCGCGCGGCGCCACGATATTGGAATAAGGTTCGACAGGGGGCGAGGATGAATCAACGGATACGCTCAGTGGTAAGAGGGAAAACAATCCACCTTGTTGCTTTACTTACAATGCTGATGCTCTTTTCGTTCGAAGTAACAGCTCAATCGCCTCATGAGACGCCCGTCGGTCGCTGGCGAACGTTCAGCGATGTTACGGGAAAGGAAAACGGCGCCGTTGAAATCGTGGCGAATAATGGTGAACTTCTCGGGCGTGTGATTGCGGGGACCAAGCCGAATTTTGAAACCGAATTGTGCGACAAGTGCCCGGGAGAACGCCACAATAAGCCCATGAAAGGCCTCCTCGTCATCTCCGGCGTGCGCCGCAAAGGCGAGGAATGGGGCGGAGGTGAAATCCTCGATCCCGATATCGGGAAAGTGTATCGGGTGAAGCTCAGGTTGGCCGATAACGGCAATAAGCTGCTGGTGCGCGGCTACCTGGGAATCTCGTTGCTCGGTCGTACGCAGACTTGGGTACGGATCGAATAGAGGTCAATCATCCGTGCTCCGTCCCTAAGAACGATGGCAATCATCTTGGTGGCTTCCCGCACCCGCTGGCTGCATGGGCGTCCGCATAGTATTCACCGCACCTTTCCGCGAATCACCGTGATGGACCCGGTGGGCAGGGTATACATGCCGTCGGAGCTGGGAGCCATGGTGGTGTTCTTGTTTTCGCTGGGAGTGTTGCAGTACTGCACCAGGGCGACAGGCCCCGCGAATGAATGGTGCGTGTGTTTGGCATCGTCGATTACGAGACGAATCTCGTGAGCCGCATTCAGGTCGTGATTGATGAGCATCAACGACAAGGTTCCATCCGGGCGATGCACTGCGTAGGAAGTGATCACCTTGCGTCCGGCGACGTCAAAAAGATCGGTCGAAGCGGGAAAGATCAGGTTCGCTCCCCCGCCGTGCTCGAGCCACTCGAAGTTGATCATGTGCGCGGAAGTGAACGGAGTGTATTCCGCCGTACCGTAGGCCCCGCCGCCGTTAGGATCTCTTCCGGCGCCAAGAAAGCCCCCGCCGCTGGCGCCATCATTAATGGCCGGCCGGTAGAACGCCTTGCCCCCCTGTTCGAAGAACGTGCCGAACGCGTCGCATTCCCAGATGGCTCGGCCCGTCACGCCCAGGTAACCCCGGGAGCTGTGGCCGGCGGTGATGCCGCTTTCGGAGATAATCAGCGGCACGTCTTTGGGAACGCCGTCCTCACGCCACATCTGGAGGACATGCTTCATAATTCCCGGTTCCATGTA
>Ga0316363_10002255_pt1 | contig 14986 bp, 13 predicted proteins | sample Sb_taG_3_FD_200459 | JGI IMG/M metagenome (GOLD analysis project Ga0316363, IMG submission 200459) | Peat soil microbial communities from Weissenstadt, Germany - Sb_50d_a_PC metaG (v2) (version 2) | ecosystem: Environmental > Terrestrial > Soil > Wetlands > Peat | place: Germany: Weissenstadt...
CCCCTGGTCGGGATGCAGTTTCTTCATCAAGGAACGGTGGGCGCGACTGATGTCCTCGGCACTCGCTCCGGGCTGAACGCCAAGGATCTGATAAGCTTCCTCTTCAGTCATTTTGCCGCTGGGCGCCACCCGCGTCCGGCTCCCCGCTGCCGCATCACCTTGCACGTGCTCACGCCAACTGGGCTGCCGGCGGTCAAGATACGCTGCAAGTAGATCGCGGCTGTCGCCGTCGATGTCGCCGAGCAGGCCGATCAGGGTCGGCGGATCGAGCGCGTCGAGGGTCGCGCCTTCATGCCGGCCCGCAATAATGCGGCCGCGCATCGCGCCTGAATCGTGATCGAGCTCCATTTCAAGAAATGCGGTGCGGACGCGGGACACCTGGCCGGTGCTCTTCTGCGTGCGCCCGGCGAAGCTCGCCGGCCACAACGACACCCAGCCGAGCAGGCCGAGACCGAAGGCGCCGACCGGAATGGCGACGCCGATCTCGCCGCGGAACAGCAGAAATGCGGCAAAGATCAGCGCGCCGCAGCCGCCCAAGTAGCGTATCAGGCGCGCAGCCTGCTTCGGGTCCGCCTTGGAGAAGGCGTTCACGGCCCACAGCAGCAGGATGAGAACGGCAACGCCGAGAAAAAGGGGCATGGCTATTTGAATGGCTATTTGAGCTGTTCGAGCAGCCTGACCGCGCCGGCACTGTTGCGCCGCTTCAGATCGGCCAACGCCTTCATCCCGCCGGCCGCGTAGGCCGCGGCCGCCCGCAACAATTCGGCGAGTTCATGAGCGGCGCCGGGGGCGAACCGGCAATAGGCGCCGCGGGTCAGGCGAGCGATCTCGCGAAAAGCCTGCTCGCACACCGGATCGTAGCCCTCCTGGAACATGAAAGCCGGGATGTTGCGCAGGCCAAGCTCGCCGGCCCCGGCGCACAGATCGTCGAGCGTTTCCTCCATGGCATCGCCGACGAACACCAAGGTGCCGACCTTCGCTTTGTCGTTCTCGCGGCGGGCATGGGCGAGTACCTTGCCGATCTGGGTATGACCGCCGCGGCAATCGATCCGCGCCATCAGCGCGCCGAGCCGCGCCGGCTCGGCGACCCACGGCGATGCGCGGCATTCGGCCAGGCCGCGATAATAGACGAGCTGGATGTCGAGGCCGCCGATGGCTGAGGCTTCGCGGAACATGTCGGCCTGCAGCCGGCATGCGGTATCCCAGGTCGGCTGCCGGCTCATGGTGGCGTCGAGCGCGAAAATGAGGCGGCCGCGCTTGCCGGCCACGACCGCCGGACCGAGCGCGTCGACGCGGTTCAAGAAGGCATCGATCTCGGCGCGGGAGGTCGAAGCCGGTGCCGGCGCGTGATCGGAGCGGTCTTTGCTCATCGAGGGACCTTGGCGGCTTTTCGCCACGCCATAAAGTGGCGCTGACCGGCATGGCGCGCAATGGCCCGGATAAAGCGTCCTAATCGGCGAGCAGGTCGTGGGTTTCCAGCGGCTTTGCCGAAGCCGCGAGCCATTCGGCGCGGGCCGCGACGCGCCGCTTGCCGCGCTCGTCGATCGGCAGCTTGAGCGCATCGATCAAGATTTTGACCTCGTCGCGCGCCGTCACGTGGGAGACGGTGGGGCGCTGGCCGAGCGTGTCTTCGTTGATGTCGTCGAGCGCGGTGAGCCCGCGCGGAAAGAACTCGCGGTAGACGACGCGTTCGGCAAATCCGTCGGTGGAGCGGAAGCCGAGTTGCCGGGCGAGCTGACTAACCCCCTCCCCGACCAGCCGCTTGTTGCGCGATCCGAGCGTCGAGAGCCGGTTGCGGACTATGACCCAGTCGGTCAACCCGCCGTCGACCAGTCGGCGCTGGCGCCGCGCCTCGCGGACCATCTCGGCATAATGGCTGACCCCGACCACTTCGAAGGTGGTCGGATCGACCGAGCCGAGCACGTCGAAATCGACAAAACTATCGTTGAGCGGGGTGATCAGCGTATCGGCCATCGAATGAGCGAGCCGCATCAAATAGGAATCGTTGCCCGGCGTATCGATAACGATGAAGTCGTGGCTGTTCTCGACCGCACTCACCGCTTCGGCGAAGGCGGCAAATTCCTGCGCCTCGATTTCGTCGAGCCGCAGCCCAAATCCGCGCGCGACGCAATAATGAGCGGGCATTTCGAGCTTGATGTGGGCGCGTTCGGCCCAGTCACGGCGGTTCTCAACGTAATGGGTGAAGCTTTTCTGGCGGGAATCCAGGTCAATGGTCGCGACGCGCTGGCCGGCCTGCAGCAGCGCGATGGCGACGTGCATCGCCGTGGTCGATTTTCCCGAGCCGCCTTTTTCGTTACCAAGGACGATGACGTGCGCCGATAACGGCTTTCCGACGTCAGCCTGCATCAACATGATAACGCAACCCCAAACGCAGCTGCCCTTTACTCGGGCTTGCAACGCTCATGGTCAAGATACAGCATTGCGTTCGCCAAGTTAATCATTAACCACGCAGTCCAAGCATGAACACGCAAACTGTGTTCGCGCGGCAACGCCGGCGGCGGCTCGATGGCTAAAGCACCCACGCGGTCGAAACGTCATCCGCGCGTCATCCGCGCCTTGCCGGCGCTCAAGCGCGCCATCGCGGATTTCCGCGCGCGGCGTTGTAAAATTGCGCTGGTGCCGACCATGGGCGCGCTGCATGCCGGGCATCTCGCGCTGGTGCTGGCGGCGCAGCGCCGCGCCGACCGCGTCATCGTGTCGATCTTCGTTAACCCGACCCAGTTCGCGCCGCACGAAGACCTGAAAACCTACCCGCAGACGTTTGCCGCCGACATCGCGGCCCTTGCCGCGCTCAAGGCCGATCTGGTCTGGGCGCCCTCGGTCGCGACCATGTATCCGGCGGGCTTTGCCACGCGCATCGTCCCAGAGGGACCGGCCACCGCCGGCTTGGAAGATGCCTTCCGGCCGCACTTCTTCGCCGGCGTGGCAACAGTCGTCGCTAAGCTCTTGATTCAATGCGAGCCCGACATCGCCATGTTCGGCGAGAAGGATTTTCAGCAGCTCAAGGTCGTGATCCAGCTGGCGCGCGATCTCGATCTCAAAACCCGCATCGTCGGCGCCCCGATCGTGCGCGAAGCCGATGGCCTCGCGCTATCGTCGCGCAATCGCTATCTGTCGCCGGCCGAGCGGGCGAAAGCCCCGGCGCTGCACCGCGTGCTCGGCGAATGCGCCGCCGCCATCGCCGCCGGCAAGCCGATCGCCGCCGTTCTCGATCAGGGACGCAAGGCAATCACCGGCGCAGGCTTTGCGCTCGACTATCTCGAAGCGCGCCACGCCGGGACGCTCGCGCCCATCGCCTCGCCGAAGGCCGGGCCGATCCGCCTCCTTGTCGCGGCGCGGCTCGGCACCACGCGGCTCATCGACAATGTGGCGGTGTAGAATTCCGCTCGCCTACTTCGCCGCGACCTTCATCGGGTCCTTCACGTTCGCAAACGTCTCGAACTCCGTGTTCCAGAGCTGGCCGTCGATCTTTTCCACTTTGCGAATGTAAATATTGCTGACGATGTCGCGGGTGTCGGCATCGATCGAGATCGGGCCGCGCGGGCTCTCCCAGGCCATGCCCTTCATCGCGGCGAGCAAGGCGTCGCCGTCGGCATTGCCACCGGTTTTCTTCAGCGCCTCATAGATCAGGTGCAGGCCGTCGTAGCCACCGAGCGAAACGAAATCCGGGCGGAAATTGTTGGCCTTCTCGATCGCCGGCGCATAGGTCTTGTTGAGCGCAGAATTGTGCGCGGCGGAATAGACTCCGGCGGTGATCATGCCGAGCATCTGATCGCCCATGTCGTTGAGACTGTCGTCGGTAGTGAGGTCGCCCGGGCCGATGATTTTTATCCCCGACTTGGCGAGACCCCGTTCGGCGAATTGCTTGGCGAAGATCGGCGCCTGGGTCCCGGGGAAATAGATGAACGCGGTGTCCGGCTTGAGGTCGGCGATGCGCTGGAGGAACGGCGCGAAGTCGGGATTGGCCAGCGGCAGCCGGATCGATTCGACGATCTCGCCGCCGACCTGGGTGAACCGGGTCTTGAATGCGGTCTCGGCCTCGATGCCGGGCGCCCAGTCGTTGACCAGGGTGACGACCTTCTTGCTGGCGTTCTTGAACGCCCATTCGCCCATGATCCAGGACTGCGGGCTCAAGATGAAGCCGGCGCGCACGAAGTAAGGCGACTTCGTCGTGGTGATCGAGGCGCCCGAGCTCATCACCAGTGTCGCCTTCTTGGCTTCGGTGATGAGCGGCGCGATCGCCAACGCCGTCGGCGTGATGCCGATGCCGACGATATCGACCTTATCGTTGACGATCATCTCCTGGATGGTGCGGCGCGCCGTGTCGGCAACGCCGCCGTCGTCGCGCATGGTCAATTCGATCTTGCGCCCGGCCACCGTGTCGCCGTGCTGCTGCATATAAAGCTGGATCGCGGCCTTGAGCTGCCGGCCGACCGCGGCGAAGCCGGCGCCGGTCATGGGGATGCTCATGCCGATTTTCAGAACCGTATCGGCGGCCACCGCGGGACGCGCGATGAAGCCGCCGGCGGCCGTAGCGGCGATGCCCTTGAGCACTGTTCTACGCAACATTTTGATTCCTCCCATTTTGCTTCCCCCCTTGTGGGGGAGGGATTAGCTGTTCACACCCGTTCGAGATGCGGAATTTGCGGCCGCGCGCCTTGCGCCTTGCCGGTGATCGGCGGCCGCGGCAGGCGCGCCTCGCCGCTTTCCATGACGAAGGCATGTTCGAGCGAATACCACGGCGGTTTGACGTCGGGCGTGCCGGCGCGCGGCTCGTCGTGGCGCACATAGTTGCCGATGAGATGGCGAGTGACGCCGAACTGCGCATCGGTTTCCAGGTTCTTGTCCTCGGGATCGTAGAGCTGCGAGACCAGCGTCTTGAAACCGGGCTTATAGACCAGGAAATGCAGATGCGCCGGCCGCATATTGTGCCGGCCTTGCGCGCGCAACAATTCGCCGACCGGGCCGTCGACCGGGATCGGATAGCCGGCCGGCTTGACGCTGCGGAAGCTGATGCGGCCATCGGCATCGGTGGTGAACTGCCCGCGTAAATTCATGTCGGCCTGGATCGGATCCTGGTTCTCGTAAAAACCTTCTGGCGACGATTGCCAGATGTCGACTGTGGCGCCCTGGATCGGCTTGCCATTGACGTCATGGAAGGTGGCATCGACGAACAGCACCGGCCCGGGCGTCGGCGAGCGCACGATGGAATCGCCGTTCTTGGTCTTGGGTGAATTCATGCGCCAGAACGGCCCGAGCAAATTGGCGTCGGTTTCGGTCTGGCCGCGGCTGCCGTTGTTGATGAGGCAGATCAGGCTCGAGAAACCGAGCGAGCCGGACATCAGCACGGCTTCGTTGTGGGTCTCGTTGGTGTGCTTGCCCAACGCCACGATGTAACCGACGGCGGCCTGGAATTCTTCCTCGGTCAATTTCACTTCGCGGGCAAAATCGTGCAGGTGGCGGACGAAGGCCGACATGATCTCGCGAAAGCGCGGATCTTTGGCGCGCGCAAGCTCGCTTAAGACCGCCGGAGTGATGTCTTTTTCGCTTTCGATGATCATGCCCTGCTCCGCAACGCCGCCAATTCGGCCGCGGACTTTACGTGATCGCTTTCGGCAGCGCTATGCGGCAACCCGCGCGGGGCCGCGCCTCAGGCTCACATCAAGCCGAGCTCGCGCAGCTCACGGCGCAGCTTTTCCGGCATCGCCGCCGCGCCGGGCGCCGCTTTGTCGAGGTCGCGCGGGGCCTCTTTCGCGTCGAGGTAGCGCCAGCCCTGAAAGGCACGGAACGGGCGCGGCGCCACCAGCACGACCTTGGGATCGAGCACGACGCCGCAGCGACCGATGCCGTCCTTGTCGCGAAACGGCCGGATGGCGCGGATGCGCTGGCGGCACATGATCTCGCCGCGGATCACCCAATAGAGCGAACCGCCGTCGGTGAGCTCGTCGGCGCGCTTGGGCACCATGCGGGTGCGGTGGATGTGCTCGGGCTTTTCGCCGCGTTTGCGCTTGTCCTTGAGCTTTTGCTTGATCCAGTCCTCGAGATCTCGGACGGAGTCGGCGCCGACGCAGAGCTTGATGAGATTGAGAGCCATTGATCCACTTTATCGCGGCTCGGACGGTTCGATCACCATGATCTGCGCGCCCTCCACAACTTGCTGACCCGCTGCGACTGGAACTTCGGTCACGGTGCCGGCAAACGGCGCCCGCAGCGTGTGCTCCATCTTCATCGCCTCAATCACGGCAAGACGTTGGCCGGCCGCCACGCGATCGCCCACCGCGACGTCGACCGCCAGAACCCTGCCATGCATCGGCGCCTTTATGACGCCGTCGCCGGCACCGGCCTCCGCGGTCGCGGTGGCAAAATCCTTGATGTGCACGCGGGTCTGGCGGCCGTGGCGCAAGACATAAGCCTCGCCGCCGGCCTCGAATACCCGCGCATCCGTTGCGGGCGCGGCTCCCTCGATGGCGACGCGCATTCCGTCCGAGCCATAGCTCACCGCCGCGACTGCGCCCTCGCCCTCGATGACGACAGGCACGGCGTGTGAGCGCGTTCCGCCGAGTTGAAACCCATCGTGGGCCGCCCACGGCGAGCTTGCTTCGGCCGGCTCGTCAGCCGATGCGTCGCCGTCCGGGAATTCGCCTCCGGAATTGTGCTTGAGCAGATTTGCCACCCCGAGCGCGGCCGCGGCAAAGTCGGCTTTGTGCGGTACCGCGCCAAGCGCCGCGAGGTTGCGGTCGATGAACCCGGTATCGACCTTGCCCTGCCTGAACTCGCTCGCTCGGGCGAGAGCGGCGAGAAAGGCTACGTTGCATTTCGGTCCGGCGATCAAGGTGCGATCGAGCGCGGCCGCCAGCCGATCCAGCGCCGCCTCGCGCGTCGGCGCCTGCGCGATGAGCTTGGCGATCATCGCGTCGTAATACGGCGTGACCTCGCCGCCGGCCTCGACACCGGAGTCGACGCGGATGTCGGCCGGCAATTCCATCGCCACGATCCGGCCGGTCGACGGCAAAAAGCCGTTTTCGGGATCCTCGGCATAGAGCCGCGCCTCGATGGCGTGACCGTCGAAGCGGACTTGCGACTGCTCGAGCGGCAGCTTCTCGCCTGCAGCGATCCGGAATTGCCATTCCACCAGATCGAGCGCCGTGACCGCCTCGGTCACCGAATGCTCGACCTGAAGCCGCGTGTTCATCTCGATGAACCAGAACGCGTCGGCGCGCAGCCCTTTGGTGCCGTCGGCAATGAACTCGACCGTGCCGGCGCCGACATAACCGACAGCGCGCGCCGCCTCGACGGCGGCCGCACCCATCCGCGCGCGCAATTCCGGCGTCATGCCGGGCGCCGGCGCTTCCTCGACCACCTTCTGGTGGCGCCGCTGCAACGAGCAGTCGCGCTCGCCGAGGTGAATGACATTGCCATGGCCGTCGGCGAATACCTGGATTTCGATGTGGCGCGGCGCGGCGACGTATTTCTCGAGCAGGACCCGGCTCGAGCCGAACGCCGATGCCGCCTCGCGAATGGCGCCTTCGAGCGCCGCCTCGAATTCGGCGTGCTTGTCGACGCGGCGCAGCCCGCGGCCGCCGCCGCCGGCCGCCGGCTTGATCAGCACCGGATAGCCGATCTCGTAGGCTTTCTCCTTGAGGAATTTTCCGTCCTGCCGTTCGCCGTGATAGCCCGGCACGACCGGCACGCCGGCCTTTTCCATCAGCGTCTTGGCGCGATCCTTCACGCCCATGGCGCGCATGGCCGCGGCCGGCGGCCCGACAAAAGCAATGCCGGCTTGGTTGCAGGCATCGACGAAGTCGGCATTCTCGGAGAGAAATCCGTAGCCCGGATGCACGCCTTCGGCGGCGGCCTGCTTCGCCACCGCGATGATCCGCTCGATGGCGAGATAGCTGTCGCGCGCCGGCGCCGGGCCGATGCAATAGGCCTCGTCGCACGATCGCACGTGCAGCGCGTGGGCGTCGGCTTCCGAATAGACCGCGATGGTGCGCAGGCCGAGGCGCTTGGCGGTGCGCGCGATGCGGCGGGCGATCTCGCCGCGATTGGCGATCAAAACGGAGCGGAACATGGCGGCTGGACTTTAGCGGCCGCGGCCCGCTGCGTCTGCGGGCGTGACGCTTATCGAGCTTACCGCGGCGACCCGAACGGGGTGAGCGGCCCGGCTCCGCCGGTGACAAAATTCGCCGCCGGTGCCGGAGCCGTCTCTGCCGCCTGCGCAGGCGGTGCCGGGGGAGCCGGCGTCCACACCGGATCCGGTTGCTCGACCACCGCCGCGGGCGCCGGCGCGGTGGCCACTGCGGGAGCTTGCGCCGGCGGACTGGCGGCTTGCTTGCGCGATTTCTTCGACGGCGGCGCCGACGCGGTTGCGGCAGCTGGCGCCTGCGGACTTGGATTAGCCGCGGACGACGCCGTTCCCGCGGCCGTAGGTTTCGCACCGGGCTCCGGATTCATGATGCTCACCGGCGGGATCGATGCCGCCGTCGGGAAGTCGATATTGACTATCTTGTGCTGTCCCGGCGCGCCCGGCTGATACGTTGGCTGGCTCTGCGTCGCGGCGTCGGCAACCGGTCCCGGGCCATCGGGCTGCTGCGCCCAGGCGGTCAAATAGCGATCGAGATAGCGATCAAGCGTTTGTCCGCTCAAATTGGCGCGCACGCGACTCGCATCGGCAAGCACGTCGAGCGCCTTGCAATTCTGGCTGGTACAGCCGTCGCGCACCGCAAGCGCATGCGCCACGAAACCGTAAGCGTCGGTCTCCAGCGAATGGCGTAGCGGCAGCAATATGCCGTCGATATCGCCGCCGCCGCGTTTGACATAGGCAGCCATGTCGGACAGCAGCTCGAGCCGCGCCGCCGCATAGGACGTGGCGGCGGCCACCGTTGCGGCAGATGCAAACAGGGCCTTTTCGCAGGCCGCGTCGACGTTCTCACCGGCGACCGCGTCGAGACATGCAAGCGCCGAGCCCGGCGCCAGGGTGCGTGCGGTGAGTTCCTGGGCGCGCCATTCGAGCGCCCGGCGGTCGGCGCCATGATCTTGCGCGACTGGACTGCCGAGCAGCGCCCATATCATCGCGACACCGACCAGCGCGCCGAGCGCGAGGATGCCGGTTCGCGCCGCATTCGACCGCAGCCCGGTAAACGCTACCGCACAAATGGCGACGAGCGCCGCCGCGGATCCCGCCGCGATCCACAAGCGCAGCACCGAGCTTGCCATCTCGGAATCGACGCCGACCATCAACCCACCCTACCGGACACGGACGCAAGGCAAAGTATGACGCGGCGATGCCGGAGACTCCAGTCCGGTTCCGCTTAGGGCGAAACCGCGGCATCACCAAGGCGCAATCGGCCCGCTGCGCCACAGCCGACGTTCGAATAGGTTGTCGCAACCGCGATCAGTGCTCGACTTCGAGCTGACTTTCCTTGGCGACGCGCTCGAACGCCTCGCCGGGATTCTTGATGCGATATTGATAGTCGTCGCCGTCGGACGGCAGCAGCCGGACGACCTGGTAACTTCCGCTCGCGCCTGGGCGGCTGATCGGGCTCGACGTGTAGAACACGGTCTGACCGACGCGGTATTTATGCGACCGCAATACCGCCGGCGTTCGCGCCACCACTTCGGCGACGGTCACCGTCGTCATGTTGACGATGCTGGACACTTCCGGCTTGCGCATTGCCTGCCGCGCCGAAGCCTTCCGAACCGGGGCCTTACGCACTGCAGCACGAGCGCTCGCCTTTGCCGGCCGAGCCTTTTTGACTGAACGCTTATTCATGAAATAACTATAGCATCTCAAACAACGGCCGAGCAAAACATATCGTGCTCAGCAATGCAGTTTGCGAGGGGCACTTAAGCGTTATGATTAAGATCGAAAAACCCCATTATATTCAACCCGATATAGCGGAATCTTGGAGTGGATTCCAAGGCCGCTAAGGCTACCCCTGACGCTGCCAGCGGCCCTTATCGTCGGCCTGCCAATAGGTAACCTCAAAGCCCGCGGATTTGGCCTCGCCCCAGCGCGCGCGGGCCGTCTCGACGGCCTCCGGATCTTCGCCGTCGAACAGCAAGACCAGGCGCTGGTAGGCCGCGGCATCGCCCGGCATGCCGGCGCCGTCGACCAGGAAGCGCACGCCGGCGCCGTTCGGATTGCCGTCGTTGACGGTCAGCAGGATCGGCTGCTCGGCCGCCTCGGCCTCGCGCCACGTGCCATGGGGCAGAAAGGCGTCGTCGCGCCAAGTCCACAAATGCGCATCGAGCCCGTCGATGCGCTCGTCCGAGGAGCCCTGGACCACCACGCGCCAGCCGCGCTCCAGCGATTTTTGCAGGAGCGCCGGCAGCACCTGCTCGAGCGTCTGGCCTTTGAGATGGTAGAATAGAACTTCGGTCATCGGCCGGCTGCAATCTCACCGCTCGTAATAATCTTCGACCAGCCGATCGAGCAGCCGCACGCCCCAGCCCGAGGCCCAGCTCTTGTTGATCTCGGTCTGCGGCGAGCCCATCGCGGTGCCGGCGATGTCGAGATGCACCCATGGTGTCTTGTCGACGAACCGCTGCAGCAATTGCGCCGCCGTGATCGCACCGCCCCAGCGGCCGCCGGTATTCTTCATGTCGGCGAATTTGGAATCGATCATCTTGTCGTATTCGGGCCCGAGCGGCATGCGCCAGACCCGCTCGCCGGTCGCCTCGCCGGCCTTGTTCAAACGCTCGACCAATTTATCGTCGTTTGAGAACATACCGGCATATTCCTGGCCGAGCGCGACGATGATGGCGCCGGTCAGCGTCGCCAGATTGATCATGAAGCGCGGTTTGAAGCGCTTGTTGACGTAGTGCAGCACGTCGGCGAGCACCAACCTGCCCTCGGCGTCGGTATTGATGACCTCGATGGTTTGCCCCGACATGGTCTTGACGATGTCGCCGGGCCGCTGCGCCTTGCCGTCGGGCATGTTCTCGACCACGCCGATGGCGCCGACCGCGTTGACCTTGGCCTTGCGCGCGGCGAGCGCATGCATGAGGCCGACCACGCAAGCCGCGCCGGCCATGTCGCCCTTCATGTCCTCCATGCCCGCCGCCGGCTTGATCGATATGCCGCCGGTATCGAAACACACGCCCTTGCCGATGAAGGCCACCGGAGCCGTGCCGCGCTTGCCGCCGTTCCAGCGCATGACGACGACTTTCGATTCATGGACCGAGCCCTGGCCGACGCCGAGCAGCGCGCCCATGCCGAGCTTCTTCATCGCCGCGACATCGAGCACCTCGACGCCGACGCCAAGCTTCGCCAGGCTCGAAGCGCGGCGGGCAAATTCGGCGGGGTAGAGCACGTTCGCCGGTTCGTTGACGAGATCGCGCGCCATGACGACACCATCGGCGATCGCCGTCGCCTCGGCCCAGGCCTTTTCCGCCGCCGCCGGATTGGCGCAGGCGAAATTCACCTCGACCTTTTTCGGTCGCTCGTCGTCGTCTTTGCGCTTGGTCTTGTAGCGGTCGAACGTATAAGCGCGCAGCCGGGCTCCCAGCACTAGGTCGGCGACTTGATCGCCCTTGAGCGCGCCCGAGGCGAACTCGGCAAAGATCGTCGCCTCCGCGGCAACCGCCGGCACCTTGCCCATGGCAATGCCGCCGAGCTTGACCACGTCCTTGCGTTTGAGCTCGCTGTCCTTGCCGGTTCCGATCACGATGAGCCGCGGCAGCTTGAGTTCGGCCGGCGCCACGATGTCGAGCGTCGCACCGTTCTTGCCGGTAAAGCGGTCCGCCGCCGCCGCCCGGCGCACCAAATCGCCGACCGGCGACAGCGCGCGCTGGGTTGCGGTGCCGAATTTGAGGTTTTCCCCACAGAACACAACAAGAACGCCACGCAAGCGGGCGAAGGGGGTGAAGCCGAGCTTGGGGGCGTCGGTCATGGTTCGGTCCTTCCTGACCGGTCCGGGGCGATTTCGATACGCCATATGAACCGGACGCCCCCTTGATGCAAAGCGCATTTAGGCGGTTCCGGCAGGCCGCCACCGGGATTGCGGCCGCCGGCGTTAACCAGCTGTTGTGCATGACCAATAGGTCTGCCTTGGCCAAGCCATTTTGTGAAAGCATGAAAGGACTTGCGTTGGGGAGAGATCGGCTCACGCCGCAGGGCGGCGCTTGGGGGGCCGGTGCGGCCTATTGGTGGGCCGTCAGTGGGGAAGTCGGGTCCTATGGGGTCGATCGGCTGGTACGTATTTCGCACCACGATGGTCGCGTTCCTGATCACGCTTGTCAGTTTGACGGTGGTGATCTGGTTCACGCAGGCGATGCGCGATTTCGACCTGATCACGAGTCAGCGGCAAACGCTTTTCGTGTTCGTCGGCATTACCGGACTGATCATTCCGCTGCTCGTCATGATCCTGGCGCCGATCGCGCTGGTCATGGCCGCGGCCCACACCCTCAATAAGCTCAGCACGGATTCCGAGATCATCGTGATGAATGCCGCCGGCATGTCGCCGTGGCGGCTGTTGTGGCCGTTCCTCGCCTCAGCCGTCGTGGTTTCGATCCTGGTCGGCGGCATCGCCGCCTATGTGTCGCCGTTGAGCTTGCGTGCGCTGCGCGACTGGGGCGCGCAGGTGCGCGCCGATATCCTCACCAACATCGTGCAGCCCGGCCGCTTCACCACCGTGAGCGGCAATCTCACCTTCCACATCGCCGACCGGCGGCCGGACGGCCTCCTGGTCGGCATTTTCGTCGACGACGGGCGCGATCCGAAAGAGCATTCCACCTATCTCGCCGAGCGCGGCGAGATCATAAAGAACGAGAACGGCTCGTTCCTCGGCATGGAAGGCGGCAGCATCCAGCGCGTCAGCGCCGGCGAGCGCGATCCGCGCATCATCGTGTTCGACCGCTACGCCTTCGACCTGTCGAAATTCACCACCGGCCCGCAAAACAGCAACTACACGGTGCGGGAGAAGTACATCTGGGAACTGTTGTGGCCGCGGCTCGACGACGTGCTCTACCTGTCGCAGCCCGATCAGTACCGCTCGGAACTGTCCGATCGCCTGGCGACGCCGCTCTATCCGTTGGCCTTCATCATCGTGGCCTTTACTTTTCTCGGCCCGCCGCAGACCACGCGGCAGAGCCGCACGCTGGCGCTGCTGGCCATGATCGGCGTGGTTTCGCTGCTGCGGCTTGTCGGCTTCGTCAGCGTCATCGTCGGCGTTCGGGTGCCGGGCGTTTTGTCCATTCAATTCATCGCGCTGGTCGGCGCGATGGTCGCGGGCATCTGGCAAATCTCGCGCGGCCAGGCGATCGAGCCCGCCGTCGCGGTGTCGAAAATCGCCGCCGCCATCGGCGATCGCATCGCCCGGGCGACGAGTTGAGGAGCCGCTGATGGTCGTCGCCGGCACGCTGTCGCGCTACTTCGGAGTGCGGTTCCTCACCTCCGTGGTCGGCTCGTTCATCGGCGTCGTCGTGCTCGCCGCCATGATCGACTATGTCGAGCTGATGCGCCGCGGTGCCGATTGGCCCAATGCGACGCCGTGGCTGCTTGCCAAGATTTCCATGTACCGCGTGCCGCAGCTTACCGAACGCATCATGCCATTCTCGGTGCTGGTCGGCACGATGTCATGTTACCTGAACCTGTCGCGCCGCCTCGAACTGGTGATCGCGCGTGCCGCCGGCGTATCGGCCTGGCAATTCGTGGCGCCTGCGATCTTCGGCGCGCTTCTGTTCGGTGCCGTCGCCACCACCGTCTACAATCCGATCTCGGCAACGCTGCAGGAGCGCTCCAAGCGCCTTGAATCCGAGGTGGTCGGCGAAGTGCCGTCGGCCTTGCAGGAGCGCACCAGCGGCTTCTGGGTGCGCCAGAAGAGCGCCGACGGCGCCGCCATCATCAACGCCAAAACCAGCCGCGAGCAGGGCGCGACCCTCGGCAACGTCAGCGTCTACACCTTCGACAGCGAGGGACATTTCCACCAGCGCATCGAGGCCAGGAGCGCAACGCTGGAAGACGGCTTTTGGCGCCTCGAAGATGCGCGCGTCTACGAGGCCGGCAAGCCGCTGGTGGTCCAGGACGCATACCGGCTCAACACCAACCTGACATTGGAGCAGGTGCGCGAAAGCTTCGCGACACCCGAAACGGTACCGTTCTGGCAACTGCCGTCGTACATCAAGATGGCGGAGCGCGCCGGGCTTGGCGCGGCCGGTTACCGGTTGCAATTTTACCAGTTGATCGCGCGTCCGTTCATGCTCGCAGCCATGGTGCTGCTGGCGGCTTCGGTCAGCTTGCGCTTCTTCCGCTTCGGCGGCGTGCAGAAGATGGTGTTGAGCGGCGTCTCCGCCGGATTTCTCCTGTTCGTGCTGTCGAAGATCACCGACGACATGAGCAAATCGGAGCTGATATCGCCGCTCGTGGCGGCGTGGACCCCAGTGCTGGTCGGCGGCCTGACCGGATTCGTCGTCTTGTTGTTCCAGGAGGACGGATAGTGGCGCGTTCGCTCGGCCCTGTTTGTCCTGGCTTTCGCGTTGGCGCCCGACTGGGCGCGATGCTCGTCGCTGCGTTGCTCGCCGTCGCCGCAGGCTCGCTTGCGCCGCAGCATGCGGCGGCGCAAGGCGTGAACAATCCGCTTCGCTTCATGCAGCGGCCGCCGCAGCCGAAGCCGCCGCCGGCCCCGGCCAACGGGCCGATGTTGGTTCAGGCCACCGAGATCAAATACGACTACACCAACAACACCGTGTCGGCGGTCGGCAGTGTGCAAATCTATTACAACGGCGCCACCATCGAAGCCGACGAGGTCACCTACAATCAGAAGACCAAGCGCCTGCTCGCGCAGGGCAACGTCCGGCTGACCGAGGCCGACGGCAAGATCACCTACGGCCAGACCATCGATCTCACCGACGACTACCGCGACGGCTTCGTCGACTCGCTCCGCCTCGAGACCGCCGACGACACGCGGTTTGCCGCGCAGCGCGCCGATCGCACCCAGGGCAATTACACGGTGCTGCAAAACGG
>Ga0316363_10002258_pt1 | contig 14969 bp, 11 predicted proteins | sample Sb_taG_3_FD_200459 | JGI IMG/M metagenome (GOLD analysis project Ga0316363, IMG submission 200459) | Peat soil microbial communities from Weissenstadt, Germany - Sb_50d_a_PC metaG (v2) (version 2) | ecosystem: Environmental > Terrestrial > Soil > Wetlands > Peat | place: Germany: Weissenstadt...
CCCTCGACGAGCTGACAAACTACCTGTCGGTCCTGCCCCGCGTTCGAACGACGTATGATGCCGAGATCTTTCGGGTTCTGGTAAGGGCCGTGTCTCACTCGCGGCAGTTGAGCATGGTCTACTGGACTGCGGGTCGGAACGAGACGCAGAGGCGGACCGTCGATCCCTACGACCTGGTGCTTGCCCCCGACGACGACTGGTGCCTGATTGGCCATTGCCACCTGAGAAACGCCATCCGGCTGTTCAAGGTCCAGCGGGTGCGTTCGGTGGAGGAGACGGGCGAGTGTTTCCGCCGCCCGGCCGACTTCAGGGCCAAGGAGTTCATGGCGGAAAGCTTTGGCACGATCCGAGGCGATGGAGACTTCCACGTCGTGCTCCGGTTCACCCAGGCCTATGCCGGAATCATCCGCGAGAAGGACTGGCATCCCGGCCAGGTCCTCGAACCCCAGCCCGACGGCACCTTGATCCTCCGACTCCATGTGAACGACCTGCGCTTGATCAAGCGCTGGGTGATGTACTGGGGGCCCGACTGCGAGGTGCTGGAACCAGCAGAGTTGATCGCGATGGTCGTATCGGATTTGCTAGCCGTTGGCCGGATCTATCAAGGGGCAAGAACCCGCTAACCAACCCCGCCGTTGCGGTCCCCCGGGCCGTGGGATCGCAGAATCGCCCTACAACCCACGCCCCGATCCCCGATGGCGAAGGAGGTATCGATGAGCGAAGCCGCAGAGGAATTGATTCCCGTTCGCGCCTTGAATCAGGTCAGCTACTGCCCGCGGCTTTACTACCTGGAATATGTCGAGGCGGTCATGCCGACCAACGAGTACGTCGAGGACGGTCTCTTCCAGCACCGGCGTGTCAACGACCCAGCGCTCGCCAGCCGGACCAGGAAGGAGGGAGACGCCCTCCGCACCCGCAGCGTCGCACTCAGCTCCCAGAAGCTCGGAATCACCGCCAAGCTTGACGTCCTCGAGGAACAGGATGCAGTGATGCGGCCCGTGGATACCAAGCGATCCGCGGCGCCCAAGGACGACCACGGCGAGCCCACATTCTGGCAGAACGACGCCGTCCAGCTCTGCGCCCAGGGGCTGCTCGTCGAGGAGGCTTTCGAGGTGACGGTGCCCAGCGGAGTCCTCTACTACGTGGGATCCAAATCCAGGATCGACGTTCCCCTGGGTCCTGCCCTTCGCGCGGCAACCCTGGCCGCGATCGACCGGATTCGAGAGCTCTCCTCGCGGGAGACACCGCCGGAGCCGCTGCCCCCCGAGCTCCGCCACCGCTGCTTTGGCTGCTCGCTGGCGACCATCTGCCTTCCCGAGGAAACGCTCTATTCGATCCAGCACTCCGGGCCCGAGCCCGAGCCGCCGGCAGAGCCTTCGGAGGGCGAGGGCGCCGACGGGGTCGAGCTCACCCGCGTCATTCCCCTGAACGACGAGAAGGCCGTGCTCTACGTCCAGCAGCCGGGCGCCCACGTCGGCCGCCGCGCCGAGCACCTGGTCGTCACGATCGACGGCAGGCAGACCAACCGGATCCCGATGGCGTCCATCCGGCAAGTGGTCATCTTCGGCAATGTCCAGGTCTCGACCCAGGTGCTGCACATCCTGGCCGAGCAGGAGATCCCGGTCTCGTACCTGACCGGCTACGGGAAGTTCGTGGCCTCGGTGATGCCGGCGCCGCCCAAGAACGTGGCCCTCCGCGCCCATCAGTACCGTGCATTCGCCGACCCCGCCATCACGCTCGGGCTGTCGCGGTCGATCGTGGCCGCGAAGATCGCCAACCAGCGGACGCTCCTGGTGCGCTCCCTTCGTTCCCACGCGAAGGATCCGATCGCCGATGAGGAGGCGGACATTCCGGACCCGGCGCTCGCTCGGGGCAGCGACGAGCCCGCGGCCCGAGACATGGCCGAGATGCTGGGTCGGGTGGACCAGGCGCCCGACCAGGGTGTTCTTCTGGGCCTCGAGGGGCAATCCGCCGCGCTGTATTTCGGCGAGTTCGGCCGGATGCTCAAGGTCCGTCCGCCCGGCCAGTCGTTCGATTTCACCAGGCGCAACCGCCGTCCGCCCCGCGACCCGGTGAACGCCCTGCTGAGTTTCGCTTATGCTCTCCTGTGCAAGGATTGCTTCGCGGCCGCGTGCACTGTCGGGTTCGATCCGTATCAAGGTTTTTATCATGCCGGCCGCCACGGACGTCCTTCGCTTGCCCTTGACCTGATGGAGGAATTCCGCGCGATCATCGCCGACTCTGTGGTCTTGAACCTGGTCAACAACGGCATGCTGACGCCGGCCGATTTCCTGACCTGGCGCGACGCCTGCCAGCTCAACGACGAGGGCCGGGAGGTTTTCTTCAAGGCCTACGAGCAGCGCAAGTCAACCGAGGTGACCCACCCGGTCTTCGGTTATCGCATGACCTACGGCCGGATGCTCGAGGTCCAGGCCCGGATGCTAGCCGCCTTCATCCGCGGCGACATCCCCCGCTACACGGGTTTCACCGTCAGATGAGTAGTGGCGAGTGGCGAGTGGCGAGTGGCGAGTGGCGAGTGGCGAGTGGCGAGTGGCGAGTGGCAACTGCCGACTGCTTTCTAGGAAAGGATCGTGCAATGCAGGCTCTGGAACTGAGATCTGAAGGCCAGGGCGAGCCACAAGTTGATGTCAGCCAGAAACATCCTCGTCTTCCAGAAGCTCCGCGACGCGCTCGGCGGTTAGTGGACGACTTCCCGGTCGATCGGACGGCACGAGCGGCAATCGGACTCGACGTCGAGAATTGGGCGGACCCGCTCTTGACGGCGCCGGGTAGGAGACCGTCACCACCGCACCCTCCGGCAGCGGGAGTTCGCCCTCGAAAACCACGACGCCGTTATGTACGCGACCAGGAATTTCCATAGCTGCATCCTCAGTCGCTGGGCCATGAAAATCAACTCCACCCTTCGGTTCGCTCGCGACAATCGATGATCAGAACCAACCCAGCAAAGGACTGGCCGCGGATTCACGCGGATTCTCGCTGACCACTGTCGACCTTTTGCCTTTTGACTTTTTGCCTTTTGACTTTTGCCTTTTGCCTTCCCCATTCACGACCCTGCTGACCACTGACTACTGCCCATGGACACCTACCTCGTCGCTTACGACATCAGCAATCCCAAGCGGTTGCGTAAGGTGGCATCCACATGCGAAGATTTTGGAATTCGACGACAATTTTCCGTGTTCGTTTGTAGACTGACCGCGATGGATCTGGTACGACTGAAGTCGAGGCTGTATGAGATCATCGATCTGGACATGGATCAGGTGATTTTCGTGCCCCTGTGTGCTCGGTGCTCCGAGCAGATCGAGGCGTTGGGCAGGCCGACGGAACCACCCGATGCGAGGGACGTGGTGATAGTCACGTGAGACCTCAATGGGGCCACGGCGCGGGCGCCGTGGAAATACTCATGACCCGGAACAAAGAGTGGATACCACTCACGCTTCAATGGGGCCGCGACGCTGGGGCCGCGGATGGAGCGCGGGTCGGGATTAACGTCGACCCAGCCGAAACAACGGCTGGCTGGGTCGACCGCGGTTGCAAGCGGAAATCACACGTTCTGCCGCAGCCAGTCGTTACTTTGTTTGTCGAGCCCCGAGGAGGCCCAGTCTCCAGCCAGAGCTGTGACGAGGACCTTGTCGTTGGCGTCGACGTGATTGCTCAGCCTCGTGCGAACATCGGCACTCGAGAGCGTCGTCCTGACGATCCAAGTCGATTCCAAGGGATGGCACCAAGTCCCGATGGACTTGATGGCGGCGAAGAGCTCGGGGTAATCCTGGCCCGGTCTTCGCAGGTCGTAGCTAATCAACTTAGTCGGCATTTCTGCTGCCTCCCCGACGAACGCCTTTGTCGTGAGGCTCTTTCCCAGGTACGATACCTGGACCGGTCAGGGTCAGCCCGCAGCAACGGGTTGCCTCACGGTGCCGGATGGGTCGTCGGTTACCCATCCGGCTTTTTTCATTCTGTGGACGCGGCTATGGAAATGCAAGAGAAAAGTTGGTAGTCTTGTGAAAACAAAGTAATAAGGATTGAATTCCGCTCACGAAACTAGTCGTTCCCTTAGTCCCGCTGAGCACCGCGCAACTTAGTGGCCCCGGCCCTCGTCCGAGCCCTCGAACCTGCAGAGTGTGGTCATTATGAGGCGAACGCCCATGAGCGAAATTGACTTCACCGCTGCCTTCCAGGCCATTACCGGCAATGCACCCTTTCCTTGGCAGGAGGCGCTCTTCGCGCGGTTAACGGCAGGTGATCCCCCGCCGGCGTGCAACTTGCCCACGGGACTGGGGAAGACCTCGGTCATCCCCATCTGGTTGATTGCTCTGGCGACGAATCCCGATAATGTTCCCCGGCGCCTGGTGTATGTCGTGAACCGTCGCACGGTTGTTGATCAGGCAACGGACGAGGCAGAAAAGGTCCGCAAGCGGCTGCCAGACGAGCCCGGGCTCCGGGATCGCCTCCGGGCCCTGTGCGCCAGCCCGGATGGAGTCCCGCTGGCGATCAGTACCCTCCGAGGGCAGTTCGCCGACAACCGCGAGTGGTCCGCCGACCCGTCACGCCCGGCCATCATCCTTGGGACGGTGGACATGATCGGTAGCCGCCTTTTGTTCAGTGGCTACGGTCTCGGATTCAAAACCAAGCCCCTCCATGCCGGGTTCCTCGGGCAGGATGCCCTGCTCGTTCACGATGAGGCGCAGTTGGAGCCCGCGTTCCAGGACCTGCTCGTCGCAATCAAGGAAGAGCAGGACCGCTGCAAGGAGTTCCGACGTTTCCGCGTCATGGAGCTCTCTGCCACCTCGCGAGGGACCGGCGTCTTCGGACTGAGCGAGGAGGATCGCGCCGTCCCGGAGGTCGACAAACGCATCCACGCGAAAAAGATCCTTCACCTCCACCTGAACGACGACGAGAAGAAGCTGGCCGACAGCCTCGCCGAACTGGCTCTTCAGCACAAAGACGCGAACCGTGCCGTGCTCGTGTTCGCGAGAACCGTTGAGGCGGTCGAGAAGATCGCCGAGAAGCTTCGCAACGGAACGCGAGAGGGGAGGGTTGAAACGCTCACCGGCACCCTTCGCGGCAAGGAACGGGATCAGCTTGTGAAAAAGCCCGTCTTCCTCCGCTTCCTGCCGGGCGCCGACACCGTAGGAGAGACCGTATACCTGGTCTGCACCAGCGCTGGCGAGGTCGGAGTGAACATCTCGGCGGATGACTTGGTCTGCGACCTATCGACGTTTGAAAGCATGGCCCAGCGGTTCGGACGCGTGAACCGGTTCGGCACCCGGGACGACACGCGCGTCGATGTCGTCCATCCGAAGGAATTCGACGAGAACGACGAGTACCAGTGCCGCTTGAAAAGAACGCTGGCCTTGCTCCGCGAGTTAAACGGCGACGGCAGTCCGGAGGCCCTTGCCAACCTCGACCAGACGGAGCGGCTGGCCGCTTTCTCCCCCCCGCCAGCCATCTTGCCGGTCTCGGACATCCTGTTCGACGCCTGGGCGCTAACGACGATCCGAGACAGGCTACCGGGCCGTCCGCCCGTCGAGCCATACCTTCACGGCCTCTCGGAGCAAGACCCCCCGCAGACACAGGTCGCGTGGCGCGAGGAGGTGGGGCTGATCACCGGCGCGCTCCTGGAACAATACAAACCGGAGGACCTACTCGAGGACTATCCGCTCAAGCCCCATGAGATACTTCGCGACCGGAGCGATCGCGTCTTCAAGCACCTCGTCTCGTTGGCGGCAGAACACCCGGACGAGCTTGCCTGGTTGCTCCAGCAAGATGGGACCGTCAAGCATCTCGCTCTCGGAGTGCTGGCCAGCAAGGAGAAAAAGGACCAGATCAACTCCCAGACCGTGATCCTTCCTCCCAAGGTCAATGGGTTAAAGGCCGGTCTCCTGACCGGCGACCCGAAAGACGTAGCCGACGACGTCGCCGACGAATGGCTCGATGAGAAGGGGCGACAGCGCCGTGCCCGCCTGTGGGACCAAGAAGAGGTTCCCGACGGTATGCGCTTGATCCGCACCTTCGACACGAGGCCCGATGCCGAGGAGGAAGAGGAAGAGGAGAGCGATGAAGGCGGCGGCCGGAAGCGATTCTGGTACTGGTACGTCCGGCCCGGTTCCGCAGACGACGACGGCTCGCGGACAAGCCGAAAGGCTGTTGCCTGGGGGGTCCATACCGACGACGTCACGCGGAACGCGCAGTCGATCGTGGAGAAGCTACCACTGACGGAAGGCGAAAGACGGGCAATTGTCATCGCCGCCAGTCACCACGATCGGGGCAAGAAACGAATCGTCTGGCAGCGCGGAATCGGCAACCCCGATCCAAACAACTGGCTCGCCAAGTCCGGCGTGGGGATGAAGCCCATCGAGTTGACCGAGTACCGCCATGAGTTCGGCTCGCTCCTCGACGTGATGGACCAGCCCGATTTCCAGAAACTCGACGAACAGGAGCAGGATCTCGTCTTGCACCTCATCGCCGTGCACCACGGGTTAGGGCGTCCCCATTTCCCGTCAGCTTTGGCGTTCGACCCCGAGCCCAAAGGCAAGGACGTTCAGGCGATCACCGCCCAATTGCCGCAGCGCTTCGCCCGACTTCAGAGGAAGTATGGACGCTGGGGACTGGCCTATCTCGAATCGCTCCTTCGCGCCGCGGACTACGCAGCCAGCGCCAATCCATCGGCCACCCTGGAGGACGCAAGGTGATGAAACCCAAGCCCAGCATGAGCGTGAAGGTCCACGTGACCAACCCCGGCCAGTTCTTCGCTTGCTGCGGACTGCTCGAGCTTGCCGACCGGATGTGGATTGGGGCGGAGGGCTGGTTTGAATCGGCATGGTTCCACATCTCCGCTGGCGGTGAGCTGTCGGAGCTTATCAGCAACCTGTCTCAGGCCGAGTTGTTGCAGCTCGACCCGCAAGACAACACTGCGTCGCCGATCTTGATCGGCCAGCCATTCCGGCCGCTTCGTCTCGATTGGTGGCACGACGAACGAGCGGGCGGAAAGGAGCTGAAGGTCTGGGCTGGGACGATGGAAAGCTTTCGAATTGCGAGGGCGATGCAGAACGCCCTGCGCGACCAGCGATTTCGCGCCGCGAACCTGTTCGACGTTGGTGTGATTGCTCACGACCCTGACAACGCTGACAAGAAGGTCGAGCCCTTCTACTTTGATGCGCGGCGCGGACCCAACGCCCATTCGCGGGACGTGGGCTTCTCACCGAACGACCTTCATATGACGACCACGGCGTTTCCGGCTGTCGAGTTGCTTTGCCTCGTCGGCTTGCAACGTTGTTTGCCGCGAAGGACCGAGCAGCCTCGTGTCTACGACTATTACACCTGGAGCATACCTCTCCTTCCCTCATTGTGCCCAGCAGCGGTCTGCGGCCTCCTGCCATACGATGGCGGGCTGCGCTTTCGATTTGAAAACTGGTATCGCACCGGTCAGAGAAAACACAAGGCGTTCCGTTCAGCTATCCCGATTTCCAACCCAAGGTGACAGATGAGCGACCTGACGCAATTCGACCGCTACTTGAAGGACGATGGGCCAGCGGCCCTCGTCATCCGCGAGCACCTGACGTCCGTCGAGGGCAAGGACGGGGTCCTATTCCCCGCCACGTTCGCCGCGGGCGATGGATTTGCTGGCGGTTATAACATCGACGGCGACCCGGACGGTGACAACATCTGCCTGATTGACACCGTCGGCTCGCAGGCGAACCGCATCGAACCCATGTTCGCGGAGGCGGAGTACAAGACACTGGTGCCCCAAATCGTCGTCGAGGCCGGCGAGAAGCAGGTCAACATGCTCGAGGCTGGCCACCGGGCCGGAGACGCCATCGTCCGCTGCTCGGAGCTGCAACAGACGCTGCAAAACGCCTTCAAGTCCGTGCTGAAAGGCGACGCAGTGCCCATTGCGAAGATTGCCCCGACTTCCCTCGTCTTCGGAGTCTGGGACTCCCGGGACACCCAGGCCAAGCTACCTCGGCTCATCGCGTCCACGATCCGCGCGTTCAACGTGCGCAAGCTAACGCGGTCGGCCCAATACATACCCGCCGCGGAGTACGTTGCGGACAAGCTTCTCGAAGAGCCGGCCGACAAGGCAACGAGGGATGCCTACGCCGAGCGCGGTTTCATCCACGTTCCGGCAACCGGCTCGCACGGCGGTGTCATCGCTCACAAAGGTGTCCGCCGCGATGCGACCCTGGGCCTCGCCGCGCTCCGTCTCCTCCACGCCGGCGGAGATGCGGAGAAAACCCTGACGCTGAGACGCTACATCCTGGGGCTCGCCCTCACGGCGTTCACCCGCAATCCGACGGGCTATCTGCGGCAAGGCTGCCTGCTCGTACTTGACCCTGAGAAGCCACGCGAGTTCGTGGAGGTGATCGCGAGCGGCGAACGCAAGCCCGCGAGCTTGACGCACGCGCAGGCGCTCAGCTACGCCAAAGGCGTGGCGGCCGCTTTCGGGGTCGGCGAGAGCAAAACGGTGAAGTTTGACGGGGAACGGGCCAAGAAGGACGTGAAGGGGGAAGGCGAAACCAAGACCAAGGGCAAGAAGGGCAAGAAGCCTGACGTCGGGGAGACCAAATGATGCCGGCCTCGTTGTGCATCAGCGTCCGATTTCTCCAGTCGATGTGCCATGCCCGCGGCGACCTCGAGCAGCCGGAATGGCCCCCCTCGCCGCTCCGTGTCTTCCAATCCCTCGTGGCCGCGGCTGCGGCCCGCTGGAACGAGCGGGAACATATCGAACACGCCGCCGCCGCGCTTCGCTGGATTGAACGGCAGCCTCCGCCACTGATCATCGCTGCCCACGCTGAGCCCGCCCTGGTGAAGTACCGGCTCTACGTACCCGACAACATCGGGGACAAGGTGGCAGCGTCGTGGTCTCACGGCCGCGACGCAACCATCGCCGATTATCGCACCGAAAAAGAGGTACGCCCGATCCATCTGGCTCGCGATGGTGACGCGGTTCACCACCTCTGGCCGCTTTCTGATCCCGATCCCGAGTTCGAGAGGCACAGCGAGGTGCTGCTCGCCGCCGCGCGTAGCATCACTCACCTCGGCTGGGGAGTCGATATGGTCGCGGCGTCTGCGTCTGTCATCTCCGCGCAGGACGCGGACAAGCTCCAGGGTGAGCGCTGGCGGTCAACCGACGCCGCGGCAGCGGGACTTCGCGTCCCCATAGAAGGCACGCTCGACGATCTCATTGCAAGGCACAAAGCCTTCCTCGGCCGGGTTCGTCCCGACGGATTTTACCCAGTACCACCCCTGAGCACATTCAGCTTCGTCGGCTACAAACGGGCGACCGATCCACCCCATTGCTCGTTTGCCGCATTCATCTTGTTGAAGCCGGATGCCAGCGGTTTCCGCCCGTTCGGCGCAGTTCAGCACACCGTTACCGTCGCGGCAATGATGAGGCACGCCGCCAGCGGCGACGGCTTGGCCCGTGCGCTTGGCTGGTCAGCCGCGAAGGTGGCCGGGTTCGTGCTGGGGCACAATGAATCAGCCGGCGAGCCGCACGCCCCTGTACCCGGACCGCGACTCGCATTCATCCCTCTTCCCAGCATCGAGCCGCGCGGCAGCGGACGCGCCGAGGTCGTCGGCAGCGTCCGGAGGGCCCTCATGACTGTTTTCGGCGGGGACGCGAACGAGGATATCCTGCGGCTGGCTCGTCTACTCAGCGGCGCCGAGCTGATGGCAGAGGGGGAGACGTCTCCCGTGGCTTGGCTCCGCGGGATCCCCAATTTCGACAAGGTCCTCCGCCGCTACATCGATGTTGCGTCGACCTGGGCGACAGTCACACCGGTAATTCTTCCGGGCTACGATGACCCTCGGAAGCTTCGCAGGCGGCTTTTCACGAGCCAGGGGCGCGGGCCTGGGCACCTCGACGAGCTCGGCCAGGAACAGATCCTGGAAAAGCTCGACAGCCGAATTGATTTCCTGCTTCGCAAGGCCATCCGACAGGCTGGGTACAGCCAGGAGCTGGCACGGGCTGCCGAAATCGAGTACCGGGGCGTCGGCTTCTGGCCGGGAACCGATCTTGCGGTCCGCTACAACTATCCCGAGAAGCTCCGCCGCTTCCGGCGGCTCCATGTGCGGATCACCTGGCGTGACGACTCAGGCAGGCCGCTCGCGTTGCCCGGACCGATCTGTCTTGGGGGCGGGCGCTTTCACGGCCTGGGCTTGTTTGCGGGCTGCTAATTTCAGGGCCCGTTTGCCGGCACGTCCTCCGTATCGGCGAGTGCTTCCCCGCGCCTGTCACAGGCCACGTCGCCGTGGGCCACCCACCCCATTTCGGCCTGCGCTCTTCCTTTCCGAGGGCGCCATGGATTAAGCTGTCGCCCAGAGTGGAGAGCCCCTGCGCCACCTTTCGTGTACCGCGCCAGCCCGGCCGGCTGGTGCGGCCTTTCTCGTCCCTTGACTCGCGAGCGGTGAGGTGCTGAAATGTTGAATAGGCCGCATCCTGGCCGTAGCTCCTTGGCAATCAGGATGTTAGCTCGAAAACGCCTTACAAGCGCCTCTCGCTGCGCCCAAACCCTGTTCCCTTTGGACTTTACGACTTCATCGCCCGAGCTCGCGATCGGTCTGACACCCCCGCGGGTCGACCCTCTCGCAAACCCGGTCCTAAGTCCTTTGCTCCAAACGGTCCGGGGGGCGGGCCCTCTTCCACGGCTTCATCGCCGTGGCCCCATTGAAGCTTCAATCTCCGAACCGAGTCGGCCTGGCGGCTTCACCTCTTCCACGGCTTCATCGCCGTGGCCCCATTGAAGCTACTCCTGCGCAGATCCTTGCAGCGTATGGGATTGTCTCTTCCACGGCTTCATCGCCGTGGCCCCATTGAAGCCGGCCGTTCAAGGTCCGGTTGACCGACGGCCGCTCGCTCTTCCACGGCTTCATCGCCGTGGCCCCATTGAAGCGCTCTCTTTTTCGCGTCCATGCCAGGTCTCCCATCCTCTTCCACGGCTTCATCGCCGTGGCCCCATTGAAGCTACATGAGCCAGCTCGAAGCGAAGATGGTCGCCGATCTCTTCCACGGCTTCATCGCCGTGGCCCCATTGAAGCCAGAAGATCGTCTGCGTCTTGGGGTCATAGGCCGCCTCTTCCACGGCTTCATCGCCGTGGCCCCATTGAAGCCTCCGGGCCGTGCACCACGCAGGCCCAGTTCACCGCCTCTTCCACGGCTTCATCGCCGTGGCCCCATTGAAGCCCTACTTTGGCGGGAAGAACCGAGCCGCCGCGCTGGCTCTTCCACGGCTTCATCGCCGTGGCCCCATTGAAGCTTGCCCGGGCGTTTTGGCTTTTCGGTATCGTCCATGCTCTTCCACGGCTTCATCGCCGTGGCCCCATTGAAGCTGGCCATGGCGATGCCTCGCGGGTCAGGAAAGACTGCTCTTCCACGGCTTCATCGCCGTGGCCCCATTGAAGCCTGTTCCAGGAGGACTCGCCCGACAACCCAGACCAGCTCTTCCACGGCTTCATCGCCGTGGCCCCATTGAAGCGACACGGTCAAAGGTATCGCCATCGATCGGCGTAACCTCTTCCACGGCTTCATCGCCGTGGCCCCATTGAAGCGCGACCGAGGCGCAGGCTGCGGAAGCGGTCCGCCGGCTCTTCCACGGCTTCATCGCCGTGGCCCCATTGAAGCTTAGGGAGCAATTAACGTGGCATCAGGGTCCACAGCCTCTTCCACGGCTTCATCGCCGTGGCCCCATTGAAGCTAGCAGAATTCGTCGTAGTCGAAGCGCAGATGCATCCTCTTCCACGGCTTCATCGCCGTGGCCCCATTGAAGCAGGATCTGCGCGACACTGATATTCGCTGGACGCGGCCTCTTCCACGGCTTCATCGCCGTGGCCCCATTGAAGCGTCATAGCTGCCAAATGGGCGATGGGCGTCGCCACCTCTTCCACGGCTTCATCGCCGTGGCCCCATTGAAGCGTCGGAGTTGTCGGTGGCGGCGACAATGGGTCCATGCTCTTCCACGGCTTCATCGCCGTGGCCCCATTGAAGCGGTAAACCATGCGAGGGATTCGATTTTGCAGGCGGTGCTCTTCCACGGCTTCATCGCCGTGGCCCCATTGAAGCATCTATATAGAGTCTACATCAGATGTAGATCGCGGTCTCTTCCACGGCTTCATCGCCGTGGCCCCATTGAAGCAAAGAAAGGAAAAGGCAGATGGCAACCAGTCTCATCCTCTTCCACGGCTTCATCGCCGTGGCCCCATTGAAGCAGACGAGCCATAGACCACAATCTGCTTGTCTGACTCACTCTTCCACGGCTTCATCGCCGTGGCCCCATTGAAGCATGTTTCGGGTGAATCGCACGGTGTTCTTTACGTCCTCTTCCACGGCTTCATCGCCGTGGCCCCATTGAAGCCTTGTAGCTGGACCCCCTAACCACATGGGTTCCGTCTCTTCCACGGCTTCATCGCCGTGGCCCCATTGAAGCGAATGCGGCGGATCTCGGCGGAAACAAGGTTGATCTCTCTTCCACGGCTTCATCGCCGTGGCCCCATTGAAGCCGTGAATTGCTTTAGGTTCTTCCATGGCTGAAGCAGCCTCTTCCACGGCTTCATCGCCGTGGCCCCATTGAAGCGACGGTGCAGATAGTTACAGTTCGTGGATGCGTCACACTCTTCCACGGCTTCATCGCCGTGGCCCCATTGAAGCTCGAGCTTGGCCGCCGCGGCGCCCGCCTCCGTCGTCCTCTTCCACGGCTTCATCGCCGTGGCCCCATTGAAGCCTACCCGGGCGTCTCGTTTTCTTCTTTGCGTCCATGCTCTTCCACGGCTTCATCGCCGTGGCCCCATTGAAGCAGGACCGGCCGGCAACGGTTTCAGCGACGTCAGCTTCCTCTTCCACGGCTTCATCGCCGTGGCCCCATTGAAGCCCCGACTCCGCGCCCTCGGTCGTATCGGCCTGCTGTCCTCTTCCACGGCTTCATCGCCGTGGCCCCATTGAAGCCGGATCTTATCTCGGACGGTTAGCTCTGGGAACCACCTCTTCCACGGCTTCATCGCCGTGGCCCCATTGAAGCCATGACCGCTCATCCCGACGTTCTCGCCGCCCTGACTCTTCCACGGCTTCATCGCCGTGGCCCCATTGAAGCTTGACTGGACCAAAATCAACCGTCCGGATCTGGTTCTCTTCCACGGCTTCATCGCCGTGGCCCCATTGAAGCAATTGCATCTCGGCTGGACGGAGGTGTGGGAGTACGCTCTTCCACGGCTTCATCGCCGTGGCCCCATTGAAGCCTCGGCATCGACGTCGGGGATGCGGGCCTCGACGTGCTCTTCCACGGCTTCATCGCCGTGGCCCCATTGAAGCGATTGAGTCCACCAACAGTCAGGTTCGCCGTCAGTCATCTTCCACGGCTTCATCGCCGTGGCCCCATTGAAGCTTGGCTATCACGGTTTTGCTCTCGATGCTTGGTATACTCTTCCACGGCTTCATCGCCGTGGCCCCATTGAAGCCTGAAGAAAGCGTATTGGTAAACGTCACCGTGTAGCTCTTCCACGGCTTCATCGCCGTGGCCCCATTGAAGCCTGCTCGATGCGATCGGCCGCGGCGGCCGATCGGCCTCTTCCACGGCTTCATCGCCGTGGCCCCATTGAAGCGATGACCTCGCCAATCATCCGTTCGCTGTCAACCTACTCTTCCACGGCTTCATCGCCGTGGCCCCATTGAAGCGCGCCTGGCTGCGTTCACCATGGCGCGGCCTTCCTCTTCCACGGCTTCATCGCCGTGGCCCCATTGAAGCTTGATGAATTCGCCCACGTTCGCTCTCGATCCGTCCTCTTCCACGGCTTCATCGCCGTGGCCCCATTGAAGCGTGGCGATCTCGTTAGGTTCGATCGTCGTGGCCGGCTCTTCCACGGCTTCATCGCCGTGGCCCCATTGAAGCTGGTGGATGCTAGAGCGATGTTTCTATCCCGCGGTCTCTTCCACGGCTTCATCGCCGTGGCCCCATTGAAGCGATGAAAATAGCGGCGAGACAAAGCCGATTAGTATGCTCTTCCACGGCTTCATCGCCGTGGCCCCATTGAAGCAGTTTCTGCTCGGAGACCGTTCGCAGCCACATCTGGCTCTTCCACGGCTTCATCGCCGTGGCCCCATTGAAGCCCTGGCCGGCTCGTAGTGAGAATCTACCCATGGCCACTCTTCCACGGCTTCATCGCCGTGGCCCCATTGAAGCGCTTCTGCGCCGGCTGCCTCCATTTCTGGAGTTGCACTCTTCCACGGCTTCATCGCCGTGGCCCCATTGAAGCGTGAGACGAACGCGCGCTCGACGCCAGTGCGGCCCGAAGCTCTTCCACGGCTTCATCGCCGTGGCCCCATTGAAGCCTTGTCGCCCAGAACCACCCGATCCGCACTGGAGTGCTCTTCCACGGCTTCATCGCCGTGGCCCCATTGAAGCATTGTAGCTGTGAGATCGCCAGCAGTCGGAGCGTTTGTCTCTTCCACGGCTTCATCGCCGTGGCCCCATTGAAGCTCGAATGCCGCGTCCATTGTGTCGACTTCCCATTCTCTTCCACGGCTTCATCGCCGTGGCCCCATTGAAGCAGCGATCAACCAGGGGGGCACAACTATAGCACTATCCTCTTCCACGGCTTCATCGCCGTGGCCCCATTGAAGCTGGAACAGGGGACGCTGGAGCCGGCCGCCAAAGACCTCTTCCACGGCTTCATCGCCGTGGCCCCATTGAAGCTCGATCAGGCTGACGCCGAGGCCGCCGGCGGAGACCTCTTCCACGGCTTCATCGCCGTGGCCCCATTGAAGCAGATTCCATGATTATTTATCCTTTCAAAATTGAGACTCTTCCACGGCTTCATCGCCGTGGCCCCATTGAAGCGGGGGTGGGGGCCCGGGGCCCTATGGGGTCAGACTGATTTATTAGTTTTTTCTTGCAAGGACACTGCTCTTTTGGTCCAATCGATCCATGAGTCGCCGCCTTCGAATCCAGTATGCTGATGCG
>Ga0316363_10002263_pt1 | contig 14942 bp, 9 predicted proteins | sample Sb_taG_3_FD_200459 | JGI IMG/M metagenome (GOLD analysis project Ga0316363, IMG submission 200459) | Peat soil microbial communities from Weissenstadt, Germany - Sb_50d_a_PC metaG (v2) (version 2) | ecosystem: Environmental > Terrestrial > Soil > Wetlands > Peat | place: Germany: Weissenstadt...
CGAGGTCCTCAGCTCCCGTGACGAGCGTTCCTTGCTCCGGGAACTTGCAGCTTGCAAATCCAGGCTGGCTCAGTCCTTGGCGAGCATTGAGGGCGTGGAAATTCCCGCTGCCGCGGATGATCCCCAGACTCTGGCTCACTACATCGCTGCAGCCTATGTCAATGATGGCCCGACCGGTGCACGTCTGGGCGCGATCTACCGCAAGTACTCAGAGTTGCGGGGCAAGCTAGCCCTGGCCAACCTGAGGCTCGTTGCCCATGTCGCCAAGCGATTCCGTGACCGGGGCATTCCCTATGGCGATCTGTTGCAGGAAGGTTTCTGCGGTTTGCTCGAAGCGATCGATCGGTTCGACTTGAACCACGAGACGAAGCTTGCCACCTACGCCACCTGGTGGATTCGCCAGTCGATGCAGCGGGCCGTCGCCTCGGGAGCCTATCCCGTGCGACTGACTCCGCGACATCTTCGGCAACTGGCTCAGAATCAAGAAGAGCTGGAGCGCCAGGAGCGGGTCCGCGACGACGCGGGGCGGAATGAGCGAGGCGACCCCACGATGAGCGAGATGATCCACCGGATCCACACGGCCACTCGCCCCACAATCTCGCTCGACGCGACTTTTGACCAGGATTCCAGCTTCACCTTGCTGCAAACGATGAGTGATCCGGACGCCGATCGTACCGCCGAGGTCGATTCGGATGAGGCCGTGCAGAAGCTGATCAGGTCGCTTCGCCCCAGGGAGCAACAGGTTCTCTCGCTTCGCTTCGGCCTGGGTGGGCGGGAGCGATTATCGTTGAGCCAGGTGGGCAAGATCCTCAATGTGTCCAAGGAGCGAGTGCGGCAGATCCAGGACCGCGCCCTCAATAAGCTCCGCATCATGGCCGAGCAAGAAAACCTGGCAAATCGGCTGGCCTTGAGTCTTTGAACGACGGCCTCCCGAGGTCGAACTCGTCGTTTTCCGGCGCAACCGATCGTGATCAAGCCGGCACGGAAGGAAGTCCGATGATTCTTCCAGGCGGCCTTCTCCTCCTGCCGTGCTCCTTGTCAACGCGTCGGACGCTGGTTGGGGTTCCATGGCAAAGTCGATCTACAGGCCCGACCCGGATCGTGATCCGGTCGGGCCATTCTTGCATTACCTGATGGCGGAGTGCGGAGTGTCCCCGCACACGCTTGCAGCCTACCGATCCGATCTCATGCGCTTCCTCCGCTGGCGCAAAACTCATGCACCGGGACCGCTTTCACGGTTGGAAATCGGCATCCTGAGCGGATACGTGAGCGAGCTCGCACTCGCCGGCCTGGCGCCGAGTAGTATTTGCCGGCACCTGGCGAGCCTGTCGACCTTCTTCCGGTTCCTCGTTTTCGAGGGGAAGCTCTCGGACAATGTGGCCAAGCTACTGGTGGCCCCGGCGGTTTGGGACCGCTTGCCGACTGTCCTGGGGCCTGCCGCGGTGGACCGTCTGCTGAGCGTTCCCAGGGCGGATACACGGCTGGGCCGGCGTGACCGTGCGGCACTCGAGACCCTCTACGCAACGGGTTGTCGGGCCACGGAGGTGGTCAATCTGCGACCGTCGGATCTCGATCTCAGGGGGGGGCTGGCACGTTGCGTCGGCAAGGGCAACAAGGAACGCTGGGTCCCGCTGGGAGCCCGAGCGGTCTCGGCCGTCTCGGCATACATGACGACGGATCGACCGTTCCTGGTTTCACGCCACCCCGAGACGGCCACAGTGCTGGTCTCGAAATCGGGACGGCCGCTTTCCCGGATCGGCTTGTGGAGAATCGTCAAGCAGCATGCCCGGGCCGCCGGGTTGAAGGGTGATGTCAGTCCCCACACCTTGCGGCATAGCTTCGCCACGCACTTGCTGGCCGGGGGCGCGGATCTTCGTGCCGTCCAGGAGATGCTCGGCCACTCGTCAATCGCCACAACCCAGATCTACACCCGGGTCGAGCTCAGCCGGCTCCGAGAAGTTCATGCGCGATTTCATCCCAGGTCCGATCCCCAGGGCGCCGGTTAGGGGAAGCAATGCGGTCAAGAACTTGCGGGCGACGCTTCCTTGGCCCCGAAGCACTCGTTGAGCTTTTCCAGGACCACGGGGCGGTAGCCCATCGGGTCGGTTCCCTTGGGACTGGCGATACCGATGCCCTTGCACTCCTCGATTGGCATGATGCGCACGATCTTCCGGTCCTGATCTGCCAGCAGAGCCACCCGGATCGAGCCGATCAGTGCCGTGTCGTTCCAGTGGCAGCGGCAGGCCGATCCATCGGGCAGGTAGAGCATGACCTCGGGCAGACCCGCGTCGCGGAGGGCGCTCCAGACTTGAGTAATCAGATCCGTCATCGCGAGGACTCCAGTCCGACCGGTGTTGAGCCCTTCTCGGGTTCAGGTTGAACACTCTTGCAAGTCTAGAACACCGGCTCCAAAATGGCGCCAGTTTCCCCCTGGGCCGGGACGAGGGCATGGAGCAGACGGTTTTGTTAGCCTGCTTGGCGTCGACCTGGTTCATGACCGGGTTTCCGCCGAGCGTCTGGTCCGCTCCAACGTCGTGCGCACTCTTGCCTGGACGGAGCATTGCCTGATCGTGCTGGTCATGATCGGCCGGGTGAGCGGTATCGATTGATCGGGGAGGGCACCCGGCAATTGGCGATGAGGACGTTGTTACTTTGCAGCGTCGGGTAATTGGGCCAGCAGGCCATCCCTCACTCGATTCCTCAAGGCCTCGAGCTCGGCGGGGTGCTCGTGCCCCAAATTCTGCTCCTTGCTGAACGCGCTCAGACAATCAAACGCCTTCTTGGCTCTCTGGAAGGCCGATCGGGCCTGCGCGTGTCGTCCCAGGTCACGAGCAAACTCACCCAGGGCCGCCCAGGTCTCACTCGAAATCCAGTAGAAAGCATAGACCCTCACGATCGCGGCTTTGAGCGTGTCGGATCGGACCGCGAGATCGGCGACATCCCGCTCGCAGTCGATCAGGGCATTGGCGGCCTGTTCGTTCAGCTCCAGGGCCCGCTTGGTGCTGGCGGCATCGCCGCGGCGGCGAAGCTCGGCAGCCCAACGAACTGCGACCCGGCTTCTGCGCGTGATCCAGTCGATCAGCTCGTAGCGGTCGTTGCGATCGCCACGAGCCCGCGTTGCGTCGATCAGTTCGGTCAGACGGAGATGGGCCGACTCGAAATTGCCGAAGAACTCGTCGACGATCGCCACCTGCGTGCGAATCGTATTCGATTTAGGGTCGACCTTCAGAGCGAGCGCCAGCGCTTTGAGCATGGTCTCGTAGTATTTGCGTTCAATCGCTTGCTCATCCGAGGGATCACGAGCCATTTCACCGGTGCTGTCTCGCCTGGCCGCATCGGTTTTGCTTTGGATGAGGAGATCGATCCGGGAGGTGACGAAGTCTTGGAGCTGCCTGGCCAGAGACGGGTTCTCGCGTGCCCAATCCAGCAGCTTCGATTCGGCGCTGGGAAGATTGAGAGCTGCGTTCATGGAGTCCTGGGCATTGTCCTCCACGAAACCATGCGAGACGCCCTGGGCGATTCCCAGCAGGGTCAGTGGCAGGGGATGGCCTGGATACTCGAGAACCAGGCCGCGAAGTGGTGCGATAGCCCTTTTGGGATGGCCGTCATCAATGTCCTTGACGGCTTGCCGGATCACGGGCAGCGTTGCCGGATCGGGTTTCAACATGGGAGCGACCCAGTGGTAGCCGAGGGCCCCGATCAGAGCGAGATAAACCGTGTTGCTCACGAGCCGGGCTCGGTTCCGTGTGACCCAGTTGCCGAATCGTTCGCGTCGGGAAGGATTGACGGCCTGCCGTAGTGGCTGGCGGGTGAGGAAGCGCTCGAGATCTTCGGCGAGCGACAGGGCATCGGGATACCGATGGTCGGGATTGAAGCAAAGGCAGCGCTCGACGATCGCCTGGAGAGCGTGGGGGATCTGGGGATTGAACCGTCGGACGTCGGTCACCAGGCGTGTCCGGCGGTCCAGTAGATCGCTCATCGCTCGGGCTGGCGAAATTCTCTCGTCCGGTAGATCCGGAGCCTGGCCGGTCAACAACTCCCGCAGCACCAGCCCGAGAGAATAGATGTCGGCCTGCGCGCCGACCTTGTTCCAAAGCTCAGGATTGAGAAAGGCCTCGATCTGCTCCGGGGCCATGTACGGCAGGGTTCCTCCCAGCATGGCCGACTCGGCCTGGTGGGCCGCGTGCGGGGATTCTGCGAGGTTGAAGTCGAGCAACTGCGGGCCGTGATCGAGTGTGAGCAGGATATTCCCCGGCTTGACGTCCCGGTGGAAGGTCTGCATCCCATGGGCATAGTGCAGCGTGCGTGCCAGGATCATGGCGATCCAGGCCGCGCCTTGGGCGTAGGTTCCATCCACCGGGAACCCGTTCCACTGATCCCCCGTGGGTTCGCGGCGGTGCGGCGACGCGTGCTTCTCCTGCGGGCTTGATGGTGCGTCGGTGCTGGTGCCCTCCACGATCACGTCCCAAAGAATCCTGGCCAGCTTTGGCCGCTCGGCCGGCCGTACGCGCTTCACGATCTCGTCGAGTGGCAACCCGGGGCGGTAAGGCATCGACAGCCCGCGCAGACCCTCCTCGGGCTGAAATGCCACTGCATTGACCGGAACGATGTGGGGGTGATCGAGTGCCCCCTGCGTCTTCGGTTCCTGGCCCCGGTCAAGCGAGACCTTCAGGACCACGCGCTTGCCGCCCAGAGAGAGGTCCCTGGCGAGAAAGACCCGGGACCAGCCCCCTTTGCCGATCAGTGAGACAAGCTGAAATTCCTCGAACTGGTCGCCGGCTTCGGGAAAGCGCGTTTTCGGAGTCGACAGCCCTGCCGCCTGGCTCAGGAGATGGTGGTACTGCAGTTGCGAAAGGAGCGAGTCTTTCCACGCCGGATAGCGGTCACAAAATGTCTCGACGTCCGGCGCTTCACCCTTTTCCTCGCGCAGGCAGAACTCCTCGTAGATCAGGCTGATGATCCGGCTGTGAGCCTGGCGAAGATCGGGAAAGCGGTCGAGGTAGTGGGCAACCTCCGCCGTCTGGCCTCGTTCAAACCGGCAGCGTAAGTCGGACTTGATCAGGGCCGCCAGGTGCGCAAGGCGATCGAGCAGACTTCCCGTGTCCTTGGCCTTGCAGTTCTGCCAGAATCGCTCCAGGGACACCTCGCCGTGTCTCTGCCATTGCTCCTCGAGCAGGTTCACGTCGCGGTCCACCCGGTCCAGCCCGTTACCAGCACGAGCCGAGGCGAGTAAGGACTTCATGATCATCCTCCCGAGTCGTGGAGGGAATCGTGAAGATCCTTGAGAAACCGCTGCACCTTGCGAATGTTCCAGCCCGTCTTATCGGCAATGTCGGCTGTGGAATATCCTTGGTGCTTGAGATCAATGATGGTCCGCTCAATCTCGTCTTGCCGGTTGAGAAGCCATGCCTGGACCTCATTGGCCTGCGCTTGCTGGCTGGCGGTCGGCTCAGCCGAGGGAAGATGAACCGGACCGGCATCCCGGTCGTCTGCCGACAACCGTCGTTCACGTGTGACGTCACGCTTGAGCGTGTGCCGGCGTCGATGCTCGTCAATGACCTTCTGCTCGGCGACTTGGGCCAGAAATTTGCAAAGCGATTCGACCGAGACGAAGTTCAGTTGATTCAGATTAGCGGCCAGGCTCTTCATCACGTCGCTGGCGAAATCGGTCGAGTCGTAAAGCGACCGCATCGAACGATCGAGCTTACGTCGAACGACTCTTCGCACTTTCGGATAGCACTCTCGAAAAAGGGCTTCCCAGGCCGACTGATCCCCTTTCTGGGCATCCAGCAGCGTCCGCGAGAGATCGTCCGGTAATGCGGGATCTGACAGCGTCGTCATGACCAAATTCCTCCCCTGGTGCGATGGGAGGATCGACGCCCGGGCGCAGAGCGTGCAAACAATCAGAGGGGATGCTATCCGCCCGAAGCTCCCACCGACCCCCGCCTATTCTAACCCCAGGTTCACGACATGAAAATCCTTTCGCTCCAAAAAAAACTGTGTTCGAATGGGTTTATGGGGAAAAATTGAAACACGGGGAAGATTGTCGCGAGAGACGCGCTTGGCACGTTCAGCCAATACCGACAAAGACCTGGCAGATTCTTGTCATCTCTCCTTATTTAGGTCGACGATTGACCAAAATTCGCCGTCCCAGAGATTCGCCGCCTGCACAGAGGCACGTGCAGTTCCCAAGAATGGCCTGGAGGGGACCATGGTCGGCTTTCTTGGTCATAACCCCGGGACCGGCGGACTCCGAAAGTCATTCGAGCAATTCAGACCTACCCAAGGGGGCAGAACAGGACCAAACCCGGACCTGCCGCGAACGAACTTCCGATGAATGAGGCACCAAAACCCCAACGAGCCACGGTCACGCTTAAGTAGGCATCGTCGTGGTGGCCGGCGGGGTGTAGGATCCTGGACCGATCGTTGTCGGATCGGCAACCGAGGGGCCACTCTGAGACCCTGAAAGTGGGTCCATGGGACTGATGATCACCGTGGGTGAGTTGCTACCAGCACCCGACAGAGGGTTCATCGGGCTCACCAATACGCCCACAGCGCTAGGAGCAAGTCGCATGGGCATCAAATCAAGACTCGGCTGAAAATCTCGGCGCGCACGCATGAGTGAACTCCCGCCTGGTCGGCGCGAAAGAGGAATGGAATCGGCATTCTCTTGAAAGTAGGAAGAGTTGTGCTCAGGTGGAGGAGAGCTTACCGGGGACCCAGTGAACGAATCCCGTCCATGCGATCGGTTCCGGGCTGGGCGGTTCTGAGCCGCTCACGGCAATGCGAGACGGTCGAAGGCCCCTTGTGTGGCCGGCTCGTGGTTCCCGCCTTCTTCTTCTCGGCTTCTCGGCGGGGACGCCTGGCCACTTCATTCCAACCGGATCTTTCGTGGTTCTTAGACTTAGATCCTGAATCGATTGGTTGACCACAGGTCCTTGGCTGGCGTTGGGACACTAACTCTAGTTGTAGGAACCGATTACTCGCGGCAGCTCGTAACTTCCCTTGGCTTCGACGCTGCGGTTCGGCGCTTCCATCGGGTAGAGTTCCGCAGGCAGGAATGCCAGGCAGGCCGAGCGGTAAAGAGGGCAGCAGTTGTGTTGCTCGATGGCACCAGCCCGGAGGCGGCCGGCGAGGTCCGGGCGGGCGGCCTGATGCGCCGCGACGTAAAGTCCCAGCGGCGAGAGCCGGGCGTCTCGTGAGCCGATGATCATGCTCAATGCCCGACCCTGGCGAAGCAGGTCCTCAGTTAGCCGGATTTCACGTTTCAACTCGGTACGCAGTCGACGGATAATGCGTCGAACGCTCTGCCTGTACCGATAACCCGCCTCGGGCTGAGCAAGACAAGTCCAGGGGTCGGCGAACGAAGCGGTCAAGGGCTGTGATGCGACGAAAAGCTCGGGATCGAGGGGAATCGTGGGGTCCTCGAAGTGAACCTCCCAGAGAATTGTCGCGGCCGCCGACCAGATCCGGGGAGTGGAACAACCACGATACCAGTTGCTGCGCCGCAACGTGAAGGCTCTTTCGATCCGATCTGCAAGGCGATCAAGGGTTTCTTGCGTGGGCAACACTTTGTATGACCTCGACAGCGTCCGGACCTCGTTCCATGTACGGCGAGACCTCCGAGAAACTCTCGAGTGTTTCCGTCTTGGCCTCGACCTCAAGAACCGAAATCCCGATCGCATCGCGTCACGATCCTGAAATCTTTCTCGCACTTTTTCACAGAAAACTCCGCGCAGACCGATTGCCTTTGCGCAACCGACAAGAGAATCTATAGTTTATGGCGACCAAGAAAGATAAGCACTGAGGGCGCGGGTCCACGGAATCAAGCTTCCCGGTCAGCCGGGCCGCCCCCGAGCACCTCGATTTGACACGGTCTCCTCGAACACCTCGGCCACGTTTACCTTGGTCAGCCGGGCCGCCCCCGAGCACCTCGATTTGACAGGGTTATTTCTTCGGTGAATTATTGTTCTTCGTGACCAAGGCATTGAATTCGCGCTCTTCGGTTGACTACCATGATGCATGTAGTGGATGATGAATTCGTCGTTTTCGTGCTTCGACGACTGTGTCCTCTGGCCGGACGAAGGCCTCCTCAACAATAATGGGTGTCGATTCGTCCGCGGCGAGGCCGATTTACTCTCGCCTCGCAAACCTCATCACCGAGCTGGATTCGCGATGGATAGGTCGATTCCAAACTCCGATTGGCTAGGCATCAAGAACAACCTCGCGCGAAGAATTCGCGAAGTCCGCCTGGAACTTTATGGCGAAAATGGCGGTCCGCTGCTTGCCGAGGCGCTCGAGGTACCTTTTCGGACCTGGCTCAACTACGAGAAGGGCTGCACGATTCCCGCAACCTCGATCCTCCGCTTCATCGAGCTGACCAGGACGAATCCGCACTGGCTCCTGACCGGCTGCGGCGACAAGTATTCGAGGTCGCCCGGGATCGATTGATATCCCCGTGGTTGGCCTCTCGATGGCCTGCGCTCGCAATCGACGTAGGGCAGATTGTCCCACTCGAGCTCGGAGGATGCCTCAGGGCTCTCTCTCGCCTGGAACCGCTCAAATGCGTCGTTCCGGCGGGATGGTCGATGCTGTTGCCGACTCGATGGCTCTCAGTGGCCGACCACGGAGGAGGGGCCCACGGGGTCCCTCGTCTTCCACAACAGGATCTTCCCCTTGTGGTCGCACGAGGCGAGGGTCTTGCCATCCGGCGAGAAAGCAACAGCATTGATCCGGTCCGTATGTCCCAGAAGGGCGTAGAATTGCTGCCCGGTGACCGTGTCCCAGAGCCGCACTTTCTCATCGTCGCATCCCGTGGCAATGGTTTTGAAGTCCGGTGAAAAGGCCACCGAGCGAACCGTCAAAGGGTGACCGGTCATCGTCCTCGTGACTTCCCACGAATTCATCGACCAGAGAGTCACATTTCGAGGATCTCCACCAGCGGCCATCATCAGGCCATCGGTAGAGAAGGCGACTGATCTCATGTCTCCCGTGAAGGGCCTCTTATCGTTGCCAATCTCTGCGCCCGAGTTCGGGTCCCACCAGCGCACCGTGCGGTCGGCCGATGCCGATGCCAGGACCCAGGGGTTCGTCGAGTAGGCCAGGGCATAAACAGGGCCCGTGTGGCCGGCGAGATCGAACTGGACTTCCCGCTCCGCGACGTCGCAGATATGGATCAATCCCTTCGAGCCTGCCGCGGCCAGGTGCTGGTCATCCGACGAGACGCTCACCGCGCGGAGGCGGTCATCGTAGGCGTGCAGGACGCTCGAACTGGCAAGGACTTGGCGCCGATCAGGACCCGTTCGAGTCAGGTCCCAGAGAATGACCTTTCCGTCCAGGCTCACGCTGGCCAGTCGATCGCCCTCGTGGAAGAATGCCAGCGCGGTGACGGTCTGCGAGTGACCTGTCAGGGTGAGCAATTCACGCTCAGAATCGACATCCCACAGCTTGATTGTGTGATCGTCGGAACCGGAGGCCAAGAGCGAGCCATCGGGGGAGAAGGTGAGCGCCCACGCCTCTTTCTGATGTCCGGCGAGCGACCGCTTCAGGTCCGGGGTATCGAGAAATCGCCAGACACGGATCTGTCGATCCTTGCAGCCGAGAATCAAGGATTTGTTGTCGGGGGTGAACTCGACCTGATCAACTGACCGGTTATTGGCCAGGTAAAATCGTTCCTTGGTTCCCGCGGAGAGGTTCCAGATGATCACGGGTTGGTTGCGCGCCGCGGCTGCCAGGAGCCGGCCGTCCGACGAGAGGCAGACGGAGTTGATCTGGCTCTCCACCCCGGGCAGCAATCGCCTTGGACCGGGCTGATCGAGAGGACGCGTCCAGAGTACGGTAGTACCTTCGCATCCGACCAGAGCCTTGCCATCCAGGCAGAAATCGACAAACACGACCGGGCCATCCTGGTCGGTGTAATGAGCGAAGATCCGCCCGGTCGCGACCTCCCAGACCGTCAGACCGCGATCCTGGCGGCCCGCGGCCAGCCGGCTGCCGTCGCGGGAGAAGGCAAGCGCTGTCACCCGGCCTCCGGGCCGTTGCTCGAGCGCAGGCGGTCTATGGACACTTCCAAGGTCGGCCATGACGTGGAGCCGGACCGTCCCGTCGCATCCGCCTGCGGCCAGCAGCTTGCCGTCCGGTGAGAATGCCTGCTTGAAGGTTCCCGGAATAGTCGCGGACGGCTTGTCTGGCGGGCTGGCGGAGTTGAGCTTCCAGCTGTACGACTGCTCCCCGTGATCGTCTGGCGCAAGCCCGCAGAGAGTCAGCAATGATCCGTCGGGGGAAAACTGAATGTCGGGGTCCTGGAGCGACCCGGTATGCAGCGTGGTGATGAGCGCGCCGGTAGCCGTATCCCACAGCTTGAGTTCCACGGACTTGCCCCCTTGCGCGATGAGGCTGGCAATAGTCCCCCGACGAGTCTCCTCGCCGGCGACGATCGCGACCTTGCACACCGGGGCGTTGTGTTTCCCCTGGCAGTACCGGGGAATCTTTCGGTCAAGGTCCCAAACGATCACTTGCCCGGAGGAATCTCCTGAGACGAGCGTCCCTTCCCGGCGCGAGACCGCCAGGCAGGACACCTTCGCCCCATGTCCCTCGAGCAACCACGCGGCCCGTTCAATCAGCCGGTTCAGGTACTGCAACTCAAAACCTGCCGGATCCTTTGCAGTCGCGGCAAAGTTCTCAAGAACTGGTTGGAATAATTCCTGTGCAAGCTCGATCTGGCCGGATTCGATGCTTTGCTTTACCTGAAACAACTGGGCATCGTACGTTCGCCGACGCGCCGTGCTAGCTTCGTAACTGAACTTATCACGCTCGATAGCAATCTCGTTCTTCAGCTTGATTGCCCGCGACCAGGCGCGTTCGGACACGCGGTTCTGCTCCGTGACATAGAGGCTGTACGCAATGACGACGCCCAGAAGCGTGAAAAGGAGCAGGGAGCAAAGTCCTAGCAATCTCGCGGCCATAGGTTGGCGGCGGGTCCATTGAAGCGCCTGACGGCACTTCGAGGTGCGGTGGGCCCGGACCGGCTGGTTCTCCTGGTACCGCCTCAGGTCCTCGGCCAGATCCTCCGCGCTGGAGTAGCGCCTGGCCGGATCACGATCGAGGCACTTCAGGCAGATAGTCTCCAGGTCTTCGGGCACGCCGTGACGTAATCGCGAGGGCGGAACAAGCTCCGCCTCCATGACCTGACAGAGAGTTTCCATCGGGGTGAACCCCCGGAACGGAGCCGCCCCAGTCAGCATCTCGTAGAGAAGCGCTCCCAGGGCGTAGACGTCGGTGCCGGGCCCAATGGTCTGGCCATTGCCCGAGACTTGCTCCGGGGCCATGTAAGAGGGAGTACCCAGGATCACGCCGCTGAGCGAGAGCCCCTTGTCATCCACCAGGAACTTGGCCAGACCGAAGTCGGAGATCTTGGGTGTGCCATCGAGTGCGATCAGGATATTGCTCGGGTTCAGGTCGCGGTGGACGATCCCGCGCTGGTGAGCCACATGGATCGCCCGGGCCATGGTCTCGGTCAGGCGGGCCGACCAGCGAAACGCCTGCGGCATGGCTCGAAGCGTGCGCGTCAGGTTCCCACCCGCGACATACTCCATGGCCAGAAAGGGAAGGCCCTGGTGCTCGCCGATCTCGAAGATCTGCACGACGTTGGGATGCATCAACTGTGCGGCCGCCTGGGCCTCGTTGCGCAGCCGCGCCCGTTCCCGCAGGCCGGAATGCTCCCCGGCCAGGATCATCTTGAGGGCAACGATCCGGCTCAGGTTGGCCTGCCTCGCCTTGTAGACGACCCCCATGCCTCCCCGGCCGATCTCCTGGAGGATCTGGTAGTTGCCGATCCGCAGCCGTCCGTCCGGCGCCTGCACTGACGCCAGCGGATCCGCCGTGCCGGCCGAGGAGTCCGTAAGAGTCGGCATCTCCGAGTCGAAAACAGAACGAAGCGAGACAATCTGCTCCATCCGGGGCAGCAACCGGGGGAACCGCTCCTCCCATTCCTCGAGCGTGGGCCTCTGCCCCATGTCGTTCCGGGTGCTGACTTCCGCATGGATCAGCTCGAGAACCGCGTCGTCATTGCGTGCCAGGAGCGGATGAATCTCCAGCAACTCTTCAACACGAGCGGACTCTCCTGCCCGCAGCCGTTCGCGCAGCTCGCAGCAGACTTGCCGCAGCTCCTGGAATTCGTCTTCCTGCAAAGGCACCGCGTTCATTGACAATCCTGCTGACGGGGATGTCCAATCGGTTCACCGGCGCGGGAATCTTTACAGACTGACAGTCTAGCGGGCTGATCACCATCCGGGCAAGGTTTTCAGGACGTTCGTGAACGCGCTGCCGCGGATGCGCCCGGAGATACGCCGCTGGCTCGAACTCGACACCTGGCAACGGGAGCAGCTTGAGCTTGTACGTCGTGGGCGAGAATCCGATCTGGTCAAGCTGGGAGGGTTTCGCGTACAAATCGGAAGCTGGCCGGAGTGGCCGGGGAAGAACCCGGCAGGGCAGGAAGAGGTGGCCGGTGGAGCCGGTTTGGCCGGCTCGAGGATCATGCTCTGGCTCGCTGAGCGTGAAGGAGTGACGCAATGCAGGACCGAGCCGTCAAGGATCTCGGGCCGACGATCGGCAAACCGTGGCTGCCCCGAGCCTTGGACGCGCTCGGTCTGAGTCGGCCCGAGCTCCGCGCCTGGGCGATGTACGACTGGGCCAACTCGGCAATGGTCTGCACGATCATCACGGCCGTCTTCCCGATCTACTATTCGAAGGTCGCCTGTGCCGGGCTCGAGCCCAGTGTCGCATCCCGCCAGCTCGCCATCGCGACCACGATCGGCATGGTCATCATCGCCGTGCTCTCTCCGATCCTCGGGGCCTTTGCCGACTACACGGCACGCAAAAAGAAGCTGCTCGCGGTGTTCCTTGCTCTGGGTGTTGCCTCGGTCGCCGGGATGTATTTTATCCACACGGGCGACTGGGTCCTGGCCTCTGTTCTCTTCATCCTGGCCAACATCGGGGCCAACGGCAGCTTCGTCTTCTACGATGCCCTGCTGCCGCACATCGCCCGCGACGACGAGATCGACCGGGTCTCGACCTCGGGTTACGCGCTGGGCTATCTGGGCGGAGGGCTCCTGCTCGCCCTCAACCTGGCGTGGTACTTGAAGCCCACGTGGTTTGGCCTGCCGGGGGGACCGAATCTCAGTGAGCCGCAGGCAACGCTGCCGATGCGGCTGGCTTTTCTGTCGGTCGCGATCTGGTGGCTTGTCTTCTCGATCCCGCTGTTTCGCCGGGTGCCGGAGCCGAAGGCCGTCCTCGCCCTCGACGAACTCCGCGGCGAGAGCCCGATCCGGGCCGTTCTGGCTCGCCTGGCCGAGACCTCGCGCGAGCTCCGCCGTTACCGTCAGGGCTTCTTGATGCTGCTGGCCTTCCTGATCTACAACGACGGCATCGGCACAATCATTCGCATGGCAACGATCTACGGCACGGAAGTGGGCATCGACCAGGGGGCGATGATCAAGGCCATCCTGCTCGTCCAGTTCGTCGGCATTCCTTTTTCATTTCTCTTCGGCATGCTGGCCGGCAAGATCGGGGCCAAGCGGTCGATCCTCCTCGGGCTCGCTGCTTACACCGGCATTTGCATCGTCGGCTACTTCATGCGCACCGAAGAAGATTTCCTGATCCTGGCAATCCTGGTCGGGATGGTGCAGGGGGGCACCCAGGCTCTGAGCCGCTCGCTTTTCGCCAGCCTGATTCCTCGCGACAAGTCGGGGGAGTATTTCGGCTTCTTCGCCGTTGTCGAGAAGTTTGCCGGCATCTTCGGGCCCTTGCTGTTCGCCGTCATCAATACGCTGTCGGGATCGAGCCGAGGGGCGATTCTCGGCGTGATCGGCTTCTTCGCGGTTGGCGGGCTACTGCTCTGGATGGTGGACGTGGACGAGGGTCGGAGGCAGGCCCGGGCCGGTGAAACCTCGGTACCGGCGAAGATCGTTCATTGCTCGGGCGACGACCTCATCCAGTGATTCAGCGTGACGATCCAGGAAACGGCCAGGTAGAAGACCGGGTAAAACAGGGTCGCCACGGCCAGTCCCTGGATCGACGGATCGTGCCGCGGGGTCGTGCTCGTCAGCACGCGCCAGATCAGCCAGCCGAGCGGGACCGTCCAGACTGCACCCAGGATCGTGGCCGCCTGGTTGAGCCGCCCCGGCTGTGATGGGTAGAGGTACTTGCTGGGCACGAAAGTGAACACGGCCAGAACCACGATCACCGCCAGGCTGGCCCATGATCCCAGGGGTAGAACATAGAGATAGAAGGCCACCACGTTCCAGAGAGAGGGAAAACCAAGGAAGTAACCATCATCGGTCTTGACCTTGACCTGACAGAACCCGTAGATGCTCGCCAGCAGGGGGAAAATCAGCCAGGGCTCTTGGCCCGGCGGCAGGAGTTCCGCTCGCCAGATCAGGAGGATCGGCAGAAAAGTGTAGTTGAGGAAATCGATGATGTCGTCGAGCCGGCGGCCGTCGAAGCCGGGGACCACCTCCTTGATCCGCACCCGCCGCGCCAGGGTCCCGTCGGTCGAGTCCACGATCGTCGCCAGTGCCATGAGCAGGAATGCCCAGCCGAACGACTCGGGACCGCCGCGGACCACGAGCGCCGCGATCATCGCCGCGGCCACCAGCCCCAGCGCGGTGTAGCCGTGCACACACCAGCCCAGGAACTGCTCGAACCTGGAAGGCGCCTGGACGTCCCGCGGTCGCGATGACCTCCGTTGTCGTTTCGGGTCTCTTGGCCTGGATCTCAAGTTCAGCATGACGTCCCATCCCATCCCGCTGGCGATCGAGTTCATCGCCCCGGGGCAACCGCTGATCAATCCGCGGGAACCGGGCGTAACGGTGTGATCGGCCGGCCGGAGTCCGTCGCCGGCACGATGCTCGCCGCGTGCTCGGTCAGGATCCCGGTTCCTCTCC
>Ga0316363_10002271_pt1 | contig 14911 bp, 15 predicted proteins | sample Sb_taG_3_FD_200459 | JGI IMG/M metagenome (GOLD analysis project Ga0316363, IMG submission 200459) | Peat soil microbial communities from Weissenstadt, Germany - Sb_50d_a_PC metaG (v2) (version 2) | ecosystem: Environmental > Terrestrial > Soil > Wetlands > Peat | place: Germany: Weissenstadt...
CGTTCAAGGCGCAGGCGCGCGAGCTCGAACTCGCCGCCCGCTTCGGCATCGCCAATGTGCCGCTCGACGGTGAAGCGGCGCGAGCGCTCGAGCCGTCGCTCAAGCCGGTGTTCCGCCACGCCGTGCACTGGACCGGCGCCGTGAGCGTCAGCAATCCGTTGGCGCTGACGCGCGCTTACGCGGCGTGTTTCTCGGCGCTGGGCGGGCTTTCATTCAACGGCGACGCGCGCAGCCTGCACCGCGCCGATGGCCATTGGCGCGTCGATACCGCCTCAGGTCCGCTCGATGCCGGCGACGTTGTGGTCGCGCTCGGGCCATGGACGCCGGATCTGATCGGCCCGCTCGGCATCAAACTGCCGCTCGCGGTCAAGCGCGGCTACCACTGGCATTTTCGCGCGCAAGGCAATGCCGGATTGAGCCGGCCGATCCTCGATGCCGATAACGGCTATTGCCTGGCGCCGATGGAGCAGGGCATCCGGCTCACCACCGGCGCCGAATTCGCCGCGCGCGATGCTCGGCCGACGCCGGTGCAATTCGATCGCGTGCTGCCGAAGGCGCGCGAATTGTTCGCGCTCGGCGAGGCGATCGAGCCGAAGCCGTGGATGGGATCGCGGCCGTGCTTCGCCGATTCCCGCCCGGTGATCTCGCGCGCGCCCAATCAACGCGGGCTGTGGCTCGCCTATGGCCACGGCCATTGGGGCCTGTCGCTCGGCCCGGCGACCGGGCGCCTTCTCGCCGAGATAATGACCGGCGCAACGCCGTTCTGCGATCCGGCGCCTTATGGGGCGGAAAGGTTCATGAAGTAGGACGCGAGTGGCGAATGGTGAGTAGCGAATGGCGCCAATTCGCCATTCGCTAATCGCCCCGGAATGACGGCTACTCGCTGATCGTCTTGACCACGCTCGTCTGCGGCCGGGTGTTGTTGGCGTTGGAGAACTTATCCTGCGCCCGCACCATATCGTCGTATTTCGACAGCGTCGTCACCGGCTGCTTCGGCACCATGTGGACGATCTTGTAGCCGCCGGCCTTGAGCTGGCGCAGCAGTTCGGGCAACGCCTCGGCGGTGGCGTGCTGGAAATCGTGCATCAACAGGATGCCCTTGCCGTTCTTGGCGAGCTTGGTCATCGCCGACTTGACCACATCCTCGGGCTTGCGAATCTTGAAGTCGAACGTGTCGATGTCGGTCGAGAAGATCGCGATGTTGCGGGTGCCGAGATAGGTCATCAGGTCGGCCGGCTGCTGCAGATCGGGGAAGCGGAAGAACGGCGCGATCGGGCCGTCGACCGCCATATGCACGGCGCTCACGCCCATCTCGATCTCGTCCTTGGCCTTCTCGATATCTTTGGCATAGGGGTTCTTGGCCAAATCCTTGTGCGACCAGGTGTGGCTGCCGATGGTCATGCCGGCTGCGGCCACCATCTTCGAAATGTCGGGACGCCAGGTGGCGTGTTCGCCGATTTCGAAGAACGTGCCTTTGACGCACATGTCGGTGAGCGCCTTGATCACCATTGGCGTATTTTCGGGCCACGGGCCGTCGTCGAAGGTCAGCACCACTTCCTTGTCGCGCAGGAAATCGTATTGCTTGAAGTGCTCGGTGCCGAACGCGGGGCCGCCGGTGGTATCGATCTCGACGGTGCGGGCGAGGCCCATGCCGTCGGGCTTGTCGCAGGCCGGCGCGCTTTTCGCGGGAGCCGGTGCGGGCGCTGCGGCGCTCTGCGCTGCGGGTGCTGCGGCCGGAGCCGGGGCGGGCGTGTTCTGGGCAAGGACGATCGAAGCTACGGCGGGGGCGTCGCTTGCCACTGTCGGCTTCGCCACCTCGGCAATCTGATTCTGAGCAAGATCAGCCACCGGCGCACGCACCGGCGTCGGACGGGCGTTCTGAACCGGCGGCGCGGTCTGCGCAGCCATGGCGGTCGCCGCGGCCGGGGCGTTCGCGCGCTGCGCGGCCACGACACCAAATGCCGCCAGACCTAGCGTCAATAAAGCTGCAAAAACAACGACTACGACGCGCATCAGACCCTCCGCAACTACCGCAACCCAACCCGCTCAAAGTGAAGGCGCAAACGCCGGGCGAGTCAACGAAAACGAGGCGGCGTCCCATCAAAGATGCGGATCGTGGTTTCCGCGCCCAAGACCGCGTCAAAGATTGCGCCGATCCGCTTGTCTCAGCGGCCGAATTCGTCCTGCCAACTGCGCATCGCGCCGGGCAGGGGCAGCGCCGTCGCCGCAAAAACGCCGCGCGCGATGGCGCGCGCCACCACATTGGCGGCGACCGCGCCCAGGCTGGTCAGGCCGAGATGCGCTTCACCCAGCGGCCGGCGGCCAGTCGAGGCCGCAAATACCACATCGCCGTCGAGCGGCGTGTGCACCGGGTAGATCGCCCGCGACAGGCCCGACTGCGCCATGACCGCAAGCCGTTTCGCTTGCGCCTTGTCGAGCGCGGCGTCGGTCGCAACGATGACCAACGTGGTGCTCTCCTGCGGGGTTCCCTTGGTCCGCAGCGCCAACGCACCCGATGGTAAAGCGGCCGGAAATCCGCGGCCGCCGAACTCGCCATTCTCTTCGAAGGGCGCCGCCCAGAACCATGGGCCGCGATCGACCACGACGCTGCCGACCGCATTGACGGCGGCGAGCGCGCCGACGGTATGACCGTCCGGCGTCCGCGCGGAAGCGGAACCGATGCCGCCTTTGTAATTGACCGTGGTGGCGCCGGTGCCGGCGCCGACGCTGCCCAAAGCGAAATCGGCCGCGGCCGAGGCGGCGGCGGCATAGCCAAGCTCGCGATAGGGTGGGAACCGGCCCCAATCCTTGTCGCCGGCGCCCAAGAGGTCGAACAGCACGGCCGCCGGCACAATCGGCACCCGCGCGGTGCGCACCGCAAAGCCGCGGCCTTGCTCCTTCAGCCAGGCCTGGGCGCCGGACGCGGCATCGAGGCCGAAGGCGGAGCCGCCGGACAGCACGATGGCGTCGATGCCCTCCACCGTCTGCGCCGGATCGAGCAGCGCGGATTCGCGCGTTCCCGGCCCGCCGCCGCGAATGTCGATGGAGGCCGCGGCGGCTTCGTCGAAAACGACCACGGTCGAGCCCGAGCCGAGGCGCAGGTCGGTGCCGTGGCCAACTTTTATGCCGGGGACGTCGGTGATGAGGTTGCGCATAGGCTCCCGTCATTCCGGGGCGCGCCAATAGGCGCGAGCCCGGAATCCATAACCACAGGTCTCACAGAAGTAGCACTGAAAATCCCCCTGGCGGCAGGGGCTATGGATTCCGGGCTCCGGCCGGAGCCTGCCATCGGGCCGGCCACTTCGGGCCGGACCCGTTGGGCCGGCCCCGGAATGACGCGGTGTGCCTTGCAATCGCCATGGCCCCCGGTGCATTGCATGCGCCATGGCGAACGTCTCGATATTCGCGGCGCTGCTCGCGGGCATGCTCAGCTTCCTGTCGCCCTGCGTGCTGCCGCTGGTGCCGCCTTATCTCATCTATCTGGCCGGCACATCGCTGGAACGGTTTGTCGATGCGGAAACGGCGCCGCAGGTCCGGCGCGAGACGATCATTGCGGCGCTGCTCTTCGTGCTCGGTTTTTCGACGGTATTCATCGCGCTTGGCGCCAGTGCCAGTGTCATTGGCAAGGTCTTGCACGCCTATTCCTACGCGCTGAGCAAAATTGCCGGCGTCGCCATCATCATCATGGGACTGCATTTTCTGGGTGTGACTCGCATTGCGTTTCTGATGCAAGAGCGCCGGTTGTCGGTGGCCAAGCCCGCCGGCCTGTGGGGCGCTTATTTGATGGGGCTGGCATTCGCCTTCGGATGGACGCCCTGCATCGGGCCGATCCTCGGCACCATCCTGGCGATCGCAGGATCGGAGGCGACCGTAGTCCAAGGCGCCGGCCTGCTCGCCGTCTATTCGCTCGGACTGGGCATTCCGTTCATGGTCGCGGCGCTCGCCGCCGAAACCTTCGCCGCTTTTCTCGCGCGATTTCGCGCCCATCTCGGCTTGGTGGAAAAAGCGATGGGCGGACTTCTGGTGCTGGCCGGCATCGCATTTTTTGCCGGCTGGGTCTCCGACGCCGGCAGTTGGCTGCTGCAGGCGTTTCCCGATCTCGGCAAGCTCGCGATGTAAGCGCGGGGCAGCCGCTTACATCGCGCAGCCGGAATCCGGACACTCGACGTAAGTGATCTTGCCGCTTGCGTCCTTCTTCCAGATATACATCACGTAATCGAGCTTGGTGATGTCGCCCTTCTTGTCATAGGCGATGTCGCCGAGCACGGTTTTGAAATTCATGCCGGAATGCATCATATCGGCGACCTTCTTCGGGTCGGCCGATTTGGCCGCTTCCGCCGCCTGCTTGATGATTTGCACGCCGGCATAGCTGTAGAGCGTATAGGCCTCCGGCTCGAATTTCTTGGCGCGGAATTCCGCCACCACGTCTTTGGCCTGCGGCTTGTTGCGCGGATCGGGACCGTAGGTCATCAGCGTGCCTTCGACGCCCGGGCCGCCGACGGAAGCGAACTCGTCGGAGGTGATGCCGTCGCCGCCCATCAGCGGCGCCTTGACGCCCTGGTCGCGCATCTGCCGTACGATCAGGCCGCCTTCGGTATAGAGGCCGCCGAAATAGACGAGGTCGGCGCCCGATTGTTTGATCTTGGAGATCAGCGCCGAGTAATCCTTCTCGCCGGTATTGATGCCTTCATAAAGCACCTCGGTCATGCCGCCGGCCTTGATCGTCTTCAAGGTTTCGTCGGCGAGCCCTTTGCCGTAGGTGGTCTTGTCGTGGACGAAGGCGATCTTCTTGCCCTTGAAGTGGGCGAGGATATAGGTGCCGGCGACCTTGCCTTGCTGATCGTCGCGGCCGCAGGTGCGGAAGATGTTCCACATGCCGCGCTCGGTGACGGTGGGATTGGTCGAGGCCGGCGTGATCTCGAGGATGCCGTTTTCCTGATAGACCTCGGAGGCCGGGATGGTGACGCCGGAATTGTAGTGGCCGATGACGAATTTGACGCCGTCGCCGGCGAACTTGTTGGCGACCGAGACGCCTTGCTTCGGATCGGAGACGTCGTCGCCGAATTCGGTGGTGATCTTCTGATTGAGAATGCCGCCCGCGGCGTTGATATCGATCGCGGCCTGATCGACGCCGTTCTTCATCTGTGAGCCGGTCGCGGCATTCGGGCCGGTGATCGGGCCGCCGACGCCGAATTTCACCTGCGCGGTTGCGGAATTCGCCAACACGAATGCGAGGCTCAGCGAAACGCCGAGCGTGGTGATGGTCTTCATCTCGGTTCCCCTTGACTGGAAGCGGAAAGTTCAACTTTACCGCAATGTTACGTCAAGGCGACCTGCGGCGCCAGCGCAGCCAGCCGTTCGGCTGATTGATCCAGCGATATTGGCTGACCATTTGCGCGGCACGCTTGGTGCGAAAACCGATCATACCGAAGAGGAGGCAAATGGCGCTGTCGACGGCATAATAATGCAGCGACAACAGCGTGCCGCCGAACAAGGCAAAATGGATGAAGCGCACCGCGGCGCCCAAGATCAGCATATAGGCGACGATTTGCCACCATGGCCGCCAGGTTTGCGCGATGGCGCGGCCGGCAAGGACCGCAGCACCGCCGCCGAGAATGACGGTCACGAGCAGGAAGACGCCGAACGAGCCTTCCTCGTGCAGGAAACCTTGCATGGAAAGGCTTGGCATTGAAAGGTTTGGCATCATGGCTCGACCTTTTGCCGTCCGCCTTCGAGATAGGCGGATTTCACCTCCGGACGGTCGAGCAATTCGGCGCCGGTGCCGGACAGCGTGATCAAGCCGTTGACCATGACATAGCCGCGGTGGGCGAGCTTGAGCGCGTGGAAAGCGTTCTGCTCGACCAGGAACACGGTGAGGTCGTCTTCGGCATTGAGTTTTTTGATGGCGTCAAAGATCTGCCGCACGATCAGCGGCGCCAGCCCGAGCGACGGCTCGTCGAGGAGGAGCAACCGCGGCCGGCTCATCAGCGCGCGCGCGATCGCCAGCATCTGCTGCTCGCCGCCCGACAGCGTGCCGCCGCGCTGGGTGAGGCGCTCCTTGAGGCGCGGAAACAGCGCCAGCACGCGGTCGAGATCGGCGGCGAATTCGCCCGGCGCGGCGACGGTGGCGCCCATCTGCAGGTTTTCCAGCACCGTCATGCGACCGAAAATGCGGCGGCCCTCCGGTGCATGCGCGAGCTTCAGCCGCGCGATCTCATGGGTCGGCAGCTGCGTGATATTTTGGCCGGCGAAAACGATTTCGCCGTCGCGCGCGCGGGGATTGCCGCACACGGTCATCATCAGCGAGGATTTGCCGGCGCCGTTGGCACCGATCAGGGCGACGATCTCGCCCGGATTGACGTCGAGATCGACGCCCTTGAGCGCCTGCACGCGGCCGTAGAACGCGGTCACGCCGCGCAGCGACAACAGCGGCGCGGTCACAAGCCCACCTCCGCCTCGACCTTCGCCACCTCTTCGTCGGCGACGCCGAGATAGGCCGCGATCACTTTGGGGTCGTTGCGCACCGCGTCGGGCGCGCCGTCGGCGATCTTGACGCCATAGTCGAGCACGACGACGTGGTCGGAAATCCCCATCACCACCGACATGTCGTGCTCGATCAGCAAGATCGAAACGGCGAATTCGTCGCGGATGGCCAGCAGGAGTTCGTTGAGCTCGGCGCTTTCGCGCGGATTGAGCCCGGCCGCCGGCTCGTCGAGGCAGAGCAGCACCGGCTCGGTGCACATGGCGCGGGCGATCTCGAGCCGGCGCTGCGCGCCGTAGGGCAGCACGCCGGCCGGATCGTCGGCGCGCTCGGTGAGGCCAAAGCGCTCGAGCCAGGCACTCGCCTTGTCGAGCGCCGCGCGCTCGGCGGATGCGTAGGAGGGCAAGCCGAGCACGCCGAGGAATGTATAGCCGGAAGCAACCATCAGTGAGTTGTGCTGGGCGACCAAAAGATTCTCCAGCACCGTCATGCCGGGAAACAGGCGGATGTTCTGAAAGGTGCGGGCGACGCGCGCCTGCTGCGCCACGAGATAATCCGGCATGCGCTCGAGCAGATAAAGCGCGCCGTCGGGCCGCACCACGCCGCGCCTGCCGCTGTCGGTCAGGCTTTCGAGCGCGTCCCACACCGCGGCGTCGCCGCGTTGCAGCGCGATGCGGCCCTCGGTCGGCTTGTAGAAACCGGTGATGCAGTTGAACACGGTGGTCTTGCCGGCGCCGTTCGGGCCGATCAGCGCGGTGATGGTGCCGCGCTCGACGTCGAAGGACAGATCGTCGATGGCAACGAGGCCGCCGAAGCGCATGGTCAAATGCCCGACGCGGAGCACGGTAGAGCCGTCGCGCGCCGCCGCCCCCGCCATCAGCCGCGTCCCTGCTTGACCAGATCGGCCGAGATGGTCTTGCGCTGTTTCAAGAACACCGACGGCTCGCGCGTCGAGATCAATCCGCGCGGCCGCCAGATCATGATCACCACCATGGCGAAGCCGAACAGCAGCATGCGGTATTGGGTCGGATCGAACGTGGGGCCGAAAATGCTTTTGAGGAAATCGAGCTCGCGCAAGATCTCAGTGCCGCCGATCATGACGATGGCGGCAATGACGACGCCGATCTGGCTGCCCATGCCGCCGAGCACGACGATGGCGAGGATGGTGGCGGACTCGATGAAGGTGAAGGATTCCGGCGAGATGAACGCTTCGCGCGCGGCGAAGAACGAGCCGGCGAAGCCGGCGAACATCGCGCCCATGGCGAACGCGGTGAGTTTCGTATTGGTGGTGTTGATGCCGAGCGAGCGGCAGGCGATCTCGTCCTCGCGTAGCGCTTCCCAGGCGCGGCCGATCGGCAGCCGGCGCAGCCGCACGGTGACGAAGCAGGTGAGCAGCGCCAGCGCCAGGATCAGATAATAAAGAAAAATGACGCGGTAGAGCGGCGAGAACGGCAGGCCGAATCTTGCGGCAAAGCCGTCGTCATCGGCATTGAACGGAATGCCAAAGAAGGTCGGCCGCGGAATGCTGATGATGCCGGCATAGCCATTGGTCAGCGCCACCCAGTTGATCAGAATGAGCCGGATGATCTCGCCGAAGGCCAGCGTGACGATGGCGAGGTAGTCGCCGCGCAGGCGGAGCACCGGAAAGCCGAGCAAAATGCCCCAGAACGAGGACAGCACGCCGGCGAGCGGCAGCAGGATCCAGAACGACAGGCCGAAGGTCTTTGCCAACAGCGCGTAGGAATAGGCGCCGACCGCGTAGAAGGCGACATAGCCGAGGTCGAGCAGCCCGGCGAGTCCGACCACGATATTGAGCCCCCAGCCGAGCATCACATAGATCAAAATCTGGATGCCGAAATTGTCGATCCATTTCTGTCCGCCGCCGGAGCCGACCGCGAAATAGATGATCAGCGGATAGGCGACGAAAAAACCGATGGCCGAAGGGATGAACCATTTGGCAATAGCGCCGCGCAAATTTTGCCAAACATTTGCTGGCGCTGCGGTTGGCGCCGGTCGCTGCGCGCGTCGCGCCAGCCACGGCATCAGCGCGAAGCAATAGAGGAAGCGGCAGGCGGCGATGACGGCGACGACGGCGAACAATAGCGGCCAGCGCGTGGTCAGGACGAGCTGGTTGCTGCCATCGACGCCGGTCAAAAATCCGATCAGCGGCAAGAGCACGCCGAAGGCAACCAAGCCGGTGAAGCCGGCGTCGCGCAACGCGCCGGTCATATCGACGCGCCCGCTTTGCGCGCCGGCTTGTCTTACAGCGGCTTGCATCTCAGACCTTCTCGACATCCGGCCGGCCGAACAGGCCCTGCGGCAGGAAGATCAAGGTGATGGCGAGCACGGAGAAGGCGGCGACGTCCTTGTAGTCGATGGAAAAATAAGCCGACCAGAAGGTTTCGATCAGGCCGATCAAAAGGCCGCCGACCACGGCGCCGGGCAGTGAGCCGATGCCGCCGAGCACGGCGGCGGTAAACGCTTTCACGCCCGGTACAAAGCCGTCGGAGAAGGTGACGACGCCGTAATACATGAGATACATGGTGCCGGCGACGGCGGCGAGCGCGGCCGCGATCACGAAAGTCATCGAGATGGTGCGGTCGACGTCGACGCCGACCAAAGCCGCCATCTTCTGGTCCTGCTCGCAGGCGCGCTGCGCTCGGCCGAGCCTCGTCTTGGCCACCAGATACCAGAACGCCAGCAACAGCACCGCGGTGATGCCCCAGATGATGAGCTGCTTATACGACAGCGTCACCGGAAAATTGTTCTGGTTGAACAGCACGAACTCGCCCTGGATCATGGGCGGGATCGACTTGTTGCGCGGGCCCTGCGTCACCTGGACGAAATTCGACAGGAAGATCGACATGCCGATCGCCGAAATCAGCGGCGCGAGGCGAAACGAGCCGCGCAACGGCCGGTAGGCGACCCGCTCGATCACCCAGTTCACCAGCGACGTGAACACCATGGCCACGATCAGGACAATGAACAGCGCCAGCGCGATCGAGGAAATGCCGAGCCAGGTGGTGAGGATCAGGAAGGCGATCAGGGCGATGAAGGCCGAGACCATGAACACGTCGCCATGGGCAAAATTCACCATGCCGATGATGCCGAACACCATCGTATAGCCGATGGCGATCAGGCCGTAGATCGAACCGAGCGTGATGCCGTTGATGAGCTGCTGGACGAAGTATTCCATGCGTCCGCCGCGTTTTCCGAATCCCGCTAAAGTCTTAACAGGGGCGTCCCGCAGCGGCAATGTCGCGCCGCTTGTCGCCGTGGTCGCAGCGGGCTACGGCTTGGCCACGAGACAACGAGAACAGGGAGACCCTCCATGGACCGGGTCAAATCCGAGGACGCCATCGGCGCCAAGGGGCGGCCGTTCACCGGCGCGGAATACCTCGAAAGTTTACGCGATGGCCGCGAAGTCTATGTCTATGGCGAGCGGGTCAAGGACGTCACCACGCACCCGGCGTTCCGCAACGCCGCGCGCTCGATTGCCCGGCTCTACGACGCGCTGCATGCCGAAAAGACCAAGGGCATCCTGACCGCGCCGACCGATACCGGCTCCGGCGGCTACACCCACAAATTCTTCCGCGCCGCTCGCTCGCGCGAGGACTTGGTGGCGCAACGCGACGCCATCGCCCAATGGGCGCGCATGTCCTACGGCTGGATGGGGCGCTCGCCGGACTACAAGGCGTCGCTGATGAACACGCTCGGCGCCAATTTCGATTTTTACGGCAAGTTCGCCGGCAACGCCAAGGCTTGGTACAAGCGCGCGCAAGAGAACGTGCTGTTCATGAACCACGCCATCGTCAACCCGCCGGTGGACCGCGCCAAGTCCGCCGACCAGGTCAAAGACGTCTACATCACTATCCAAAAAGACACCGATGCCGGAATTTATATCTCCGGCGCCAAGGTGGTGGCGACGTCGTCGGCGCTGACGCACTACAACTTCCTCGGCCAGAACGCCGCGGTGCCGTTGCACGATACCGATCTCGCGGTGATGTTCATCGCGCCGATGAACGCGCCGGGCGTAAAGCTGTTCTGCCGCACGTCTTACGAGATGACCGCGAGCGTGATGGGCACGCCGTTCGATTATCCGTTGTCGTCGCGCTTCGACGAGAACGATGCCATCTTTGTCTTCGATAATGTATTCATTCCGTGGGAAGACGTGCTGCTGCACCGCGATCTTGAAAAACTGAAAATCTTCTTCCCGCAATCGGGCTTTTTGGCCGGCTATCAGTTCCAGGGCTGCACGCGGCTTGCGGTCAAACTCGACTTTATGGTCGGCGTCATCGCCAAGGCGCTGCGCGCGGCCGGCTCCGACGAATTCCGCGGCAATCAGGCCATGCTCGGCGAGGTCATCGCCTGGCGGCATCTGTTCTGGGCGCTGACCGATGCCATGGCGATGAACCCGACCGAATGGGTCAACGGCGCGGTACTGCCGAACCTGCAATCGGGCTCGAGCTATCGCGTGTTCGCCGGCGACGCTTATGGCCGCGTCAAGGAGATCGTGGAAAAGATCGTCGCCTCGTCGCTGATCTATCTGCCATCGTCGGCCAAGGATTTCAAAAACCCGGAGATCGACCGTTACCTCGCGCAATATGTCCGCGGCTCCTACGGCATCGACTACAAGCAGCGCATCAAGGTGATGAAGCTTCTGTGGGACGCCATCGGCACCGAATTCGGCGGCCGCCACGAGCTCTACGAGCGCAATTACGCCGGCAACCACGAAGACATCCGCATCCAGGCGCTTTGGAACGCGCGCTCGTCGGGCATGATGGAGCAGATGACGGCGCTCGCCGAGCAATGCATGTCCGAATACGACGAGAACGGCTGGACCGATTCTGCATGGCTGGACCCCGATGATGTGGCTTATCCCGGCTTACCCAAGGCGCTCGCGGCGGAGTAGGATCGAGCCCACAACAGTAGGATTTGGCCCGCAGAGTTTGCCGCAATGAGCTGGATCGACCAACGGCCCGACGACGCGATGGACGGCGCCTTCACGGCGGTCGCGCCGCAGCCCGCGATCTCAAGCGTCGATGTGGCGACGTTCCGCGACGCCATGAGCCGACTCGGCGCCGCCGTGCACGTGGTCACCTCGGCGGGGCCGGGCGGCAAGACCGGTTTCACCGCGACCGCCGTTTGCTCGGTGTCCGACCAGCCGGCGACGCTGCTGGTTTGCCTCAACCGCCGTGCCAAGAGTGCGCCGCTTCTCGCCCAGAACGGCGTGTTCTGCGTCAACACGCTGGGCGCCGACGAAGAAAAGCTCGCCGATCTGTTTGCCGGCAGAAGCGGGGTGCATCTGGAAGAGCGCTTTGCCGTCGGCGAATGGATCACGCTGAAAACCGGCTCGCCGGTGCTGGCATCCGCGGTCATCGCCTTCGACTGCCGCACCATCGAGATCAAGGCGGTGGCCTCGCACAACGTGCTGTTCGGCGCCGTCGAAGCGGTGCGGCTCGGTCCCGCCGGGCCGGCGCTCGTTTATCACGACCGCCTTTATAAGAAGGTGTAGGTCGGACGACGGACGACGGACGACAGACGGCAGATGACAGATGACTGAGGATAAAGGGTAGAAAACTGCGGTTTCCCTTCGTCTTCTGTCGTCCGTCGTCTGTCTTCCGTCCTCCGATCCGCTTATGCTTCGGGCATGGCCTCGACGCTGCCATTGTTCCATCTCTACGGCGACCCGCCGGACGATCAGGCGTTCGACTTTATTCACGTCGAAACCATCGCCTCGCGGTCGTCGATCCACGACTGGACCATCCGCGCTCATCGCCACCGCAACCTGTTTCAGATTTTGCTGATCGAGAAGGGCGGCGGCGAGATGACGTTCGATGTGACGCGGCTGCCGTTCACCGCGCCGGCCGCGATTTTGGTGCCGGCGACCATCGCGCATGGTTTTCGCTTCGAGCCCGATGTCACCGACGGCTGGGTATTGAGTTTTACCGAAGATGCCGCGGGCGCGCTGACCGACCGCGCCGGCGAGGCCTTGGCGCGGCTGCGGGCGCTGGCGGCGCAGCCCGTGATCCCGATCGGCGACGAGGCGGAACGGGCACGGCTTTCGGCGCTGTGCGCGGAGCTGCTCGAAGAACACAGCCTGGCGCGCGAGGGATTTCGCCTTGCGATGCGCGGGCTTCTGGTGCTGATCGCCGTCGGGGTGGCGCGGCTGGCCGCAAGCCGCGCTCGCACCGGCACCGTGACGCTACGGCCGGCCGACGCCACGGTGGCGCAGTTGCGCGCGCTGGTGGATGAGAATTTCCGGATCGAGCGCCAGCTCGATTTTTATGCGCAAAAGCTCAGTATGACCGTCGACCGCCTCAACGACCACGTCAAACGCGCGACCGGCGTCACCGCCGGCCACCTGATCCGCCAGCGCGTGCTCACCGAAGCCAAGCGCCAGCTCGTCTTCACCACGCAACAGATCCACGATATTGCCGAGGAGCTGGCCTTCGCCGACCCGTCCCACTTCGCGCGGTTTTTCCGCAAGCAGACCGGCACCACGCCGCACGAGTTTCGCGCGCAGCGCGGCGGGTGACGCGATGGACAGCGGACGATGAAGCGCCGCCACTTGCTCGCCGCCTTGCCCTTGCTCGCGACCGGCGTGTTCGGTGCGCGCATCGCCAAGGGCGCGCTCGCCTTGAAGGTGGGCGCAGCCTTGCCCGATCCGCCCTTCGAATTCATGAGCAAGGACGGCCCGGCCGGCTTCGACATCGCGCTGATGCAGCGCATCGCCGAAAAACTCGGCCGCGAATGGCAGCTCGTGCCGTATAAGGGCGCCGACTTCAACGGCATCTTCGCCGGTCTCGATTCCGGCGCCTATGACTGCATTGCCTCGGGTACGACGATCACGCCGCAACGGCAACGGATCGCCGATTTCTGCGCACCCTATGTCGTCTCCGGCCAATCCCTCGTCGTCGATCCGAGCCGCCATCCGAACGTGCATGGGATCGCCGACCTCAAAGGCCTGGTGATCGGGGTGCAGCAAGGCAATACCAGCCAGCCGGTCGCCGACAAACTCGTCGCCGAGCATGGCGCTGCGCGGGTTCGTGTCTACGCCTACGACGAGATCGAGAAGGCGCTCGACGATCTCTCGACCGGCGGCTGCGACGCCTTCATGAAACTCGCACCGGTGACCGAATGGTTCGCGCGCGATCGTCCGAAGCTTGCGGTCGTCGAGACCGGCATCACCCGCGAACGGCTCGGTATCTGCGTGCGCAAGGGAAACACGGCGCTTAGCGACGCGATAGACAAGGCACAAGCGTCGATGATGGCGGACGGCACGCTGCCGGCGCTGATCAGGCAGTGGCTCGGCAAAGGTGCGACCGCGCCGCGGTGAATCAAGGCCCGGTAACTGTCGCCCGTCCCACGAGGCGCATTCAACGAGCGCCGCAATCTAATGCGTGCTGTTTTCGGCCTTGGCGCTGATCCCGATCGACAGCGCGGCGTTCGCATACCAACTGGCGGATTTCAGGATGATGGCCCGGCGCGCGGGGCGCTTCTTGGACTTGCCGCTTTTCAGCTTCTGCTTGAATTCCTTTGAGGCAATACCACCTGCCGGCGTTCTCGTACGCACGAAAAACCTCCCTGACGATTCTGCAATCGGCGTTTATTGAACGACGCCGTATTGGGACAACAACAGTGGCCCGTTGCGGTGTCGAAGATCAACGTCTTCGATCTCGCAACGGGATCGGATCGAACGGCTCGATCAGCGGTGAACCTTGAGGTTTTCTGCCGAGGTCTTGCCCTTGTTGGCGACTTCTTCGTATTCGACGATCTGCCCCTCGTTGAGGCCGCTCAGGCCGGCTCTCTCGACCGCTGAGATATGGACAAACACGTCTTTGCTGCCACCCTCCGGCTGAATAAACCCATAGCCTTTTTGCGAATTGAACCACTTCACCGTGCCGCGCGCCATTCTAGATCTCCATTGATAAGAGCTAAGTATAAACGCGATGGCCCGAGATAACAATGCCGATGCGGGCCAAAGCGGGTCAAAGGCAGGCCGATCAAGGTCTTAGGCAGGGGTTAAGCGGGGCTGACGCGGTCCAGGGGCGCCTGCAAAGCGGGCATTCTGACCTGCGCAGCCACCGATCCGTCGCACCTCGCGCGGCTCTTCCGCAAGCCGCCCGGCACGGCGCCGCATGAATTTAGGGGACAATATCCGGGAGTGATTGACCGGGCGTCTGCGCGTGAACGCGTAGGACGACGTCCGCCAACACGGCGGGAGCGAACATTACAAATGTCGCATAAGCCTCCCGAAAGCCTCCCGAACCGGGTGGAACCGAGTTGGCAAACATTGGCGCCGCACAGTGGCTGTGATACGCGACTGGCTCCAGGCCACGCCGCGGACCGAGATTCGGCTCAGCGCGTGTAGAGGAGGTGCGGTGAAGTGGAAGACCGATAAAATCTTGGCCTTTGCGCTTATTCATT
>Ga0316363_10002280_pt1 | contig 14883 bp, 8 predicted proteins | sample Sb_taG_3_FD_200459 | JGI IMG/M metagenome (GOLD analysis project Ga0316363, IMG submission 200459) | Peat soil microbial communities from Weissenstadt, Germany - Sb_50d_a_PC metaG (v2) (version 2) | ecosystem: Environmental > Terrestrial > Soil > Wetlands > Peat | place: Germany: Weissenstadt...
GTCAATGTGACTGGCCTCGCCCTGCGGCGGCCCGCTAAGCCCCTGTGCCGTATCGTTTTCCCTGACACCGCGTTCCGCGCTATAGGGCTATCGCGCGGATGTGTGAGGCCGATGACGCAAGAACTCAAGCAAGAGCTTAAACCGGACATCTGCGTCATCGGCGCCGGCGCGGCCGGCCGTGCCGCCGCGTCCGCGGCCGCCGCCTTCGGCGTGCCGGTGGTGCTGATCGAGAAAGGCAGGCTGGGCGGCGACGCCGGCAATGCCGGCAGCATGTCGGCCACGGCGCTGGCCGTGACCGCCGAGCGCGCCAATATCATCCGCAATGCCGCGCATTTCGGGCTCAAAGCGGCGCGCTTCGGCGTCGATTTCGCCGCCGTGAAGGCGCACCTGCGCGATGTCGCCAATACCGTTGCGCCGAGTGAGGCGCGCGAGCGCTTGGCCGGTCTCGGCGTGCATATCATCGACGGCACCGCGCGGTTTTTGGATGCGCGCACCGTTGCCGCCGGCGACTTCACCATCGTGGCGCGGCGTTTCGTCATCGCCACCGGCTCGGCGCCGGCGCTGCCGGCCATCCCCGGCCTTGCCGACACGCCGCACCTCACCAGCGACACCGTGTTCGATCTCGCCGCTTGCCCGCGCCATCTCATCGTCATCGGCGCCGGCTCGACCGGCCTCGAACTGGCGCAGACTTTTCGGCGGCTCGGCGCCGACGTCACCGTGCTGGAAGCGGCAACGCCGCTGGCCGGCGACGACCCCGAATGCGCCGCCATCGTGCTCGACGCGCTGCAACGCGAGGGCATCGCGCTTCGCATCGGCGTCGCCATCGCCCAAGTGCGGCGCGTGCTGGCGCGGGTCGAGATCGATATCACGACGCCGCAAGGGCCTGAGACCATCGTCGGCAGTCATGTTCTGGTCGCCGTGGGGCGCCGGCCGAATGTCGAAGATCTCGATCTCGATGCCGCCGGCATCCGCTACGAGCCGCACGGCATCGACGTCGACCGCCGGCTGCGCACCACCAACAAGCGCGTCTATGCCATCGGCGACGTCGCCATCGGGCCCAAATCCACCCAGCTTGCCACCTATCATGCGGAACTCGTGATCCGGCACGCGCTGTTCCGCCAGCAGACAAGCCTCGACCATCGCACCATACCGACCGTGACCCATACCGATCCGGAACTCGCCCAGGTCGGCTTCCTGGAGGACGAAGCACGCGCCCAAGCCGGCGCCATCCGGGTGCTGCGCTCGCCCTACCGCGAGAACCACCGGGCGCTGGCTACGGAGGCGACCGACGGTCACATCAAAGTCATCACCGACCGCAAAGGTGACATTCTCGGCGCCACGATCGTCGGCGCCGGGACCGGCGAAATGATCGCCGCCTGGACCTTGGCGATCAGGGAAAAGCTCAATATCCGCGCCTTTGCCGGCCTGATCGTGCCCTATCCGGCCTATGGGGAGGTGGGAAAACGCGCCGCCATGACATATTTCATGCGGGGTTTGACGAGTAATCAGGTGCGTCGCATCATAGGGTGGCTGCGCCGACTTGGCTGATAGCAAGATTTGGCTAAGGCAAGACGGCCGCGAGGCTTACGCGAATGAGTGAAGAAGATACCGCCGTCCGGCCGGTGTCGGTCCGGGTGCCACGCTTTGGGCTTTCCGGAAAGCTCCTCGTCCTCACGATCCTGTTCGTGATGATCGCGGAAGTGCTGATTTATGTGCCGTCGGTGGCCAATTTCCGCGTCACCTGGCTCAAGGACCGCCTCGCCACCGGCTATACCGCGGCGCTGGTGCTCGACGCCGCGCCGAACGGCATGGTGCCCGACAGCCTCGCCAAGCAGATCCTCGACTCGATCGGCGCCCGCGCCGTCGCCATGAAAATGGGCGAGCGCCGCCGCATGCTGGCCATCGACGACATGCCGCCCGCCGTCGACGACACCTTCGACATGCGCAATTTCACTTCGCTCGATGCCATCGTCGATACGTTCAAGATCATGCTCAACGCCCGCCCCTATGTGATGCGGGTGGTCGGCCCGGCGCCGATGGGCGGCGAATATATCGAGCTGATCATGGACGAGCGGCCGCTGCGCCGCGCCATGCTGCGCTATTCGGTGGACATTCTTTTGTTGTCGCTGGCGATTTCCATGATCACCGCGGCGCTGGTCTATCTGGCGCTGCATTACATGTTCGTGCGCCCGATGCGCCGCGTCACCGGCAACATGATGGCGTTCCGCGCCGATCCGGAAAATCCCGACCGCATCATCGCGCCGTCGGCGCGCGCCGATGAGATCGGCGTCGCCGAGCGCGAGCTCGCCACCATGCAGAGCGAGCTGGCGTCGATGCTGCACCAGAAGAGCCGGCTCGCGGCGCTCGGCTTGGCGGTGTCCAAGATCAATCACGATTTGCGCAACCTGCTCGCCTCGGCGCAGTTGTTTTCCGATCGGCTGGCGAACTTGCCCGATCCCACCGTGCAGCGCTTCGCGCCGAAACTGATGCGGGCGCTGGAGCGCGCCATCGCGTTCTGCCAATCGACCTTGTCGTACGGCCGCCTGCAGGAGCCGCCGCCGGAGCGCCGGCAAATTTTGCTCGAGCCGCTGGTCGAGGAGGTGCACGAGACGCTCAGTCTCGGCCCCGACTCGGCCGTCCGCTGGATCAGCGCGGTCGAGCGCGGGCTGGTCGTCGAAGCCGACTACGACCAGCTGTTCCGCATCCTGCTCAACCTGGCGCGCAACGCGGTGCAGGCCATGGAGAGCCGCGCCGCGCGCGATCCCGGCCGCGACCAGATCCGCATCACCGGCCGCCGCGAAGGCGCCGTGGTGGTGATCGAAGTCTCCGACACCGGGCCGGGTTTTTCCGATAAAGCGCGCGACCATCTGTTCGAGGCGTTCCAGGGCTCGACCCGCGCCGGCGGCACCGGGCTCGGGCTGGCGATCGCCGCCGAGCTGGTGCGCGCCCATGGCGGCGAGATCCGCCTGGTCGAAGGCACCATCGGCGCGACGTTCCGGCTCACCATCCCCGACCGCGCCGTCGAATTGAGCGCGCACCGCGGCGCCCGCGCGCTGGGCTGAGGAAAACCGCTAAGGACCATCGACCATGCTCGCGACGCGAATTATCGGCTGGCTCAGCTTCTTTTTTATCGTCGGATTTCTCATCTACGGATTTCGCCAGGGCTTGCGCGCCAAGGCCGCGGCCAAGAAAAAACTCGCGCCGCCGGCCGGCCGTCCCGGCGGCGATTCCGGCGCGGACGGCGGCCGCTCGTCCTAACCCTGCCGGCCGGCGGCGGCCCCCGGCGCTTGCCAATAAGCGGCGAAGCCTATAGCTAAAACGCGCCGCGCCCGTAGCTCAGCTGGATAGAGCACCAGACTACGAATCTGGGGGTCAGGAGTTCGAATCTCTTCGGGCGCGCCAATTTAAGTGGCTACTGCGACGCGCCTTTCTTTCCGGCCATTGGCAGGCATTGACGTTTGCAAGTGGCCTGCAACGGTCTCGCGCGCCCCATGCTCGCTCACGAGCCTGGCTCGTCAGGGTTTGGCTCGGTTGAAGCTTGCCCGAATTCTTCCAGCATCTCCTTGGCTTGCGCGATTTCGATCTTGAGGATTGTCGCGACAGCGCTCGGAATGCCGGCTGCGCCGGTCGTCTTCCAGAGACGTGCGATGCTTCGCAAGACGATAGCCGCATGATGGCTATCCTCGAATTCGACGAGAATCTCCAGCGCCTTGTTGTAGGCGGCTGCGGCTTCCTCAAAATTGCGCTGCTCCTCCGCCACCCTGCCCAATTGGTGATAGGTGCTGGCGGCGGCGTGGCGATCGTTGAAGGCAAGCTTGATCTCCAGCGCCTTCTTGTAGGCGGTCTCGGCTTCCTCAAAATTACGCTGCTCCTGCGCCACCATGCCCAATTGGTGATAGGTGCCGGCTTGCTCGTAGCGATCGTTGAAGCTGATATAAATCTCCAGCGCCTTCTTGTAGGCGGCCTGAGCCTCATCGAACCGGTGCTGTTGCTGTGCCACCGTGCCCAGCTGGTGATAGACGTCGGCTTGCTCGTAGCGCTCGTTGAAGCTGACATAAATCTCTAGCGCCTTGTTGTAGGCAGCCTCGGCGTCGTCGAATCTGCCCTGCTCCTCTGCCACCCTGCCCAGCTGGTGATAGATGCTGGCGGCGGTGTAGCGGTCGTTGAAGGCGAGCTTGATCTCCAGTGCCTTCTTGTAGAAGGTCTCGGCTTCCTCAAAATTGCGCTGCTCCTGCGCCACCCTGCCCAATTGATGATAGGTGCTGGCCGCGGCGTTGCGATCGTTGAAGCTGACAAAAATCTCCAGCGCGTTCTTGTAGGCGGCCTCGGCTTCCTCAAAATTGCGCCGCTCCTGCGCCACCACGCCCAATTGGTGGAGAGTGCTGGCACGAAGGAGGCCAGCCGTTCGAGGCTCCATCTGCAGCCCGTCGAGGATCGTAAGAGCCTTCTCGTAGCTGGCCTGGGCCGCGTCAAGATCCCGCAGCAGCAGTTGGCGCGAGGCGATGTCGTCGATGACAGCAACGAATTCGGCGCCGCGTTGGCCTGTGAGGGCTTCAGGTGGCAGCTGCTCCAGCTTGCTCAGTACCAGTTCGCCCAATTCGCGGCCGCGGCGGTGGTCCTTCACATGATCGAGGTGACGAGAGAGCGCTCGGTAAGGACCCAATATCGAGGCCTGCTGATCGAGTGCAAAGCGCAGCGCTGTACCGAGATTGGCATACTCCAACTCTACCACGGCCTGACCCAGTTGACGCTCGTTCGGCTCGTTGGATTCTTGGAGGCCGAAAAGGGCCTGAGCCAAACCGTCATAGTGCTTGCGGAAGGCCCGCTCGATGGCTTCGCGACTCTCATTCTGATCGGCTGCAGCGAGACGGCCGGTCAGAAACCAGCTCAGCGCCGGCTGCGGGTGAAGCAGATTTTTGATCTGGGCGTCGGGTTGGAGCAGACCAAGACCGCGGGCACGCTCGAGCACGTCGCCGAGCCGGTCAAGGGGTAGGCCTGCGAGAACCGGCTCTTCGGCCAGTGCTTCACGATAGTTCTTGACGAACTCCGTGTTGATGACACCCGAGAAGGGCGCGAAGCAGGCTAGCAGCGCTTGTTCATTGGGATCGAGATGGCCGTGGCTGTACTCGATGCAGGCCATCAGGCTCCGCGTCCTGGCCAATGCCGGATCGGAGCCCGGAGCGTCGTCGGCCTCCGCTAGGCCTTGGCGCAGCTCATCGAGCACCACGGCGGCCGTCTTGGTTGCCAGATGTGGCAGCACGACTTGCAGGGCCAATGGGTAGCCGGCGAGCAACGCCATCAGTTCCTTGAGCGCGCTCTCCTGACATCGAGCCTGTGCACCGGCACGCTGCAGCACGGCGTCGGCAAGATCGGAAGCCGCTTCCGGATCAAGGCCCTGCAACTGATAAACGGTGTCGGCGAACGTGTCTTTGGACAACCACGTCTCGTCGCCACGCGAGCCCAGCAGCACCAGCGTCTGCCCGCCCGCGAGCGCCGCCAGGAAGCTGCGCAACTGCTCGCGCTCACTTTCATCGAGGCTGTGCGGGATCGCCAAAGGCGCTGCCGTCACGCTCTCCAGATTGTCGAGAATAAGCAGCCGGCGTTTGCCGCGCAGTGCTGCCGCCACCGCCTGCTGCTGTGCCGCCTCGTTCATCGTGTCGAACGCCTTGACCGTGTCGGCGGGCAGCACCTTCGATGCCAGCGCTCGCATGATCCGCGCTCGCGTCCAGGCTCGTTCGTCCCAGCCAAAATAGAAGCTCTGCTCGGTAAGTCCGGTCAGCTCCCACCAGTGCGCAAGGTGCTTCAAAAGAGTGGTCTTGCCGCTGCCCCCCATGCCCTCGACCAGCAACAGGTTGCGCCGCATCAGCAGCGCCGTCTCGATCCGCAGAGCATCGAGATCGCGTCCGAAGAAGCCGTATTCCGTCACAGGTTCCGGCGCGCGCTCGGCTTCCTGCGAATACCAGCGCGCAGCCTCGCCGGCAGTGAAATCACGAAACGCCAACCGCGGCTCGCGGTTCTGATAGGCCACTGGCAGCAGCCAGTCCTCGAGCTCGATCGTCTCGTTGAAGGCGGCGCGCCGTGCCTTGTCGGCCGCAAGCGCGCGCCGCCCGGCCAGCACCGCCGAATCCAACGACCGACCCGCAAACAGATCGCCATAGAGAGCCGGGATCAGCCGCTCGGCCGCACTCACCGTCACCGACCACGCCATACCCAGCGCGCTCTGCGTCCCAGCCTCGAGCAGCCGCGCCGCAAGGCTGCTTTCCTCCGCTCCCACCTGCCTGCCGGACTGGCAAGCATTGAGGATGGCGATCGGAATCTTGTGCTTGAGCAGCAGCGCCGCCAACTCGCTGGCTTCGCCCAGTCCTGAAGTATCGCCGGCTGCAGGCTGGAAACTCAGAAACGCCTTGACGCCCTCATAGCGGGCGATCTCGCCGCGGCCCCAACGGCCCCGCAAGGTCAATCGATCTTGTCGCTCTGAGGTATCCTGTAGCTTCACAAATTCTTCGTAGTTCAGCAGCCCGCCATGCAGATCGAAATGGATCGCATGGTAGTATCCGGCGCCGCGATCTCGCGTGGCCGCTTCCAACCGTTCGACCAGCGCCTGCCACGTTCCTGGTCGCACAAAATCCACATCGACCCGCAATTGCGCTTGGCGTAATGCGGCAACCAGCGGTCGCGTGATGGTGCGATAGCCAACGTCATAGGCCTCGCCGGGACGCGCGGTCAGGACCAATAAATTGAGGGTTGGCGAATTCGTCGAAACCGCCTCAAGTGGCGGGGCGGCCGCCGTGCGCCGCCGCACGATCGGAACGTCGAGCGCGAACGGACGCGGCAGCTTTGGATCCTTGAGCGCCTCCCAGTGCAATCCCTGGAATGCCGGCGATCCAATCACCGCGATGGCGAACCGATCCGGATAAGCTCGCCGCTTCAGGTCGCCATAGGCTTCACGCGCCTCGGCGCTTGCCACCAGTTGGCTGAACAATGCCTCGCCGTAAGGCGTGATGCTCTTCCCCGCCTCGCGGGCTCGCACCCTATCGGTGAACGGAAACCGCAGATATTGCTCGAAGTACCAGTCGAATTCCCGCAACTGCTCGGCCTTAAACGGCGAAGCGACCGTAACCGGATAATCATAGCCGTCGATCCGCAGCACGGCTCCGGTCGGCCGGCCAACGTCCTCACGAACCTCAATAAGCTCCATCGGAAATCCGCGCGCAGGCAGCTGCGTATCCGATCTTGGCCCGAAAATTATCTCCAATGCAACCCTTAAGGGTAAGAGCGATTGGGCGACCTCTGCTTTGGGGGTGCTGGGCTAACTGATGGCGCTAGAATTCAGATCAGCCCAGTGTACCTAACGACGTGACGTGGCCGGGGGAATTCAAAGGAGGAGCTATTCTGTTATGCTTAAGGGCAACGCGATGAAGGCCGGAGATAGGCCGTGAGCAGCACCGAATCGACCTCGCAAGCCCCGCCACCGGCGTCACCGCCCGCCACGCCGCCCGCCACGCACCGCCTGAGCTTCTGGCTCAAGGAACTCCCCTTCGCCCTGGTGTTGATCCTCACCACGCTCGGCGTTGCCTATACGAGTTTTTCCAAGCAGCCGATCGTCGGCTTTTGGGAGCTGTTGGCGCCGCTGATCGCGCTGGTCTGTGTCGGCTCCGGATGGCCGAGCGCCGCCGACCGTACGGCGCGGCTGATATTGATCGGCTCGCAGGCGCTGCATTGGCTCGCTTTCATCGTGGTGATGAACCTGCTGTTGCTGCCGAGCGTGCAGCGGAATTTCACCGCCAATTCGACCGCCATCGCGGTCTTCACGCTTCTAGCGCTTGGCACCTTCACCGCGGGCCTGCAGGTGTTTTCCTGGCAAGTGTGCATTCTCGGCCTGGTCATGGCCTTGTCGGTTCCGGCCGTTGCCTGGATCCAAAATTCGGCGCTGATCGTCGCCGTGATCTTCGCCATGATGCTGGCCGTCGGTGTCGTGGTGTGGTGGCATTGGCGCAAAAGCGCGCGCGCCGATCGCGGCTGAAGGCGCCAGCCGCAAAAATTTGCTCACCGCGCATCGGTGGGCGGCTTCGGGCTCCTGACAAACGCGGCCGCTTCGCGCATGACGTCCACATTGCTCTTGAGCCCCGCGAAGGCGGCAAGTCTTCGGGTGTGCTGCAGCGGCGAATGGATCAGTTCGGCATAGCGCACGATCGTCGTCGGGAAGCTGTGATTGATCAGCGCGTCGAACATGTGGGAATAGATGATCCCGGCGGCCTTGGCGCCGTATTGGGCGCCCCACTTGCGCCGGCGGCGGCTTAATTCGATCTCGCGCACCGGCCGCACCAGATAGATCAGCCGCGTCGCGAAAGCCGCGCAGATCTGCGGGATGATCAGCGCGGCCAGCGGATGTTTCAGGAAAATCGGGATCGCCGCGTTGTCGTCGTAGGGACCAAGCTCCTGATTGGCGATGCGGGCACGAAATCGCTCCAGCGCCGTTTTGATGTCGGCTCCCGGCAATAGCGTAGTGGTCTCTTCCGAGGCCAGCGTCAGGATCAAATCGCGAAACGCAACCAACTCGTGGCTGTCGGGCGTGAGTTCGTCGGTCGGCCGGTAATACGGGCCGAAACCGATGGCGCCGAGCCGCGCCAGCAGTCCGGCGACCGCGGTCGTGCCGCTGCCGAACGGTCCGCAAACCAGAATTAATTTCATCCCGGCTCCATGAACGACCGCGGCAGCGTATCATGCCCGGTAATATTCCGAACCAGAATGGCCGCGATAGCCTGAATTAATGAGCCGGCCGGCAATCCAGCCCGCCCGCTGCAGATTGCGGAAATCGGATACAGTAATATGTCCAATAATCGCAGGTCGGAGGACACCACATGAAATTCGGCGTCGGCCAGCCCGTGCGGCGTTACGAGGATTTGCGGCTCATCACCGGGCGCGGCCGCTACACCGACGACGTCGTGCTGCCGCGGATGACGCAGGCTTTCGTGCTGCGCTCGCCGGTGGCGCATGCCACGATCAAGCGCATCGATGCCGCGGCGGCGCGGCGCATGCCGGGCGTGTTGTTCGTCACAACGGGAGAGGATGTGCGCGCCGACGGTCTCGGCGACGTGCCCTGCACGGTGCCGCTCATGAGTCGCGACGGCAGGCCGCGGCACGATACGCCGCGCCCGGTGCTGGCGCAGGGCAAGGTGCGCCATGTCGGCCAGCCGGTGGCGCTGGTCGTCGCCGAGACTTTGGCGGCGGCGCGCGATGCCGCGGAGGCGATCGAGGTCGACTACGACACGCTGCCGGCGGTCACCGATGCGAAAGATGCTATCGCGCCCGGCGCGGCACAGTTGTTCGAGCATATTCCTAACAACATCGTGTTCGACTGGGACAACGACGCCGGCGACGCCAGGGCGACGGACGCAGCGTTCGCCAAGGCGGCGCGCGTCGTCGCACTCGACCTCGTCAACAACCGGGTCGTGGTCAATTCCATGGAGCCGCGCAACGCCATCGGCGACTACGATCCGGCAAGCGGCCGCTCGACGCTCTACACCGCGACCCAAGGCGCGCATTTCGTGCGCGATCCGCTCGCCGAAATCGTGCTCAAAATGCCGAAGGACAGACTGCGCCTGATCACGCCCAATGTCGGCGGCGGTTTCGGCATGAAGGCTTTCGTCTATCCCGAGCACGCGCTGGTGGTCTGGGCGAGCCGCAAGATCGCGCGGCCGGTGAAATGGCAGGAGGATCGCTCGGAAGGTTTCGTCTCCGACAATCAGGGCCGCGACCACGTCACGCGCGCCGAGCTGGCGCTCGATCGCAGGGGCCGCTTCCTCGGCCTGCGCGTCTCGATCCTCGCCAATATCGGCGCCTACCTGTCGCCGTTCGGCTGCTTCGTGCCGACGCGCTCGACCGATCTCGTTTCCGGCCTCTATGCGATCGGCGCGATCCACATCAACGTCAAAGGCGTCTGCACCAACACCGTGCCGGTCTGCGCCTATCGGGGCGCCGGGCGGCCGGAAGCCGCTTATCTGCTCGAGCGGCTGGTCGACGCCGCGGCGCGCGAGCTCGGCAAGAGCCCCGACGCCATCCGCCGTATCAATTTCGTGCCGCCGTCCGCCATGCCTTACACCTCGGCGACAAAGCTCATGCTCGATTCCGGCGAGTTCGAAAAGGTCATGGACCTGTGCATGGAAGCGGCGGAATGGCCGACATTCGCCAAGCGGCGCAAATTAAGCGAGCGCGCCGGCAAGCTGCGCGGCATCGGCATGGCGACCTATACCGAGCGCTGCGGCGGCGGCTTCCCCGAAACCGCGTCGATCGAGTTCAAGGACGACAAGGTCGAGCTGGTGATGGGCAACCAGGAATACGGCACCGGCCTCGTCACCGCCTACAGGCAAATTGTTTCCGGCCAGCTCGGCATCGATGCCGACCGCATCGACATTATCATGGGCGACACCGACCGCACGCCGTCAGGGCTCACCGGCGGCTCGCGCGCGCTCGCCGTCGCCGGCACCGCGCTCTACGAGGCCGGCAAGACCATCATCGACAAGGGCACGCAGCTCGCCGCGCACATGCTCGAAGTCTCGGCGCAGGACGTGATTTTCGCCGACGGCATTTTCAGCGTGCCCGGCACCGACCTGCGCCTCGATATTCTCGACGTGGCGAAAGCGGCGCGCGATCCGGCAAAACTGCCGGCCGGCATGGCGCCCGGGCTCGACACCACCCACGTCCGCGTGCCGCCGGCGCAGACTTTTCCCAACGGCTGCCACATCGTCGAAGTCGAGATCGATCCCGATAGCGGCGCCGCGACAATCGAACGCTACACCGTGGTCGACGATTTCGGCCGCATCATCAATCCGCTGCTGCTCGAGGGCCAGGTCCACGGCGGCATCGTCCAGGGCATCGGCCAGGCGCTGTTGGAGCACGCGGTCTACGACGGCGACAGCGGCCAACTGTTGTCCGGCTCGTTCATGGACTACGCCATGCCGCGCGCCGGCGATTTGCCGAATTTTGCGTTCTCGACCCACAACGTGCCGACGGCGTCGAATCCCCTCGGCGTCAAAGGTGCCGGCGAGGCCGGCGCCGTGGGCGCTCCGCCCGCGATCATCAACGCCATCGTCGACGCGCTCCACCGCCGCATCGGAGCGCGGCACATCGATATGCCGGCCACGCCGCGGCGGGTGTGGGAGCTGCTCAATCGCGAGCACTAGGGTGTAGCCTCATTCAGTGGATGCGATGCTGGGCGTTGCATCTCCCCGGCCGCACCACCTTTGCACGCGACGACCTGACTTCATCATGCCGGTGCAGCAGCCGGAATTTGCGGTATAAAGAGGCCATTGCCGGCAGGGTCGAATGCGGCGCGAGGCGCCGCATCTAGGGCGTTCGAGGAGCACATCATGGCGTTCAAGCTAAAGCGAAGGTCGTTTTTGCAACTGGCCGCGGGGGCTGCGGCCGGCGTATCGGCACCGTTTACGCGCGCTATCGCCGCCGGCAGCGATGCGGCGACTATCGGCTGGCCGAACGACGTGCCGTCGTGGGATCCCAATCAGCGCTTTACGCCGGACGCGCAGCCGATCTTCAAGGCGGTGTTCGATCAGCCGCTCGACCAGGACCCGCAGCTCAAGCTCATTCCGCATCTGATCAAGAGCTGGACCCTGGCGCCCGACGCCTTGAGCATGGCGGTCGAGCTGCGCGACGACGTCACCTTCCACAACGGCGACAAGATGACCACGGAGGATTTCCGCTACACGTTCCTCGAGCGCATCAAATCCGGCCTGAAACTCGACACCGCGAATTCCTGGAAGAAGGTCGACGACATCGTCATCGAATCGCCTGTCAAGGCGACCATGAAATTCAACGCGCCGGCGCCGACCGCGCCGCAATGGATGGCGTTCCTCGGCAGCTACATGGTGCCGAAGAAATATATCGAGTCGGGCGGCTACGATAATTTCTTGAAAAATCCCGTCGGCACCGGGCCGTACAAGCTTACCGAATACGAGCTGAACTCGCGCATCGTGCTGGAGCGCTACGACGGCTATTGGGGGCCGAAGCCGAAGATCGCGAGGATCACCATCGAGATCATCAAGGACCCTTCGGCGCGGGTGGCCGCGATCCAATCCGGCCAGACCGATTTCACCATCAACGTGCCGGTGCGCGAAGCCGAGCGGTTCCAGAAAGAGGCCGGCTTGGCCGCCGAGCTCGATCCGATCACGCGCGTGATTTTGATCCAGATGCGCGCCGATCTCGCCTTCGCCGACAAGAACGTACGGCTCGCCGCGCACCACGCCATCGACAAGGCGGCGCTGTCGAAAGCCTTCTACGCCGGCGCCGCGGTGCCGCTGTCGGTATTGGCGACGCCGGGCACGCCCGGCTATCTGACCGATTTTTCCTTCAAATACGATCCGGCGCTGGCCAAGGCGCTGTTGGCCAAATCGAATTTCTCCACCGCCAATCCGGTGAAGATCGGCTTTGCCACCACCAACGGCCAGTTTCCCAGCGACTACGACATCGCGCGCGCCATCGTGCAGATGTGGAAGCAGGTCGGCATCGAGGCCGATCTGCAGGTCATCGAATACGCCAAATATTTCGAGCTCAACCGCGGCAACAAATTGCCGGAGACGACGCTCTACAGCTGGGACAATGCCACCGGCGATCCGGAGATTTTCTCCGGCTATCAGCTCAATCCGAAAATGCCGTTCTCGCCGTGGAAGGACGAGGATATCGGCAATCGGGTGCTCGGGCTGTTCGGCGTCGCCGACTACGACAAGCGCATTGCCGGATATAAGGAGCTCGAACGCTACGCGGTGGAAAACGGCGCCACCGTGCCGCTGCTGCAAAGCGTGGTGACGATCGTGCGCAAGAAGAATCTGGCCTATACGAAATATGCCAATGGCTGGGTGCTGCCGCAGACGCTGCGGTGGAGCTGATCGCCGCGGTGGAGTTAAATATTGTCATGCCCCGCGAAGGCGGGGCACCCAGTAACCGAGAGCAGTGCAGAAGAATTCGGGCGGTAGCGATTACTGGATCACCCGCCTGCGCGGGTGATGACAGGTAAGATGACCGCCACAGTCCTGAAACTGATCGCGCGCCGCCTCATCGCCGCGATCCCGATCCTGCTGATCGTGTCGGCGCTGCTGTTCTGCATCCTGCGGCTGTTGCCGGTCGATCCGGCCGCGATGTCGCTGCCGCCGAACGCGACGATCGCGGAAATCGAGGACAAGCGCCGCGAGATGGGCCTCGATAAGCCCTTGCCGCAGCAATACCTGATCTGGCTCGCCGACGCGCTGCACGGCGATTTCGGCCGCTCCATTGCGTTGCGCCGCGATGCCGGCGAGCTGGTTGCCGCCACCTTGCCGGCGACGATCCAGCTTGCCGCCTGCGCCATGGCGATCGCGGCGATCCTCGGCCTCGGCGGCGGCTTAATTCTGTTCCGCTTGCGCGGCACGCCGTTCGAGCCGGTGGCGGACCTCGGCTCGATCGTGCTCTTATCGATTCCGGAATTCCTCTGGGGACTGATCCTGCTGTTCGTGTTCGGCGTGATGCTGCAATGGCTGCCGTTCACCGGGCAAGTGTCGCCGGGGCTGCCGCTGCCGCACATCACCGGCTTCCTGCTGCTCGATTCGCTGCTGGCCGGACGCCTCGACGTGTTCTGGAGCGCGTGCCAGCATCTGATCCTGCCCGCGGTCGCGCTCGGGCTGGCATTCTCGCCGACCATCATGCGGGTGCTGCGCTCGAGCCTGTTCGACGTTTATCTGGAGGATTACATCCAGCAGGCGCGGCTGCGCGGCCTGTCGGAGCGGCATATCCTGCTCAGCCACGCGCTGAAAAACGCGTCCTTGCCGACGCTCACGCTCGCCGGCGTGCAATTCGGCATTTTGTTCTCGGGTACGCTTCTGGTCGAGGTGATCTATTCCTATCCGGGCATGGGCAACCTGATGGTCGACGCCGTGCGCAACGCCGACCTGCCGCTCATTCAGGCCATCGGGCTGACCTATTGCATCGTCGTGTTGCTGATCAACACGGCGGTCGACAGTCTTTATGTCGTGCTCAATCCGAAACTGCGGGTGCGCTGATGGCGAGCGCCTTGTCCCGTTCGCTGCACTCACCCCGGGTTTTGATCGCGCTCGGCATGATATTTTGCATCGGCTTTTGCGCGGTGTTCGCCGGCTGGATCGCGCCGCACGATCCCGGCGACCAGAACCTGCTGGCGATCCTGCAGCCGCCGGCCTGGGCCGACGGCGGCGACCTGACTTATCCATTGGGCACCGACAGCCTCGGCCGCTGCGTGCTGTCGCGGCTGATTTTCGGCGCCCGCACCGCGATGCTGGTGGCGCTGTTCGCGTCGCTCGGCGCCATGATCATCGGCACCGTCCTGGCCCATGTTTCCGGCTATTTCGGCGGCGCCGTGGACTGGCTGATCGGCCGCATGGTCGATATCTGGATGTCGTTTCCGCCGGTGATCCTGTCGTTGATCCTGATGGTCGGGCTCGGCGTCGGCCTGAGCAAGGTCATTCTCGCCATCGTGCTGGTGGACTGGACGCGGTTCTGCCGCGTGCTGCGCAGCGAAGTGCTGATCGTGACGCGGCACGATTATGTCGCCGCCGCACGGCTCCTCGGTTTCAGCCACTGGCAGACCATCGTCCGCGAGGTGCTGCCGGCGACGACGCCGCTGTTGATCACGCTCATCAGCCTGGAAATGGCGATCGCGGTCGTGGTCGAGGCGATCCTGTCCTTCATCGGCCTCGGCGTCGGCGCCAACACGCCGGCCTGGGGCCAGATGATCGCCGATGCGCGGCAATACGTCTATCAGTCGCCGTGGAATCTGCTGCTGCCGATTTTTGCGATTTTCCTGACTGTGGCCGCGTTCAATCTGTTGGGCGACGGGTTGCGCCGCACGCTCGACGTGCGGCT
>Ga0316363_10002283_pt1 | contig 14872 bp, 12 predicted proteins | sample Sb_taG_3_FD_200459 | JGI IMG/M metagenome (GOLD analysis project Ga0316363, IMG submission 200459) | Peat soil microbial communities from Weissenstadt, Germany - Sb_50d_a_PC metaG (v2) (version 2) | ecosystem: Environmental > Terrestrial > Soil > Wetlands > Peat | place: Germany: Weissenstadt...
CGCTAGCGCAACTCTCGTTCATCGATGGCTTCATAGCCCGTATTTGGCCGCCATATCGGGGTCTTTCGCGGCAACGAGCCGGGCCAGATCGACCAGCACCTTGGCCTGCTTCCAGGTTGCATCGTCCTGCATCTTGCCGTCGATCATCACCGCGCCGGAGCCGTCCGGCATGGCGTCGATGATCTTCTTGGCGAAGGCAACCTCGCCCGGGTCGGGCGAGAATACGCGCTTGGCGATCGGCACCTGGTTCGGGTGCAGCGTCCAGGCGCCGACGCAACCCATCAGGAAGGCGTTGCGGAACTGCGCCTCGCAGGCTGCAGCATCGGCGAAATCGCCGAACGGGCCGTAGAACGCTTTGATCCCGGCCGCGGCGCAGGCATCGACCATTTTGGCGATCGTGTAGTGCCAAAGATCCTGCTGAAACGCGGCCCGCGGCGCGTCAGCGGGCGCGCCGGGCGTGGCGTCGGCAAGCACTTTGTAATCGGGATGGCCGCCGCCGACCCGCGTCGTCTTCATGGCGCGGGAGGCGGCGAGATCGGCCGGGCCGAGGCTGATGCCGTGCATGCGCGGCGAGGCGCTGGCGATGTCGGCGACGTTGTTGACGCCTTCGGCGGTCTCGAGGATGGCGTGGATCAGGATCGGCTTTTTGACGGCGTGCTTGGCTTCGAGCTGCGCCAGAAACTGATCGAGATAATGGATGTCCCAGGCGCCTTCGACCTTCGGCAGCATGATGACGTCGAGCTTTTGCCCGACCGCGGCGACGATCTGCCCAATATCGTCGAGCACCCACGGCGAATTGAGCGCGTTGATGCGCGTCCACAATCCGGTCTCGCCGAAATCGCAACTTTTGGCCATGGCGATGAAGCCGTCGCGTGCGGCCGCTTTCGCGTCCGCCGGAATGGCGTCCTCGAGATTGCCGAGCACCACGTCGACCTGATGAACGAGCTCGGGCACCCGCGCGCGCACTTTCTCGATATGCGGCGGCACGAAATGGATCATGCGCTCCAGCCGCAGCGGCAAGTCGCGCAACGGCGCCGGCGCCCCGATCGCGAGGGCTTTAAAGAAATTGCGCGGCAGCTTCATGCGACGATCCCGTAGCCCCGAATACGCAAGGCTAGGATGAATGGCGGCACCCCGCCAAGCCGCTTTTGGCGCCAACATTGCCTAGGAAATAGCGTTCACACCGTCTCGCCGCGCATCAGCCGCGGCTGTGAGGCGGCGGGGGCGACGCCTGCGCGCATCAGGGCGCGGCGCAGCGGGCCGATGCGCTCGACGAGGTAGAGCGACAGCCCGCGGGCGCCCTGGGCGAGCAGAAAATCGGTGAGCAGGCTGCGGTTCAGGAGATCGACCGCGATCGAGCGGCTGGTGACGTCGGCGCGGCGTTGCGTGTCGTAGCGCGCCAGCACCTGCGGCGCGCCGATATCGATATTTTGCCGCAGCGCCTCGGCCGCCAATTCGGCGATGGTGGCGCCGTCGCGCAGGCCGAGATTGAGCCCCTGGGCGCCGATCGGCGGCACGACGTGGGCGGCCTCGCCGACCAGCGCGATGCGATCACGCGCAAACGCTTCCGCCGTCTCGATCGCCAGCGGGAAAATGCCGCGACCCGGCTCGACGGTCATTGCGCCTAACAGCGAATGGGCGCGGCGTTCGATCTCAAGCGACAGTTCCGTGTCGTTCATCGCGGCGAGTTCGGCGGCGCCGTCGGGATCGAGCACGCAGACCAGGCTCGAACGCCGGCCGGGTAGAGGGACGAGAGTGAACGGCCCGTTTGCGGTGTGAAATTCGCTCGATGTGTCGTCATGGGGCCGCGCATGGGCCAGATTGAGCGTCAGCGCGGTCTGCGGATAGGTCCGCCGCTTGGTACCGATGCCGGCCGCGGCGCGGCACATTGAACGCCGCCCGTCGGCGCCGATGACCAGGCGCACGCGCGTCTCACCATCAGCGTGCTTGATCGACACGCCGGCGGCATCGGGCGCAATCGAGACCGCCGCGCCGGCGATACGCGCAAGCTTCAATTCCACCGCGCGCGCCTCGAGCGCGGCGACGAGATGCCTGTTCTCGATGTTGTGGCCGAAGGCATCGAGATCGATCTCGGCGGCGGTGAACAAAACTTCCGGCGCGCGAATGAGCCGCTCGGTCGCGTCGATGAGGCGGATTTTGCGCAGCGGCGCGGCGTGCGGCACGCAGGCCGGCCAGACGCCGAGCGTTTCCAGCGCCGTGACCGAGCCGGCAAGCAGCGCCGTGGTGCGGTGATCCGGCTCGGCCGGCGGCGCGATCAGGAGCGTATCGACGCCGGCTGTTGCCAGCGCGATAGCCGCGACAAGCCCGGCCGGCCCGCCGCCGATGACCGCGACTTCCGCGCTGAATGCGTCGCTCATGCCGTCGCCTGTGATTTACGGTCGAAAGTCTAGCAAAGTCAGAGAGATTGCGCACGATCTTCAATTTGACGTGTAAGCTTGGACAATGAATTCGACCGAGTCCCCCGAAAAGTCCATCTCGCCGCGCACGGTCGCGTTTGCGGTCCACGTCTTCACCGCCTGCGGCGCAGCCTGCGCGCTCTTGGCGCTGATTGCGGCGGTGGGCGCGGATTGGCCAAAAATGTTCGTCTGGCTCGGCATCGCGCTCGTCATCGACGGCGTCGACGGCACTTTTGCGCGGCGGTTGCGCACCGCGGAACTGTTGCCGCGCTGGTCCGGCGACGTGCTCGATCTGGTCGTCGATATCTTGAACTACGTGTTCGTGCCGGCCTATGCCATCGCCACCAGCGGGCTGTTGCCGCAGGTTTTGGCGGTTCCACTCGGCGCGATCATCGTCGTCACCGGCTCGCTCTATTTCGCCGACCGGCAGATGAAGACGTCGGACTATTATTTCCGCGGCTTTCCGGCACTGTGGAACGTGGCGGCGTTCTATCTGTTCCTGCTCAGGCTGCCGCCCTGGCTCGGCGCGCTCGCGGTCCTGGCGCTGGCGGCGCTGACCTTCGTGCCGTTTCACGTCGTGCATCCGATCCGGATTGCGCATCTGCGCGCGATCACGATCGTGGCGCTGATGGTCTGGGCATTGCTCGCCGTCGTCGCGGTGGCAGACGGCCTTGCGCCCGGCTTTTGGGCCGTTGCGGCGCTATGTGTTTTGGCCGTCTACTTCCTCGGCATCGGTTTCCTGCGCCGGCACCATCCATGATGGCTGCGTAAATCAAGGAGCTCACAATGACGCGACCCGTTCTTCTCATCGCCGGCGGCGGCCGCGGCATCGGCGCGGCGACGGCACGGCTTGCCGCGGCGCGCGGCTACGATGTCGCGATCAATTATGTTCAAAACGCCAAAGCCGCGGCTGACGTTGCCAGCGCGGTGCAGAAAGCGGGCGGCAGCGTCGTGACGCTGCAAGGCGACATGGCGAAGGAGGCCGACATCGTGCGGGTGTTCGACGAGACCACGCGCGCGCTCGGGCCGATCAGCCATTTCGTGCACTCGGCCGGCATCGGCGGCAAGAATTCGCGGCTCGATGCGGCGAGCGCCGACACCATCCGCGACGTCATCGACGTCAATCTGTTCGGCGCGCTGATCTGTTCGCGCGAAGCGGTGCGCCGCATGTCGACCGCCCATGGCGGCAAGGGCGGTTCCATCGTGCTGCTGTCGTCGATCGCCGCGGTGACCGGCGGCGCCACCGAATACGTGTTCTACGCCGCCGCCAAAGGCGGCGTCGACGCGCTGACCAACGGCTTGGCGCGCGAAGTGGCGCTGGAGGGCGTGCGGGTCAATGCCATCCGGCCGGGTCCGACTGATACCGAAATTCACGAGCCCGGCCGGCTTGCGCGCATCACGCCGCTATTGCCGATGAAGCGACCGGGCGAACCGAACGAGATCGCCGAAGCGATCCTGTTCCTGTTGTCGGACGCCGCCTCCTATATCACCGGCGCCGTGCTCAACGTCTCGGGTGGGCGCTAAAACCGGTCGGTTTAGCCGCCTTGTGTTCGACGCTTGCGCCCCTATGATCCCGGCCGAGCTTTCCCCGATAACCGATAAAGAACTCATCCCAAGGAGACGACAATGGTTGCGGCAGTACGCGTTCATAAAGTCGGCGGCCCCGAAGTTCTGACCTACGAGGAGATCGACGTTCCGGCGCCCGGGCAGGGGCAGCTGCGCGTCAAGCAATATGCCTGCGGCGTCAATTTCATCGACGTCTATTTCCGCATGGGCATGTATCCGTCGCCGGTTGGCCTGCCGTTCGTCGCCGGCAACGAGGGCGCCGGCGAAGTCATGGCCGTCGGCCCGGGCGTCACCGACTTCAAGGTCGGCGATCATGTCGGCTATGTCACCGCGCTTGGCTGTTACGCGGCAGAACGCGTAGTGGCGGCCGATCGCGCCGTGAAGGTGCCGGACGGCATCGGCCACGAGCAGGTTGCCGGCATGATGCTCAAGGGCATGACGGTGGAATATCTGGTGCGCCGCACTTTCAAGGTCGAGAAAGGCATGAACGTGTTCGTGCATGCCGCGGCCGGCGGCGTCGGCCTGATTCTTTGCCAATGGGCCAATCATCTCGGCGCCAATGTCATCGGCACCGTGGGCTCGAAGGACAAGGCGGCGCTCGCCAAGGCCAACGGCTGCCACCACACCATCCTCTACCGCGACGAGGATTTCGTCGCCCGCACCAAGGAGATCACCGGCGGCAAGATGTGCTCGGTGGTCTATGACGGCATCGGCAAGACGACGTTTCCGGCGTCGCTCGACTGTCTGGCGCCGCTCGGCATGTTCGTCAGCTTCGGCAGCGCCTCGGGGCAGATCGACGCCTTCAACATCAATATCCTGCAGCAGAAGGGCTCGCTGTTCGCCACGCGGCCGACGCTGAACACCTACGCCGCCAAGCGCGCCGACCTGCTCGACATCGCCGACCATCTGTTCGCGGTGGTCAAGAGCGGCGCGGTCAAAATCCCGATCAACCAGAAATACCCGCTGCGCGATGCCGCAAAAGCCCACCGCGATCTGGAAAGCCGCGGCACCACCGGCTCCTCCATCCTGATTCCGTAAGCGTCGTTGCCAACGTGAATGGAACCATTGCGGCGGTGAACCGCTGGGGTTTTTGGGCGACGGCTGCCTGGGCAGTCGTCGCCTTTCTCGTCGGCCAGTTTGCCGCGCTCGCGGTGGTCGTGCTGTGGCGGTCGGCAAAGCTCAATGCGGTGCTCGATACGCCCTATGACGGCATTCTGGTCACGCTGTTTATCTTCATTTCGAACCCGGTCAGCGTCGCCGTGCTTTGGCTCGCCGTGCGGCTCGCCAAGTCGAACGCCGTCGACTATCTGGCGCTGCACTGGCCGAACAAGCGTGACGTCATCACTGGCCTTATCGTGCTGGTCGGTATCATCGCGCTGAGCGACGCGCTGCTCTATGTCAGCGGGCACGCGCTGGTGACGACGTTCCAGACGCAGTCCTACTCCACGGCGCTGGCGGAAGGCTGGCTGCCGGCCATGATGTTCGCGGCGATCATCGTCGCGCCGGCGGGCGAGGAGATCATGTTCCGCGGATTTCTGTTCGGCGGCTTCGCACGATCGGAACGCCTGGTGTGGCCGGCGATCGTCGTGATCTCGGTGTTATGGGCGGCGCTGCATCTCCAATACGACTGGACCGGCATGTTGCAGATCTTCGTGATCGGCCTGTTTCTCGGCTGGATGCGCTGGCGCAGCAACTCGACGCTGCTGACGCTCCTGTTGCACACCCTGTTCAATCTCGAAGGCACGTTTGAAACCGTGCTGCAGATGCGGTTTTTCTCTTAAGCGCGTTTATCTAGCGCGCGTACTCATAAAATCGAGGCCGATACGCAACGGTTGACCGATGTCCGCTATGGGCCAATAACCGATAAAGTACGCCGCAGCAAAATTCCTATTCGATCACCTCGTCAGCGATGGAGAACAGCGCGGGCGGCACCTCGACCCCGATCACGCGGGCCGTTGCAAGGTTGATGATGAATTCAAACCGAGTCGCTTGACCTACGGGCAAGTCAGCAGGTTTCTCTCCCTTCAGAATACGTCCGGTGTAGATGCCGGCTTGGCGGCCCTGGCCGATCTGATCCGTCGTCAAGTGGCCGTGATTGCCACGCCCGCCTACACGTCGGCTGCACTCGGGGCAAAAGCAGCAACCGCAGCCGCCCACGGTAAAAAAGGGAGCCGCGGCTGCCATCGGTGCTCGGCTTGACGTGTGACGTAAGTCATAGTGCCGAAGCCTTCCAGGATGTACCAAATTATGCGGGTGGGAACCTTCGGAGGTTGCTATGGAAGATGATGCCGCCGATCTGGTCACAATTGACCAAGCCCTCATGACCAGCAATGATTTCGGATTTCGAACCGACAATTAATGCATATTAAGAGCGATAAACATGCAATCAATGTGAGTGTGACGCCGTAGGGCTAGGAATGTTTCGGGGTACATGCGCCATGAACAAGATTGAAGACGTTGCACTCTTCGACGTAATCATTGTCGGTGCCGGCTGGTCAGGGGTGATAGCGTGTAAGTATTGTTTCAGCGAGGGACTGAAGACGCTGGTATTGGAAAGCCGCGAGTCGGTCGGCGGTGTATGGTCGTTCACCCGGGACGGTCGCTACGGCGGCGTGATGACGACAACGGAGACGACCTCATCGCGTTGCGTCACCGAGATGTCGGATTTTCCCATGCCAGGGGCCTATCCGGAGTTTCCGTCCCACGTGCAAATCCTCGAATATCTGAAGGCTTATTGCGTTCGCTTCGATTTAAATCGGCATATCCGCCTCGACCATCGGGTGGATAGCGCGCGTAAAATTGGCGATATCTGGCACGTCACTTGCGCCAATGGCGCGAAATTCCATGCCAAGAAATTGATCGTGTCGTCCGGCGTCCATCAGCATCCCAACGATGTGTCAGGCGACGCGCCCTTCGACCGCTTCGCCGGGCCGATCCTGCACAGTGCCGTCGTGAAGGAGGCTCCCCTGGATCTGGCGGGCAAGACGGTCGTAATGTGGGGCGGCGGCGAAAGCGCTAGCGATATCGCTTTTCAGGTCAGCAAGACGGCTGGTCGCATCTATTGGTGCATTCCGAACGGCCAATGGTTTATTCCGAAGGTAGTCGATCGCTGGTGGCCGTTTCCCAGCAGTCGGCCCAAGGTAGGCGATCAGGCGTCGTCGCGGGTGCGGCTTCTGCTGTCGCCCACGCGCGGCTACTCGCCTTTCATCAACCAGTATCTGCAGTTTTCACTCGGCTTCAACGGCCACGGTCAGGAGGCGTGGAGAACTCACGCGCCTTATCACCAGCAGTTTTTCAACAAGAGCTACGAAGTGATGCCACATGTGAAAGCTGGGAAGGTCGTCTCTAAGCGTGACATCGAGCGCTGCGAGGGCAATCAGGTTTATTTTACCGACGGCAGCGCGGTGCGGGCCGACGCTATTATCACTTGCTCAGGGTACAAGTTGGTGGTGCCGTTTCTCGATCCAGGGATGACGACGGATCCGCAGCAGTGCTTCAAATACATGTTCGGGCCAGATCCATCGCTGGCATACGTGGGTTTTGTCCGCCCAGTCATCGGCTCCATTCCAGCAATCGCCGAGCTGCAGTCGCGGTACGCCGCGATGGTGTTCGCCGGGCGGCGCACGCTGCCGCCGCTCGCGGAACGCGAGCGCATCATCCGAGCGGACACCGCTTACTGGAATCACCGTTTCCGTTTCACTTCGCGACGGCTTCGGGGATTAGTGGACATGCCCTATTACTGTGACCAGATTGCCCGGCTGATCGGTTGCCGTCCGCGGTTCTGGAAGATTCTGTTCACCGCCCCGCGCAAATGGTGGTGGGCAGTTTCGACGCCGTGGAACGGTTGCCAATTTTGGCTCAACGACGAATCCCACCACGAACGTATCTTCGTAACCTTCGCGCGCTATCGCTTCAATCAGGCGAGCGAGATTTATATCTTGTTGGCGCTAGCGCCGATCCTGCCGTTCGTCGCCCTTGGCAGCCGAGTTCGGTTGTTCATCAACGAGCATTTTGTGTGGCGGGACGAATCCGCGCCGAGGCGCGCTGTAAGCGATGCTGCCGACGGGACGCCGGCGGAGCGCGCTGCATGATTGGGGGGCCAATGAGGAGCAAACGATGAAGTTTTACGACTGCACGACAGCACCAAGCCCACGGCGCGTACGCATTTTTCTCTCGGAGAAAGGCATCAGCGTCCCTACGGTGCAGGTCGATCTGCGCGACGGCGAGCAGTTCACGCCAGCGTTCCGAGCAATCAATCCGGACTGCACGGTGCCCGTACTCGAGCTCGACAACGGCACGACGATTACAGACATACTTGCGATCTGTCGCTATTTCGAGGAACTCAATCCTGATCCGCCATTGATGGGGCAGAACGCAGAGGAAAGGGCGGTAATCGCGTCTTGGCTGCGGCGCATCGAGTGGGATGGCTGTTACGCCGCCATGGATATGTTTCGCAATTCTACGCCGGGATTGAAGGGGCGCGCCCTACCCGGGCCGGAGCCCTACGAGCAGATCCCTGCGCTTGCCGAGCGCGGACGCGCGCGCGTCCAGCATTTCTTCGCCTGGCTCGATGCGAGGCTCGCCGACAACGAATTCATCTGCGGGCTCCGCTTTACGGTTGCCGATATCAGCGCAATGGTTGCCGTTGATTTCTCCGGCTGGGCAAAGCTCAAGGCACCGGAATCCATGACCCATTTGCAACGTTGGCATGCGGCGGTGTCGGCGCGCCCCAGCGCTAAGGCCTGAGGCAATCGCGCTGCTGATGATGCCTGCGTGCCTGCAGGGAAAGAACGGGCTAGATGACTGCCTTACAAAATTGGCTCCGGGAGTTTGGCTTGGAACCGTTGACTAAGGTTCTGGCCGACAATGACGTCGATCTCGAAATTCTTTCCGATCTGACGGAGACCGATTTCGAGAAACTCGGCATTTCCCTTGGTCATCGTCGAAAACTCCTGAAAGCGGTCGCCACTTTGCATGACACGGGAGACAGGGCGGCCGAAGCGGGGAAGCACACAGCGCCCTCAGCCGCGAGGTCAACTACTGATGCCGAGCGCCGCCAAGTCACGGTGCTGTTCTCGGACCTCGTCGGTTCGACAGCGCTCTCCGCCGGTATGGACCCGGAGGACTTGCGCGAGGTCATTTCGGCCTATCAGAAATGCGTCGCCGAAACCGTGCACCTTTTCGGCGGGTTCGTGGCAAAATATATGGGCGACGGCGTGCTCGTTTACTTCGGCTATCCACAAGCCCATGAGGACGACGCAGAGCGCGCGGTGCGAGCGGGACTGGATTTAGTCGCGGCAGTTGCCCGGCTCAAAACGCGCGCTTTGCTGCAAATCCGTGTCGGCATTGCCACCGGGCTGGTTGTCGTCGGTGACCTGATCGGATCGGGGGAGGCGCAGGAGCGAGGCATCGTCGGCGATACGCCAAATCTGGCGGCGCGGTTGCAGGGAATTGCCGAGCCGAACATGGTCGTGATCGCCGACAGTACGCGAAGACTTCTCGGCAATCTCTTCGAACTGCGGGACCTGGTGAGTAAGGACCTTAAGGGCATCGCCGCGCCTGTGCGCGCCTGGGCGGCGTTGGGTGCGGGTTCAATGGAAAGCCGCTTCGAGGCATTGCATGCGAGTGGTCTGATCGAGTTGATTGGACGAGAAGAAGAATCCGAATTGTTGTTGAGGCGCTGGTCCAGGGCAAAAGCGGGCGAAGGCCAAGTAGTGCTGATCTCCGGCGAAGCCGGTATCGGCAAATCGCGGCTCACGGCCGCGCTGCTGGAACGCCTCGCAACAGAGCCGCACACGCGGTTGCGCTATTTCTGCTCGCCGCAGCACACTGACAGCGCGCTTTACCCGATCATCGGTCAGATCGAACGTGCCGCCGGACTGGCGCGCGACGACACCCCGCAAGTGAAGCTTAATAAGCTCGATACGCTCCTCGCGCAGAGCTTCACCTCCATTGAGGATGCCGCGCTCATTGCCGAGGCGCTATCCCTTCCCAATGGTGGACACCATTCAGCGCCTGATCTGACCTCGGAGCAGCGCAGGCAAAGAACGCTGAACGCGCTCATTTTGCAAATGCAGGCCCTAACACGCCAAAATCCGGTGCTGATGATCCTCGAAGATGCACATTGGATCGACCCCACGAGCCTGGAGGCGTTCGGTCGGGCGGTCGACCGGATCGCGAGCCTTCGTCTCCTGATGATCGTGACGTTCCGCCCAGAATTCGAGGCGCCTTGGATCGGACGACCGCACGTGACTGCGATCACCATCAATCGGCTGGCGCAGCGCGACGTCGACGCCATGATTGACCGAGTAATCGGCGACATGATTCTTCCAGCAGACATCCGGCAGGACATCATCGAGCGTACCGACGGCATTCCTTTGTTCGTGGAAGAGATAACCAAGGCGGTACTGGAGGCGGGGAGCGGAAGCGCTGCTGAGCGCATCATCGGCGCAGTTCCGTCCCCGGCCCTGGTAGTCCCCGCAAGCCTGCATGCGTCGCTGATGGCGCGGCTCGACCGGCTCGGATCCGCCAAAGAGATCGCGCAGATCGGAGCGGCGATCGGCCGCGAATTCTCGCATGCGCTGCTGGCTTCAGTGGTCGGCAAGTCGGAGGCGGAGCTGGGATCGGCGCTTGAGCGTCTCGTTCAATCCGGTCTGGTGTTCCGGTCTGGTGTTCCGCCGCACGCAAGTTACCTCTTCAAGCACGCGCTCGTGCAGGAGGCCGCCTATGGCACTCTCTTGCGCGAGGCGCGGCGCGCACTTCATGCACATATCGCCGCCATTCTCGAAAGCCAGTTCGCCGAAATCGCCGAGCGTCAGCCGGAGCTGTTGGCGCGTCACTGCACCGAGGCCGGGCTGATCGAGAAGGCCGCGAGCCTGTGGGGCAAGGCTGGGCAGCGGTCGCTGGCACGCTCGGCGCTTGCGGAGGCCGCCGAACAGCTCACGCGCGCGCTTGCCCAGACCGCGGCGTTGCCCGCCACTCCTGCGCAACGCCGCGAAGAGATTAAACTGCAGGTCGCGCTCATAACTCCACTCATGCATGTCAAAGGCTATGCCGCACCGGAAACCACCGCGGCTGCAGAGAGGGCGCGTGACCTGATCGAAAAGGCAAAAGCACTCGGAGAGACTCCCGAAGATTCACTACTGTTGTTCTCGATGCTCTACGGCATCTGGGTCGCGAGGCACGTAGCGTTCGACGGCGACGTGATGCGCACCCTTGCGGCGCAGTTCCTGGCGCTCGCCGAAAGGCAGGAGGCCACAGCCCCGCTTCTGCACGGATATCGCATCATGGGTCTTTCCTTACTGCTCACGGGAGACATCGCGGAAGGACGGGCGCATCTCGATCGGGCGCTCGCGCTTTATGATCCTGCCGAGCATCGGGCGCTGGCGATGCATTTTGGCCAAGACGCTAGAGTATCAGCCTTGGCATATCGGTCGCTGGCTTTGTGCATTCTTGGCTACCCAAAGGCCGCGCTCGCAGAGACGGAACGAGCGCTCAGTGATGCGCGCGAGATCGGCCAAGCTGCCACTTTGATGTTTGCGCTGGCTCTCACGGGGTTGACCCATATCTGTTGCAGCAACTACGCCGTGGCAAACGCGCTCGTCGATGATATTGTCGCATTGGCGAACGAGAAAGGGGCCTCCCTGTGGCAGGCAGGTGGAATGGCACTCCGAGGTTGCATATTTACCTTGACCGGGAAATCCTCGGACGCAGTCGAACTGATCACCTCCGGAATTACGGCATGGCGGTCGACGGGAGCAACGGTCTGGCTGCCGTTCTACTTGTCACATTTGGCGCGAGCCCATGCGGAACTCGGGCAATTCGATGACGCTTGGCGCTGTATTGGCGAAGCGACGACAGCGGTCGAATCCACCAAGGAAAGGTGGTACGAGGCCGACGTCATTCGCATGTCTGGGGAAATCGCGCTGATGTCGCCGCAACAGGATGCAGCCAAAGCGCAAACCTATTTCGAACGTGCGCTCGCGATTGCACTTGCGCAGCATGCTAAGGCTTGGGAACTGCGCGCAGGGATGAGCATGGCGCGGCTGTGGCGCGATCAGGGTAAACGCGATGAGGCCCGCGACCTTCTCGCTCCGATCTACGGCTGGTTCACCGAGGGCTTCGACACAATCGACTTGAAGCAGGCTAAGGCCTTGCTCGATGAGCTGGCGCCATAAGGCTTCTGAATGATGCACGTTGGAGTCTCTTCCGTGGCACCAATATAAAATCAGGAATAACTAGCGCGCGTGGGCGTCTGCCACGTTCTTACGCAACAGCGCATAGGCCGTGGTGAGCGCCTTGTCGGCGCTTGGATCGGGCGGAATGTAGGACTGCAACGGCGGCTGCTGGTCTTTGGTTTTGGCCGCGGCTTTCACCTTTAAATCGTCGGGCACGTCCTGCGGCGCTTCGACGTCGGGCACGATGCCGTTGCTCTGGATCAGGCGGCCCGACGGGGTGATGTAGTGCCCGGTTGCGAGCCGCAACGCGCCTTTGCCCGGGCCGAGCGGAACCACCGTTGAATCCCAGCCTTCGCCGAACGAGCGCGTGCCGACCACGGTGGCGCGGTGATTGTCCTTCAGCGCGCCGGCGACGATCTCGGCTTTTGCCGCCGAGCCGCCATTGATCAGCACGATGATCGGCTTGCCGCTGGCGAGATCGCCCGCCTTGGCGCGAAAACGCTCGACCTTGTCGGAGGCGCGATGCCGGATCGAAACGATCTCGCCGTCGTCGAGAAAACCGTCGGCCGCGGCTATAGCGCCGTCAAGGGTGCCGCCCGGATTGTCGCGCAGGTCGATCACATAGCCTTTGAGTTTTTCCGACGGGATTTTCGCGGCAATGTCGTCGATCGCCTTCTTCAGCTCGTCGGCGGTGGCATCGTTGAACTGGATGATGCGGATATAGCCGATGTCGTCGCCTTCGTTGCGGCCGCGAACCGAGCGGCGGGTGGTGTTGTCGCGGAGAAGCGAAAGCTCGATCGGCTTGTCGCGGCCGGCGCGCGCGATGGTCAGCTTGACCGTCGAGCCGACATCGCCGGCCAACCGGGTACCGAACTGCTGATAGGTGAGACCCTGGACCTGTTCATCGTCGACCCGGGCGATGATGTCGCCGGTCATGATGCCGGCCTTGGCCGCCGGTGTGTCGTCAATCGGCGTCACCACCGTGGCGAGGTCGTCCTGCATCGTATAGGCGAAGCCGACATTGCCGAACGCGGTGGCGCAGCGTGGGCCGGTGCAGGCGTCGCGATTGAGCGATTGCGGATCGATGAAATAGGAATCTTCCAGGTTGGCGAGCATGCCATTGACCGCGGTCTGCACCAGCATGGCGTCGTTCGGCCGCTCGACGTAGTGGGAGCGAACTTGCTCGAAGGCATCGCCGAAGAGATTGAGCAGCCGATAGACGTCCGGCTTGGTGACCGTTTTGGCATCGGCGTCGCTGCCGACCAAAACCGCCTGGGTGGTGACGATCGTCAGCGCGGCTCCCATTGCAGCGCCGAGAAGCACCAGTGACGTTTTCCGCATCTTCAAGGCAAAACCCCCCACAAGACCAAGAATCAGCCTGGATTATCGGCCCGAACCGGGTGGTCGAGGCCGCCGTGCTGGCGGGCCTTGCCCATCCCGCCACGGAGCTTGACCTACATTGGGATCAAAAATGCGGCCAAAACCGGGATCGCCCCCGGAATTCTCACCCCGGACCGGCCGGCGCGGCAGGCCGATCACCGGCTCGGCGAAGCGGGAAATGGTCGCAACCACATCGTCGAGCGGCACCGGACTGCCCGGGGTCTCGCTGACAATGATGGCCAGCAGGTTCATGTCGCGCCGGTACAGCGCATCGAGCGCGGTCAGGGTGTGGCTGATGGTGCCGAGATAGCTGCCGGTGACCAGGATCAGCGGCAGCCGCAACGCCATCATCACGTCGAGGATGGTGCGCTCGCGGTCGAGCGGAACCATGATGCCGCCGACGCCTTCGATCAGCAGCACGTCGCGGCGCTGCGCGATGGCATCCTGGCAGAACGCCACCACCTGATCGACGTCGATGCGGCGGCCTTCGCGGGCGGCCGCGAGATCGGGCGACACCGGATCGCGGAACCGCCACGGCGATGTCCGCTCGATTTCCTCAGGCGTGACCGGCAGGCCGAGCGCTTCCAGCAAGATGCCGGGATCGCTGGTCGCGGCCTGCGCCGGATCGAAACCGCTGACGATCGGCTTGATGGCATCGACCGAGTGGCCGAGCTGCCGCAAATGGCGGATCAGGGACGCGGCCACATAGGTCTTGCCGACGTCGGTGCCGGTCGCGGTGATGAAGATTGCGCTCACGAATGGCGCCCTATAACGCGCGTCCGCACGATTCCCGCAAGGCGCTCGATCTCGGCTTCCGGATGCAGCGCCGTGAACGCAAAACGCAGCCGCGCCGTGCCGGGGGGTACGGTCGGCGGCCGGATGGCGACGACCAAAAAACCCTCGTTTTCCAGCATTTCCGAGGCCGCGAGCGCCGCTTCGGCCTCGCCGACGATGACCGGCACGATGGCGCTTTGCGCCTCGGGCAGGTTGAGCGCGCGGGTAAAGAGCCTCGCCTTGCGCAACGGCGCATCGGTCAGGGTTCGGTCGCGCTCGATCAGATCGAGGGCGGCGCTGGCGGCGGCCACGACCGGCGGCGGCAGGCCGGTCGAATAGATGAACGGCCGGGCCCGGGTGCGCATCAGGTCGATCACGGCCTGCGACGCGCAGAGATAGCCGCCATAGGCGCCCACTGCCTTCGACAGTGTGCCCATTTGCAGCGGCACCGCGGCGCCGCCATTGGCAAAGCTCGAGCCGCGGCCGTGGCCGACGACGCCGAGGCCATGGGCATCGTCGGCGAGAAGCCAGGCGTCATGACGCTTCGCCACAGCCGAC